>Ga0255338_1002843_pt1 | contig 23105 bp, 19 predicted proteins | sample MeOH1_35cm_T4_19_FD_203715 | JGI IMG/M metagenome (GOLD analysis project Ga0255338, IMG submission 203715) | Sandy soil microbial communities from University of British Columbia, Vancouver, Canada - MeOH1_35cm_T4_195 | ecosystem: Engineered > Artificial ecosystem > Sand microcosm > Unclassified ...
TCACCTCCCACACCGAGGACTTGGCGATCGAGCAGGCGACCATCAGCACGCTCGCCACCGGCGGCGTCTGCTGGCCGATGCCGAGGTTGATCGTGACGATGAGGCCGAAGTGCACCGGGTCGATGCCGGCGGCGCGCACCAGCGGCATCACGATCGGCACCACCAGGATGATCGCCGCCGCCGAGTGCAGGAACATCCCGAGGAACAGGAACAGCACGTTCAGCAGCATCAGGATCACCCACTTGTTGCGGGTGAATTCCGAGACCGCGCGCGCCAGCGCCTGCGGCGCCTGCACTTCGGTGAGGTAGGTGCCCAGGAGGGCGCTGGTGGCCACCAGCAGCATCACCACGGCCGTCTGCACCCCGCCCTCCATGACGGCGGCGCGCAGGTGCTTCATGTCCAGTTCGCGGTAGATGAACAGGCCGACGAACAGCGCGGCCAGCACGGCCAGCGCCGCGCCTTCGGTGGCCGTCACCATGCCGCCGAAGATCCCGCCCAGGATGATGACGGGCATCAGGAAGGCCCACAGCGCCTCGCGCGCCGTCTTGCGCACGCGCTGCCACGAGAAGCGGTCCTCGCGCGGCAGGTTGTAGCGGCGCGCGAGGAAGCTCGCCATGCCCATCAGCCCTGCACCGCCGATCAGCCCCGGCACGATGCCGGCCACGAACAGCTGCACCACCGAGCTTTCCGCCATCACGGCGTACAGGATCATGGGGATCGAAGGCGGGATGATCACCGCCAGCGTGGCGGCCGAGGACATCGCCGCCGCCGCATAGGGCGCGGGATAGCCCTTGGCCTTCATGCCCGGAATCATCAGCGAGCCGAGCGCCGCCACGTCGGCCACCGCCGAACCGGAGATCTCGGCGAAGAACAGCGAGGCGCCGATCGACACGTGCGCCAGCCCGCCGCGCACCCAGCCGAAGAGGGCCGAGGCGAAGGCGATCAGCCGGCTGGAGATGCCCGAGGCGTTCATGATCGCGCCGGCCAGGATGAACAGCGGGATCGCCAGCAGCGGGAAGTTGGTGGCGCCGTTGTAGATCACCACCGGCATGTTGGGCAGCGAGGAGACGCCGTGCGTGGCCACCATCGCCAGCGTGGCGACGATGCCCAGCGACACCGCGATCGGCACGTTGATCAGGACCAGCCCCAGCACGGCCCCGAACAGGGACAGCATCGTTCCCATGCCGCCCCCTCAGTGCAGGCCGTCGGCCAGGGCCGCGCCGCTCACTTCCTGCGGCCGCACCTGCCACAGATCGATCAGGTGAGAGGCTTCCGCCACCACGATCAGCGCCGAGGAGATCGGGATCACCGACTGCGCCAGGTTCATCGGCACCCAGGGCAGGCTCACCAGGGTGTCGCCGGCCAGCACCGGCATGATCTGCAGTCCCACCCATCCGAGCAGGGCGAAGAAGCCGATCACCAGCAGCTGGGTGGCCAGGCCCAGCCAGCGCTTCCAGGACGGCGGCAGCTGGTCGACCACCTCGGGGCAGCCGATGTGCGCACGCTTCACCGAAGCCAGCGCCGAGCCGTAGAAGGTCAGCCAGGCCAGCAGGATGGATGCGACCTCGTCGTACCAGACCAGCGACTGGCCGATGGCGCGGAACACCACGCCGAGCGTGACTTCGACGGCGAGCACTCCCATCAGGGCCATCACGACCCATTCGAGCAGGAGGCCGTAGTGGCGGCGGAAACGCTGCGTGGCCGTGGCGGGCGCGGCGGCTTCGGTGTGCGGCATGGGCGGCGTTCCCTTACTTGCCCAGGGCCACGGCCTTGTCGATCAGCGGCTTGGCCGCCGGCACGTCCTTGGCGAAGTCGTCGTAGATGCCCTTGCTGGCGGCGATGAAGGCGTTCTTGTCCACCTCGTTGACCTGCATGCCGGCGGCCTTGAGCTTGCCGAGCAGCTCGCCCTCCTGCTTTTCCGCGGTGGCGTAGACGAAGGACTGCACCTCCTTGGCCGTGTCCTCCAGCACCTTGCGCACGTCGGCCGGCAGCTGCTCGTACTTGGTCTTGCCCACCAGCAGGTAGGCCGGCGTGTAGACATGGCCCGACAGCGACAGGTACTTCTGCACCTCCTGCAGCTTGGCGGAATAGATCTGCGTGAACGGGTTCTCCTGGCCGTCCATCACCCCGGTCTGCAGCGCCGTGAACAGCTCGGAGAACTTCATCGGGCTGGGGTTGGCGCCGTAGACCTGGAACATCTTCACCCGCCACTTGCCCTCGGGCACGCGCAGCTTGAAGCCCTCGAGGTCCTTGGGCACGCGCACCGGGCGCTTGTTGTTGGTGATGTGGCGGTAGCCGTTCTCCCACAGCGCCAGCACCTTCAGGCCCTTCTTCTCGGTGGCCGGCTCCAGCGCGGGCCAGAAGACCTCCTTCTCGATGCGCTTCATGTGCTCGCGGTCCTTCACCATGTAGGGCAGCTCGAAGATGCCGTACAGGTCGACCTCGGAGCTCATGACGGTGGAGGGCACGGCCATGTCCACGGTGCCGAGCTTGAGCTTCTGGATCAACTCCTTGTCGCCACCGAGCTGGCTGGAGCCGTAGGTGACGATCTTCACCTTGCCGGCCAGCTTCTGGTTCACGCGCTTCGCGTATTCGTCGGCACTGAGCTGGAAGATGGATCCGGGTTCGCCCACGTGGCCGAGCTTGAGCTCGACGGGCGCCTGCGCCGCCGCGGGCGCCGACAAGGCCAGCGCCGCGGCGGCGGCGCAGAGGGTCGCGAGGATAGCCTTCATGCGGTTCTCCAGGAGTGGGGGATGCCGCGTGCATTCGGCATCCCGCCCCCCTGCCCTGTCAATGAGGTCTGGTCCGGAGACCTTCCGTGTTCATCCCCGCGCCGGCGGGAATGACGGCCATCAGGCCCCGAACGCCCCCTCGGTGCGCAATTGCGCGATGCGCTCGCTGGAGAGCCCCGCCTCGGCCAGCACTTCCTCCGTGTGTTCGCCCAGCAGCGGCGGGTGGCGCCGCACCTGCTGCGGCGTGCCCTGGAGCTTCACCGCGAAGCCGATGTTGGGCACCTTGCCTTCCACCGGGTGGTCGATCTCCATGCGCATGCGGCGCTCCTTCGCGTGCTCGCTGCCGAAGGCCTCGGGGTACGTGAGGATCGGGCCGGCCGGAATGCCGTTGGCGAGCAGCGTCTCGACCCAGTAGTCCTTGCCCTGCGTGCGGAAGGTGCGCTCCAGCTCCTCCTGCAGCTCGGCCCGGTGCGCCAGGCGCAGCGCGATGGTGCCGAAGCGCGCATCCTGCAGCAGCTCGTCGCGGCCCATCAGCTGGCACAGCTGCACCCACAGCTTCTGGTTGTTGGCGCCCATCACGAAGTGGCCGTCGGCGCAGGCCATGGCCTGGTAGGGCGCGGTCATCTTGTTGGAAGTGCCCAGCGGCTGCGGCGGCTTGCCGGTGCCCCACCAGTCGCAGGTGTCCCAGACCGAGAAGGCCATCGCGGTGTCGAACAGGGCAGCGTCGATGTACTGGCCCTGCCCCGTGTTCTTCGCGCCGATGTAGGCCGCCAGCGTGGCGTAGATCGCGAACAGCGCGCAGCCGATGTCGGCCACCGGCACGCCCGCCTTCACCGGCGGCGAATCGGGGTAGCCCGTGACGCTCATCACGCCCGACATGGCCTGCGCCATCAGGTCGAAGCCGGGGCGGTCGGCCCAGGGGCCGTTCTGGCCGAAGCCCGAGATGCTGGTGTAGACCAGCCGCGGGTTGATTTCCTTGAGCACGTCATAGCCCAGGCCCAGGCGGCGCAGCGCGCCGGGGCGGTAGTTCTCGACGAGGATGTCCGCTTCGCGCGCCAGCGTCTTCAGCACCTCCTTGCCGGCCTCGGTCTTGAGGTCCAGCGCGATGCTGCGCTTGTTGCGGTTCATGTTCAGGAAGCCGAGGCTGTCGGCGCCCTTCATCTTGAAGCCCATGGAGCCGCGGGTCTGGTCGCCCGTGCCCGGGGGCTCGATCTTGATCACGTCGGCGCCCAGGTCGCCCAGCAACATACAGGCGTAGGGGCCGGCCATCACCTGGCTGATGTCCAGGACGCGAACGCCCGCGAGGGGCAGCGGGCGCGTAGTGTCTGTCATTTGAAAATCACTCCGGATTGATTCAGTGCCACCGCGGAGCCGGCTTTGCCGGGCCGCGGGTGGCGCCCCCTTGAGGGGGAGGCGGCCGGGAGGCCGCTTCGGGGGTGGGTCAGCTATCCACGCGGACGTTGGCGTCCTTGATCACCTTGGCCCACTTGACCTGCTCGATGTGGATGAAGTCGCGGAACTTCTCCACCGAGCCGCCGCCGTCCTCGGCGCCGGAGGCTTCGAGCTTCTCGATCACGTCGGGCATCAGCAGGGCCTTGTTCACGTCCTCGTTCATGCGCCTGGCCAGGCCCACCGGCAGCTTGCCCGGGCCGACCAGGCCGTACCACGTCGTGGCCTCGAAGCCGGGGAAGCCCGACTCCGCCATCGTCGGCACGCTGGGGTGGCCGCTGGCTCGCTTCTGGCGCGTCTGCGCGATCGCGATCGCCTTGCCGCTCTTCACGTGCGGCGTGGCGGCCGTCATCGTGTCGAAGCTGTATTGCACCTGGCCGCCGATCAGGTCGGTCAGCATCGGGCCGGAGCCCTTGTACGGCACGTGGATCGCCTTCACGCCGGCCTGCAGCATGAACATCTCCAGCGCCAGGTGCTGGGCCGAGCCGGGGCCGGCGGAGCCGAAGCTCACCTTGCCCGCGTTGGCCTTGCAGTAGGCCACCAGGTCCTTCACCGTCTTGGCCGGCTGCTGCGCGTTGCAGATCAGCAGGTTGGGCGTGACGCCCACCATCGAGATCGGCTGGAAGTCGCGCACGGGGTCGTAGTTCAGCTTCTGCAGGTGGGGCATCAGCGCATGGCTGTTGATGTGCGCCATGTGCAGCACCGTGCCGTCGCCGGGCTGCTTGGCCACGTAGTCGGCGGCGATGGTGCCCGAGGCGCCAGCCTTGTTCTCGACGATGACCGTGGTCTTCCACATCTCGGCCAGCTTCTGGCCGATCACGCGGGCCAGGATGTCGGTGCCGCCGCCGGGGGCGAAGCCGACGATGATGCGCACCGGCTGGGTGGGCAGCGCCTGGCTCCAGGCCATGGGGGCGGCCACGGATGCGGCGGCGCCGGCAAGAAAGGTTCTGCGTTGCACTACTTGTCTCCTCTTCAAGTGAAACGAGGCTCCATGGGGAGCCTCGGGACTTCGTTACGCCGCCTTCTGCAGGGCGACGGGAGCCGGGTGGCCGGCGAAATACTCCATGGCGGCGGCGACCCCCGAGCCGGCCAGCTTGACGCCGGCGAGCTTCAGGCCCATTTCGCAGCCGGCGAGGGCGGCCATCAGCGTGAGGTCGTTGCAGTCGCCCAGGTGGCCGATGCGGAACATGCGGCCCTTGACCTTGCCGAGCCCCGCGCCGAGCGAGCAGTCGAAGCGCTCGTACACCAGCTTGCGCACGGCGTCGGCGTCCACGCCCTCGGGCATCATCACGCCAGTGAGCACGGGCGACTGGCTGGCCGCCTCGCTCACCTGGATCTCCAGGCCCCAGGCCTTGACGGCGCCGCGCACGCCCTCGGCCCAGCGCCGGTGGCGCGCGAACACCCCCTCCAGGCCGCCCGAGGCCGTGTCGAGCAGCATGTCGCAGGCTTCCACCAGGCCGTACAGCAGGTTGGTGTTGGGCGTGTAGGGCCAGTAGCCCGTCTTGTTCATCTCCACGATCTCGTCCCAGGCCCAGAAGGACTTGGGCAGCTTGGCGGACCTGCTCGCTTCCAGCGCGCGCGGCGACAGCGCGTTGAAGCTGATGCCGGGCGGCAGCATCAGGCCCTTCTGCGAGCCGCTGACGGTGACGTCCACGCCCCATTCGTCGTGGCGGTAGTCGGCGCAGGCGAGGCCGGAGATGCTGTCCACCAGCAGCAGCGCCGGGTGCTTGGCGGCATCGATGGCGCGGCGCACGGCCAGGATGTCGCTGGTGGCGCCGGTGGAGGTCTCGTTGTGCACCACGCACACGGCCTTGATCGAATGCTCCTTGTCGGCCTTCAGGCGCTCCTCGATCATGTGCGCCTGCACGCCATGGCGCCAGCCTTCCAGCCCGGGCAAGCCCAGGAACTCGGTCTTCAGGCCCAGGCGGGTGGCCATCTTGTTCCACAGCGTGGCGAAGTGGCCGGTCTCGAACATCAGCACGTGGTCGCCGGGGCTCATGGTGTTGGCCAGCGCGGCCTCCCAGGCGCCGGTACCCGAGGCCGGGTAGATCGCCACCGGGTGCTTGGTCTGGAAGACCTGCTGGATGCCCTTCAGGACCCGCCGGCCGAGGGCGCCGAACTCGGGGCCGCGGTGGTCGATGGTGGGCAGGCTCATCGCCCGCAGGATGCGGTCCGGAACCGGGGAAGGCCCCGGGATCTGCAGGAAATGGCGTCCGGTGGGATGGAAATCGAGCGTCAGCATGTTCGGGCTCCGTTGAACTAGGCGGCATTTTTTGCATACAAAATGCGCTTGTCAATGGCTCTTCTCCTTAGTAGGGCATTTGCACAACGATCAATTTGCATACAAAATTCGGCCCCATGTCGGCCGAAGTCATTCCCATCCCCCGCGCCGCGCTGCACGAGCAGGTGGCGCTGCGCCTGCGCCAGATGCTGGTGGAAGGCCGCATCGCGCCCGGCGCGAAGCTCAATGAACGCGAGCTGTCGGAGCGGCTGAGCGTGTCGCGCACGCCCCTGCGCGAGGCGATCAAGCGGCTCGCCGCCGAGGGGCTGGTGGAGCTGCTGCCCAATCGGGGCGCGGTCGCCGTGTCGCTCGACGAGGAGGACATCATCCACACGTTCGAGGTGATGGCGGCCCTGGAGGCGCAGGCCGGCGAGCTCGCGGCCGAACGCATCACCGGGCAGGAACTGGCCGAGATCCAGGCCACGCACTTCGAGATGATGGCCGCCTACACCCGGCGCGACCTGTCCGCCTATTACGCGCTCAACGCCCGCATCCACGCGGCCATCGCCGCCGCCGCCCGCAACCCCGTGCTGTCTCAGATCTACGAGCAGGTCAACGCGCGGCTGCAGGCGCTGCGCTTTCGCTCCAACCAGGACGGGGAGAAGTGGAGCAACGCCATGAAGGAACACGAGAAGATGATCGAAGCCCTGGCCGCGCACGACGGCAACGCGATGCGCGAAGTGCTGCTTTCGCACCTGCGCAACAAGCGCGAGGTGGTGCTGGAGCAGCTGCGCGCCGCCCGCCCCTCCGAGGAGGCCGCATCGTGAACGCGCCGCTGCCGATCACCGTCGCCCGCGAAGCCGAGGGCGCTGCCTACGACACCGTCTCCAAGGCCAGCAACGAAGTCGCCGGCCGGCTGGCGCAGCGCCTCGCGGCCGAAACGCAGGGCGAGGTGCTGTTCTCCCCCGCCGACCGCGGCCGCTACGCCACCGACGCCTCGATCTACCAGGTGATGCCGGTGGGCGTGTTCGTGCCGAAGTCGGCCGAGGATGCGCGCATCGCCCTGGACATCTGCCGCGACCTCAAGGTGCCGGTGGTGCCGCGCGGCGGCGGCACCAGCCAGTGCGGCCAGACCGTCGGCGCCGGCCTGGTGATCGACTTCTCCAAGCACGTGCGCCAGGTGCTGGAGGTCGATGCGCAGCAGCGCACCGTCACGGTCGAACCCGGCATCGTGCTGGACCACCTCAACGCCCACCTGAAGAAGACCGGGCTCTGGTACCCGGTGGACGTGTCGACCGCGGCGCAGGCCACGCTGGGCGGCATGGCCGGCAACAACTCCTGCGGCAGCCGCAGCATCGCCTACGGCAACATGGTGCACAACGTGCTGGGCGCCCAGGCATGGACTTCCGACGGCACCCTGCACACCTTCGGCCGCTTCGAGCAGGCGAGCGGCGCGGTGCGCGCGCTCGGCGAGCGGGTGCGCGATCTCGCGCTGGCGCTCACGCCCGAGATCGAGGCGAACTGGCCCAAGGTGATGCGCCGCGTGGCCGGCTACAACCTCGACGTCTTCCACAACCAGAACGAGAAGCCCTATACGAGCGACGGCAGCGTCAACCTGGCGCACCTGCTCGTTGGCAGCGAAGGCACGCTGGCCCTCACGCGCAGCCTCACGCTGCAGCTGGCGGAGATCCCGCGCCACAAGGTGCTGGGCGTGGTGAACTTCCCCAGCTTCTACCAGGCCATGGATTCGGCCCAGCACATCGTGAAGCTGGGCACCGACGGCACCCTCAAGGCGGTGGAGCTGGTCGACCGCACGATGATCGAGCTGTCGCTGCAGAACCCCGCCTTCGCGCCCACCGTGCGCACGGCCTTGATCGGCCAGCCCGAGGCGCTGCTGCTGGTCGAATTCGCCGGCTCCGAGAAGGCGGCGCTGGCGAAGAAGCTCTCCGAACTGCAGGAGCTGATGGGCGACCTGGGCCTGCCCGGCTCGGTGGTGCTGATGCCCGACGAGGCGCCGCAGAAGGCCCTGTGGGAGGTGCGCAAGGCCGGCCTCAACATCATGATGAGCCTCAAGGGCGACGGCAAGCCGGTGTCCTTCATCGAGGACTGCGCGGTGCCCTTGCAGCACCTGGCCGAATACACCGACGCGCTCACCCAGGTGTTCCGCAAGCACGGCACCAAGGGCACCTGGTATGCCCACGCCTCGGTGGGCACGCTGCACGTGCGCCCGATCCTGGACATGCGCCGCAACGGCGCGGCCGGCATGCGCGCGATCGCCGAGGAGGCCTCGGCCCTGGTGCGCAAGTACAAGGGCGCCTACAGCGGCGAGCACGGCGACGGGCTGTGCCGCGGGGAGTGGATCCGCTGGCAGTTCGGCCCCAAGATCGACGACGCCTTCCGCGAGATCAAGCGCATGTTCGACCCGCTGGAGCTGCTGTCGCCCAGGCGCATCATCGATCCGCCGCGCATGGACGACACGCGGCTGATGCGCTTTGCGCCTTCCTACCAGGTGATCCCGCTGCAGACCGCGCTCGACTGGAGCGCCTGGGACGTGCAGAACGATCCCGCCACCGAGAAGACCACCGCGCCGGGCACCGGCGGCGACCCGGCCAAGGGCTTCGCCAAGGCGGTGGAGATGTGCAACAACAACGGCCACTGCCGCAAGTTCGACGCCGGCACCATGTGCCCCAGCTACCGCGTCACGCGCGACGAGCAGCACCTCACGCGCGGCCGCGCCAACACGCTGCGCCTGGCCCTGTCCGGCCAGCTGGGCGCCGACGGCCTGGCCAGCGAGGAAGTGCGCGAGGCGCTGGAACTTTGCGTCAGTTGCAAGGGCTGCAAGCGCGATTGCCCCACCGGGGTCGACATGGCGCGCATGAAGATCGAGTTCCTGGCCGCCGACCGCAGGAAGAACGGCTTGTCGCTGAAAGACAAGGTGATCGGCCGGCTGCCGGATTACGCCGCCACCGCGAGCCGCTTCGCCTGGCTGCTGAACCTGCGCAACCGCATCCCGCTGCTGGCCAGGATCGGCGAGAAGGTGCTCGGGATCTCGGCCAAGCGCAGCCTGCCCGAATGGGAAAGCTGCCACTTCTTCCAGGCCGGCGTGCCGGGCGCCTCGCGCGCCGAGGTGATGGCGGCGCAAAAGCCGGTGGTGCTGTTCGTCGACACCTTCAACGCCTTCTTCGAGTCGGCCAACGCCAAGGCGGCCTTCCACGTGCTGTGCGCGGCCGGCTACACGGTGCACATCGCCAGCAAGGAGAAGGAAGACGGCAAGCACCTGTGCTGCGGCCGCACCTACCTCGCCAGCGGCATGGTGGACGAAGCCAAGGCCAAGGCGGCGGAACTGCTCGATGCGCTGCATCCGCTGGCGGCCAAGGGCATCCCGGTGGTGGGCCTGGAGCCGTCCTGCCTGCTGTCGCTGCGCGACGAGCACACCGCGATGGGCTTCGGCGAGCGGGCCCAGGTGCTGGCGAAGCAGTCGCTGCTGTTCGAGGAATTCCTGGCCCGCGAAGCCGCCGCCGGCCGCTTGGAGGACCTGCGTGCCAAGCTCAAGCCGGTGGGCAAGCCGGTGCTGGTGCACGGCCACTGCCACCAGAAGGCCTTCGGCGCCATCTCGCCGGTGCTGGAGGTGCTGAAGCTCGTTCCGGGCGTGCAGCCGCAGCTGATCGAATCGAGCTGCTGCGGCATGGCCGGCAGCTTCGGCTACGAAGCGAAGCACATCGACGTCTCCATGCGAATGGCCGAGCTGAACCTGCTGCCCGCCGTGCGCAATGCGCCGGACGCGATCGTGGTGGCCGACGGCACCAGCTGCCGCCACCAGATCCACGACGGCGCCCAGCGCGAGGCGCTGCACGCCGCGGTGCTGCTGGAGATGGCCTTGCGGGCCTGAGGGCGGGCACAATGCGCGGGTGACGACGCCCTGCACCATCCGCGCCGCCCTGCCCTCGGACGAGACCGCCTGGCGCCAGCTTTGGCGCGGCTACTGCGACTTCTACGGCGCGCAGCTGCCGGAGGAAACCACCCGCCGCACCTGGAAGCGCATCCTGGATCCGGATTCCGCCGTCATGTGCATCGTGGCGGAGGTCGACGGCCAGGTGTACGGCTTCGCCAACTGCGTGGTGCACGAGAACACCTGGGAGACGCAGCCGGTCTGCTACCTCGAGGACCTGTACGTCACCCCCGGGGCGCGCGGCCACGGCCTGGGCACCGCCCTGATCGAGTGGCTGCGCAACGCGATGCGCGCCGAAGGCTGGGCGCGCCTGTACTGGACGACCGCGGCCGACAACGTGCAGGCGCGGCGCCTGTACGACCGCTTCACGCCGGCGGACGGGTTCGTCCGCTATGTGATCCGGCAGAAATGAGCACGCCGGCGCCACGCCGGTCGCTGCGCTTCCGGCTCTTCCTGCTGGCCGCGAGCGGACTGCTGCCGCTGGCCATCGTGGCCGGCGTGGTGCTCACCTACCTGAGTGCCGAACGCCAGCGCGATGCGCGCGACACCGCGCTGGCCGTCTCGCGCGCCCTGGCCACCGCGGTGGACGCGGAGCTGCGCGCCACCGTGAGCGTGCTGCAAGGCCTGGCGCTGTCGGACGAGCTCGCGCCCGCGCGGCTGCGCGACTTCCATGCGCTGGCGCGCCGGGTGGCCGAGGGCCAGGGTTGGCGCGCCGTGATCCTGGCCGACGGCAGCGGTCGCATCCTCCTCGGCACCAGCACCGATGCGGACGCGCCCGACGCCCAGCCCGTCGACCCGGCCAGCATGCAGCTCGCGATCGAGGGCCGGCGCCCGGTGGCGGGCAACGTGGCGCGCGGGCCGCGCGGCACGCCCGCCTTCGCGGTGCGGCTGCCGGTGCAGCGCGAGGGGCAGCTGCGCTACGTGCTGTCGGCCGTCATCCCCACCGAGCGGATCCGCGCGACGCTGCTGCGGCAGCAGGTGCCCGCGCATTCGGTGGTGTCGGTGTTCGACCGCAGCCTGCAGCGCGTGGCCCGCTCGCGGCCCAACCCGAACGAGCGCCCCACCCCTTCGCTGCAGGCGCTGCTGGCCCAGGGCGCGCAGGAGGGCACGGGCACCACCACCACGCTGGAAGGCACGCGCAGCCACACGGGCTACGCGCGGCTGCCGAACTGGGGCTGGGTGGTCGCCACCGGCATTTCCGCCGAGGACGCGAACAGCGGCCTCTACGGCGTGCTCGGCGCCGTGGCCGCGGGCCTGCTGGCCTCGCTGGCGCTGGCGGCCTTCCTCGCCTGGTACTTCGCCCGCGACGTGACCGAGCCGATCGACGCCTTGAAGGCGGCCGCCGGGGCGCTGGGGCGCGGCGAGCCGGTGCGCCTGCCGCGGCTGGAAGTCGCGGAACTGCAGGAGGTGGGCGCGGCGCTGGCGCACGCCTCGGCCGACCGCGACCGCGCCGCGCGCGAGCGCCGCGCCGCCGAAGCCGAGCGCGAGACCCTGCTCGCGCGCGCCACCGAGGCGCTGCAGCGCGCCGAGGAGGCCGGCCGCAGCAAGGACGAATTCCTGGCCATGCTGGGCCACGAGCTGCGCAACCCGCTCGCGCCGATGGCGACGGCGCTGCACCTGATGGCGCGCACGGGCGATCCCGCCACCCGGCGCGAGCGCGAGGTGATGGAGCGCCAGGTGGCGCACATGAAGCGGCTGGTGGACGACCTGCTGGATGTCTCGCGCATCACCGGCCGGCGGCTGGAGATGCGCCTGCAGCCGCTGCAGCTGGCGGCACTGGTGCGGCACGCGGTGCAGGGCGTGCAGCCGGTGCTCGGACTGCGCCGCCTCGAGCTGCAGGTCGCGCAGGACGCCGAAGACCTCTGGGTCGAGGCGGACGAAGTGCGGCTCGCGCAGGTCCTCAACAACCTGCTGGGCAACGCGATCAAGTTCACCGGCCCCGAGGGCAGCATCGCGCTCGCCCTGGCGCGCGCCGGCTCGCTGGCGGAAATCACGCTGCGCGACGACGGCGTGGGCATGCCGCCCGAGGTGCTGGAGCACGTCTTCGACCTGTTCTACCAGGCACCGCAGGGCACCGACCGCTCGATCGGCGGGCTGGGGCTCGGGCTGGCCATCGTGCGCAGCCTGGTGGAGATGCACGGCGGCAGCGTCAGCGCCGTCAGCGAGGGCGAGGGCGGCGGCAGCACCTTCGTCGTGCGCCTGCCCATCGCGGCGGCGCCGCCGGCCGCCGACGCGGCCGCCAGGCTGGCGCCGGCGCAAGGCGCCAGCGGGCGCGTGCTGCTGGTGGACGACAACCAGGACGCGGCCGACACGGCGGCTGCGCTGCTGGAGCTTTCGGGCCTGCAGGTGCAGGTGGCCTACGACCCGGGCGTGGCCCTGAGCCTGCTGGACCGCTTCACGCCCGAGGTCGCCGTGCTCGACATCGGCCTGCCCGGCATGAACGGCTACGAGCTGGCCGCGCGGGTGAGGGTTCATCCGAACGGCGGCAACTGCTATCTTGTGGCGCTGACCGGGTACGGGGCCGCGGCGGATGTCACCCGTGCGCGCGCGGCCGGCTTCCACCAGCACCTGGTCAAACCCGCGGCACCGGAGGCGCTGCTCCAGGCGGTCCGGCAGGGCCTGCGGGACAACACGGACAGGAGAGCCCCATGACATTGCACCGTCGCCAGTTCCTCCACCTGCTCGCCGCCGCCGCGGCCGCGCCCGGCCTCGCCGGCGCGCAGCAGGCCCGCACCGTGCGCCTGCGCGGCACCGTCGAAGCCCTCAGCGACAGCAAGCTCACGCTGCTGGAACGCGGCGGCCGGCGCATGGAGCTGACCCTGTCGCCGAACTGGAGCGTCACCGAGGTCTATCCGGTCAAGCTGGAGGACGTGAAGGCGGGCAGCTTCGTCGGCGTCGGCGGCCTGCCGCAGGCCGATGGCAGCCAGCGCGCCATCGCCGTGGTGCTGTTTCCCGAGAACATGCGCGGCACCGGCGAAGGCCACTATCCCTTCGACTTCCTGCCGCAAAGCACCATGACCAATGCGACCGTCGCCGACGTGGCGAAGTCGCCCGGCGGTGAGCGGCTGGAGCTCAAGTACAGGGACGGCAGCAAGACCATCGTCGTGCCGCCGGAGGCGCCGATCGTGAGCCTGCGCCCCGGCGAGCGCGGCATGGTGCAGGTGGGCCAGAAGGTGGCCGTCAACGTGCAGGACGTGAACGGCACGCCCACCGTGCTGCGCGTCAGCGCCGGCCGCAACGGCTTCGCGCCCCCCTATTGAAGAAGGACAAGAAAGCCCTTGACGCCCCCCATGACCGAATCCCGGCTGCGCGACGAGATCTGTCGCGTGGGCCGCAGCCTGTTCGAGCGCGGCTACGTGCATGCCACGGCCGGCAACATCAGCGTGCGCCTGGACGAGGGCTTCCTGATCACGCCCACCGACGCCTGCCTCGGCTTCCTCGAGCCCGAGGCGCTGGCGAAAGTGGATGCGCAGGGGCAGCAGCTGGCCGGCGCGCAGGCCAGCAAGACGCTGGCGCTGCACCGGCGCATCTATGGCGCGCACGCCGCGCTCGGCGTGCCGGTGCCGCGCTGCGTCATCCACACCCACAGCACGCATTGCGTGGCTCTCACGCTGGACGATCCGCAGGGCGAGCTGCTGCCGCCGATCACGCCTTATTTCGTGATGAAAGTTGGACGCGTCCCCGTCGTTCCCTACCACCGCCCCGGTGCGCCCGAAGCGGCCGAGGCGGTGGCTGCGCTGATCACGCGCTACAGCGCCCAGGGCACGCCGATCCGCGCCGTGATGCTGACGCGGCTGGGCCCCAACGTGTGGCACGACTCGCCGGCGCAGGCCATGGCGGTGCTCGAGGAGCTGGAGGAGACGGCGAAGCTGTGGCTGCTGGCGGGCAGCCGGCCGCAGCCCCTCCCACAGGAGGCGCTGAACCAGTTGCGCATCTCGTTCGGCGCCCGCTGGTGACGCTCGTTTAACCCGAACGTTTTAACCCCGACACAGCCGATTACATCTTCATCCCTTTGGGGGGAGCGGCTTCGGCACCTTCGTGCATCGGCTGCCCAAAGGCCGCCTGCCTACACTTCCGACGCGCCTGGCAGATGGCGCGCAACACCCGTTTCCGTCCTGGCCGCCGCGAGCGGCTGCACGCGCTTCAACTTCGAGTTAAGAGGCCCGCATTCCTATGCAATGCGGCTCTCTTTCGCGTTGCCGGTTGCATGGTTTCGGCGTAGCTAAATTTCCCCTATTGCGGGGGTGAAAAATCCCCACCGGCGACCGTGTTTCCCCAATGAATGTCGCCCATCCCCGCGTCCGGTGATCGTGAGCTCCGTACTCAGCTTCAAGTCAGGATTGGCATGCGCTCTGCATTAGTGCTTTCGCAGGAAGAAGAACAACTGTTGTCCCGCAACCCATCCCCATCCACCCGGAGCCTCAATGAAGCGCAACACCGTCCCGCCGCAAGGCGCGCAGCCCGTCGCAAAGTTCCTCCTCACCGCCGTCGCCAGCGCCGCCCTCGCGGCCACCGCGCTGTCCGCCCAGGCGGCGCTCGACGTCACCGGCCCCCCGCCGGCCACCGATCCCTCCCATTACACCGACCAGCCCGCCGATCCCACGCAGGCCCTGCAGGACCTGCTGCTGGCGACGCCCGCCAACGAGGGCGGCATGGAGCTGCCCAACGGCGCGGTGATGGAGAACAAGCGGATCGTCAACATCGAGAACGTGATCCAGCGCGACGCGCTGTACCCGTTCAACTACCCCACCAACGGCCTGCCCAGCCCCCTCTTCGGCGCCCAGCCCTTCACGCAGAAGATGCTGATGTTCGAGGAGTTCGGTCCCGAGCGGCTCGACGCCAGCGTGCAGGCCGGCACCCTGCCCTTCCCGCGCCCCGCCTCGGGTGCGGCTCCCGAGCAGGAGGCCGAGGTCGCGCGCAGCGGGCCCGCCAGCGCGGATCTCGACATCTTCCTGAAGCAGGCCGGCATCTCGCCCTTCCCCACCCGCGAGTCCAACACCTCGACGGCCAATCCCTGGCAGCCGGACATCGAGTTCTTCCTCGGCCGCTATCTCACCAGCCCGCCGGCCGAAGGCCGTCCGCCGGGAGAGGGCTGGGCCCACCAGCGCTGGAACGAGTTCTACCCGCAGTCCTTCTTCAAGACCGTGCAGGCCGGCGCCCGCGTCAACGGCGGCCTGCGTGACCGCAAGCAGCTGCACGGCTACGCGGTGGGCGAATTCGGCCCCGGCGGCCTGTACTACAACACGGCCGACAACAACAACCCGGCGCTGAACGGCACGACCAGCGGGATCGCGATCAAGTTCCACCCGAGCATGCCGGTGCAGGACCACAAGTCGATCTGGACCTTCGACGGCACCCTGCCGCCCAAGCTGCTGATGGCCCGTTATGGCCAGCCGCTGCTGATGCGCCACTACAACGCGCTGCCGATCGATCCGCAGGCCAACGCCGGCTTCGGTCTGCACACCATCACGACGCACGAGCACAACGGCCACTCGCCGGCTGAAAGCGACGGCTTCGCCAACGCCTTCTTCTTCCCCGGCCAGTTCTACGACTACCGCTGGCCCCTGCAACTGGCCGGCTACGACTCGATCAACACCACCGCCAGCGACGCGCGCGCCTCCTTCCCCTGCGCCAACGGCGAGACCCTGTGGGTCAACGACGCCAACCCGGGGATGAAGACCTGCGTCAACGGCAAGATCAACGTCCGCGGCGACTGGCGCGAGACGATGTCGACGCACTGGTTCCACGACCACATGCTCGATTTCACGGCCCAGAACGTCTACAAGGGCAACGCCGTGATGATGAACTACTACTCGGGCCTGGACCGCGGCAACGAAGCCATCAACGACGGCGTCAACCTGCGCATGCCCTCCGGCCAGAACATGGCCTGGGGCAACCGCGACTACGACGTGAACCTGGTGCTCGGCGACAAGGCCTGGGACCAGACCGGCCAGCTGTGGTTCAACCCCTTCAACACCGACGGCTTCATCGGCGACCAGCTCCTGACCAACTGGCAGTACAAGCCGGTGCTGGACGTGCGCGCGCGCAAGTACCGCTTCCGCATCCTGAACGGCTCGGTCTCGCGCTATCTCTCGCTCGCGCTGGTGGCGGAAGTGCCGGGCAACTCCGGCGAACTGAAGGGCCCGGCCGGTTCCAATCTTTCGTACAGCCGCGTGCCCTTCCACATGATCGCCAACGACGGCAACATCCTGGAGCACGCCGTGCCGTTCGACGGCACGCTGGACCTCGATGGCAACGGCAACGCCGACGAGCACAAAGGCTCGCTGCCGACGCAGGCGATCGCCGAGCGCTACGACATCGTGGTCGACTTCTCGCAGTACAAGACCGGCACGAAGATGTACTTCATCAACACGATGCACCACGACACCGGCATCGTGGCCAAGTACAAGGTGGCGCTGGCCGACATCCTGTCGGAGAAGTACAAGGCGGTGCTGGATCCGAACAAGACCAGCTGGGACAAGGGTGACCCCGCAGTCGGCAAGTTCCTGCAACTGGTGGTGAAGGCGTACAGCGGCGTCGACCAGAGCATGAACCCGGCCCTGTACGAGCCCGCCAAGCCCGGCAAGGCCGCCGGCCTGAAGATGATCCCGCTCTGGCTGGATCGCAACAACCCGACGCAGATGGCGGCGCTGCAGAACGCCCGCTACCGCACCTTCGACTTCGGCCGCTCGGGCGGCACGGACCTCGATCCGTGGACCATCAAGACCGACGGCGGCACGGCCTACTTCGCCGATCCGCGCCGCATCAGCGCCGCCCCGCAGCTGGCCGGCGGCCCGACCGATGGCGGCGCCCCGATGGTGGACGGCACGACGGAAGTCTGGCGCATCACTTCCGGCGGCGGCTGGAGCCACCCGGTGCACATCCACTTCGAGGAAGGCATCATCCTGGAGCGCAACGGCAACGCCCCGCCCGAATGGGAGAAGTGGTCGCGCAAGGACGTCTACCGCGTGGGCGGCGATCCCGAAAGCGGCGGTTCGCTGACCATCGCGCTGCGCTTCCGCGAGTTCGCCGGCACCTACGTGGAGCACTGCCACAACACCCAGCACGAGGACAACGCGATGCTGCTGCGCTGGGACGTGGAGCACCCGGGCCAGTTCCAGGTGATGCCCACGCCGCTGCCGACCTGGGATGGCGTGGAGTACGCGCCTTCGGTGGGGATCCCCACCTTCCGCTCGGGCCTCGGCACCCTGGGCAGCCACTGAGCCAGTCCGCAACGAAGTCCGGAAGGGACGGCCGCCATGGGGCGCCGTCCCTTTTCTCTTTTGGGGTCCGTCACCGATTCAGGGAGCACTCGGAAACTCTGCGTCCCCTCATGCGCGCACGACGCCTACTCGCCGTGCAGTTGCCGCGCGTCGACGGTCGGCTGGCGCTGGTGCAGCAGCAGCTCGACGAGTTGCTCGCGCTGCTGCGGCCGCAGCAGCTCGCGTTCCCGCAGGAGCTGCTCGATCACCCGCCGCTGCTGCCGGATCTGCAGTTCGGCGATGGCGGCCCGGTGGGCCTCGATCGCCTGCGGATCGGGCTGCGCAGCGAAGATGGCCCGGATCAGCGCTTCGCGGCGGCGGCCGATCTCCAGCCACTCGGCATCGAGGTCGACCAGGAAGCCAGCTTCCAGCGCCTTCCAGCGCCCGGCCTGCTGCGGATCGAGCTGCAGCTTGCGCGCGATGTCCACCTGCTCGGCACCGGTGTTGCGGTGGACCTGGTAGGCCGTCGCCACGACCGCCCCCACGTTGAAGAGCACCGACAGGACCAGCAGGTAAACCAGGGTTCCGCGCTTCATCTCACCTCCCGCACGAAGGCAGGCCGGCGCAAAGCTGCCAGGCCGGCTCGGCTGCGAACACGGACATGCCGGTGCGGTCCGCCACGGCGCCGCCCACCACGAGCGACAGGCCGAGCATGGAGCCGGCCGCCAGAGCGGCGACGCCCCCCAGCACGCGCGCGCCGAAGTGCGGCCGCCGCTGCTCGCCGAGCCAGGCGGACAGGAAGCGCCTCGCGCGCGGCCCCCGGCGCGGCAGGCGCAGCAGGACGGCCTCGGCGATCCCCGGGTCGCCGAGCCCCTGCCTCAGAGGCAGCAGCTGCCGCCGCACATCCCCGAATGCGATCAACCTGGCTTCGCAGCGGGGGCAGCCGGCCACGTGCTGCCGCAGTACAGCGCTGCCGCTGCCGGCTTCGCCATCGAACAACGAGGACAGGTCCTCGTCGGGCGGGCAGCGGCTGGACTGGCTGTTCATGGGTGGACCCTCTCGTAGCGTTCGGCGAGCGCGGCGCGGGCCCGCGCCAGCCTCGATTTGACCGTGCCTTCGTTGATGTCCAGGGCGGCCGCGATCGCGTCGTAGCTCAGTCCCTCGACCTCGCGCAGCAGGATCATCTCTTTCAGGTCGGCAGGCAAGGTGTCCAGCGCCGCCTGCAAGGTGGAGATGGCCTGCTTGCCTTGCAGGCGCCGCTCGGGCCCCGCGTCGGCCGACATCGCGTCGCCGTCGTCTTCCATGGCCTCTAAGCGCACCACCTTCCGGCGCCGCAGCAGGTCGAAGGCGAGGTTCGAGGCGATCCGGTACAGCCATGCCTGGACGTAGCTGCCGGGATCCGACTGGTCCAGCGCCTCCCAGGCCTTGAGGAACACGTCCTGTGCCAGCTCGCGCGCATCCTCGCGCGAACCGGTCAGGTTGAACAGGTGGCGGTGGATCGCGCGTTCGTGCCGGCGCACCAGTTCGCCAAAGGCGGCGCTCTCGCCCCGGCGGGACCTGGCCACCAGTTCGGCGTCACTGCATTCGGGTTCGGACCTCAAGGTCTCCCTCGCTGCGGCCGCGCGCTGCTGGAATGGGCTGCGCTGGCGGGAAGCCCCCACGCCGGCATCGTAGGAACGCGCCGGCGTGCCCAGCTTGATGGGTATCAACAACGCGGCCGCCCCCCTCAGTGCTGGTGCCCGCCCTGCGCGCCGGCGGCTTGCGCCGCGTGCGCGTCCGCGCCCTCGTGCCCGTGCCCCTTCGCGGCCGCCGCGTGCAGGCCTTCGACGTAGTGCACGTACTCCACGTAGGCGTTCACGTGCGCGCGCGCCGCGGCCACGTCGTCGGGGTTGTACTTGCCGGTGGCCTGCACCCGGTCGAACTTCTCGTGCAGGCCCTGCTCGGTGCGGCTGAAGATCATGCCCGCCACCGGCTTGAGCTGGCCGCTGGCGATCGACTTGTCGGCCGCCGCCACGGCGGGCTCGATCTCGCCGGCGGGCTTCAGGCCCGTGTACGGCGCGCCCTCGCCGGCGCGGTGCACCCGCACCAGCGTCTCGAAGAAGGACTGGTCGGCCAGCGCCTTGGCGTTGCCACCGTGCTTGCGCACGGCCACTGCACGCTCGAAGGCCTGCCGGATCTCCTGCTCGTCCTGCTTCCGGACCCAGCCGAGGACCAGGTTGACGTTGCCGCTTTCCAGCGCCTTCTGCGCCTGGCCCACCACCGGCCCATCGAGCGTGTCGCAGTGGGCCTGCGCGGCGGTGCCCCAGGCGAGGGCGGTGGCGGCGATGACGGCGGCGAAGTACTTGCTGTACGGCGAACGGATGACGGATTTCATGGGTATCTCCTGAAGTGGCGCAAGGCCCGGCGAGACGGTGTCGGGCCGGGGGACCGCGAGGCGGAAAAATCCACGCTCGCCGGGTGAAACGAACGGGCGCCGCGTCTGTTCCGCCACCTGCCGCGGAATTAACAGATGTCAAGAAAGGCGCCGAAAAGGTGGCCAAAGGCTCATCTACGGACTAAGCTAGCAATCAATTACTTGCCGACACCATGCACCTGAACAGCCTTCCTGCCGAAGAACGCCGCGCCATGACCGTGGAGGCCGTGGTGGAACTGGCCGGCCGGCAAAACCCCAGCGACATCACCACCGCGGCCATTGCCAGGCACATGCACCTGACGCAGGGCGCCCTGTTCCGGCACTTCCCGAGCAAGGACGCCATCTGGGAGGCGGTGATGAACTGGGTCGCGGAGCGCCTCCTGGGCCGCATCGACAGGGCTGCGGCCGCCGCGCCGGGGCCGCTGGCGGCGCTGGAGGCCGTGTTCATGACCCACATCGAGTTCGTGGCCGAACACCCGGGGGTGCCGCGCATGATCTTCTGCGAGCTGCAGCGGCCGGCGACATCGCCTGCGAGGCAGCTGGTGCGCACACTCGTCGAGCGCTACGGGGAACGCCTGCAGGCCCTGCTGCAGCAGGGCAAGGCCCGCGGCGAACTGGCCGCCGATCTCGACTGCCAGGCCGCCGCCACGCTGTTCATCGGAACGGTCCAGGGGCTGGTGATGCAGTCGCTGCTGGCCGGCGACGTCGAGCGCATCCGCCGCGATGCGCCCCGGGCGTTCGCGATCTACCGCCGCGGCATCGGGAGCACGCCATGAAGATCCGGCAGATGCAGCGGCGCACCAAGGCGCTGCTGGCCGTCGTCGTCCCCCTCGCCGCCTTGTTCGTCTACGTCGCGCTGCGTTCCGGGCCGCTGGCGCCGGTGTCGATCACGGTCGCCCGCGTGGAGTCGCAGGCCGTCGCCCCGGCCGTCTTCGGGGTCGGGACCGTGGAGGCGCGCTACACGTACAAGATCGGTCCCACCGCCGCGGGGCGGCTGCAGCGGCTCGATGTCCAGGTCGGCGACGGCGTGAAGGCCGGCCAGGTGCTGGGCGAGATGGACCCGGTGGACCTGCAGGAGCGCATCGGCTCGCAGGACTCGGTGCTGGATCGCGCCCAGGCGGTGCTCGGGGAAGCCGAGGCGCGCCAGGCCCATGCCGCCAGCCAGGCCAGGCGCTACGAGCAGCTGTTCGCGCTGCGCACCGTCAGCGAGGAAGTGCTGCACGTGAAGCGGCAGGATCTGCAGGTGGCCGACGCCGCGCTGGCCGCGGCCAACGCCGACCTGGCGCGCGCCCGCTCCGATGGCCGGGCGCTCGCGGCGCAGCGCAGCAACCTGCGCCTGCTCGCGCCCGTGGGCGGCGTCGTGACGGCGCGCAACGCGGACCCGGGCACGACCATCGTCGCCGGCCAGCCGGTGGTCGAAGTGATCGATCCGCGCACGCTGTGGATCAACGTGCGCCTCGACCAGCTGAACGCGTCGGGGCTGCGCCCGGGCCTGCCCGCGCGCATCGAGCTGCGCTCGCGCGCGGGTGAGGTCCTCGCCGGCCGGGTGCAGCGGGTCGAGCCCAAGGCCGATGCCGTGACCGAGGAGACCCTGGCCAAGGTGGTCTTCGACGCCATGCCCGCCGCCCTGCCGCCGATGGGTGAACTGGCCGAAGTCACCGTGCTGCTGCCGCCGCTGGCGCCGGCGCCGGTGGTGCCGAACGCGGCGCTGCGCCGCGACGCCGGCCGCACCGGCGTGTGGAAGCTGGTCGCCGGCGGCCTGCAGTTCACGCCCGTCACGCTGGGAGCGGCCGACCTGGAAGGGCGCGTGCAGGTCCGCTCGGGGCTGAAGCCGGGCGACGAGGTCGTCACCTACAGCGAGCGGGCCCTCGCCGCCACCACCCGCATCCGCGTCGTCGAACGGATCGCACAGGCGCAGCCATGATCAGCCTGGCAGGCCGCGACATCCTGCACTCCTGGGGCAAGTTCGTCTTCACCGGGGTCGGGCTGGGCCTCCTGATCGGCGTGACGCTCGTCATGGCGGGCGTCTACCGCGGGATGGTGGACGACGGCAAGGCGCTCCTGGACAACAGCGGGGCGCAGCTCTGGGTGGTGCAGCGGGACACCCTCGGGCCGTACGCCGAATCGTCGAGCCTGCCCGACGACAGCTACCGCAGCATCCTGGCGATGCCGGGCGTGGCGGAAGCGGCCAACGTCACCTACCTGACCATGCAGGTGCGCAAGGCCGGCTCGGACGTGCGGGCGATGGTGGTGGGCATCGCGCCCGCCGGCGCGGCCGGTGCTCCCGGCTGGCCGCCCTACCTGGTGACGGGCCGGCAGATCACGCGCGGCCACTACGAAGCCGTGGCCGACATCGCCAGCGGCTTCCGCGTCGGCGACCGGCTGACCATCCGGCGCAACGACTACACGGTCGTCGGCCTCACCCGCCGCATGGTCTCCACCAGCGGCGACCCGATGGTGTTCGTGCCGCTGAAGGACGCGCAGGAGGCGCAGTTCCTGAAGGACAACGACGCGATCCGGCAGGACCGGCGCCGCACCGAAGCCAATCCCGATTTCAACCGGCCCTCCGTTCCGGGCCTGCTGGAGGCCATCGTCGCCGCGCGCTCCTCAAACGCCTACGTCAACGCGGTGCTGGTCACGCTCGAACCCGGCCACGACGCCGAGCAGGTCGCCGAGTCGCTGCGGCGCTGGAAGCGGCTGACGGTCTACACCCGGGCGCAGATGGAGGAGATCCTGGTGGGCAAGCTGATCGCGACCTCGGCCCGCCAGATCGGCATGTTCCTCGCCATCCTCGCGGCGGTGAGCGCGGCGATCGTCGCCTTCATCATCTACACGCTCACGATGGACAAGATCCGCGAGATCGCCGTCCTCAAGTTGATCGGAACGCGCAACCGCACCATCGCCGCCATGATCATGCAGCAGGCCCTCGCCCTTGGTGTGATCGGCTTCGTGGTGGGCAAGATCGCCGCGACCTTGTCGGCGCCGATCTTTCCCAAGTACGTGCTGCTCGTCCCGCAGGACACCGTGACCGGCTTCCTCGCCCTGCTGGCGATCTGCGTGCTCGCCAGCGTGGTGGCGATCCGCATGGCGCTGAAGGTGGATCCGGCCGAGGCGATCGGAGGCTGACATGGCAGGCAAG
>Ga0255338_1002844_pt1 | contig 23087 bp, 22 predicted proteins | sample MeOH1_35cm_T4_19_FD_203715 | JGI IMG/M metagenome (GOLD analysis project Ga0255338, IMG submission 203715) | Sandy soil microbial communities from University of British Columbia, Vancouver, Canada - MeOH1_35cm_T4_195 | ecosystem: Engineered > Artificial ecosystem > Sand microcosm > Unclassified ...
CCGGCAGGATGCCGGCCAGGAACAGGGCGCCGATCGACACGGACAGCACGCCGCCCCACACGATCATCAGGATCGAAGGCGGGATGATGACCGCGAGCACCGACGACACGGCGGTGATCGCGACCGAAAAACTGTCGTGATAGCCCTCGCGCCGCTGCGCCTCGATGAAGACCTTCGACTGGCTGGCCGCATCGGCCGTCGACGATCCGGAGATGCCGGCGAAGAACAGCGACAGCACGACGTTGATCTGCGCGAGCCCGCCGGGAAAGTGGCCCACCATCGTCCTGGAAAGCCGCAGCAGCCGGTCCGTGATGCCCCCGCCGTTCATCAGGTTGGCCGTCAGCAGGAAGAAGGGCACCGCGAGCAGGATGAACGAGTTGTACGCGTTGAACGTCTCGCTCATCAGCATCATCGCGGAAAGGCGCGGCTCGATCAGCAGCATCGGCAGGCACGCGAGGCCGAGGGCGAACGCCACCGGCACCCGCAGCGCCAGGAGCGCGAAGAAGATCAGGAACAGGACGATGCTCGCCGTCCCGGGCGAGAGCACGGCGCCGTTCACGGCTGCCGCCTGCCCGCGAGCACGCGGATGTTGTCGGGGAACTGCTCGCCGAGGAAGACGATCCAGGCCAGTCCCGTCAGCGGCCACGCGACGTGGATCACCCACAACGGCAGTTCAGCCAGTTCGGAGATGCGGTACACCGCAAAACGCGTGAACTCGATGCCGGAGATCACGAAGACCAGGGCGAAGACGAGCGTCAGCACGTTGGTGACCAACTTCAGCGCGGCGTCCGCGCGAGGCCCGAGGCGCGGCCAGATGTCGACATCGAAGTGGGAGCTTTCGCGCACGCCGATCATCGCGCCGAGCATGATCATCCAGATGAAGACGAAGCGTGCCAGTTCCTCGGTCCAGACGTAGGCCGGAATCAGTTCGGTGTAGCGGGAGAAGATCTGCAGCGAGACCGGAATGATCAGGACCACCACCGTCCCGACCAGCAGCCAGTTCAACACGGCGGCGAAGGCTGCCGTGAAGCGGCGCCAGCCGGCCTGGGCAGCGCCGGCTGGCGCCTTCATGGAAGCTTCGCCGGCTAGCAAGATGGCGTCCGCAGGCGCCCGCAGGCGCGCGGCACGGCGGTTGCGAGGGGTGGCAGCCGGATGGCGGCGGCGCCGCCGTCACGTGACAGCAAGGACGTCACCGGATCGCGTTGATCTTGGCGTAGATGGCGTCGGCCCCGATCTCCTTGGCGTAGGCCGCAATCACCGGGTCCACCAGCTTCTTCATCTGGGTCCGGTCGGCGAAGGGAATGCGCTTGAGCTTCCCGGCCTTCTCCATCGCCTCGAGCTTGGCGCCGTCCTCGGAAGACTCGATCTGGCGGCCATGGGCGCCGGCTTCCTTGCCGGCGCGCACGATCGCGGCCTGAAGGTCGGCCGGCAGCGTCTTGAAGGTCTTGCCCGAGAAGCACAGGGGCCGGATCGTGATCGCGTGCTGCGTCATCAGCAGGTTGGGCGCGACCTCGTTGAACTTCATCTGCTCCACGCCGGCCGCTTCGTTCTCGCCCGCCGAGATCACGCCGTTCTGGATCGCGTTGTACACCTCGTTGTAGGCGATCACCGTGGGCGCCATGCCGACAGCCGAGAACGAGCGGCTCCAGATCGGCGCGCCCTGGACGCGCACCTTCAGGCTCTTGATGTCGCTCAGGCTCGAGGCGGGCTTGTTGGAGAAGATGTTGCGCACGCCCCCGCCGGCGTACCCGATCAGCATGACGTCGGCGCGCTGCGCGATCTCGTCGGCGATCGGCTTGAACGTGTCGCCCTCCAGCACCTTGTTCCAGTGCGCCAGGTCGCGGAACAGGAACGGCGCGTCGATGAACGGCGCTGCCTTCGAGAAGGTCGACATGTGCGCCGGCGAGACCACGGCGAAGTCCACCGCCTTGCCCTGGGCCATGTACTCGAAGTACTGCTTCTCCAGGCCAAGCTCGCTGTTCTTGTGCAGCACGAAGTTGACCGGCTTGCCGTAATACTTCTTCACCAACTCCTCGAATTTCACCATCGTCTTGGTGAACGCGTGGTCGTCGCCGAATTGCGACGCACCGTGCAGCGTGATCGGCGCCTGGGCCGACGCCGGCAGGGCCGCGCTGCCCAGAACCAGTGCGGCGGCGCACGCGCCCAGCACCGCGCGCCTGTTGGATGGAGAAGTTGCCATGTCTCGCCTCCCTGGAGTAGTACGAACCGTACAAAGGGAAGCGGATTCTAGGAACCGGAGCGCACCGCGGCGCATCCGGGCAGGGAACCTCCTGAGAGGACAAGCGCGATTGACAAGCGCCGTTTTCTTGGCCACTTTCTTCTTATGGATGAGTGTTCCATCGACACCAGGCCCCGGGCCGGGCGCCCGGTGCGGCGCGCATCTGCAAGAAGCCCCTGACCATTTCTGATCAGGGGCTTGCAGCTGGTGGCCTGGGGCGAAATCTTGAATCCGGCCGCAACCCGCGCCACGACTCACTTTCGCCAATTCGTCCTATTTGCCGGGGTATACCCTTGGGTACGCAAAACTGGCCTGCGCCAGACCGGTAGCGGTCTCACATCACCGACAACCGGCCGGCCGAACAGCATTATCCAGCCTTCGCTGCCCTACGCAAAACAGCAATCAACCCGAGAAGGCAAGCAGATAGTTTCTCACCTTGCCTCGCAGCCAGTGATCTCATTGACTCCGATCAACACTGCGCAAGGGCTCCACAAGCTACCCCCGCTAGTTGCCTGCATGCCGCAGCCCCATTGAAATGCAGTTGGGTAGGTAGCATCATTGAGCGCCTGCCGGGCCGCCCCGTTGGTGCTGGCGGGGAACGGACCAGCGACGAGGAGATCTGCAGTGCTCGTGAAATCCGCCGACGACAAGTCGAAGCGCCTGACGTTGCTCGAAGATTTGCAGCGTTCTCCCCTGCTGGACGTGCGGCAGAAGCAGTGGCTCCGGAATGAACTGAGCCGGTTTCGGAAGGGCATCCAAGGCGAGAGGGAATCAGCTCACTACCTCGATAGCTATTTCAAAGACGGCAAGAACCATGTCGTGCTCCATGACCTGAGGTTCTTGATCGATGGTGACGTGGCCCAGATCGACCACCTCGTCATCAACCGCGGCTTCGGCATGTACCTGATCGAAACCAAGAACTACTCCGGCAGCCTCACCATCAACGAGTACGGCGAGTTCACCGCGGAGTACGAAGACGACTCCTTCGGCGTCCCGTCGCCCATTGAGCAAAGCAAGCGCCACGAGCGGGTCCTGCGGAAAGTGATGGAGCGCGTGGGGATTGAAAATCGCCTGGGCTCGTCGTTCGAGTTTCACCACGTGGTGCTGCTGCATCCCAAGGCGATCATCAAGCGACCATCATCCAAGGCCCTTGACACGAGCAACGTCATCAAGGCCGACCAGTTCCCCACTTGGCATCAACGGTTTGTCGACAAAGAAATCGGCGTCGGAAAGGTCTTGTTGGGGATCGCAAACTTGCGCAGTCTGGACACGATCAAGGAATGGGGCGAGAAGCTGGCTCGCCAGCACCGGGCCGCGAATCCTTTGGAGCTTCCCGAGTTCATGCAGCCGCGGGCTACGCCAGCGCCGACTGCGAGGCCGGCGCCAGCGGTCCGCAATCCCCCAGCACAACGGCAATCTGCGCCCTCTCAGCATCCGGCTCAAGGCGTAGCGACACAGGAAAGCCGCGCCACGGACCAGGCGCCCGCGCAGCCCGCACCTGCGAAGCGGCTCATCTGCGCTCACTGCAATTCCAAGATCAGCTTTGCCGAAGGCAAGTTTTGCTGGAACAACGAAAGGCGCTTTTCTGGCTTGCAATATTGCCGGGAGCACCAGGCGCTTTTCTGATCCGGCGGGGGCTTGCTGCACCCGGATCGCAGCACCTCCGGAGCACCCACAGGAGGCGGCGCAACGCCTGGCTGTGAAGGTCGAGGCAAGCGACTGACTACGGGCGCACCCGCCCGCCGTGGACAAGCCACCCGCCCACAGGACAAGCCTGTGGACGGCCCCCCTGCGGGGTGCGTGGCTTGCCCACCGCTCCCCGGCCTTCGCCTGCGGCCTGACGCGCTTCGCTTGCCAAACAGCCCGTTCAGGAAGAAGACAAAAAGACCGACAATCCCGTGGTCCCGCCTGGAGCAGTTTGACCGGCCATAAGTGGAGCAGTTTGGGGTGGCCATCGGGGCATCTTCTCGCCGGCTCGGTGGATCTGGCGCATCGAGCGCTTCAGGCGCAGCACGTAGCGGCGGTAGTTCGCGCAGAACTGGCTGTAGCGCCCCAGGTGCTCTGCTCAGGGTGGGCGTCGACGTACTCCTGCCACAGCAACATCAGCGTCATGCCCTTGCGGCGCAGCTCTTGGTGGATGCGGCCGAAGTCGGGCAGCAGGTAATGGCTGGGGCGATCGCTGCGCCCGCCCACCAAGTGCCGCTCCAGGGCGGTTTCGCTCAGGCCCTGGACGGTGGGCCAGTCCAGCCCGGCGTACTTGGCCACCACGCCCTTGGAGATGCCCAGCGCCTCGGCGATGCGTTCGTGCGCGAGGCGGGCTTCGAGTTTGAGACGTAGAACGTCCTTGATCTTGCGCATGTGAATCCTTGCAGCGGGCAACACCTTCTCCGGCCAAAGGCCGCGAGGCTACGCGCTGCACACCGCCAGCCTTCAAAGCCTCGACGAGCAGACCACCTTGCGAGGCTGCCTGCGGATCATCCAGCTTTGCACGATCGAGTTTGCCCAGCAGCCAATCGCCGAAGCTAGTCGTTAAGCTCAGCGTGGTCGACGTCTTCGGCTTCGACGACTTCTTTTTTGGCTTGTCGGCAGCGTCGGGCGTGGCCGGCTTAGGTTCGGGCTTGGGCATATGTCGCCCCTGAATGGCGACAGCAGCCGCTCACGTATTTCGCGCTGCGCTCACGGTTCGACAGGGCTCGCGAGGTCGCCGGCGTGACCCTCCAATTCCGCGACCTTCGGGCGAAGGCCGCAACCGATACCGGCGAGTTGGCGCACTCGCAAAAGTTGTTGGCCCACCGCAATCGGGACATGACTGAGCACTATGTTCGATCGCGCATGGGCGAGAGGGTAAGGCCGCTCCGATGACTATTGGTCGAACACGCTGTAGGCGCGGGTCATCAGCTCGTTGTCTACGCGGCTCAAGGAATCTGGATCGAGGACCAACGTGGGGTAGATGTTCCCGAGGAAGGTCCGAAGCGAGCTGAAAAGCACGTCTGCGAGCACCTTGTTCTGCCCCGGGCCATCAAAGTACCTCACCCCATTGGCCATCGCGGCGGCGGCCAACGTTGCGGCCCTGGGAATCTCGCGAGCTTCTCTCAGCGCTGGAACTTCAGCCCAAACAGCCAGCACAAGCTTATTGGCAGTGTCCTTGGTGTCGCCCCGAAACGTGCCCAGTTCCCGTTCTACGTCCAAGAGCTTCGTTACTAGTGCCGTAGCCGTCCCAATCTTGTTTGCGGCGCGAAGGTTGCCAAACAATCCCATATCAGTCGCCTCCAGGCAGGAATTGTAGAAAAAGCCACCGAATTGTAGAAACGCCCCCGGACCCTGATGAGTCGCGGAGGCGCTTGAGGACTGATGGCCTGGGGCAGCTTCCAAAAACCTGCGCCAGGTCGCGTCAATCCTAGCTATTCACCAAGTCCTGCGCTTGCGGGTACACCGTGGGTACCCACAAACTGCACGGATGAAAAGAGCGTACACGGACTTCGCACCGGGGCATCGTCGGGAGCAGTAGGACGCTTGGCAGCAAAGCCTCTTCGCACTGGTTCGATCGCGTCCGGATGCTGATGTCGCGGGTCGGCCAGAGGCGAAATGGTTGCGCGCCCGCGACGCCCGTACCCGAGTCTTCTCTTCGACCTCGGCCAGATCTGCGCCGTGGTCCAGCAGCACGGGAGTCGCGGCTGGGCACGCGCCTGCTGAATCGCACGACGCGGCGGCTGTCCCTCACCCACGAAGGCGAAGTCTTCTATGCGCGTGCCAAGGAGCTGCTCGGTTCGCTCGACGAGATGGAGACCGAGGCAGCGGCGCGCACCGGCCAGGCAGTGGGCACGCTCAAGCTGACCGCGCCGGTGTCATTCGGGCTGCAGCATCTGGCGCCGCTATGGCCGGCCTTCATGGCCCGGCATCCGCAGGTGCGGTTGGAGATCACGCTGGCGGACCATTTCGTGGACCTCATGGAAGAAGGGATCGACCTCGCTGTGCGGCTGGAGAGTTCCTCCCTCGTGAGCCGCAAGCTGGCCTCCACGCGGCTGAATGGAAATCCACTCACACACGCTCGCGGGCGTGAGCGAAGACCAGTCGTGTCCGCATCTTGCATCGTGGACGGATTGCTCGCGCGGTCAGCTCAATAGGCGCCTGAAGCCACGCTTACTGTTCAGCCGGCGTCGAGCAGTTCGAGCAGGCGCGGAGGTGTCAGCGGCAGATGCCGGGCGCGCACGCCAATCGCATCGTATAGGGCATTGGCAAGCGCTGCGGCGGTCGGGCCCGCGGCGCACTCGCCCACACCAAGCGGCGGGTCCTGCGGGCGATCCATCACTGTAACTTCCATGCTGCGGGGCGCCTCATCGAAGCCGAGGATGGGGTAGTCCTCCCAGGCGCGGGCCTCGATGCCCTCTGCACCCCAGGGCAGCGACTCCTTCAGAGTCCAGCTGGCTGCCTGCAGCATGCCGCCCTCGATCTGGTTCACCAGCCCGTCGGGGTGGATCACCTCGCCGGCATCCACCGCCGCCCAGAGACGGTCCATCACGATGCGGTCAGTCACCTCTATCTCGGCCACCACCGCGCAATAGGCCCCGGTATTCTTGTAGCGCGCGAGCGCCAAGCCCCGGCCTCGCACGGCGCCGCTTCGCCGGGCCGGCGCTCGATCTTGCGACCAACCCGCGGCATCGGCAGCCCGCTGCAACACAGCGACGGCTCGGGCATCGTCGAGGTGATCGAGGCGGAAGGCAAGCGGGTCGCGCCCGGCGAGGGCCGCGAGTTCGTCCATCGCGCTTTCGATGGCGAAGACATTGCCGAAGGCGCCCAAGGCGCGCAGCGCCGAACTGCGCAGCACGGGTGCCTTCACCAGGTGGTAGCGGATGCGGCGCGTGCCGAGGCGATACATGGGCACTGCGTTGCGCTGGCCGCCCCCGGCGGGCAGCGGGAAATCGCGCACCGGCGGCGGCGGTGCGGGTGGCTCACGCAGGCGGCTCGCGAGGCAGCTGAGTTGCGGAAACAGCGGGCGCTGCACGTGCGTCTGGCTCCAGGTGTCGTGCTCCCATCGCACGACGCGGCCGAGTGCGTCGAGCGCCGCGCGCACCCTCACCGACATGGCCGAGCCGGCCGGCGAGGCGGCGAACTCGTCTTCGCGTGACCACAGCATGCGCACCGGCCGGCCTGCGGCACGCGCGAGGATGGCGGCATCGATGGCAGCGTCGTCGGCACCGTTGTGGCCGTAGCAGCCGGCCCCGTCGGCATGGATCACGGTGATGCGCTCCACGGCCATGTCGAAGAAGCGCGCGAGTTCGCGCCGCAGAGGGAAGCTGCCCTGCGAGTGGGTCCAGACCGTCAGCTCATCGCCTTCCCAGCGCGCGAGGGCGCAGCAAGTACCGATGGAGGCATGTGCGAGGAAGGGTCGCGAGTAGTCGGCCTCGAACCGCCGCGCGGCCCCGTCGGCAATGTCCGCGCCGCCCTCCTCCAGCACGATGCTGTCCTCGCAGGGCAGACCGCGCAGCCAGCACTGGTCGGGCCCGGTCTCGAGCGGGGTGCTTTCGAATTCCCAGCGCACCGATCGGCGCAGTCGTGTTGCGGCGGCCACCACCTGCTCCTCGCGCTCGGCCGCCAGCGCAAGGTAGCGCCCGTCCAGGTGCAGGGTGTGCACGCCCGGCATCGCCAGCACCCGCGCGTGCACGGTCTCGTCCAGATGCAGGGTCCGCACCGTCGCGGACGGCGGGTGCACCACGCGGCCGTGCAGCATGCCGGGCAGGCGGAGGTCATGGATGAAGCCCGCACCGAAGAGTTTGCGTTCGAGATCAGGGCGGGGCAGGCTCATGCCCACCCAGCGGCGCTCTTGCGCAGACCTGGGCACTCCATCGCCGCGCAGCGGTTGCTCGAGCTCGACATCGGCGGCGAGCTCCGCATAGGAGAAGGACGCCCCACCAGCAACACGGAAGCGACCCTCGGCCAATTGGACCTCGGCCTCGGCCACACCCAGCCGACTTGCGGCCGCTTCCGTGAAGCGGCGACGCACCTCGGCACAGGCCAGGCGCAAGGCCATGCCGCCGACTTCCGTCGACAGGCTGCCCGCCGTCAGCCCCTGATCGGGGCTGCGGGCAGTGTCACCCACGGTCAGGCGGATCGACGAGGGCGTCACGCCCAGTTCGTCGGCTGAAACCAGCAGCAGCATCGTCCACACGCCTTGGCCCAGCTCGACCTTGCCGGCACTCACCTCGAGCAGGCCATCGGCGCCGGCGCGCACCCATTGCGACAGCCGCGGGTTGGCGCGCAGGTCTTCGGGGAGCCCACCTGCAGCGGGAATGGACAGCGTGCTCATGCAGGCTGCATCGACAGGCCCAGCGCCTTGCGCGCAGCCTGCAGGATGCGCCCGTGGGTGCCGCAACGGCAAAGATGGCGCGACAGTGCCTCCTGCAACTGCGCCTCGGTGACCGGCTCGCGACGCTCCCGCAGCGCGGCCACAGAGATCATGATGCCGTTGATGCAGTAGCCGCACTGGGCTGCTTGCAACTCGAGGAAGGCCTGCTGCACCGGATGGGGCCGGGCCGGCGTGCCCAAGCCCTCGACCGTTGTTACTTGGTGCCCTTCAATCGCCGACAAGGGCGTGTCGCAGCTGTTCACAGGGCGGCCGTCGAGCAACACCATGCAGCTGCCGCAGGCGCCGGCGCCGCACCCGAAGCGGGTGCCCGAGGCGCCGAGGTCGTTGCGCAGCACGTAGAGCAGCGGCGTGTCGGGGCCCGCTCCGATCTCGACTTCGCCGCCGTTGAGCTTGAACCGGATGATCCGCTCGAGCATGCCTTCACCTAGCGCGCGTCCTGCCGGCGCGGCGCACGGATCTTCAGCAGGCGGGCGGCCGTGCCGCCGAGGATGCGTGCCTTGTCATCGCCGCCGATGCCGCGCAGCCCCTCGACCAAACCGACGGGGTCGTCATCCCCCATGTCGAAGGGATAGTCGCTGCCCAGCATGACCTGCTTCGCACCGACGCGCTCGATCAGGTTCTCGAGCAGACCGGCATCGAAGGTAATGGTGTCGTAATAGAACTTCTTCAGATAGCTCGAGGGCTTCTTCTTGAGCACCGTACGCGCGTCGGGACGGGCTTTCCATCCATGGTCCATGCGGGCGTGATAGTGGGTGATGTAGCCACCGCCGTGGGCGACACAGAACTTGAGCTTCGGGTGCCGGTCGAGCACGCCACCGAAGATCAGGTGGGCCACCGCGAGAGTCGACTCCAGCGGGTTGCCGATGATGTTGTTGAAGTAATGCTCGGTGAGCCGGTCGGCATGGGTAAAGCCCATCGGGTGCATGAAGAGGACCACGTCGAGCTCCTCGGCCTTCGCGAAGAACCGGTCCAGCTTCAGCCGCGTATCGGGCAGGTCCAGGCCGTTGACGTTGGTGCCGATCTCCAGACCGCGGAAGCCGAGCTTCTTCACACAGCGCTCGAGCTCGCGCACGGCGAGCTTCGGGTCTTGCAGCGGCACGGTACCGAGGCCGACGAAGCGGTCGGGGTGGGCGGCGACGAAAGCGGCGATGGAGTCGTTGACCTCGCGAGCCAGCTCCAGCCCGAATGCCGGGTCAGCATAGTAGTAGTACTGCGCAGGTGCGGGCGACACCGCCTGCACATCAATGCCCATGCGGTCCATGTCGCGCAGCCGGGCGGCCCCGTCGCTGAACTTGGCGGCACGTTCCTTCATCTGCCCCATGTTCACATCGCGCGTCATCGGCGTCGCGTAGACGATGGACGGGTCGTTCTCGAAGGGTTTGAGCACCGAGGCCTTGGCCGCCACCGGCGCATTGAAGTAATGGCAGTGGAAATCGACCCGCAGGCCGCGGGGCGCGCGGCGCGCAGCTTGCAGGGCGCGACCGTCGGCGTCGCTCGAGGCGTCGCCGGCGCCGCGGTCGGGGTGGTCGCAGTGCTCGTGGCTGGCTGCGTTGCATGTGAACAGCATCAGGCTTCTCCCGGGGGTTGCAGGGGCATCGGCGGGCGCCGCCGGTGCCAGTCGGTCTCGCGCTGGTAGGCATCGGCCGCCCGGAGCAGGCGGGCCTCGTCGAAGGGCTTGCCGATCAGCTGAAAGGCCATCGGCATGCCGGCCGACGACACGCCGGCCGGCACGCTGATCGCTGGCAGGCCGAGGTAGTTGATGCCGCGCGTCGTATGGCCGACGCGTGCGATCACCTGCATCACCGCGCCGGCGTCGTCCCCGGTGGTCTCGGCGATGGTGGGGGTCTGCATGACCAGCGTGGGAACGTGAACCAGGTCGCAGCCTTGCATGCAAGTTTCCATGAACTCCTGCGCAATGCGGGCCCGCAGCGAGAGCGCTTCGACATAGCGCACTGCCGGGTAGGCAAAGCCGGGTTCGATGCGCAGACGCACCTGGTCGGCATACTCCTGCGGGCGTTCCTCGAGCCAGCGGCGGTGCAGCGTCGCGGCCTCGACCGACATCACCAGTTGTGCCATCGCGCTTACCAGCGCCATGTCGGGCACGTCCACCGGATGCAGGGTTGCGCCGCGATTCTTCAGCGCGGCAAGGCTGTCGTCCATGGCGCGCGCCACCTGCGGATCCAGCCCCGGTCCGCCCGGCTCACGGTAGTACGCCTGTGGCACGCCGACGCGCAGCCCTCGCAGGTCGCCATCCAGTGCCGCCTCGTAGTCGGGCACCGCCAGATCGGTGCAGGTGGCGTCAGCCAGCCGCGGCCGGGCGATGAGGCCGAGCAGGCGGGCGCAGTCTCGCGCGGTCTGGGCCAGCGGCCCGACGCAGTCGAGCGTGTGCGACAGCGGCAGCACGCCATCGGCGCTGACACGGCGCGCGGTCGGCTTGAGGCCGGTAATGCCGCACATCGCTGCCGGATGGCGGATGGAGCCCGCGGTGTCGGTGCCGAGGGAGCCGAAGACCAGCCGTGCCGCGACCGCCACGCCGGAGCCGCTGGAGGACCCACCGGGCACATGCGTCGGGTCCCAGGGGTTCAGCGCGTGCCCGTGGTGCAGGTTGTAGCCGGTGGGGCTGAGCGCAAACTCGGCCATGTGCAGCGAACCGACGTTGACTTGTCCCGCCGCGTCAAGCTGCTCCAGTGCCCAGCCGGTGCGCGGGGCAATGTGCCCGGCGAGGATGCGCGAGGCGGCGCTGCATTCGCGCCCGGCGACCCCGAACAGGTCCTTGTGGGCCAGCGGCACGCCATGCAGCGGTCCGCACACACCCTCGCGGGCCTGCCGCTCGTCGAGCGCGGCGGCGCGACGGAGGGCGGCTTCGGCATCGATGCGCAGCACGGCGTTGTAGCGGCGGCCCAGGGTCTCGAGCCGCTCGATCGACCAGTGCGTCGCCTCCCGCGCGCTCAGGCGGCCGGCCGCGATCGCGTCGGCCACGCCGACGAGGTCCAGGGTCTCGAGTTCACTCATGCGAAGCCGCCTGGGCCTCGCACCACGCAGGGTGTACGGCGATGTGATCGTCCAGCGTCAGGCGCTCGAGGGCGGCTTGCGCGATGCGCCGGCTGTTCGGGACGGCAACCGCGAGTGCCGCCTCCCGGCGGTCGTCAGGCCAACCCTGGGCGCGCAGGTCGACCAAAGGAGGCAAATCAATGGGGTTCATTCGATGCAGTCGGTAAGCGCGCCGCGGCACGCGGTTGACTAATGGATGCCGAGATAACGTTCCAGCGTGTCCTGCTGCGCATTGAGCTCCGCCGGCGTTCCTTCCCACACGACGCGTCCGGTCTCGAACAGGCAGACACGATCGGCGACCGCAAGTGCGCTGTACAGGTTCTGCTCGACCAGCAGCACGCCGATGCCCTCTTGTCGCAGGGTGCGCAGGATACCCTCGACGTTCTCCACCATGACGGGGGCGAGGCCCTCGGTGGGCTCGTCCATCAGCATCACCCGGGGGCCCGTCATCAATGCACGGCCGATGGCCAGCATCTGCCGCTCGCCGCCCGAGAGCTGGTTGCCCCGGTGATTCTTGCGCTCCTCCAGCCGGGGGAAGGCATCGAAGACCCGCCGCACCGTCCAGGCGCCGCCACGGCCGGTGTCGAGCATGTTCAGGTGCTCGCGCACGGTCAGCGAGGCGAACAGCCTGCGGCCCTGCGGCACATAGCCGATGCGGCGGGCGGCGATCTGGTTGGGTCGCAGGCCGACCAGCTCGGCGCCGCCCATCCGCACCCTGCCGGCCGTCACGCGGGGCGACCCCAGGCCCATGATGGAGCGCACCAGCGAGGTCTTGCCCATGCCGTTGCGGCCGAGCAGGGCGACGATCTCGCCTTCGCCTACCCTCATGGACACCTGGTCCAGCACCTGCGCCTCGCCGTAGGCAGCGCACAAGCCTTGGATTTCAAGCACGTCGCCTCCCGAGATAGATCTCCTGCACCTGCGCATTGCCGCGAATCTCGTCCGGCGTGCCCTGGACCAGCACCCGGCCCTGGTACATGCAGACCACGCGATCGACCAGGCCCAGGGCCAGGTCGATGTCGTGCTCGATCAGCACCAGCGACAGCGTGCGGGGAAGCCCGCGGATCACCTCGGCCATCACCACCCGCTCGGCCGGCGACAGCCCCGCTGCCGGCTCGTCGAGCAGCAACAGGGTCGGCGAGGTGGTCAGCGACATTGCCAGTTCGAGCTGACGCTGCGATCCATAGGAGAGCTCGCGCACCAGCAGGTCACGCTTGGCGTCGAGCTTGCAGCGGGCCAGCGCCGAGTCGACGATGTCGCGCTCGCGGCCCTGCGCTTCGCCGCTGCGCCAGATCGCGAAGCGGCTGCGCGCAATGCCCCTCGTGGCCAGCAACAGGTTGTCCTCGACCGTCAGGCCGAAGAACAGGTTGGTGATCTGGAAGGTGCGGGCGATGCCGCGATGTGCCCGGGCGTCGGGAGTAGCCCGGGTGATGTCGTGGCGATCGAACAGCACCTGCCCCGCCGTGGGCCGCTCCATGCCGGTGATGGCATTGAACAGCGTCGTCTTGCCGGCTCCATTGGGCCCGAGCACGGCCACGCGCTCTCCCGCCGCCAGTTCGAGGGTGACGTCATCCACGGCCTTCAGCGCCCCGAAGTGGATGCTGACGCCTTTGAGTTCAAGCAATGGCTGGGCATGTGCGATGCTCACGGCAGGGTCAGACCTTCTTGATGCCCTGGAAGGTGCGCGAGTACGAAGGCTGCTTCAGGTAGCTGTCCGGGTTGTAGGTCCAGAACTGGGACACGCCCGGATAAGTCTCGATGGGCTTGTTCCAGAAAGTGCCGTCCGGGCGCTTGACCACTTCGCGGATGAAGACGTCGTACACCGGGTTGCCGTACTCGTCGAGACGCACCTGGCGGCCGAGCGGCGAGCCGCTGAGCACGGTCTTGCGAACGGCGTCGAGCAACCTCGGGCGATCCTCGACATTGCTGTTGACCCTCTTGATGGCTTCGGAGAGCCACATGGCGGCGGAGTAGTGGGAGAAGCCGTAGATCGAAGGCAGCTTCTTGAACGCCGCCTGGTACTCGGCCACGAACTTGACGGTCGCGGGATTGTCGTTGCCCTCGGCGAAGTGGGCCGAGCTGAGGATGCCTTCGGCCTCGGCACCGAGCGTGCGGATGACGGACTGGTCGGTGGCGTTCTGTGCGCCGAGCAGTCGGATCTTGCCCTTCATGCCGAAGTTCGACCATTGCTGGATCAGGCGCGTGGCATCGGCACCGGTCTCCATCGCGAAGACCGCGTCGGGCGCCGCTCCCTGGATCTGGGCGATGTACGGGCTCATGTCCTGGGTGTTCAGCGGGTGCCAGAGCTGGCTCACGATGGTGCCGCCGAGCTCGGTGAACACCTGCGCGAAGCCGCCGCACTGCTCATGGCCGAACGTATAGTCCTGCGAAATGGTGACCACCTTGCGGATGCCGAGCTTCTTGTACGCGTAATCGGCCAGCGGGCGGGGCATCTGGCTTGCGCTGTAGCCGGCCACGCGGATGACGTTCGGGATCCGCTGCCGCTGGGTCAGATCGTCGGCGGCAATCACCGGGATGAAATAGGGAATACCGCTGGTCTTGGCGTACTCGGCCACTGCCAGCCCCGTGTTGGCCAGCAGGTTGCCGATCAGGAAGTCGACCTTGGTCTGCTCGGTGAGCTTGCGGGCTTTCTGCAACGCGATGTCGGGATTGGAGCCGTCGTCTTCGACGAAGACCTGCACCTCGCGGTTGCCGATGCGCTTGCCAGTCTGGTCCCAGTAGAGCTGGAAGCCCTCGGCGATCTCACGGCCGCCCGATGCCACGACGCCGGTCAGCGGCGTCATCAGGCCGATCTTGATCGGGCCGGCGCCTTGCGCCAGCACCTTGTCGAAGGCGCCGAAGGTGGCCAGGCCACCGAGCGCGGCGGTGGATTTGACGAAGTTTCTGCGGTCCATGGTGATCTCCTTGAAACAAGAGCCTCGGTTGGGGCGGGGGAAACTGGGCGTCAGCGTTTGCGCCGCGTCAGGAGCGCAGCGCGGGCTTTCCCGAGGATGCCCTCGGGCGCGAAGATCATGGTCAGCACGAACAGGGCACCGAGCACCATCGACCAGCGCTCGGTGAAGGAGCTGACGATGTTCTCGAGCACGATGATCACGGCCGAGCCGACGATGCCGCCGAACAGCGTGCCCACGCCGCCGACGATCACCATGAGCAACCCCTTGACGGACTGGGCCAGGGCCACGCTGGACGGACTGACATAACTGTTGAAGTAGGCGTACAGCACCCCTGACAATCCGGCGACCAGACCGGAAAACAGGAAGCCGAGCAGCAGGTGGCGGGTGGTGTTGTAGCCCAGGCTGCGCATGCGCGACTCGCTCTCGCGGATGCCCTTGAGCGACAGGCCGAAGGGGGAACGCACGAAGCGCCAGATCGCATATGTGGAGAGAGCGCCCACGGCAAGCACGAAATAGTAGAAGGCCGAGGGGTCGGCCAGCATCGCCGGGCGCGCATTGCCGCGAATGCCGTTCTCGCCGCCGCTCACCGACGTCCAGCGCTGGCATACGCCCCAGACGATCATGCCGAGCGCAAGCGTCAGCAGCAGGAAGTAGACCCCGTTGGTGCGCACGGCGAGCACCGAAAAGACCAGCGACACGCCGAGCGCGGCGGCGATGCCGACGGGTAGTGCCAACCAGGGATTGCCGCCGGCGGTGGTGACGTAGTACATCGCCACGTAAGTGGCCGTGCCGAAAATGGCGCCATGGCATAGCGGGGTACGGCCTGCATAGCCGGCCAGGATGTCGACCGACATCGCGAGCAGCGCGTAGATCAGGATCAGCGTCGCCAGGCTCAGCAGGTAGGGTGGGGCCACCGCCGGCATGATGGCCAGGGCGGTAAGCGCCAGGACGATCCAGGCGACCCTCGGGATGTTCATTCTGGATCCCTCATTGAACTCGGCCGAACAGCCCGTGCGGGCGGAAGGCGAGCAGCAAGGCCATGGGGCCGAAGATGACGAAATAGGCCAGTTCAGGGAACCACACCTGGCCGAAAGTCGACAGCAGCGCCACCGCGAGGCTTCCCACCGCAGCACCGGCCAGACTGCCGCGGCCGCCGATGATCACGACCGCGAGGCTGTACACCAGAATCTCGGAATCGGCCGTGGGATACAAGGACAGGAAGGCCCCGCCGAGGGCACCGGCCAGGGCGGCGAGCACCATGCCGAGCCCGAATGTCGCCACGAACACCAGTCGAATGTTGATGCCCATCGCTTCCACCGTCTCGGCATCGTCCACACCTGCGCGGATGAGCGAGCCCAGCCGGGTTCGATTCATCAACAGCCACAGCAGCACCAGGACGGCGATGCCCACGAACAGCACGAAAAGCCGGTAGCGGGGGTAGAACACCCCGAATACCTGGGTGGCACCTCGAAGCCCCTCGGACACCGGCACGCTGAAGGTGTCGCCGCCGAAGATCACCAGGGCCGCATCATTGAGGATGAGCGCCAGGCCCAGTGTGAGCAGCACCTGCCGCAACTCGCTGCCCTTGACGAAGCGCAACAGCGCCTGGGTAATCAGGCCCAGCACCGTCACGGCCAGCATCGCGGCGAGCAGCCCCACCAGGAAGCTGCCGGAGGAAGTCGTCACGGCGTAGGCGACGTAACCGCCCATCAGATACATCGCTCCATGGGCGAGGTTGACGATGCGCATCAGGCCGAAGATCAGCGTGAAGCCACTGGCCACCAGGAACAGCAGCGCCGCGAAGGTCAGGCTGTTGAGCAGCTGTAGCACCGCGGGGGACATCAGCGGCTGCTTCCTGGCGAGGCATGGCGCGCCTTCTCGGCGTGGTACCAGTCGAGGATCTGCTCCCCCGTCCAGAACAGCACGTCCTTGCGGGCGCTCAGGCGCTCGAAGATCTTGCGGAACCACTTCAGCCGATGCGGCGCGCCCATGATGTAAGGGTGCACCACCAGCGCCATCACCCGCGCCGATTGGCGCGAGTCTTCGTAGAGCTGCTCGAACTGGTCCATCGCGCGGTCGTAGTACTCTCGCGCGCTGTGATGCTGGATCAGCATCATCGCGACGTCGTTGCACTCCTGCGTGTACGGCACGTTCGAGATGCTGCGGCCGCTGCGCGTCTTGAGCTCCACCGGCTGGTCATCGAGCACCCAGTCGCAGACATAGTCGTAGCCGGCCTCCTCCAGAAGGTCGGGCGTTTCCCAGGTCTCGGTCAGTCCCGGGCCGAGCCATCCGCGCGGCGCCTTGCCGGTGAAATTCCTGATGGCCTCGGTCGTCAGGCGGATGGCCTCGGCCTCGTTCTCCACCTTCTGCATATTCTTCTGGATGAAGCCATGGCCCAGGAACTCCCAGCTGCGGGCCTTCGCGGCCTCGGCGATCTGCGGGTAGCTGCCGAAGCAACTGCCGTTGATCGCGAGCACGCCGGGGATGTTGAACTGGTCGAAAACTTCCAGCATGCGCCAGAAACCCGCTCGGTTGCCGTACTCGTGCCAGGCCCAGTTAGGGATGTCCGGCGAGGGCTGTCCGCCCGCGGGCGGCGTGAGCACCGTACGCGGCATGGGCTGCTCGATGTCCCACTCCTCGACGTTGACGATCACCCACACCACCATCCGGGCGCCGCCGGGCAGCACCAGCTTCGGGCGCTCGACGATGGGGCTGTAGCTCAGGCGCTCATTTGGACGCATCTCGCTCTCTCCGGCTTCAAGCAGTGTTCAAGGACGGGCCGACCCGCATGCGCAAGCTGCCCACTCCCTCGACGGCAACCTCGATCTCGTCGCCCGGCTCCACCGGACCGACACCATCCGGCGTGCCGGTGTAGATCAGGTCGCCCGGCTTCAGACGGTACAGCTCCGACAGCTTGGCAATGATCTCCGGCACCGACCAGATCAGCTGCGACAGGTCGGTCTTCTGTCGGGGCTGTCCGTTGACGCTCAGCGTCAGCGCGCCCTCGGCCGGGTGGCCGCACTGCGCGACTGGCACGATCTCGCCACATGGCGCCGAATGGTCAAACGCCTTGCCGTTCTCCCAGGGATGGCCCGCCTTGGCAGCCGCCCGCTGGATGTCACGGCGCGTCATGTCCAGGCCCACGGCATAGCCGTACACGTGTTCGAGCGCGCGCCGCACGTCGATGTCCAGCCCCGCCCGGCCGATGGCCACCACGAGTTCAGCCTCGTACTGGTAGTCTTTGGTTGCACTCGGATAGGGCATGGGCTCGTCCTGCTGCACCAGCGCATCGCCCGGCTTCTGGAAGAAAATGGGCGGGTCCCGCTCATCGGCCTCGCCCATCTCGCGGATGTGCGCGAGGTAGTTGCGGCCGATGCAATAGATGCGGCGCACCGGGAAGCGCGCGCTACTGCCCCGCACTGCCAGCGAGGGCTGCTTCGGCGCATCGACCACGTAGCCTGGGCCGCTCATGCCTTGCCGTCCCTGGCACTGAGGTACCACTCCAGGATCTGCTCGCCGTTCCAGTGCAACACGCCGCTGTGGCGGTTGATGTGCTCATAGACCTTTTCGAGATAACCGATCCGGAAGGGCTGACCGCTGATGTAGGGGTGGATCGCGATGGCCATGATCTTCGGCCGTTCGGACGCTTCCTGGTAATAGCGGTCGAAGGTGTCGCAGCACTTCTGTGTCCAGTAGCCCGCCTCATGGTGCTGCACGATCATCATCGGGATGTCGTTGTTCTCCACCGTGTAGGGCAGTGTCACCAGCGGGCCGTGGGCGGTACGGATCTCGGTGGGCTCGTCGTCGTACGGGAAGTCTCCGATGTACTTCACGCCGGCGGCGGCCAGCAGGTCGGGCGTCTCGTAGGTCTGCGTAAGGCCGGGGCCGAGCCAGCCGACCGGGCGCTTGCCGGTGAACTTCTCGAGCGTGTCCATTGAGCGTTCAATCATGGCTTTCTGGTCGTCCACCTTGTGGATGGGCATCTGCTCATAGGCGTGGCCCATGAACTCCCAGCCCGAGTCAAGGCAGGCGCGGGCCACGCGCGGGTAATCGACGGTCACGCGGGCATTGATGGAGAGCGTCGGCCTGATGCCCAGCGAGTCGTACAGTTTCTTGAAGCGCCAGAAGCCCACGCGCATGCCGTACTCATGCCAGGCCCAGTTCGGCACGTCCGGCAGCAGCGGAACGCCCGTGGGGGCAGGCAGCACCTGGCGCGCCATGGCGCGCGATATATCCCAGACCTCGAGATTCACGATGGTCCAGACGATGACCTTCGCGCCGCCTGGCAGCTTGAGGGCCGGACGGTCGACGATGGCCGAGTAGTCGGCACGTTCGCGCGGAATCATGGTCATTCAGGAGTTCCCTTCGGGCTGGTTCGCGGCCAGGGCCGCGTTCATCGGCTGGACACCCGCTGTAACGATCTGATCGAGGGTGCCGTAGAGAAACTTGGCGCCGCGCCCCACCCATTGCCGGGCCGTGGCAGCGGTGGCGGGCAGGCCCCAGGCACGCCCGCGCCGCTGCAATTCGGCCGCAGCGCGGTTGACAGCGGCGGCCACTTCGGGCCGGCTGGTATCGCCCGCGTGGCCCAGGCTGTGCGAGAGGTCGTTCGGTCCGATGAGAAAGCCGTCGACATGGTTGCAGCGGGCCAGTACCTCGACCTGGTCCACCGCGCGAGCGGATTCGATTTGCGCGATCGCGACCCGCTGCGCACGATGGCCACGCGTGGCATAGCTGACCAGCTCGCCGATGGCCTGCAGATCCTCCGGCGTCTCGGTGTGCGGCACAACGATGCCGTCGATGCCCCGGTCGAGGTAGCGGACCAGTTTCTCGGGCTGAGCCGACTCACTGCGCAGCAGCACCGCCATGCCATGGCTGTGGGCGCTGCGGGTGAGCCCGGTGACGCTCTCGATGCCCACCGCCGTGCGCTCACAGTCTATGAAGAGGCAGCAGGCACCTGCGCGAGCCAGCATGTCCACCGTGTCCAGCGAAGCCCCTCCAGGGTTCATGGTCCAGAACGGGTCATTGCCCTCGAGCAGCGCGCGTAGGCGATTGGACAAGATGCGGGCCCGTTCTCTCGGTGTGCCTCAGCGAGCCCGCTGCAGCTCGGGTAACGCCATCACTTCCGGCGAGCTCATGACGAAGCCGAAAGCGGTGCGGATGCACAGCAGCGCGGCGTCATGCAGCTCCGGCATGTCCATCGTGTCCACGCAGTCGCTCGGCACGATGACCGCATAGTCCATCGAGCAGGCCGCCGTCACCGTCGACAGGACGCAGCTGTTGGTGTTGACGCCGGTGATGATCAGCGTGTTGATGCCGTGTGAGCGCAGCAGCAGCTCGAGATCAGTGGCGACGAAGCAGTTGTAGCGCTTCTTGGTGTCCACGACCCAGTCGCGCTCCTGCTGCAGACCCGGCATCACCTGGCCACCCGGCATCCCGATGATGTTGTGGCGCATGACGTTCTTGCGCGTGTTGTTGGGGTCTTCGGCCCGAGTGCGCCAGAAGGCATTGAGGCGAATCTCGTCCGCGTCGCGGTACTGGGTGACCAGGTGGATCACCGGGATGTCCTGCGTCCGTGCCCAATCGAACAGCCGCTTGTTGGCCGCCACCACGCGCTGTGCCACCTCGGGCGTCGAGGGCATGGTCGCCACGCTCATGTCGAGGTGGCCGCGATGCAGGTCAATGCCCACAATGGCCGCGCGTACCTTGTCTACGCCAAAATTCATGTGCCTCCCTAAGCTCGCGTCCGCCGCGGCAGTTCAGGTCAGGGGGTTGGTGGAGCGCTTGAGCAGCGCGTGCTGGTCGATGCCGAAGCGATCCGCCAGCCAGTCGGCGAGGATTTCCTGCCCGATGGTGGGGTTGTCGTGCTGGCAGTGCTCGGCGCCGGTCTCCTCGGCATCGAGCAGGCGCAGCGTGCAGTCCACGCCCTTGGAAATGCCGTAGTCATGGACCTTGCGAGCCTGCGACACTGTCAGCACGTCATGGCCGCCGTGCATCACCAAGTAGGGACACGTCATGTTTTCAAGGTGGCCGTCGAGCGTGAATTCGCGCGCCTTCTCCATCGCGCTCTTCATGCTCGGGCGACCGAACACCCACTTGATGTGGGTTGCGAGTCCGTGGTCTTCGGGCGCATTGCCCCATAGGTCGGTGATCGCGAACACCGCGCCGTGCGAGATGCAGGCTGCCAGGCGATGCTCATAGCAGCCAGCCCGCGCGGCGTAGTAGCCGCCAAGGCTGGAGCCGCACACGGCGATGCGCGACGCGTCGACATCGGAACGCGTTTCGAGATAGTCGATGCAGCGGCCGATGGGCACCTCGGTGTCGGGCCGGTTCACAAGTTTGTGCCGGCGCAATGCGCCGCCCTGGCCCGGGCCGTCGATCATCAGCACCGAGATGCCGCGCTGCAGGCAGCCATGGGCCTGCATGAACCACATCTCGTCCTTGATGGAGTCGAGCCCGCCCATGCAGATCAGCACCGGCTGCTTCTCCACGGGAAAGGGTGCGCGCACGAAGTAGGCCGGCAGGCTGGCACCGTTCTCGTAGGGAATCTCCAGCACCTCGCCTGCCGGGTTCAGGTGGCGCAGATAGCCATGACTCGACTGCTCCATCAGGGTAAAGGTGGCCAGGCGTCGAGGGTCGTCAGGCTCCAGGAAGAATTCAGCCTGGCGATAGTAGTCGGCCGCGCGCATGTAGCAGTTCATGGCGGTGCGGATGTGCCCTGCGGCCTCTTCGGCGTGCGCGCGCCCGAGATTGCGGTCGGCGATGCGCTTCCACTCGATGTGCCAGCTCTCGTCGCTGCTCGGATCGATGCGCGAAGCTGCCTGGAAGACCTCGCTGACGGCGCCGCCACCTTCCTGCGTCTCGCCGAGACCCCGCCGGAACTGGTACGAGAACCACGGCGATTGCGGCCAGTGATGCCAGCCGAAGGGCTCGTAGTGGGGATCCCGGTTTTCGGTGATCCGATCGATGGCGTTGTCTTCGAGGGCGTTCGACACGTTCGCTTCTTTCATCGTTGCCGTGCTGGCGCCGTCCCACGGCACCAGGGCACCCGCTCGGCGCCAGCCTCAGCCCATGTGGTCCAGGCTATCGCAGCTCTGCACTTGGAAGCGAATGTATCCGCTGGGAAAAAAGCTTGTCAACGGGTTTGTATCCAAAAATACCCCTATGTCCCGCTCGTTCTGCACCATTGGGGTTGAATAGCGCTTGTTTGTATCCAAAGTGGTGCGTGAAAACCCTCATGCACCGCGTCAGCGCAGACTTCGCTGCGCCCCCAAAGGTCAGAATCAGAGCTTGCGAATTCCCGTGACAAAGAAAATGCCGCTCACGCTTTCCGCCCGTGCGTCCATGTTCGGTCCCGAACTCGAGCCCGCCTCGCCCGCTCGACACATCACGCTCGCCCAGACGGTCACCGAGCGCATGCGCGTGGCCGTGCTGGAGGGCCGCTTCGCCACCGGCGAGAAGCTCAACGAGGAGTTGCTGTCCTCAATGCTGGAAGTGTCGCGCACGCCCGTGCGGGCGGCCTTGCACCGCTTGGCCGCGGAGGGCCTGCTCGACTACGTACCCAACAGGGGCTACAGCGTGCGCACCGTGAACATGGAAGAACTCAACGCCATGTTGGACCTTCGCGGTGTGTTGGAAGGGCTGGCCGCCCGGCTCGCGGCGGAGCGCGGCATGGACGAGGAGCAGCAGGCCATCTTTCTCGAGGCCCTCGCCGAAGGCGATCGCGTGCTCTCCAAGGGGTGCCTGCTGGAGGAAGACCGCCCCGTGTTCAGTGAGGTGAATTCGCGCATCCATGGTGCCATCCTGGGCGCCGCTGGCAACCGCATGCTCCACGACATGATCCGCATCTGCCACAACGTGCCAGTCTCCTCCCACCGCAACGTGATGTGGCACGACCAGGAATGGCTGCGCCGCAGCCACGACGATCACCACCGGATGTTCGACGCGATACAGCGGGGCGAGGGGGGACGCGCCGAGTCCTTGATGCGAGAGCACATCCACATCGTCAAGCTCAAGCGGATGGCTCGACTCGAGTCGGAAGGCAGGAGTCGGTCAAGGCGTGCTGACGTTAGTTGAGCAACGCGTCTCGGCGTGAGACGCCTTGTGCTTCGCATGTTCGAGTGCTCCGACAGGCAGAACGTTACGGCCGATCGAGCATCCGCGGCAACCAGTTGAACCTTGGCGTTCCATCCACTGCGGGATTTGCCGATGCACTGAGGTCCGTTTTTTTCCTGAAGCCGCGGTTCAGCGGCCAGGGCAGCCTGCCGGCGGGGTGTATCAATCACCGAAGACATGCTGATTGGGCATATCCTTGAAGCCGCAGTTCACGGTCAGCGGAGCCGCTAGTAGCAGTTGCCCCCAAAGTTGCCCCCGGAACGCGCCGGCTGGAGACGGATCAGCGCGGAGGCCGTCGGAATGAAAGTAAGCGTGCGACGAAGGCCCTCTTGACCAACGTCACAGCCTGATCGCGGCCAGACGATCGTTGGGCTCACTGCTGTCAAACGCCCTGGGATCCCAGGAA
>Ga0255338_1002845_pt1 | contig 23069 bp, 22 predicted proteins | sample MeOH1_35cm_T4_19_FD_203715 | JGI IMG/M metagenome (GOLD analysis project Ga0255338, IMG submission 203715) | Sandy soil microbial communities from University of British Columbia, Vancouver, Canada - MeOH1_35cm_T4_195 | ecosystem: Engineered > Artificial ecosystem > Sand microcosm > Unclassified ...
GCGGCAACCTCAGGATCCGCTTCGCGATCGACAATGGCCGCTTCTGGCTGACGTCCCTGACAGAGGAGAATTTCAGTGGCGAAAACCACTAATCTCAGCCACGCCGCCCGGCGCCCGCGGGCAGCCTTGCTAGCCCTGCCGCTGATCGTCGCGACCGCCGCCCCGGCGTTCGCCCAGGCGATCTCGGCCCTGCCCGACCAGACCAGCCGCATCCGGCTTTCGAACCGCGACGTGAACCATCTCGTCTGTGTCGGCGGCGACATCGAGGACGTGAAGTTTTCCGCCGAAAAAGGCCTCGCTGTCGAGCGCGGCGGATCGGATGCCTGGGTCAAGTTCCTGGTCAAGGAAACCGACGACAACGGGGCTACGACCAGGGCCTATGTCACGACCCCGTCCGAGTTCTTCGTGTCGTGCAACGGGGCGATCTATCCGCTCTACGCCGAGCCCTCCGACATCCCTGCCCAGACCGTGACCCTGGTCCCCGGCGCCAGCCAGCGCGTCCGCGCCAATGATGCGCTGCTCGGGCCTCTGGTCGAGGAGGAACGCGCGGTCTCGGTCACACTTGCGCTCCTGCAGGACCGGGTTCCGGCGAGCTTTGCGGAGGTGGCGCCGCGCAGCGACGCCCTTGCGATCACCGACCTTCCGGCGGTGACGCTCACCGAACGCCGCCGTCTCGATATCGAGGGTTCGGGTCTGTCAGCGAGCGAATATCTCCTGCGCGCGAGCGGCGCGACCTCGCTCGACGAACGCGCCTTTCTCGACCGGGCGCTCGGTGCCAACATCTTCGCGGTCACGCTCGACCGCCTGACGCTTCGCGCCGGCGATACCGCGCGGCTGATCGTCGTGCGCCGGGGACAGCCGCAATGAGCGCGCCCGACGACATTCCGGTGACCGGCGGCCCCCTGCCCCAGGCTGCGTCCGATACGCACGTGAGCCGCAGCGCTGACGCGGATCGCGACCGAACGGGGTCCGGCCCGCCGCTCCTCGACTTCAGGGCGCAATGGTCGCGGCTAACCTCGGACCAGCGCCTGCGCGCCAAACAACTCGGCGTCGCCGCATCGATCGCGGTGCTCGGCTACGGCCTCTACACGGCGAGCACGCATGGTGAGACGCCGGTCACGGCCGCGCCGGAAGCCTCGAAGCTCGACATGGGCGCGGGCCTTCGCGGCGACAGCCTCGAGCTGAAGCTGCGCGGCGACCTCACCAAGATCCTCGACGGCCAGACGCTGCTTGGCGACCGCGTGACCGCGATCGAGGAGGGCCGCGTTCATCCTGGAACCGGCGGGACCCCGAGCATGGAGTCAGCCGATGCCGGCGCCCTGCCGCCGGCGCTGCCGGGCGAGAATCCGGCTTATCCTCCGGCGCCCGCCAACGCGGTGCCCGACGGGGCCGCGCTACCCCCGCCGCCCGCCGCGCCCGCGGCCCCTGCTGCACCACCCGCACCGCCCGTCGAAAAGCAGATCGGTTCGATCGGCGCGGCGACCACGAGCCCCGCACCTGATGCCGGCACCGCAGGCGGCAGCGCAGCCTCAAAAAAAAAGACGCGGACGATCTATTTACCGCCTGGTTTCATGAAGGCGCGGCTGCTGACCGGGATCGACGCGCTCGCCAGCCGGGATGCGACGAGCAATCCGGAGCCGATCATGGCGCGTGTGCAGGCCCCGGCCGTGCTCCCGAATGAGGTGAAGGCCAATCTTGCCGGCTGCTTCGTCATCGGCAACGCGACCGGCAGCCTCGCCAAGGAGCGGGTCGAGGTTCAGCTGGTCTCGATCTCCTGCGTGGATTTCGACGAGCATGCCGTGGTCGATCAGCCACTGAAGGGCTTCTTCGTCGACGCCGATGGCAAGAAGGGTCTGTCCGGCAAGGTCGTGACGCGGATGGGCGCGACGCTCGCGCGCTCGTTCATTGCCGGCACCATCGCCGGCTTCACCCAGAGCCTCGAAAGCACCTTCGGTGACGTATCGACTTCGGCGCTCGGCAGCGTGCGGACGCTCGATCCTGCCGACGCGGCCAAGTCGAGCGTCGCGGGCGGACTGGCCAAGTCATCCGAAAAACTGACCGACTTCTATCTCGACCTCGCCCGCCAGGCGGGTCCGGTGGTCGAGGTAGGTGCCGCCAAGGATGTCGTCGTCGTCATCCAGGAGGGCGTCGCCCTCGAAATCAAACCGTCTGTGGACGGCAAGTTCTGATGCGCCCGCTCTGCCCCATCATCGGAGATGTTCCCATGACGCAATCCCAGACGCGCCCCGATCGGGCGCGCTTCCCCTCGCTCGTGATCGCCGCTGCACTGCTGCTGCCAGGCTGCTCGACGATCGGCTCGGCGATGTCGCCCTATTCCGAGAAGTTCAGCTGCAAGAATGACGATCACGGCCAGTGCATTCATCCCGACAAGGCTTATGCCGATGCAGTCGCCGGCCGTCCGTCGCGGTCGGACCCTGCTGTCACCAACGATCGCAAGATGCTGCGGGGCACTGGCGCCACCGATCGGAAAGACACGGTACCGCGCAGCCGGGCAACTGTGGCGGGCGCCTTCGAGGGATATCGCGACAGCGTCTACCAGGAGCTGAAGGGCCTTATCGAGGCACCGGTCACGCCGATGCTCAAACCCTCGCGCGGCGTGCGGACGCTGATCCTGCCTTATGCCGACAAGCAGCGGCCCGACCGGCTCTACATGCCGCGCTACGTCTATTCGATCCTCGACAAGCCTGTCTGGGTGGTCGGCGGCTATCTGGTCGAGCCGGTGTCGCCGGCTGCGCAGGCGCCGGTACTCGGCCAGGTCCGCGACAAGCCCGCCGATGCCGATGCGCCCGAGGCGAGCGCTGCCGGATCGCCGGGACCCCGACCATGAGTGCGGGCACCGGATCCGGCAAAGCCGGCCTGTCGGTCGCCGCGCTCCGCCGCGCGGTACGCCGTGACTCCTTCTCCGACTATCTGCCCATGGTCAGCTGGGATGGCGACAGCGAGGCCTTTCTCTGCATCGACGACGCCTGGGGCCATGCCTGGGAGATCGTCCCGACCGCGTACATGTTCAACCATGTACAGGCAGCGCTCCAAGGCCTGCTCAACGTGCATTTTCCCGACGGGACGGTACTGCAACTCCACACCTTCGCCGATCCGCTGATCGACGACGCACTCGATGCGTTTCTCGATATGAAGACCCGCGACGACCCGCTGATCCAGGCGTCCGCCAGGCGCGCCCGCGAATATCTGAGCGCCGGCCGCCACGGCCTGGCCGCGCTCCACGACATTCCGGTCCGCAATTTCAGGACACTGTTGTCGATCAAGACGCGAAAGCCCTTAGGCCAGGATCTCAGGCGTCAGGTCGAGGAGCAACTCGCCAAGCTCGGGATCAGGCGGCTCGCGCCGGAAGAGCTCGTCTCCTTCTATCGCAGGATCTTCAACGGGGTCGCCTCGGCCGCCCCCGGCGTGTTTGCCGACGGTGCGACGATGGACGCCCCGCCAATCCGAAAGCAGATCATCGATGCCGGCCCCGACCTCCTGTTCGAGGGGCCTGAGGTATTCCTCGGCAATCAGGTCGCGCGCTGCCTGACGCCCAAGGCGCCAGCGCGGCGGATCACCGCCGAGCGCGCCAACCGGCTGATGGGCGGGATGCGCGGCGCCGCCGAGGACAGCGACCAGATCGGCGGCCCCTTTCTCTACACGCTCAACATATTGTTCGATCACTCGCAGTTCGAGATCCACAAGCGCGCCCAGATCCTGTCGGCGCAAAAGGCGGCCGGCTCATTTGCGGTCGAGGTCGGCAAGCAGATCGAGGAAATCGGCTGGATCCTCGACGAAGCGGGCAACTCGAAGTTCGTGCGGGTGATTCCGACGATCTGGGTGTTCGGCCGCGACCGTGCCCACGCCCGCGAGCTGGCCGCCCGCGCCAAGCGGCTCTGGGAGAGCGAGCCCCTGCCCTTCTCAATGCAGGAGGAGAGCTTCCTGCTCCCGACGCTGCTGGTCATGAGCCTGCCGTTCGGTCTCTACCCCGACCGCACGACGCTCCGCATGCTCGAGCGCGATTTCCGCATGCCGGTAAAGGCCGCGGTGCTGATGGCACCGATCCAGACCGACTTCCGCGGCGGCGGAAGGCCGGCGCTCCTCTACACCGGCCGCAAGGGCCAGCTGATCACGCTCGATCTCTTCGACCCCCGCATCAACAATTACAATTTCATCGTCTCGGCCGAGTCCGGCGCCGGCAAGAGCTTCCTGCTGAACAATCTGTGCCAGCAATATTATGCGAGCGGCGCGCTCATCCGCATCATCGATATCGGCGGCAGCTATCGGAAGCTCTGCACGCTATGTTCGGGGCGCTATATCGATATCGGCGAGGAGCGGCTCGTCCTCAATCCGTTCGACATGGGCCTCGCGCTCGACGGCGACGACAAGCAATCTGCGATCACCATGGCGGTGGCAATCGTCGCTGAAATGGCCAATGCCGCGACCCGCAAGGGCGTCTCGACCTCGGAATGGAACCTGCTGAAGTCTGCGGTCCAGTGGACGATCGACACCGGCCAGGCCGATCGCGGCATCGATGCGGTGCGTGAATGGCTCGGCACCTATCCCGCCAACACCGCGACCGATCTCGACCGGGTCGAGCATCTTGAACCCGTCTCGCGCGAGCTCGCCTTCAACCTGCGCGATTTCGGGTCCGAGGGCGCTTACGGCCATTATTTCAACGGGCCCTCGACCCTCGACATCCGAGGCGACGAGTTCGTCGTGCTCGAGCTCGAGCGGCTGAAGGCCATGCCCGACCTGTTCAACGTCATCGTCATGGTGGTGGTGAACGCGGTCACGCAGGAACTCTATCTCTCCGCACGCGACCGGCCGCGCTTCGTGCTGTGCGACGAGGCCGCCCAGTTCATGACCAAGAGCGACGGCCAGGACCTGTCGCGGCTCGCGGAAGCCTTCGGACAAGGCTATCGGCGCGCCCGCAAATATCAGGGCAGCTTCGGCATCGTCCTGCAGTCGATGAACGACCTCATGCTGTTCGGCGGTACCGGCCAGGTCGTGCTCGAGAACGCCGCGACGCGCTTCCTCCTGCAGGGCTCGACCTATGACAAGGCGGTCGAGAACAAGATCCTCGACTATTCGGGGTTCGTCCTCAACCTCCTGAAATCGGTCCGCAATTCCAAGCCGAACTATTCAGAAGTCTTCATCGATTCGCCGCTGGGCCTGGGCATCGCGCGGCTTGTCGTCGATCCCTTCTCCTACTGGATCAACACCTCGGCGCCGGCCGAGGTCGCCGCGTTCGAAACACTGATCCGGCACGGGCGCTCGCCGCTCGAGGCTGTGTGCGAGCTTGCCGGCGTCGATCCGGCGGAAGTTCTCGGCACTGGCCCGCGCAGCGCCCTCCTGCAGGCCGCGGAGTGATCGACATGGGACGAGCACAGATTCCGCATCCGGACCAGCTGCATCTTGGCCTGACCTCGGCGGAGCTCGAACGGGTGATCGAGGCGCGGGTGACCGCCCGCGCCGAGGCGGAAGCCTGGCGCTGGCGCTTCAGGCTTCTGACGATCGAGACCATCATGATGGGCGGTCTCGTTCTCGCCGCAGGGCTCACGCTCGGCCAACCGACGATGCTCGTCCTGCGCGCGGCGCTGATCGTCGCCGCCTCATGCTTTGCCAGCGGCATTCTGCTGCTTGGCCTGTCGGTGGGCACCGGCAAGCTGTGGACCCGGGTTCGTCGGTGGAGGACGTCATGAACGGCATCCTGTCCACCCGTCCCACTCCGGCAGTCGCGAGGCCGCTTGTCGGCGCCCTGGTCCTCTTTCTCGTACAGGCCGGGTTCGTCCTGCACTCGCCCGATCTCGCAAGCGGACTGCGCACGATCGTCATCCTGATCGCCCTGGTCGGCGCCGGCGCCCTGACGATCGACGTCATCGGGATACCCGAGACACCCGACCGACATTGGGGAGGCCGCCATGGTTGAGCCACATCTTCATCCGCGCGCGCGGCTCGTCGCGTGCCTCCAGGCGGCCACGATCGCCAGCTTGCTGCTCGGCTCGGTATTTGTCGCGACCGCGGCGCACCCCGCATCGCCTGGTGACCCTACCAGCTCGACTATCGGCCGAACCTGGCCGATCGCGGAGCCGGACGCGCTGGCGGAGATCGAGGGCAAGGTTGCCACCCTGCCGCCGAACATGGCGGCGAAGTTCGGGCCTCGCAGCACATGGTCGGCGATGCGCGCGGCCACGCTCGCGCCGGCGACCATGGACCGCGTGCGGACCATCGTCCCCTTTTATACCTTGCCCTTCGACATCACGCTGCCGGACGGCCGGACACTGTATCCAAGGGGTTTCACCTTCAATCCGCTCACCTTCGTGTCGCTACCGCAGCGGCTGGTCGTCATACACCCGCGCGACCTCGGCTGGGCGCTGAAGGTCGCGCGACCGGCGGATTTCATCCTGTTGACCGCAGGCGACGCGATCGAGCTGTCCGAGAAGACCGGCCGTGCGATCTACATCCTGGAGGAACGGGTCAAGGCGCGTCTCGCCCTCACCGTCGCACCGGTGATCATCGCACAGACCGGTCAAAAATTGGTTCTCACTGAATTCGGTCCGACCAGCAGGGGCATGGGCCCAGCCGCCGCGCGGATGAAGAAGGTAGCCGCAAGATGAGCCGCGCCCTGTATCGGTCGCTGCTCGGCACGATGATGCTTTTGTTCGCAAGCCTCGCCATGCCCGGGGCCGCGCACGCATCGAAGTGCGAGAGCAGCGTCTTCAATCCAATCACCAAGGTCAGATGGACCTGCATCTTCCCGATCACGATCGGCGGCATCCGCATCGGCAGCTACGACAAGCTCGACAAGGCGCTCGACGCGCAATCGGCATCGAAGCCGCTTTGTGCGTGCCGGAAAGGTGCGACCTTCTGGTTCGGCGTGAAGGTCTCCTACTGGTCACCCAACCGCATGGTCGATGTCGTCACCGAGCCCGGCTGCATGATGGCGCTGGGCGCCGACCTGATGCCGACCCACGGAAAGCTCCAGGGCAGCCAGTCCTCGATCGCCGACGGGACGAACACGCGGAAAATGTTCGCCCAGATGCATTACTACATCTCGCCGGTCTGGGCGATGCTCGACATGTTCACCGACCTGCCGTGCCTCGAGGACAATGGGTTCGATGTCGCGCTGATCACCGAAGTGCTGCCGACCTGGCAGTCGGGCACATTGGGCGCGATCATCCAGCCCGAGGCGGTGCTGTTCGGCAATCCCGCGGCAGGCCTCGCCTGCATGGGCGACAGCGCGGCGGCCGCCGCCGGCAAGGTGATCGATCCCCTTTTCTGGTGCATGGGGTCGTGGGGGTCGACCTATCCGATCGCCGGGGACATTCATTTCGACGACAGCGTCGAGGCCTGGGCCGGGCTCGCCGCGCGCGGCACGTTCATGATGGGCAGGCTTGGCGCGCTTACCGTCAGCTCGTCCGATGGCTGCTCGTTCATTCCCCAGCCGATCTGGACCAAGTCCCGGTACAAGCTCCAGCTGATGGAGCCGGTCAAGGGCGGCAGTTGTGTGAACATCGGCCGCCCGGGTTCGCTCTGGTCGAGCGCAAAGCACGCGCCTGGCAAGGACAATGCCCAGTTCATGCTTTTCGAAAAGGTGATCTGCTGCGCCGGAGTGCCGGTGCCATGAGCAGGTCACCGAATGGACGTCTCGTGCGCCTGGCCGGCATGAACCGGTCTGCCCGCCAAGGCCGTTGCGGCTGCCGGCTGTGCCACGAGGCGGGAGCGGCGCCGGCAAGCCCCCATGCCGGCGTCGCTCCACCCCCGGTCAGCGCGGCCCCCTTGCTCCCCGAAGGTCCCGGATTACTCCCCTTGGTCCGGAACCTTGGCCTGGCCGCGCTGACCACCTTGTTCATGCCCGGCCCCTTACAGGCGCAGACGATGGCGGACCGCGCCCGCACCGCCGCCGAGGCTTCGCGGTCGAAGACCAGCGACAGCGATACGCTCCAGCGCAACTATGTGACACCTGGCCTTGCCGGGCAGCCGATCACGACGATCGACAATAGCCGCAGCTTCTCAGCCAACCTTGCGTGCCAAAAGACGGCGACGCTGATGGAAGTGCTGATCCAGCCTTCGGCAACTGGCGATATCGGCTCGGTCCAGATCGCGCGCGACACCGATCTCGACGGATCGGTCGACAGTCGAACGACGTTGCCGGTCGCGGTGTCGGGCATCTGCGCCAATGGCGTCATCGCGTGCCAGCCCGGCACCTGGACCCAGTGCCATTATTACCGCTGGGACACAGATGCCGCCCGGGCGCTCAAGCTCACCGAAGTCGACATGACCGATCTCGCCGGCTGCTACTGCGTCAACAACAGCTGCGGCACCAACCTCGCCTGGGGCAACCTGCCATCGGTTTTGAAAGATCTGGGCGGCGGCATGATCGGCGCGCTCACAACGGCCGATCCCAGGATCGGCGTCGCGCAGGCGCTGATTGATGGGCCCGTTATCCGCTATGTCGGTGCGCAGTCGACCGCCTGCACGAGCAACCCCAGCCTCGCCCAGACAGCCTATAGGTCCAATCCCACGGCATTGGCGGGTGACGCCTATGCCGCCTCGACCACCAACAGCGTCTTTCAGGCGCTGAGCGGCTCGTCCGCGGGCCTCGGCCGGGCCGAGGTCACGCGGCAGTGCGCGATCGAACGCCAGGTGAATGTCCTCAAGCCCGAGGTCGACGCGATCGTAAGTCGGGATGCCGGCGGCTATTCGACGGTGCGGCAAGGCAATGTCGTCGACTTCTATATGGGGTCGCCCGCCGACAACAGCCTGAGCGCGGGCAGTTGCAGCCTGTTTGACTATCACATGACGCTTCATGTCTCGGACCCGACCCTCATCACCGACGCGCGGCTCTCACAGTGGTTCGCCGACGACTGGGGCCAAATTCGGATCGACGGCACGTTGGTCGCTTCAGGACCGTCGCCCTGGACATCAACCAGCCTGCCCCCGGGGACGTGCGAGATGAACAAGACCTTCACCGCAACGCCCAATCTCGACCTCAAACCCTGGTTCACCAAGGGCGATCACGACATCTGGGTGAGGGTCGCGGTCGCCAAGGGCGGAGAGACGTTTGCCCAGGTCCATGTCGAGGTAAACGACGCCTGCCAGACCAGCGAACAGCTCGTCGACGCCTGCGCCCCGCTCGCGGCGGACGCTAAATGCCGCCTCGACAGCGAGGAGGTCGACGGCGTCCAGACCTTCCGTAACGGTGTCGGTACCGGGCTCAGGCCCCTCCCCCACACAGCGATACTCGGGACAGCGGCGTGCCCCGTCCAGATCACCCGCGACTTCTTCCGGCGCGACCGGTCCTACAAATGCGCCGTCGACAGCAATGCGCTGCCCGAGCCAGATCTGAGCCGCGGCGCCTACATCATCGACCATTCGACCGAGACTCTGATCGCCGACCAGGTCCGGCTGCCCGATGGCAGCACCCAGGCATCGACCCGGCTGTTCGCCATGCCGGATCGCGGTTCGGTGAATGCGTGCGAGTCCGTCTGCAAGACGCGCGCGCCCAAAGTGAACACAGGCGCGTCGCCCGCCGGCGTGGTGGGCACCCAGCAGAATGATCCCGCCGGCTACGATACTTTCTATCACAGCTGCACGACCGACAATGTCTGCCCGGCCGACGACGGCGAGGAGATCGTCTCGGCATGTGGCTGCCTCGACGATTTTCCGGAAGCTGTGGTGATGATGCAGACGGTACGCCTCGCCGGCGCCGATCTTGTGTGCACGGCCGCATCCCGATGAGCCGGCCCAACCTTTCGCCCCGCGGCACGGCGCACGGCATGATCGCAATGCTCTGCCTGCTCTTCGTCGCCAACGCGTCCGCGCATGCGCAGGCCCGGCCCCACGTACAGCTCGTGCCCGAGATTCAGGAGCAGGCTCAGCCCAAAGCTGGACCCCAGCAGCCCGGCGTCGGCGATGATCCCGGCTCAAGCGATCCTGGAACTGGGGACCCTGGCACCGGCACTCCCGGCACAGGCGATCCCTCGTCCGGGCAGCAACTTTGCGCGGCCGACCTCAATGGCAACGGTGACGCCGCCGATGAAGGCGAGATCGCGACGTGCGTGAAGATGGCGGGCGGGGCCTTTCAATGTCCGATCCACAGTGTCGCCTGCACGCCCCACGGCGCGGGCCAATTTGCCTGCCCCCTGGGCCCCCAATTTGCGTGCCTGGCGCCGCTCGAGGGCGGCACGCCGACATGCTCGCCCAATGCCTGCGTCGACACAAGCGCCCATCCGCTCGAATCGGATCAGGGCATCAACGATGCCGGCGCCTCGGCGGATGGCCCGGTCGACGCCGCCGGCAATTGTCTTGGCAAGGTCGAGATTTTCGGCGGGCGGGGCATGCGCTGTCGCCCGCCCGGCATCGCCGACACCTTTTCCAATTGCTGCAAGGACAAGGGCAAGATCATCAAGGACGGGATGGGTTCGTCGCTCTCCTCCCTCAGCACCAAGATTGCGGTCGCAAAGGGTGTGTTCAACGGCATGAAGGCGGCCTTTGCGGCGTTCAGTGCGGGCGCCAGCGCGAGCGATGCCGCCGCCAGTGGCGCCCATGCGCTGATCGTCGGCTTCGACCCGACCTCGATCGCGATCAGCCTCGCGGTCAACTTCATCATCGAAGTGCTGCTTCAGGGGTGCGACCAGGAGGATATGGAAACCGGCATGCTACGCGGCTCCGGCATGTGCCACGAGGTCGGCAGCTATTGCACCGCCAGTTTTCTGGGGCTCTGCCTGCAAAAGGCAAAGAGCCATTGCTGCTTCAACACCAAGCTCGGCCGGATCATCCAGGAGCAGGGCCGGCCCCAACTGAAGAGCTTCAACGCGATCGGCTGGGGGCCGGTCAAAGCGCCAAACTGTCGCGGCTTCACGCCCGAAGAGTTCCAGTCGCTCGATTTCTCCAAAATGGACCTGTCCGAATATTACGCGGACATCGAGAGCAGAGCCCAATCCGACATTCAAATCGACATGAAGGATCGCATCGATGCGTATCTCAATACAGTCGGCAAATAGCGTCATCGGTCTTGTCGCGATCGCCCTGGGCGGTGTCGCGCTCGCGCAGGAGGCTGCGCAGCAGAAACCAGATGGCGCATCTTCAGGCGGAGCGCACGGTGCGATCGCCGGGCAAGGCACGCCGGCGATGGACAGGCTCCGCAGCGCTGTCGCCAAGGCCAAACAGGGCGCGGACACTTCGGCGAAGGGCCCCGAGCTGCCGGCGGCGCCATCCGATGCTGTCCGCCGCCAGGCAGTCGAGGCGATGCGACGCAGGGTGACCGCGCCGGCGATGGAGGCGCGTGCCCGACAAGCGCTCGCGGCGGGTGACGCGAAGTTGGCGGCCGAGCGCGAGGCGATGGCCAAGCGGCTGCGCCAAGCGCTCGGGCTGGATGCCCCCGACATGGCCGCGGTCGCGAAAGCGGTCTCTAAGCCGCCGAACATCGCCTGGGTCCCGGTGCTGTTCGTGTCCTCGTCGATGCCCGTGTCGACCTTGCGCACCTATGCAGCGCAGCTTGAGCGCATCGGCGGCGTGCTCGCTTTTCGCGGAATGCCCGGCGGCCTTCACCGGGTCGGCCCGATGGCCAAGCTATCGGCGGAGATCCTGCGCCTCGACCCCGGCTGCGAGGGACCGGCCTGCGCGATGCGAAACGTCCAACTGATCGTCGATCCGATCGTCTTTCGCCAGCACGGGATCGCTCGCGTGCCCGCGCTCGGCATGATCCCCGGTGACCCGACCCAACCCTATTGCGAGCGCGAGGACGAAAGCCCCGATCCCGCGCAGCAGCGCGCGAGTCACATCGTCTACGGCGACGCCGCGCTTTCCGGATTGCTCGAGGAATATGCCCGTCTGGGCGGAAAAGAGGAGGTGCGAAATGCTCAGGCTCTTCTGGCGACTCGGTAAACGAATCTGGCGGTCTTTGCGGATGCTGCCGATCCGCGCGGCGGTAGCGCTCGGCAGCGCCGGGCTCGGCGAGCCGGCGCGCCCCGAGCAATTATGGCGGGCGATGGCGATCGTCATCCCCGTCGGGCTTCTTGCCTGGTGGGCGATCCCGCAGGTGACGCTGGTGATGAGCCCGTCGATCGAGGCCTGGGCCGTGCGTGCGTCGCCGGGCAGAATCGCCAAGGGCGATTATGTGATGTTCATGCTCTTGCATCCGCTCGCCGGACCCAGGCCGGTCAATGTGACCAAGCATGCGATGTGCATGCCGGGCGAGCGGATCAGCCTGATCGAAAAGCCGTCGCTGATGGACTCGCATCGCTGGGACGGCTGGTATTTCTGCGGAAACCAGCTCCTCGGCGTGAGCAAGCCCTACGGCAAGAATGGCCAGCGGCTCGATCACTGGCGCCCGGCTAACGGGCTGATCCCGCCTGGCATGGTCTATGTGGGATCCCATAATCCGGATTCGTTCGACAGCCGCTATTACGGTCCGGTCGCCCTCGACCGGCTGACGCGCATGGAGCGCGTGCTGTGACCGCGCGTGCCTCCCGCCGTTGGTCCGTCGTGGCGGTCTCTGCGGCGACCCTCGCTCTCCGCATCGCCCTTCCCCACCCCGCGCTTGCCCAATCGGCCTCGCCGGGCGGTGTGAGCAGGTCAGAACCGCAGATGAATTATCGGCATGGATATTGGTGGTACGAGGCACCGCCCAAGCCGGAGACTCCGAAGCAACCGGAGGCGGACGCGCTTGTGAAGCCGGTGATCCCGCCCATGGCGGAGCTCGCCACCTGGACGCCACCGAAGATCCACGAGCTGATCGAGCAACAGCGCGATTACGCCGCGACAGTGCTGACCGTGGATGCGGTCGCCGACTTCTGGAAGCTTGAGGACTTCGCTCGTCGCAAGGCGCGCGCCTTTGCCGGCGTCACGCAGATCGCCATGCTTCAGCATCCAGAGCTCAACGCGAAATCCGCCAATCCGATGGTGGGCGACGCGCGCGACGCGCTGCTCTCGCACAAGGACGCGGTGCGCCGACAATATCTTCGCGGGGCCGCCAACCAGTTCGCGCTGGTCATGTTCTCGCGTTCGAGCTGCGGCTATTGCCGCGTGCAGTGGCCGATCGTCCAGCGGTTCCAGGAGGAGATGGGTTGGCAGGTGACGCTGATGGACATCGACCGGCGTCCCGAGATCGCCCAGCGGTTCGGTGTCGAGGTCACCCCGACCACGATGATCATCCGCCGTGGCAGCCAGCAGCGCATGGTGATCGCAAATGGGGTCGAGGATTATCCCAACCTCGCGCAGATGGCCTATCAGGCGGTACGGCTCCTCACCGGCGACATCCGGCCCGAACAGTTCATGACCGGGGCGGGTGAGGAAGACGGCTTCTTCGATGCGCTCGCCAATGGTCCGGTTTCGGCAACCGACCCGCAGGCACTCGGCGGCGATCTTGTCGATGCGAGCACCGGAGGAAAGCCGTGACGCTCCGCGCGCGTTCATCGGCGCTGGCGATCACGGGTGCCGCTGCACTGATGCCCGTTCATGCCGGAGCGCAAGGCGTTTCCCGCGAGCAGGCCGTCCGCGCGGCCATCCATCCCGTCGCCGATGGTGTGGCAATGCGCGTGTGGCTCGGACGCGTGCCCGTGACCCGCGACTTCCCGCCAGATCTGGTCGACACGCTGCGCGGCGAAGCAGGACTCTTCGTCGTCGAGATGACGACAGCGCCCGGGTGCCTCCCCTGCGCCGACCTTTGGGCCAGGCTCGGCCAGTTCCGGCGCCGATATGGCTGGCAGGTGCGCACGATCAGCGGCCAGGACGCGATGTTGCGATCGGGGCGCCTTGGCTTGCCCTGGGTCGGGCATCCGGTCGCCTGGCTCCGGCCGGTGGGCGACGAGAACCGCATCGTGCCAATCGCGATCGGGACCGATCTCGAGCCGAATCTGACCCGCAATCTCTATCTCGCCGCGAAGATGCTGACGGGCGTCAGGCCGGCGGTCGCGGTGCGCGCGATGTCGAAGTTCACCGGGATCGTCGGCACGCCGCCGCGCCCACCATCCTCAACCGCGAACCGACGGAAGGGCTGAGCAATGGCGGGCCTGCCTTTCCCCAGACGCATCAATCCAAATGGGAGTCCGCCATGTCTCGCCCCGCCCTCTCCGTTCGCCTGACGCTCTCCTGCCTGGCCGGCGCGGCCGCGCTCGGGATTTCCGCACCCGCCGCGGCTCAGAGCTGGGCCGAGAGCTGGTTCGACAATGTCACCTATTCCAGCCCGGGCAGCTTCGAGGACCAGACCCGCGGCTATCTAACCGCCGGCGGCATGTCCGGCCGAGTCGACGTCCATAACGACTATCTGATGTCGCTCTCGCTGCCCAAGGTGAAGGCGGGCTGCGGCGGCATCGACATGTTCCTCGGCGGCATGTCTTTCCTCGATCCAGAATATCTCGTCCAGAAGCTCGAATCGATCCTGCAGGCGGCACCCGCGGTCGCGTTCCAGTATCTGCTCGAGACGCTCGACGAGAAGATGGGCAACATCATCTCCAAGATGGAGGCGGCCACCAACTTCCTGAACTCGATCCAGGTGAACGACTGCCGGATGGCAAACCGCCTCGTCCAGATCGCCAAGGGCGACGACAATGTGTCGGGCATCATCGAGGAGATGACCGGGTACAAATCGGTCAAGGCGGGGTTCGCCAAGAGCTATCAGAACAGCCGCGAGAAGATTCAGTCCAACGGCAACAATCCAACTGAGGACCTGAAGGACGCGCTCTCCAATTGCCCGGCCGAGGTCACCGACATTTTTCGCACCGGCTCGCTGCTGCAGCATGCCGCCGCCCGGGTCGGCGCGGGCGACTGGTCGGGCGTGATGCGCGCACGGGTCGGCGACGTCTATATGCGCTGGGACACGACCGACAAGGTGCCGCTGTTCAGCGCGATCCCCTCCTGCCCGAAGCAGGATACCGATAGCGCACAGGATTTCCTGACCGGCCGCGTCCAGACGCGCGCGCTCAATGTCCCGGCGACCGGCGCCGACTGTACGCGGGACGGAACTGGCCGCGGCGCGCTGATCCTGGCGCGCGAGCGGATGGAATCGATCGCGACGAAAATCCGCACGCGCGCCGCACTGTCGGCGGACGAACGCCAGTTCGTCGCCAATGTCCGCACCCTGCCCATCTACCGGATGCTCGAATGGGGCGTGCGTCAGGGTGTCACGGACTCGGTGATCGGCGATACCGACGAGCTGGTCGCGCTGACCCTTGCCTATCAGATGCTGAACGACCTCACGCGCACGATCGACTTCGCGGTCAGCAATGCCGAACGCGGCACCAATGCCGCGGGTGCGGCGACCGCGACCAGCGCAAATGTCTGTCAGACCCGGATCCTCACCAAGGGCATCGAGCAACTGCGCGATCTGCGCGACGAGGTACTTCGTCAAAGAGCGCAGATGCGGCAATCCTATCTTGCCGCGCTGGGATCTGCGAACCTCTCGGCCTCCTATGCCGGGCTGGTGCGCCAGCGCGACCGCGATGCGCGCGATGCCGCCGGCGCCGCCGCCAGCCGCAACCGCTGACGCGGAGACGACATGTGCGCCGCCACCTCAAAAGCCTCGCCGGCCTGCTCCTGACCTTCACCGCGTCGCCGGCGCTTGCCGTCGATACGAGCTTCCACACCTATGACGGCTTCCAGGAGACGGTCGACGCGTTCCGGCTGGTCGCGATGATCTTCTCGGATCCGAGGTACGAGACGCTCGTCATGATCATCGCGGTGGTTGGCATTGGTCTCGGCGCCGTCCTCGCGAGCGTAAGGGGATCGGGCATCGGCCTGGTTGCGTTCGGATTCCAGATCCTGGTCGGTATCGGCCTGTTCGTGGGCCTCATTTCGACGACCGGCACGGTCAATGTCTATGACCGGGTCCGCAACGCCTATCAGCCGGTCGGCGGTGTCCCGACACTCCTGGTGATCGTCGCCGGTGTCACCAATCTGATGGAGCGCGCCCTCGTTGAGACGATCGACGACAACACGCTCGACCCCAATGCCAAGATCGAGTTCGGCGCCGGCGGGCACAGCTTCGACCTGTTCCTGAATGCAGTGTCCCCGCGCGGACCTATGACCGACACCTTTCTCGACGCGACGATCAAGGACTACGTCCGGCATTGTTACCCTGTCGCGCGAGTATCGGCGGCTTACGGCGTCGACGACGACAAGCTGTTCCGCACCACAACCGATCTGCCGGCTGCATTCCAGGCGATGGCGGGACCAGCGACCTTCTCCACGGTCTACACGGCCATCGACAAGGGCGGCACGACGAAGAGTTGCGATGAAGCATGGGCGTATATCTCTGGCCAGCTGTCGGACCCTGCCCTGTTCGACGATTATAGCCGGCAAGTCTGTTCTCGCACCGGCTTCGATGTGACCAACGCGGCACAACTCGAGCGCTGCCGCAGCCAACTCGGTGATATGGGCCAGATGATGATGGGCCATCCGCTGACCCTCCAGGCGTTCATGAGCAATATCCTGCTCGGCAACACGGTCGGCGATGTGCTGTTCGAGGATTCACCGGCGACCGCCGCGCGCGTCATGGCCAATCGCGCGGTCATCTCGAACGGTCTTGCGACCATGTCGGTCGCAAACGAATGGATGCCGACGATCCGGGCCATCGTGTTCGGGATCATGCTGTTCATGATTCCAATCGCGCTCCTGTTCATCCTGACGCCGATCAACCTGAGGGTCGCGAGCTTCGCGCTCGGCCTGTTCGTGTTCGTGGCGCTGTGGGGCGTGATCGATGCCGGGCTCTACCAGCTGACGCTTGGCCGCGCGATGGACGTGCTCGCCGAGATGCGCTCCAACGCGCTTGGCGCGAACGCGTGGATGCTGGCGCCATCGGCTGCGATGAAGGCGCTCGCGGTATTCGGCAGCTTCCGTACCGCGGCGGCCGGCATGGCGGGCGCGTTCGTGTTCACCGTCTTCCGTTTCTCGGGCAACGTCTTCACCTCGCTCACCAGCGGATCGCTCGCGGTCCAGGGCCAGGCCGCGGCGGCGGCCGCGCCGCTTGCGACGAGCGAAGGCTATGCGTTGGCGCTCGAAGCCCAGGCCTCGGCGCTTGGCACGCGTTCGCGCGCGGCGGCAGCCTCGCAGTTCGGCGATTTTGGCGAGCGGTCGAGTTTCCAGGCGAACCGGTCGTTCGGGGAATCGGGCGCGATCCTCGGCGAGCGCCCCGGCACGTCCGGAGGAACGGCCTTCGCGCTCGGCCGGATCGACGCCGCGCGTCAGATGGGCGGCCTCGCACCTGCGCTCGGAAACCGCGACCTATCCGACTCACAGGTCGCGCGCGACGTCCAGGCGAATGCCGCGACAAACGCCATCCACCAGTTCGCGCAAGGGGATGCGCTGCGGAGTCTGGGCACGAGCTATTTCGGCGAGGGCCAGGCAGGTGAAAAGGCATTCGCGGCCTTTGCCCAGAAGATGGTCCAGTGGCGCGCGTTCGGCGACAACCGAGCCTATGACATGATGCTGCAGGGTGCTGCCCGACATTTCGAACGCGGCGGCTATTCGCAGTCGGATGCCGCGTTGAAGGCGTCGGGCGTGATCGCCCAGGCCTCCGCCGACCCAACTTTCGCCAAGTTGACGGCGAATGCCTATGATCAGGAGCAGATGATCACGAACGACCTGACCGCAGCGCAGGTCCAGGTCGGTGCGATGGAGGGCCGTCGCGATTTCGCGGGCGATCGGGTGGCAAGCCGGGAACGCGGGAACGTCGCGACTGAGCAGGCCTATCGCAGTGGCACGAACGAAGGCCACCGAAACGCCGCCTTCATGCTTGGCTTGCCTGTCGAGGAGACCAGCCGCCGCATTTCCTTCATCAACGCGCTCTCGGGCGAAGCGCGCTCCTCCGCCATCACCCAACTCTCCAGCGCAACCGGCCGGAATGAGGCGCAGGTTCTGCGTGCGCTCGAGACCTATAATGCCGCGACCCAGCTCGGCACCGCTGATGGCGCGACTGCCGAGGCGGGCAGCGAAGGTACCAGTGTCTATGGCCGGACGCGCGAGGCGGCGGGCTATGATTTCGCGGAGCGCTCGGGCAAGCTCGACGCGCAGCGCGAGGTCGGTCCGGACGGCACGAGGAGCGCCGCGCGGATCGGCGAACAGCGGCGCCAATCAGACAATTTCGGCTTTGCCGAGGGTGCCGCGGCGGCCGGCGTCTCGACCCGCGAGGCGGCGCGCCTCGATGGCTTCATCCGGACGCTTAGCCAGACGGCCGGCAATCAGGTCGACATGGCCGACGGCGGTGCGGCGGGTATCGCGGATCGCGCGCGCAACGAGCGGACCTCGCGCAACGTCGCGAACGAAAGGCTGACGCGGATGCAGGGGCTGCTGCGCGCCAACGGCATCGTCATGTCGAGAAAGGACCTCGCCATGGCGCAGAATGGCGACCTCGCGATGAACGTAACGCCGCAGATGGCAGGCCAGCTTCACCGCGCGGGTCTCATCAACGACAGCCAATTAGGTGCAATCGCCAATGGCGGCAGCGCCCGGTTCAGCTTTGCCGACAATGATCTGCTCGTCTCCAGCAGCACGGGGTTCCAGCGCTCGGCGCGCAGCGACACCAGCACCCGGTTCGAGGCGGGCAAACAAGCCGGCCCCGACACCGTCGAGCATTTCTTGGGCGGTGGGCCGGACGGCCATGCGATGATGGCCAACTGGCTCCAGGGCGGATTCGAGATGGACCGCCACGGCAATTGGCGGCTGAAGCCGCAGGTAGCCGACACACTGCAGCGCGACGTTCAGGCGATCATGGCACAGACCGGCTGGCAGCGGACGCTGAGTCGCGGCGCAGAGAAGCAGGATTCCATGTCGACGACAGTCGACTTGGGAATTGGCGCTGGTGTCTCCGCGGGATCACAGGGACAAGCCGGATCACGCGGCAAGAAGGGTGCTGCGGGCGGAGATCGAGGGACCGGCCATGTCGGCGGCAGCGCCGCGTTCAACAGTACCGAAACAGGCCGCACGAGTTCGAGTGCGACGGCGACTATGGATATCGTCAACTATGACGTTCGCAATGCGATCGCTGCCGCCGAGCGAGTTGCATCCAGGTCAGCTAACCCGGAGCGGGCCTTCTCCGACGAGCTCTCCCGACAAGTCCTCGGGCCAGGAGGCGTTCGCAACCGCTATCTTAAGAACGCTGATTCCGGGCGCGGCACTTTCGATTATGTTGCCCCGTTGACCTCAATGGAGCAGTCATCGGTGCTTGGGAGCGGACGGCTGAGTGGCGATCGCAACCATAGTAGCGGGGATGGCGACCCTTCGTTCAAGACGCGCAACGACTAGCGCCTCTCTCGCCTCGCCTGGTTTTCGGTACTGCCGATCCAGATCGAACCCGAAAGCGGACTTAGCGGATCCACATAGGCCGGAGGACCATAGGGTGTCCTCCGATAGAGCGCGCTCGCCCTATCGTGTTCCGGATTGTAATTCTCGATCCGGCGGTCGCTCTCCATCAGCCGGCGAGCAAAACCAAAACCAAGGACAACAAGCGCGGTCAGGGGAAGGAAGAATATATTGAGGTAGAGAGCGATGCTGCTCGAGTAGAAGCCGACGAGAAAATCAATCTTGAACGGCGCGCCGGCCGGAAACCAGTAGATCGGGATAGCCGCCCACCAGAGCTTCGCATACCATGGACGCCACAGCCAATCCGATGCACGAGGAGCGCTCGCGCCGCATTCGACGGCTGGACCGATTGGCGGTTCGATTTCACCTTCAACAGCGCTCATGAGCTGAGTCCTTCCAACGAAAATATACGATCGCGTGAGTTGATTTGGAACGCCGTTTGACTGTTTGCCTATAAAAATCCGCGCGAATAGTCGAACATCCCGCCCCCTATCCTCCCCTATATTTGTGCATCGGCTTCGAAACGGGACCATCGCCCTTCCCGCGCCATAGTATTGATCGAAAAGGGGGAATAAGCGAATTGCAGGGTTCCTATCGGCGCCGATCGGGACCCCGCATCAAGCAATATTCTATTGTAAAATCAGCGCTATAAGTATCTGCGCCGCGGGGTCCCGCTTCGAAGCCGATACACATTCCGGCACCACTCTCTATCGCAAGATGGCTGACGGTACCTTTCCCGATACAGTGCGGATCAGCATCCGCGGCGCTGGATGGCACGAGTCCGCCGTCAATCGTTGGATCGCCAACCCGGCGACATACCGAGAGGGCCGAGACGGGAACGCGCGGCAATGATCGCCCCGCTTCCTCCCGAGCCGATCTGCGTGCGCGTCAATGACGCTGCCCGCATGATCGGCATCGGCCGCACCAAGCTCTATGAGTTGATCGCTGCCGGCGAGGTCGAGACGGTGAAGCTCGGCAAGTCGACCCGCATCACCACCGCCAGCCTGCATGATCTCATCAGGCCGCAAAGCGGAGCGGCATAGGCTCGGACGCCGTGGGGCCGGCGTCCTTGCCCACCCTCACGGGCACCCGATCCTGAACCTCCCCCCAGCGCGCCACTTTCAACGTGGTAAGCGGAATTCCGATATTACTCGTGCTGATCCGAGCGAGTCTTCTGAAAGAAGCCAGTATGTCACCCGAGTGACCCTGACACAAAGCGACGCGCTACCGCGTCAGCATCAATCTCATTGTCGAAACTCAGCTCCACTATCGCTTTTCCCAAGCCTGATGAATGTTTGAATACGAGTACGTTCAGCCCTGGTGCCGCCTTGGATTCGTAATGATGTCCTCGCCCGATAGTCGGGCTCAAGGATAGAACAATGAAGATCGCACGGATGTTTACAGCAGCTGCCCTGGTGGCTGCTTCGCTTGGCGCCTCCGTTGCCGCCAATGCTCAGAATTATAGCGGGGATCGCCATTCCTATGAGGATCAGCGCAGCGGTTACCAGGATCGCCGCGACAATGGCGACCAGAATTCACGCCGTGATGATGGGCGGTACGGTCGCAACTATGACCGTCACGACGACCGCGGCTATCAGCGCTGGGACACTCGGGACAATGGTCGCTCCTACCGCTACCGCTACCGCGGCAATGGCTGGAACGGGGAGAGGGGCCGCCACGAGGATCGCTGTCATACAGAATGGCGCTATCATCACCGTGTAACGCGCTGCTGGTGACATGTAAGATGGGAGGCGACCGGAAGGTCGCCTCCTTGATTCTGGCCTCTCAAAACAGGATGCCCCTTGAGGCAAGGAGATACTGACGTGCAAACCATACCGTGGAGCGAAGAGGCGATGGCGGTTCGGCGGCCGGACTGGGGCTACGCCCGCGAACGCATTATCGTCGCGCGAGGAACGCTTGCGGCGGTCATCGACGAGATCACCGACAGGTTCGTTGCCCTTGGGCCTACCCTGAGCATCTCCCTGCCGGATCGCCGAGAGGCTCCGTTCCAATATGATGTGAGCGACATTGGCGGACTGGTCGCTGCGAGGCGATCCGAGGCGGGTCGAGCATAACAAGCGATTGCCAGGGCGGATGATGAGGCGGCTCCATTCCACCGCCTGCGGTCTTCAACACCACCCATCGTTATGCGGCTTGAGGCGCCGGCAGCTGATCCTTCGCGGTGGCCGTCAGATAGATGACCAGCCCGAGGATGATCGCCAGGAAGAGCCCGCTTGTGCCGAACGTGCCGAGACCCAGCCCGCCATCCGCGCGTGGCTGCGACAGAAGATCGCCGATTGATGCACCAAGGGGCCGGGTCAGGATATAGGCGATCCAGAAGGCGAACACGGCGTTCAGACCAAGATAATATCCCGCCGTCGCGATCGCGATACCACCGCCAAAGATCAGGGCGGAGATCGCGAAGCCGAGTTGGAGGCGCTCCGCCACAAGATCGCCGGCGGCCGTGCCAAGCGCGAAGGTGAAGAGGATTGCGGCCCAGTAATAGAGCTCGCGCCGAGTGGTGAAGATGGAATGGATCGAAAGCGTCTTCTCGCTCAGATACCAGGCCAGGAAAACAGCCGCCAACGCCGCCGAAAACACCGCTGTGCTCAGCATCAGGCTGACGCCGAGATTGTCTGTGAGATTGTCGGTGATGAGCGTACCGACCACGCTCAGCAGGACAACCGTCAGCCAGTAGATTCCCTGAACATAGCGGCGCGCGCGCAACTGCGCGACCAGCGCGACAATGAGCAGCGCACCCATCACGAGCGACGTGCCGTTCAGGCCGAGATTGAGGTTCACCGAAAGAAAATCGGCACCGGTTTCGCCCACCGTCGTCGCCAGGATCTTGATGACCCAGAAATAGAGTGTGACCTCAGGAACTTTGCTGAGCATCGCGGCAGCGCTGGCATCGTCTCTCATCATTTCCAGTCCTTCGTCGCAGGTGCGCCGGTCACCTTTACCGACGGTTGCGACCGATCGGGCAGGTGCAGATGGCATTCGCACCCAACGACGGAGCCGGCCATCGGTTGCCGAGCAGTTTCATCCTGTTGATCCCGATCGGGAAATCGATCGCCCGGCAGAGACAAGTCACAGCCGTCGCGAGCACGCGACGATCGCCAGAGTCAGTCCTTACTCTGTTGTCCTAACATTATGGGATAGAATGATTTTAATAGTACGGCACGGGCACAAGGGCGTCGAAATCGCAAAGCTCGCGCCCGCACCTCAGCACATTTTGTCCATGAACATTATAAGGTCCCAATATGATGGGGGACCGTCGAGATAACGAGGATGGCGACGAGCCCTTCCCGAGCCCGCCGCCTGTCCGTCAACTAACTAACCCCCGCTGCGATCCGGGCCCGGGTTCAATCGTCGTCGTCGTCATGACGGTCATGCCACCGCTCGCGCTCCCAGCGTTCGCGGCGTTCATGGCGTTCGTGCTCCCATCGTTCTCGTGCTTCGGCCTGTTCCCACCGGCGCCGTTGCTCCCAACGCTCATGAGCGAGCCAGGCCGCCCTCCGATCCTGATAATAATATCGCGGTGCATCATCATCGTCGTAATAATAGCCGCGCCCGCGATCATCGGAGCGGATCGTAAACCCGAAGCTCTGGGCAGATGCCGCGCTCGGGAGAATTGCACAGGCTGCAGAAGCGGCCAGGAGGGACGACAAAAGCAATTTGCGGTACATGTTCATTCTCCTTTCGAAACACATAGTTTGGAAGAATTCCCCGGCCGCGGGCGAGCGCCCAAGCCGCGACGTCAGCAG
>Ga0255338_1002846_pt1 | contig 23068 bp, 17 predicted proteins | sample MeOH1_35cm_T4_19_FD_203715 | JGI IMG/M metagenome (GOLD analysis project Ga0255338, IMG submission 203715) | Sandy soil microbial communities from University of British Columbia, Vancouver, Canada - MeOH1_35cm_T4_195 | ecosystem: Engineered > Artificial ecosystem > Sand microcosm > Unclassified ...
GAGCGCCATACATAGCCGCCGTGCGCCGCCACCTTGTCCCGGTAGAAGCGAATTGCCCGGCTGAGGCCAGACTTCACCTCGTCCGCAGCAGGCGCCGCTTCCGCTCTCGCAATACCCAGTGCTGCCGTTCCGATGAGAAAGGAGCGCCGATCCATCTGTGCCTCCGAAGCCAACTACTGTAACTGCCGCCACTATACCGCCTGTAGTTACACTCGGAGTGCGGCCGCACCTCTGCCGGAACGGCGAACGAGGCCAACCCGGAGCTTCGGCAGGTGCGCCTGCGCCAGGCGTGGTAGGATGGTGCCAATCATCGAGGAGGCCGTTGTTCGCTGGAATTACGGCGGGCTTTCAGAGGGGAGGGCGAGGGTTCGCATCCTTTCGGCTTCCACCTATAATAGATTCTCCTCTCCGGAGGCAGTAGCTCAATTGGAAGAGCGCTCGCCCTTAGTGCGAGTGGCTGACGGTTCGAATCCGTCCTGCTTCCCTGCGCAGGCGGATGGAGGCTACAATGCTCCTGGTCCTCCGATTTTTCGCTGCCCTTCATGGAAGCAGTTGCTCAACTGGGAGAGCACTCGCTGCAAGCCGAGAGGCTGACGGTTCAACCCGGTCCTGCTTCCCTCCGTACCGGGATTTGAGGGGCAGCGGTTTGAATGCATAACCCTCACAGTCCCATTCCGTCGCTTGAGATGCTGACCCGCAATGCCTGAACCTAAACCGCTCACACCCGAAGAGAGAGAAGTATGCGCGCAGTTACTGCAGCGGCTGGCTGACGACCCGGAATTGATCGTGCCGGATGAGCGGCTGCGGGCCTTGATCTCCAAGATCAATCGCCAGGGCCGGAAGCGGCAGAGCCGGATCGAGCGCGCGGAGCGGCAGGAACAGCTCTGGAAGCTGCAGGCGGAAACGGCGATGGTGCAGCGAGACCTGCGCCAGCGACCGCTCGCACTCGCCGAGGGGGCGCCGGAATCGCCGCCCCGGACCGTGCTTCAGGAGCCGGTGTCGTGCTATGTCTGCAAGCAGCCCTACACCGAGCTGCACCCTCTTTACCACAAACTTTGCCCGGAGTGCGCGGAGTTGAACTACGCCCGTCGGGAACAGCGCACGGACCTGCGTGGACGCACGGCGCTGCTCACGGGGGGGCGCATCAAGATTGGATTCCAACTGGCGCTCCGCATGCTGCGTGACGGCGCGCGCGTGATCGTCACCACCCGGTTCCCGGCCGACGCAGTTAGGCGCCTCTCCGCCGAACCGGACTACCCGGAGTGGCAAGACCGGCTGCAGTTGGAGGGGTTAGACCTTCGGAACCTGGTGGCCGTGGAAGCGTTCGCGAAGCGGCTGGCCGAGACGGAGCCGCACCTGGACATCCTGATCAACAACGCCGCGCAGACCGTGCGGCGCCCGTTTTCATTCTACCGGCACCTGCTGGAAGGCGAGCCGGTCCCCCACCTCCTGGAGCAACTGAACGGCTACGCCGAAGCCATGGGCGAGATGCGGGCACTTCCCTCCGGTGAGACGGAAGAGGAAAACGGCATCACCCAACTGTCGCCGTACTTTCCCGTGGGCGTCCTCGACGCGGATGGTCAGCAAGTCGACCTGCGCCCGGCGAATAGTTGGGGGATGCGGCAGACCGACGTGGGCACGCTGGAACTGCTGGAGGTGCACCTGGTGAATGCCATTGCGCCGTTCATGCTTTGCCGCGAACTGAAGCCGCTGCTGCTCCGCTCTCCGTTCCCGCGCCGGTTTATCGTGAATGTGTCCGCCATGGAAGGGCAGTTCGCCCGGGGCACCAAGACGGTCTTCCACCCGCACACGAACATGGCGAAGGCGGCGCTCAACATGCTCACCCGCACCTCCGCCGCGGAGTTCGCCAAGAGCGGCATCTACATGAACAGCGTAGATACCGGCTGGATCACGGACGAGCATCCCTACGACATCCGGGAGAGACACCAGACCGAAATCCACTTCTTCACGCCACTCGACGTGCTGGACGGCATGGCCCGCGTCTATGACCCCATTGCGCGCGGGATCAACGAGCCGGGGGTACCACCCTTCGGGCACTTCCTGAAAGACTACGCACCCTTCCCCTGGTAGCCAGCTTCCAGGTCCTAGCCGCCGGAGTGCTACTACCCCTCGATGTCCGCATCCGGAGCGCCGGGAGTGGGTGGGATCGGCTGCCAGAGCTCAAAGCGGTTACCTTCCGGATCGGTCGCCCAGCCGAAGCGGCCGTACGGCTCGTCTTGCACGTTCTCGTCCACTACGGCGCCGGCGGCGCGGAGCTGCGCCAGCATCGCGTCCAGGTCCCTCACGCGGTAATTGACCATAAAGGACGCAGGGCCTGGGCCGAAGTACTCCGTGTCTGCCGGGAAGGTGGACCAGACGGTCATTTCTTCCGCCGCCGTGGACGCAAGCGTCCCGTACGTGGCGCCGGTTTCCACGGGCACTCCCAGGTGTTCCCGGTACCAGTCGGCCAGAGCCCGGGGCTCCCGCGCTTTGAAAAAGATCCCGCCAATGCCGGTGATTCGTTCCATGACGTGACCTCCGAAGACGTCGGCGCTACGACTCGATGCCGTCCTCTTCATCTTTCAGGCGGAAGTCCATCTCCGCGCCCACGATCCGGGCGAGCAGCACTACGAGTTGCGCGCCGCGCTCGTTCGGCTCCAGGTGTCCCGCGGCCAGGCGGTCGATCTCCGGGCGCAAGGCTTTCAGGCTGGCCCAGAGTTGATGGCGGTGCGAGTTGATCTCCACCGGGGTTTCCTCGACCGGCGATTCCTCCGGCGCGGTATCGGAGGGCTCTTCCGGAAATCCGCCCACCGGGGGGAGGTCTGCGTCGTAATGCTTTCCGTTCGGTTCCATCTCTGCTTGCGCTTTCTGTCGCTCAGCCGGATCTCCCGGTGCGGGAGCAATGAATTACCAGGGCCGCTACCAGTTATAATCTACACACCGGTTGGAATTCAGGCGACCTTTCTGGGAGCTAATGATCGTACACGGAAGTCGGTCAGGGGATCGAGGGGCGGGAGGGCGAGGCTCTTAGCGAGCCGCACCGTGACGCACCTCGTGGGCGAATTGCTGGAATACGCCACTTGCTGGCGCGGCGCATCCGGTCCCGGACACCGCGCAGGCTGCCGATCAGCAGTCGCGGGAGCGTCGGCGTCCGCCAGATCATTCGTCATCGGTTCGCGGCTCAACGAATGGCAAAAGGGGCTTGTTCATTCAATCGGACGGATGGCAGGCGGTTTCCGCTCTTGCACCGGGGTGATAACCGGAACACCGGGGCCGGTTTCCCGGCAACCAGAACGGGCACCCGGTCGAAACCGGGTGCCCGCGGGTCTTGCTTCTTCAGTTTGTGTTCCGATCCCTTACCGGCCGGAGCTTTCGCCCTCGCTCCGGGCCTCCGATACGAGAGCAGAGGTGAGCGGACCCGCTGCGACGCGCGCCAGCCCCGCCAGTCCGAAGAAGTCCAGGAAATAGCTCCAGAACGTTCCCATCGGTTTACCTCTCTCGCTTCTCAGTGCCGGCTCCAGGATAACCAGGATCGGAATGACCAAAACGTCTCTACTGAACATGAGCTTAACGGGGCGCGCGCCGAATGCATGAGACCCGCGGCACCCTGGCGGTGTGAAATAGTTCACACCATGCGCTCTGTTGATGAAAGGACCCCCAAGCGCCTATCCGGTTCCCCGAGTATTCGGCTGGACACCGCTCGTGATGCAGACTGTTTTTCGGTCGCGTTCGTCGTAGCGGGGTACTCGTGGAAGTAGTGGGGCAAGCTCCGCTTGGAGTTCGGTCGGGAAGAACGATGCGGGCGTAGGAGGGGGAACTCGAATAAGCCCTCGCCGCTAGCCGAGGCGCCGTCGCAACTGCTGCCGCAGGCTCTGGAAGTGCGCGTCCGGCACGGCTTTCAGGCGATCCTGGAGCGCCTCGGCCACGCCCGCTACCTGCCGGCGCTCCTGCGCTTCTACCGCATCCAACGTTGCCTCGACCCGAGCACGCTTCCCACGGCCCGCCGTTTCCCGGAAACGGCTCGCGAACTCCTCCACCGCGCCGGAAAGGACCGCGCGCGACTGCCGGAACGTGGCGGCGACTGCGCTCTCCACCGGACGTATGGGCGCTTCGCGGCACACCGCTTCGATGGCGAGGCGCACCTCGTCGATGCTGCGTGCTCGGGGCCCGGCCAGGTAGCCCTCTGCGAGAGCGCAGTCCACAAGGTAGCCGAAGTGGTAGGTCTGGCTGGTGAGGTCCAGCACGCGCTTCCACTCCAGGAAGAAGAAGAGCTTGGTGAAGAGCTTCTTGAGCGGATAGATCAGGATCTGACCCAGGCATCCGCCCACCAGGCAGCCCTGGCGCTCCGCGGTGAGCGCGTCCACCGCTCCCCGCGGTAGGGAAACCCGGCGAGATTCGGCCAGGACGTTGACCAGGTGCTTGCGAAAGTAGTCCTTCGCCAGATCGTCGACGAACGGGATCGGGATCAGCGGCGTGAGGCCTGCGAGGACCGCATAGGTCACCAGCGTGCCGTGCGGATCATCCGGTCTACCGTCCGACTTGATCGGTTCGTCCATCTCGCTCGTCTCCCTGCCGCGCGCCTTGCCGCTGAGGTTGTGCCTCTAGAGTGGTATCCCGAAACACGGCGCCGCCGCTCATCCGACGGGCAGGCCCCAAGCGGAGTGGCAAAGCATTAGCGGAGGTGGTGTAATGGAGTGCTGGAGTAATGGAGTGGTGAGGAAGCCGCCAGATGGCCGCAGGTCTGTTCCACCCCCACACCCACATTCCCGCTCTCATGGCCTACGAGGTTTGCATGGAATTCCGGCAGTTTGGTCCGATCGGTCGCGATGTCCCCGTCATCGGGCAGGGGACTTGGTACATAGAGAGCGGGGACCGCGCCACCGCAGTCGACGCGCTGCGCCGGGGGCTGGACCTCGGCATGACGCACGTAGACACCGCCGAGATGTACGGCTCCGGCGCCTCCGAGCAGGTGATCGCCGAGGCGATCGCCGGCCGGCGTGCTGAGGTGTACCTCGTCTCCAAGGTCCTGCCGCACAACGCCTCTCGCAAAGGGACCGTGACCGCGTGCGAGCGGTCACTCCGGCACCTTGGCACGGAGTACCTCGACTGCTACCTCCTTCACTGGCCCGGGCCCTATCCCCTGGAAGAGACCTTCGCCGCGTTCGAGCAGTTGGAGCGCGCAGGCAAGATCCGCAACTGGGGCGTGAGCAACTTCGACGTCCCGGACCTGGAAGAGGCGCTGGAAGTGGCCGGCGAGGGGCGGATCGCCTGTAATCAGGTCCTGTACCACCTGGACGAGCGCGCCATCGAGCATGCGGTGATCCCCTGGTGCGCGGAGCACGGAGTGGCGGTGGTGGCCTACAGCCCCTTCGGCCACGGCGACTTCCCTCGTCCGAACACACCCGGAGGGCGCGTGCTGCAAGAGATCGCCACGGCGCACGGAGCCACGCCGCGGCAGGTGGCGCTGCGGTTCCTGGTGCGCCACCCCTCGCTCTTCACCATCCCCAAGGCTTCTCGCCCCGCCTACGTGGAAGAGAACGCCGGAGCCGGGGACCTCCAGCTCACGGAAGCAGAGATCGCTCGCCTCGATCAGGCATTCCCGCGCGGACCGAAGCCGTGCGGGCTGCCGATGCTGTAGCCGGAAGGGATTGATCAGGAAGACAGGAAACGGCAAAAGCGGCGAAAAGACCGATCTGCAGCAACCTGTACCCTCAAGCAAGTGAGCAGGAAGCGACCCACGCTAAGGGGTGGCGCGGCCCGCCCCGGAAAACTTGTCTGGGGTCGTCTCCAATGCGGCAGGCGCGGAGAGCTTTAGCCCTACGATCCCCGCCGCGATGAGCGCGATGCAGGCCATTCGCGCCAGGGTGCACGGCTCCCGAAAGAACAGGATGCCTGTGATGACGGTGCCCACGGCGCCGATGCCGGTCCATACTGCGTACGCCGTGCCCACGGGTAGGTCGCGGACCGCGAGGGCCAGCAGGTAGACGCTCGCCGCCATGCAGGTGAGCGTAGCGACCGACGGCCAGAGCCGCGTGAGCCCGGCGGTGTGCTTCAGGCCCACCGCCACCCGATCTCCAGCAATCCGGCGCAGAACAGCAATATCCAGGGCATCGTTTCCCCTCCACAAAGCGTGGAAGGGGTCGTCCCCTTCGAAATGACAATACGCGGCGGGTCGTCCCGCCGGGGCCCTTCCGGGCCAGATTGAGCGGCGGAGTGCATCGCCACGCAGCTTCAGTTTACCTGTTCACTCCGACGCCGGGCAAGGGCAGACTACGACCAACGCCCCAGGCTCTCCACGTAGGCGGCGTGGCCCTCGCGGAGCCAGCCGTCGAGCTGGGCGGGGTCTTTGAGCTGCTGGCCGCGGCGGCGGGGCACCACGAACAGGGCGCAAGGCACCTCCGGTAGCGCCGTCATGTCGCCCCACAGCTTTTCGAACTGGGCTACGGGGAAGACGTCTTCCTGGCCGTGGCCCCAGCGCTTTTTCACGTCTTTGAGCGTGATGTAGGTGGGCATCCGGGCGGCGAGGGCACGCACGGCGGCGGCCACCTTTTCCTCGTTCTCCAGGTCGGCGCGGGTGAGGCGGAAGACGGCCAGGAGCTGGTCCAGATCGATCCACGTGGTCATGGAGTTGTAGAAGGAGAGGCGGTACTCGTCCTCCTCGTGGGGCATGGCGAGGCCTTCGAGGAGACGCACGCGGCCATCCACGCGGGCCAGGCCGCCGCCGCGGTCTTCGATGCGGCGGTTGATCACCTCGAAGCTGAGGCAGGCGCCCTCGCGGATGTGGAGGCCGAGGAGGCCGGGGTCCACGTCGGTGCCCAGAGTGTCGATGTTGTGGAGCAGCAGGTAGCGGAGGCCGGGGCGCTCTCGGAGTAGCTGGGCGAGGACGCCGTTCCGCAGCAGGTTGGGCACTTCGTACCAGTGGCCGGCGGGGTGGAGGCACTGGGTGGGGTGGTTGTCCGTGTAGTCCGACCCCTCTCCCGCGGCGGCGGCCCAGCCGAGGAGGGCGGCGTGGCCGGACTCGCGCATCTTCTGGCGCTGCTCGTCGAGCTGCTGCTGGGCCGTTTCTTCCCAGGCGAAGCGGAGGTCGCGGACCATCGGCACGAAGCGCAGGCCCACGGCGCGGCCGGGGGAGAGGAGCACGGGGCCGGGGTAGCCGTAGTTCCCCTCGCGGGCAAGCTGCGCGGAGAGGGCGGCGTGGGTGAGCCAGCTCGTGCTGACGAGGTGCGGGATGGGGGTGCCCGCCGATTCGCTCACACGGCGGCTCTTGGCGAGGTGGACCTCCAGGAAGGTGCGGTGCTTCCCGGCCAGCTTGCAGAACGGGTGCAGCGCCTTTACCACGCCCGCGCCCTGCGTCCACCGGCTGCCGACCCCCGCGGCCAGGGAGAGCACGGCCACCTCGCCGCGGGCCAGCGCTTCGCGGCCGAGGGCGACGCACTCCGCGGGCACGCCTTCGCGGGCGTCCAGCACGTCAGAGGGGCGCACGTCTTCCACCAGCGTGTTGGCGGGGAGGCGGTTCTGCGCGAGGCCGATCCGCCCGCCGCGCAGCGACTCCCGGATCTGCTCGTGCTGCTCGCGGTCGAACCCTAGCTCGCGGAGGATCTCGGCGAGGTTGTGGCCGGGGCCTTCGCGGTCGCCGCTCTGCGGGATGAGGCGCTGGAGCACGGTATCCACGGTGCGCGCCATCGCGGGCTGGGCCTGGCAGGCGGTGCCGAACCGCTCCAGCTCCGCCCGTACCTGCGGGGAGAGGGTGCGCACGTCCTGGCGGATCCAGTCCGGCACCATCATGCCGTAGTACTCAGGCGGCATCAGCGCCTGGGCGGCGGGCAGCACCTCGCACCAGGTGCCCCGCTCGTTGATCGCGAAGTCGTAGACCAGCGGCTCCATTGCGAACGGGAGAGCGGACTCCAGCTCCGCCTTCGCCACGTGCATCGTTTCTTGCAGGAACGCCTGCGCTTCTGCCTTGCGGTGCGGCGCGACGATGAAGCCCATGCCGCCGCCGCTCATCCCGCCCAGCATCCAGAAGCCCCAGAAATCGTCGCCGAACCGGGCGCGAGTGCGCTCGATCAGCCGCTCCGTGTAGAGGTTGCTGGCCCACGGCACGATGGTCTGGAGCGGGCCGAAGAAGTTGTCCGTTGTGCTGCGACCCACTTCGCGGATGTCACCGCTGGCCAGCGACTCCGTGATGCGGTCCAGCACACGGAGGGCGTCGTGGCGCGCCTCCCACTCCCGCTCGCTGCGGAGGAGGTACTTCTCGCTCACCATCTCCAGGATCGGCCCCACGTTCTGCGCCATCCCACCGTGCACCAGCACCAGGGAGTCTTGCAGCTTCTGGCGCGTCTCCGCGGAGACGGCCTCGCGGTCCAGGATGCGGTGCTGCGGCAGCAACCGCCCGCGGGAGACGCCGTACTCCACGTCACCCGGGGCTGCCGTGGCGCCGGTGATGAGCTTGATGCCGGGCCATACGCCGCCGGAGTCTTGCCAGCCGCCGCCGGAACCGCCCAGCCACTCGCCCAGGATGGCGCGGGCGGCCACGGTGCGGCGCTCGCCCTCGTCCAGGCCGCCTTCCAGCCGGGCGGTCTGGTGCGTGGCGCGCATGCAGACGGAGATGAGCGCGGCGAGGAGGTTGGTGGAGACGGCAAGGCGCGAGCCCTTCGGGATGTCGTTGACCTTGCTCACCACCTCCAGCCCCAGCCCCGGCCCGACCAGCCGCTCCAGCACCTCGCCGAGCTGCTGCTCGGAGCCTTCGAGGCCCGGCGGAATCAGGCCGGAGGCGATCACCGCCGCCTTGAGCAGTCCCAGGTAGTCGCGGCCGAAGTCGAAGACGTCCCGCAGCGAGGTCAGCTCCGCGGCGCAGCCCAGGTCCACGCTCACCAGCCGCAGCACGGGGCGGTCGATGACGCGAAGGTAAGCTTCCACCGGGGGCTTCGGCTCCGTGTCGCGGCCATGCACGCCCAGATCGATGGAGACGTTCAGGACGCGCGCGCCTTCGGGGTAGTCCATCCCCAGGAAGAAGATGTCGCTCCAGGCGCTGTGGGTGAGGTCCATGCGCACCGGCGTACGCTCGCACAGGATCGGAAAGCCGCCGGACGCGTCCCGGGTGAGCGCCTCTTTGCGGACGCGCAGCGGGTGGTCGAGCGGGTGCCCCACGCGGAACATCCACTGGTTGCCGCGCACCGAGCGCACGCTGCGCCGCACCTGGCTGGCGAGGGTCTGGAACCCGAGGTCCTTGTACGCGCTGGCGAGGGCGCTGGAGATGAGGTCGCTGGGCCCCTCCCGCACCATCGTGGCGAGGAAGGTGTCCACCGCCTCCTCGAAGCGGCGGTTCAACAGGTGCTCGTGACCGGTGGCCGGCAGCGTGCCCTGGCACGCCTCGGGCAGCCGCGCCGGGAGGTGGAACCGGTGAATGGCGTACAGGAAGAACAGCGCCCGCACCCGCTGGTACAGGTTGGAGCAGGTGCGCCGGAACGCGTCCAGCGCCGCGCAGTGCGCCAGCAGCGTTTCCAGGTCGGCGTCCTGCAACAGGGCGTCGAGGGGCTGGTCGCGCTCGGCGCTTTCCTCGGCGAGGATGACCTGGACTAGCGGGTTATCGGCTACGTTTACCATTGCGGGTGCTTGGGTCTAGGACGGGGTGTTCTAATGGGAGAGGAGTAATGGAGTGCTGGAGTAGGGGAGTATTGGGCTTAGGGGATCGGGGCTTGTCCACTACCCCAATACTCCAATACTCCGCGCCGAACGGCGATCAAGCCCGAGCGGCGATCAACTCCACCAACTGTGCGAGGACTTCCTCCCGGTCCTTGCCGGCCATGGCCAGGGCGAGCTGGGCGAGGAAGGTGCCGTACTTCACGCCGATGTTCTGGCGGGAGCCTTTCAGCTCCACCGCGAGATACCGCTCCTGCCGGGCGAGCTGCGCGAGGGCAGGGGAGAGGGCGAGCGACTCGCCCTCCGGGAGGGCGGCGGCCTGCTCGCGGAGGATTTCCATCACGCGGGGGGTGAGCACGTGCATCCCGAAGAAGCCGAGGTAGTGGCCCGCGCGCAGGCCGGGAACCAGGAGCTGCTGCTCGGCCTGCGTGGGGGTGGGTTTTTCCAGCACGGCTTCCACCTCGTACAGCTCCGGCTGCAGCGCCACCCGGCGGCCGCCTACGCAGCCGTAGTACGGAAGCATGCTCTCGCGCGTGGACTGCACCGCCGAGGCCGCGCAGTTGTGGGTCTCCGCCGCGGTCACCAACTGCCTGGCACAGGTCTCGGTGCCGGCGCTGATGTAGAGGTGGTCCGACACCAGGTGCAGAAACGGCTCTCCGGCTACAATTTCGGCCGCGCGAAGCACGGCGTCCCCGTAGCCGCGGGGGTGGTCCTGCTCCACGAAGCGGAGCCGCTGGAGGTAGGGTCCAGCCGCCTCGCGGTAGGCGTCCGCGTCACCGGGGCGGATCACCACGCCGATCTCCCCCACCCCCGCGCCGCCGATCTCCTCGATGAGGATCTGCAGCGCCGACTTCTCCACCCCATCCCGGTCCACGAACCGCTGCAGGGGGAGGAGGTGGTGCGGGTGGCCCGCCGCCGTAATGACCGCCTTGCTGACCTTCACTGGTTGCTCCTGGAGTTTGTCTTCATTAGCCTGCCACAGCGCATCAGCGAGTGGTCGACCCGTCTGCCTGTGCCGCACTGCCGGATTTCTATTTGTCGTTCACCGCGCTTCTGTGCAATGGCCTGCCGAGCGCGAGGCGGAGAGAGCTTGAGCTGCGGAGCCTATCCTCCGGCGCGGGCTCCGAGTTCTCACCGACGGCCGGCATCGAACGTGCGTGGCACAGTTTGCTGTTTTTGCTGTCGCCAAGGGGTCGTTTTTGGTAACCAACTTGCTCTGAAAGGGCGTTTGGGGGTGCCATCCCCTGCGGCGCTCTGTGCCTGGCGTGGCATCATTTGGCAGCTTTTGGCAGCCCTTAGAAAAAAGCGGCTCCGGATTGCAGGGAGAGCGCGAGCCGTTCTGGATACCGCTGTAAAAATCATGGGGAGCAGCAAACATCTGCTACCTAGTTTACCATCTGGATGACCGGCTGAACAGGGAGTGGTGGGGCGGGACGACCGATCCACCGTGAGAAGCAAGATGACGATTGACGAAGCGCTGGAGATAGCCAGCGGGACTGAAAAGTGCTGGATCGTCTGGAATACGGACACGGGTGAAATCCTCTCCGTGGAGGAGGTCCAGTCCGGCGCCGGTTCCGGCGTCCTGGAGCCCCGTATCCAGGGATTGTCCCGGTTCCCGGTGCCGGTGAAATCCCGCTATCTGGAATCCCGGAACGTCACCCGCGAGTTGCTGGAGCGGGAACGAGATAACACGTTCCGGGTTAAGGCACGGACGCGGATATTGACGGACTGGTATCACGCACCGGTGGAAGCGCTGGTCCGGATTCTGGAGCGGGGCGAGTACTCACCGCCGATGCAGAGGGACTACGATAGCGGGATCCTCGTGGCGCATTTGTGGGAGGCGCATCGGGACGAGTCGACCGAGGGGATCCGCGCTCGTCTGCGAGTGCTGGTGGGGACTCCGGCGCTCTGCGAAGCCGCCACGCGCCAATTGGAAATCCAGCTTCTGGCGCTGGCGGGTGACCACGCCGCGCTGCGGGCGATCTGGCGCGGCGAGCGACCGGGACGCACGTGCTTTGCGGACCAGTTCCTCCTGATGGATTGCTTCGCTTACCTTCGGACCACCGATCCGGAGGTCATCAACGACTTCACCAACGTCGTCGAGCGGTCGGAGATGTTCGGTCCCCGGCGAGACGCGATGCTGGCGCTGGGGAAGCTGGGGCCGGTGGCCGGGCCGCAGGCCGCGAGGGTGATCCGCGCGTCGATCCACGACAGCAGCCCCGAGTTGGTGGCGGTGCGAGAGCGGGTGCTGCAGCGGCTCGAAGGCGCTGACGACTGGGAACGGTGCGGCGCGTGCTGCTATGGGCAGGTACATTGGCCCGAGAGCCATGGCATGCTGGCCTGCCCGGGGTGCCTCGGCCTCGGTTACCTACCTCCGGTAACGCGGCCGAGAGGGGATTGATTGGGGGAGGCTGGCTGCCGGTTCCGGGTGCGAAGTTGGAGTTTTCTATCGTTAGGCGTGCGATCCGCTCCCAGGAAGTCTGGTCTAGAGCGAACGGACCATCCGCCCAATGGGCACCCGGTCCTTGCTACCGGTATTATCGGGACCAGGTCCGTAGCCAGAGGGATAGTTCCACGTAAGATACTTGAGCTTGCGCTCGGTAGGCGTGCGGAACAGTCCGCAAAGATGGTACGGCGCACGAGGCGCCTGTCTACGGGTTCCAGCGCAGGGTTACCTCTCACGAATCTGGAGGTGGCGACCTCTTCGACTAGGAAAACCCCGGCGGTTCCGCGGGCACAGCGCTGGCGAGGTGGTGTTTGCGGACAGTGTGGCACAGCGTGCGGAGGCTGATGCCCAGTAGCTCGGCGGCCTGTTCCGCGTTCCAATGGCTCTCGTCGAGGGCCTGGAGGACCAGGGTGCGCTCCAGTTCGTCGAGGGAGTCTTGCAGCCGCTTCCGGCCTCCGGGGGGCGGGGTGACGGGCGCCGCGTTACGGCTGCGTGCCCGCAGTTCATTGGGGAGCATCTCCGGGGTGATGGTGCGGGTGTCGTCGTTCACCATTACCAGGGCGCGCTCGATGGCGTTCTCCAACTCGCGGACGTTGCCGGGCCAGTCGTAGCCGTCCAGCAGTTCCAGGGCGGTATCGGAGAAGCCTTCCAGTTTCCGGCCGTCTCGCTTGGCGTACTTCTGGAGGAAGTGCTGGGCCAGCAGGGGGAGGTCCTCCTTCCGCTCGCGCAGCGAAGGTAGACGAAGCTCGACCACCCGGAGGCGGTAGTAGAGGTCTTCGCGGAAGTCGCCTTTGGCTACGGCGGCGGGGAGGTCCCGGTTGGTGGCGGTAACCAGGCGCACGTCCACCTTCACCGGCTTGGAGCCGCCCACGCGATCGATCTCCCGCTCCTGCAGCACGCGGAGGAGCTTGGCCTGGACCGTGAGGCTGATGTCGCCGATCTCGTCCAGGAAGAGGGTGCCGCCGTCGGCCAGCTCGAACCGCCCGAAGCGCTGCCAGTTGGCGCCGGTGAACGCGCCCTTCTCGTGCCCGAACAGCTCACTCTCCAGCAACTCGGAGGGCAGCGCCACGCAGGAGACGCCCACGAAGCGCTTGTTGGCGCGCGCGCCCATGGAGTGCAGCGCCTTCGCCACCAGCTCCTTGCCGGTACCGCTCTCCCCCAGCACCAGGACCGTGGCCTGGCTGCGCGCTGCGCGCTCGATGAGGGCGTACACTTCCCGCATCCCGGTGCTGGAGCCGATGAGGCTCGCAAACTGGTACCGCTCGGCGAGGTCGGTGGAGAGCGCTTCCCGCTCGCGCTGGAGCTGGCGGTCCAGGTAGGCGCGCTGGACCGCGGCGTTCACCTTGGCGAAGTCGAACGGCTTGGAGAGGTAGTCGAAGGCGCCCAGGCGCATTGCGTCGACTGCGCTACCGATGCTGCCGAAGGCGGTGATCACGAGCACCGGCATCGTGTGCCCCTGCTCGCGCAGCTTCGCGAGGAACTCGGTGCCGCTTAGCTCCGGCATGCAGAGGTCCGTGATCACCACGTCGAACTCTTCCGCCGCCGCGACGCCCAATGCGGCAACGGCGCTCTGACACTCGCGTACCTGCCAACCCTGGCGGGTGAAGTAGGTGCCCAGCACCCGGGCTACGGCCTCTTCATCGTCGACGATGAGGAGCCGTCCGGCGGTGATCTCTTGCGGTTCGCTCATGATCGAATCGGTCGTCCACGCTGGCGCGACGAGAGGATGTTCATTTCCTCGCGATACTTCATGACCGTTCGACGCGCGAGGGTTACACCCTGCCGGCGGAGGATGTCCGCTATTTGCTGGTCGCTGTACGGCGCAGCGGGGTTCTCGGCCGCCACCACGTTCGCCACCAGCGCTCGCTGCGAGAGGGCTCGATCGAAGAAGTAGCTCAGCGGCACCACGCGCCCGCTGGGTAGCTGAAGGTACTTGTCCGCCACCGCTCGGCTCACCGTGCTCTCATGGACGTGCAGAAAGCTAGCGAGCTGCGATTGCGTCAGCGGCATCATATCCTCTTCGCGCTCCGTGCGGAAGTACCGTTCTTGCTCTTCCACCAGATTCTCGGTGACCTGCCGGAGGATGGAGGTCCGGTCGCGGAGGCTCTTCAGCACCATCTGGGCGCGGGTCAGGTAATCTCCCAGGTGCTTCCGCTCGGCGGCGCTGAAGGCATCCGGGCGCTCCCGCATCTGGGACCAGAGGCGGCTGTACTGCGGGTTGATCTGAAGCCCCGTTGTCTCTTCCCGCGGCAGCTCCAGCTCCAGCTCGTTCAACTCGTTGAGGGTGACGAGCACGTCCGGGCGTACCCAGGTGCTCCGGTTGGCGCGGTCGCTCCAATCCGAACGATGCTGCCGGCCGGGATATGGACTGAGGTTGCGGCGGAGCCAGTCGGAGGTCCACTCCACGTCGCGGACCTCCACGCGCAGCCTCCGGGCAATGGCGGACCACTTGGAGGCGGTGGTCTCCTTCCAGTGCTCGTCCAGCAGCGACAGGAGCAGCGGCGGCGCCTTGCCCTCCGCCTGAAGGCTGCGCGCCTGGACGAGCAGGCACTCCTGCAGCGACCGCGCCCCCACGCCGGTGGGGTCCAGGGTCTGGATTACCGCAAGGATGCGCTCCACCACTTCGGGGGCCACACGGTGCGACTGGGCCGCTTCTTCTACGGCGCAGCGCAGGTAGCCGTCCTCATCGATGTTCGCGACCAGGTAGCACCCGATGCGCCAGTCCTGCGCGCCTTCCGTCTGCGTCCGCAACTGCTGGAGCAGGTACTCCTGCAGCGACTGGGTGGCCTCCATGCGGGCGAAGGGATCGACCTCCGGCTCGACGGCGCTGGGCAGGGTGAGCGAGGCGCTCGCTTCCGCGGGGCTCGCCAGCAGCCGGGAGACGCCGGCCAGTGGACAACTCGCGCAGCGACTTGCGGGATCATCGCAGCCGCCGCAATCCCCGCCCTCGGCGGCCTCGAGCGCCGGGTTCTCCGACAGCTCTTCCTGCACGTACTGGCGCAGCTCCAGCGAGGACATCTGGAGGATGCGGTTCGTCTGGAGGAGCTGCGGGTCCGCCCGCTGTTGCAGGCGTTGGCTCTGCGATTGGCGCTGCAGCATTGCGATCGCCCTGTCCCACCGGTCTGAAACACAATTCAGGCAACCGAGCTCGTTAGGTTGCCCTTCGATGGAGCGGGAGGTCCATCATACGGTGTATCAGATTATGGAGGGATGGAGCGTTGTCTGTAGGTCGATAGATCGCGGGGGAGAGTGGGAGGGGACAGAAGGGACAGAAGGGACAGAAGGGAGAGGGAGTGAGGGCGTTGGGCGTTGGGATTGCGGTTCCCCTGGCTCCCCGCTCCCCCACTCCCTCTCTGTCGCCGGGTTTACTTCAGGAGGCGGTGGTTGCTGAGTACCAGGCTGGTGACCTCGGTGCTCTCGTTGTGGGCGTTCACCGTCTGGATGGTGGCCGGGAGGAAGATCTCACCGATCCACTTCCAGGTCACGTGGGTGGTGGAGGAGCGGAGCAGCGCGTTGGTGGCGTTGTCGTAGTAGGAGACGGTCCAGGCGCGCGGCAGGAAGCCGAGACGGCCGCTTTCGTTCTCCAGCACATTGGTGGTGAAGCGCTGGGAGCCCATGTTCCGATTTACCTGGAGGATCTGCCGGTCCTTAACGCGGTACCAGCTCCCGTACTTATCGTTGAGGTTGATTGCGCGGCCCAACGGGTGAACTTCGTTGTCCTTCCAGTTCGCCGGGTAGTCCGGGGCATCCCCGTCGCCGCCCCGGTGCATGATCAGCGAGCCGAAGGAGGGGCGCAGGGAGGTTTCCGCGTCCTTGTTTCCCAGGTCATACTTGATGTTGAGCTCGGAGTCGACGGTGACGGTGCCCTTCACCTGCTTGCCGTCCCACAGGTAGACGGCGTCCGCCGTGAAGCCGGGAAAATCTTTGCCCCAATGCGCGCGCGCTTCGTGGGCATCCTTCAGGATCTTGATCGCTTCGGCGTCCGTCTTCACCGCCGCGGTGGCTACGGCGCCGCCCGCGGGCTTCTCCGCCTGGAACATCACGGAGAGGTAGGTGCGGGTGAACTTCACTTCCTTCCCTTCCACGGTTACGGGCTTGCCGTCTTCGGCGGAGAGGCGCAGGTGGTACCAGCCGGACGCCGGCATCGGCAGGTCCAGGGTGCCGCTCTCACTGGCGCGCACCTTCTTCAACTCGGTCTCGCCCGGGTTGCCGATGGCCACGTCCGCCGCCACGGGCTTGCCATTGAGCGTGGCAGCCAGTTGCAGCCCGGCTCCGGACGGCTTGAAGCTCACCGATAGCGGAAGGTCCGTGCGGATCTGGCTGAGCCGCGCGATATCGGCGGCGGCGAGCGGCTTGCCTTCGCCGCGCAGCAGCACCGTCTCGTACCGCAGGAAGAACGGCGGAGTCTGGTCGCGCTGCAGCACGCCGTAGTCCAGGCTGCCCGCCACTACGGGCACGCGGTCCACCCCGTCGTACCGGAAATGGTTCTCGCCGCGCACCTGCTTCAACTCGCGGCGGCTCTTGCCGTCCAGCGCAAAGAGCTTCACACCCTGGACCTTATCCAGCAGCGGGGCCGCTTCGCGCAGCGTGGGGTACTCACCAAAACAGACCTGGGCGGCGCCGGGAGTGGAGGGGGCGGGCTCGACCCACACGAAGTGGGCCGAGGCGGCGGACGGGAAGGCGGCCATGGCCGTGCCGGCCAGCAGCCAGCGGGTTAGTTGAAAAGGTCTAGTTACGGTGCTCATCAATGCGTTCCTCGGAAGCGTGATCCATCACGCGGGGTTCAATTCGATTGAGCGGCTCGCCGGGCCGCGCGGCGTCGCGCGACCTCCAGAGCCCACTCCCGCTGCGCCGGAGTCAGGCGCGAGGGGGAGACAAAGTGTCCGTTCCCATCATCAATCGCGTCGGCGGGGACCAATCCCGCCCGCTTCAGCTGTTCAAGCAGGCCGGGGGCCGGCCCCAGTTCGACTTCATAGAGCGTGGGATTGCTCCCGCGCGGCGCCACCGAGCGGATCGGCTGCGGCCGCAGGGCATTCCACGCGATCCCTACGACCAAACCGCAGGCCGCCAGAACCGCGACAGCACCCTGAAAGCGGTTGACCTGCTGCGACATCAGGGTCGCCTGGGAGGCGGAAGCTGGCCTTCATCCTGGCTGGTGGCGGGGGCGGCGCCCCGCGGTGCGACGGACCCCACGCGGCTCGCCTGGCGGTTGACGCCCACGATGAGCACCCCGCAGAGTGCCAGAACCAGTACGGCCCCGGCTGCGTAGTGGTACCATTGCACCTCGGCCTGGAGTCTCCCTTCGGCCGGTTTCTGCCTCCTCCCGCCACCTCGCTCGACTGCCATCTTGATACTCCTTTCCCGGAAACCGTTCCGAATAGTTACTGGAGATCCCAGAGGGTGGGGTCGCGGAGGCTATCGATGGACGACGACTTGACGTGTCCGTCTGCCCAGAGCACGTTTACCCGCTCGGAGTGGCGCGGCCAGACATAACCGAAGGACGTGCGAGTGAGCGGCGGCGCACCGGTCCAACTGGCGGGCGGCGACACCCGGTAGTAGCCATTGTGGAACGCCGTATCGCCGGTGCCGGCGGCGCCGGCGGTGCTGTAGGTACTGTCCGCAAACATCAGCGTGCTGGAGGGCGCGCCGATGGAGGCCAGCGAGATCGGAGCGCCGGGAACCGGCCCTGACGCGCCATCCGGATCCGGAACGAAGTAGTCCGAGTTGTAGCCGTAGGACGGGAATAGCCCCACGTAGTACCCGTAGTTCGGATCCGACGGCTTGTTATAGCCCTTCGGGTCCGACTTGTCGGAGGGGCAGGTGCGGATCTGCAGGTTTTTCATGTACGGCTGCAGCAGCCACACCCACCGGAAGGCGCCCAGGTTGTCCGGCGTGGTGACCCCGGCGGCTCCGGTGTAGCTGAGCGGAACCACGAGCTCGTCGTAGTCTTGGGAGTACATCTGTGCCGCGATGCCGATCTGCTTCAGGTTGCTGACGCAGGACGACGTGCGCGCCGCCTCCCGGGCACGGGCGAAAACAGGGAACAGGATCGCCGCCAGAATGGCGATGATCGCAATCACGACGAGGAGCTCAATGAGCGTAAAGCCTCGTCCAAAACGGTTCTTCATAGCGACTCGCTCCTGAATGGGCAGCGTTATGACTGCCCGGCTGGTCGGAGGAGCCGGCGGATGGTACAATGGGCCGGCACGGGGCGTGCTCATACCACTCCCGGCTCTGGGCTCTCGGTGTTGCAGCACCGAGAGCCCTTCATGCGTTTCTGGGCGCCTGGGGTTCAGTCCCGCGCTCCACCTGCTTTATACCACCCGTGAAACCAGACGTCAGGATTCTGAAGAAAATTATTTAGTCTTACCTAAATATGTAATCGTGAAGTAGTCACCGCGTGCCCGACGGAAGCATGGTGAGTTGGGGAAACTCCTTGCCGGAGGGCCGCCAGGGGTGAAACCCCGCTGGCTACAGCAGAGGCGCCCGGCGGGCTCTCGGGAGGCGGGAGGGTTTGGGTTAGCTGAAGGCGGAGGGGCCTTGCCGCACTCCGCTTCGCGACGACTCGGCTGGACGGGTGCCGAACGGATCGTGGCACCCAGTACCGGGGTCGCAGCCGCTCGGTCATCAGAACCCGATACCTGATAGCGCATCGGAGGCACCTACTATCCCGAAGTGGTACAGCCGAGATTCCTCGTGGAACTCGGAATGACACTATCGGGAGGCGAGCGCGCAATTGAAAACTCGCTTGGCTTTCGTACGAGTCATCCCGACGGCAGGAGGGATCTCGGCACCTGTCAACGTTCCAGTACTGGTTCGGCCGTCAGATCCCGTTACGGGGCGGCGCATCCACTCCGAGTAGAGTGGCTCGTGCGGACCTTCATCCGGAGAGCAAGAAGGGAGCGTTGCGCAGTTGCGCAACGCTCCCCCACTGCGGCCGCTAGACGCCGCGCTGCAGCAGGTCGGCGATCGGCTTGCCGTGGCCGTCTCGCGTAACGTAGAAGGGGCGCTTCTCGACTTCGTAGGCCTGCTTGGGCGAGATGCCCATGGCGTGGTACATGGTGGCGTGGAGGTCTTCGATGACCACCGGGTTCTCGATGGTCTTGCAGGGGCGCTCGTCGGCGGTCTTGCCGTAAACGTGGCCCTTCTTCACACCGCCACCGAACATCAGCACGGAGCCGGCGTCCGTGAAGTGGCGGTGCATGCCGTAGTGCTTCGGCTCGGTCATGATGTCCGGCACCAAGACCTGGTCCTTCACCTTGTTGCCGGGCTTGCCCTCGGTCATCATGTCGCGGCTGAACTCGCTGGCGAGGACGATGAGGGTCCGGTCGAGGAGGCCGCGCTGCTCCAGGTCGCGCACGAGTTGGGCGATGGGCGCGTCGATCTGCCGCTTCATCTCCACCAGGCGGCTGTGGCCGTTGTCGTGGGTGTCCCAGCCGAAGAACGGCACGTACTCCGTGGTCACCTCGATGTAGCGCGCGCCGGCTTCCGTGAGGCGGCGCGCCAGGAGGCAGCCCTGGCCGAAGCGCCCGGTATTGTAGATGTCGTACGACTTCTTCGGCTCCAGGGAGAGGTCGAACGCCTTCGCCGCAGGGGAGCTGAGCAGCCGGTAAGCATTGTCCAGGGAGCGCAGCAGGGACTCCTTCTGGTAGTCGCTGCCGTACCGGTTGATGGGGCTGTCCTTCACCAGCTTCCGGTAGAACTTGTCCCGGTTCTCGAAGCGGGTGGGGCTCATGCCGGCCGGTGGGCGGACCGCTTCCACGGCCTGCTCGGGGAACGGGAGGTTGAACGGCCCGTACTCGCTGCCAAGGAAACCCGCGGTGGTGAACGCCTTCAACTCTTCCGACTCGCCGCCGTCGAACCGCTGGCCGATGTTGATGAATGCCGGCACCGCCGGGTTCTTCGGGCCGAGGGTACGCGCCATGAACGCGCCGATGTGCGGGCAGGCCACGGTCTGAGGCGGCGCGTAGCCGGTGTGCCAGTAGAACTGGTGGCGAGAGTGGAGGATGAAGCCGAGGTCCGGACCGGTGTAGGTGCGGATCAGCGTGGCCCGATCCATCACGGACGCCACCTGCTCCAGCCCCTGGGAGAGTTGAATGCCGTCGACCGCCGTCGGGATCGCGGGGAACGTGCTGAGCACCTTCTCGGAGGCGAGGCCGCCTTCGTATGCCGTGTAGCGCTTCGGATCGAAGGTCTCCGTGGAGGCCATGCCGCCGCCCATCCAGAGCACGATCACGGTGTCCGCCGTCGGCGTGATCTTCGGCAGCGGCTCCGCCGCATGCACCGCGCGGGGCGCGCCCGCCACCAGCGCCGAAAGCGTGGCGGCACTGGCCGTCTTCAAGAAATCTCGCCGTGATCCATCGCTACGCATGGTGCGTCTCCCAAACGGTTTTTGATTCACCACAAAGGCACGAAGACATTAGGGGACAGGACGAGGATAACAGGATTGTCACGTTCTGTATATTAGCTGTCTAGTTCGACCGATGGCCCGGTGGCCTCCGAGTACTGGCATTGGATGGTGAGTGCCTACTCGTAAGGCCGGGCCCGAATGGCTTCGAGACTCCGGGCAACCGATCGATTTTGCGATCTGAAATCAGATAATAGGACACAACACGCACTCCGGCGTTGCCTGTTCCTGATCCTGAAAATCCTGTTCAGCCGGTCTAAAAACTCTCTACGCCGCTCCAGTTAATAGATCAACTGGAACTCCGGAAGCATCGTCAGCGACCAGAGGAGGTCTTCGATGCCCTCCTTGCGGACAGGCGTGCCCAGCACTTCCAGCGCGGCCTGCTTCTCACTGGGCAGGGCGGGGCGGCCGAGGGCGCGGACGTAGATCTCGTCTACCAGCGCGGGCGCCGGGGTCTTGCCGCCCCGGTCGCGCATCCATTCGGCGGCGCCGTCCGAGAGCATCGAAGCCAGCGTCTGGCCGTTGGTCAGTTCCAGCGCCTGCAGTGTGGTGGCGATGGGCGACCGCTGCGTCATCACCTGCTCCCGGTTGGGGCGACCAAGCGCGCGAGTCAGGTTATCCGCGTTAGCCAGCACGGCGCGGGCTTCCAGGATCGGCTTGTCGGTGGCGACGACCATCATTTCGATGGCGGTCTGGCCACCGCCCTGCTCTAGCGCGCCGGCGTCCGGCCCGGCCAGCGCCTTGAAGCGGGTGGCACCCTCCGGCAGTTGGAAGGTGATGATCGAGGTGGCATGCGTGCCGAGTCCGGTGGGGTACGTCTGGTTGCCCAGGCGCAGGGGCTTCTGGACGACGCTCTGGTTCACGCGGATCTGCCCGTAGCCGGTGGTGGCGGAGTGCCACTTCATTCCGGTGAGCGGCGTTTCGCCCTTCGCCGTTACCACGCGCGGGTTCACCCAATCCGCCCAATCCGAGTTTGCGCCGTTGCCGCCGTCGGTGACCACCAGCGAGACGTAGCGCGCGCCGGTGACGTCGGCGTCGATCTCCACGGAGCCGGACTTCAGCACGCCGCTGCGGTAGCGGATCGCGCCCTTGTCGCCCATCTGATCGGGGCTCAGCCACTGCACCGGAGCGCCCGCGGCGGGACGGGACCACTGCCCGGTGAGGGAGGAGACCGCGTCTACGTACTGCTCCGCGGACATCCGCTTTACGGCAGGGCCGGCGAAGACGAAGTCGTCGCTGCGCTCGGATTGAAGCGCCATTGCGGGAAGCTGGTAGGCGCGGGAGGTGACGATCCGCTCCAGCGTCTTCCGGATGTCGTAGCCGTTCTTCACGAAATCCGAGGCGAGCCAGTCCAGCACCGCGGGGTCCCACGGGCGATTATCCATCTCGTCCACCGGCTCCACCAGGCCGCGGCCCATCAGGCGTGCCCAGAGGCGGTTCACCAGCGTGCGCGGCAGGCGGCCGTTGTCTTTGGAAGTGATGATCGTGGCTAGCTGCTCCATCCGCTTCTCGCGCGGGGCGTTTCCGTCCAGGGCGCCGAGCTGCGGGTAGAGGAACTTCACCGGCGCGATGGTGCCGGTGGGCTTGTCGCAGCGGACCATCTCCAGCGGCTTGTCCGCGTAGATGCCGGCCATGCCGTACGCGTCCGCCAGCTTCCAGGTGCTGACGAAGCTATCGTGGCAGGAGGCGCACTTGAGGTTGATCCCCATGAACACCTGGGAGATGCTCTGCGAGGCCTGCATCGGCGGGGTCTGGCTGGCGTTCACCACGCCGCGCCACACGATGCCCTTTACAAATCCGGCCGACTCTGGCGTGGGGTTGACCAACTCCGTCACGAACTTATCGTACGGCTTGTTGGTGCGCAGCGCCTGGTAAAGCCAGTTGGTGATCTGCAGCCGGCCGCCATCGATGTAGCCGGTACCGCTGTAGTCGTTGCGGAGGAGGTCGTTCCAGTAGGAGAGCCAGTGCTCCGCATAACGCTGATCGTCCGCGAGCAGCTTTCGCGCCAGTTTGGTGCGCTTGTCCGGGCTGCGGTCGTCCAGGAACTGCTGCAGTTCCTCCGGCGTGGGCAGCATGCCGATCAGGTCCAGGTAGACCCGGCGGGCGTAGGTGCGATCGTCGACGCGCTGCCAGCGGGAAGGCTGCGGGCTGAAGGATGAAGGATGAGCCGAACCCCTCTTGCCAGAGGGGGCTGCGGCTTTGCGCACTGCAGTGCCGGCCGCGGGCTTGTGCTGGTCGAAGTACTGCTGGACCAGGAGGTCGATGGGGCTTTCGAGGTTGGAGCCGGGCTTGGGGGCGGGGACCTTCGGCTCCTGGAGGGAGAGCTGCGGTTTCCAGGTTTCGGCCCCGGGGCCGGAGCCGAAGCTCACGCCCTGGTCCACCCAGGCGCGCAAGGTGGCAACTTCCGCAGGGGAAAGGCGCGCGCCTTTGGGCGGCATGATCTTGCCGGGCACTTCTCCGCCGACCAGGCGGACCAGGTAGCTCCCCGCGCCTTTGCCGGGCAGCACCACGGGGTGGGTGGTGAGGCTGCCCGTGAGCACGCCCTCCCGGCTGTCGATCTGGAAGCCGCCCAGGTG
>Ga0255338_1002847_pt1 | contig 23068 bp, 21 predicted proteins | sample MeOH1_35cm_T4_19_FD_203715 | JGI IMG/M metagenome (GOLD analysis project Ga0255338, IMG submission 203715) | Sandy soil microbial communities from University of British Columbia, Vancouver, Canada - MeOH1_35cm_T4_195 | ecosystem: Engineered > Artificial ecosystem > Sand microcosm > Unclassified ...
AAATAATGAGGGCGATTCCACTCGTGAAACCGACAATCAACGGGTGAGGAATAAATTTGATTACGGAACCTAAACGCACCAGCCCCATAATGATGAGCATGATTCCCGCCATGAACGTGGCAATCGTTAATCCGTCGACACCATATTTCTGCACGATGCCATAGACAATAACAATGAACGCGCCGGTCGGCCCACCGATCTGCACACGACTGCCGCCAAATGCCGAAATAATAAATCCAGCGATAATAGCCGTAAAAATTCCCTTCTCGGGAGAAACTCCGGAAGCAATGGCAAACGCGATGGAGAGTGGTAATGCAACAATTCCTACTACAATTCCCGCAATAAGGTCGGCAGTGAATTGTTTGCGTGAATAGTTTTTTAGCGTGCTAAAAAGCTTGGGCGTGTACATAACAATCAAATATTTATCGGAGACCTTTTCCTTATCGAAATCCGAAACAGGTCTCCAAAACAAACTGGTCCGTAATATTCAGCAAAGTTAAGCCCTATCTTTGTGCCAAATTCCAAAACTGATGAGTATCACAAAAGAGCAGGTAATTGACGCACTGCGGAATGTCGACGATCCCGATCTGAAGAAGGACCTTGTTACACTGAACATGGTGAAAGACGTGGAAGTAAACGGCAAGAACGTTTCTTTCACTGTTGTGCTTACTACGCCGGCCTGTCCGATGAAGGAAATGATCAAACGTGCTTGTGAAAATGCAATCACTTATTACGTCGACAAGGAAGCTGTTACGACAGTGAACATGACTGCGAATACGACAACGCAGCGTACCGGCCCGGTTCTTCCGGGAGTGAAAAATTTCATTGCAGTTTCATCCGGAAAAGGTGGAGTAGGGAAGTCGACTGTTGCGGCGAACCTGGCTGTTGCTCTTGCCATGCAGGGCGCGAAAGTCGGAATTGTGGATGCAGATATTTACGGGCCTTCTATTCCGATGATGTTCGATGTGCTGGAAGAGAAACCGATGCTGCGCGACATTGACGGAAAATCGTGGATTGTTCCTGTGGAAAGTTACGGTGTGAAAATTCTTTCCATCGGTTTCTTCAGCGACATGAACCAGGCCATCGTTTGGCGCGGACCGATTGCGGTACGCGCACTCAACCAGATGCTCAGCGAAGCCGATTGGGGTGAACTCGATTATATGATCATTGATCTTCCTCCGGGAACAGGAGATATACATCTTTCATTGGTAACTGCGGTTCCGCTCACCGGGGCAATCGTCGTTACAACTCCGCAGAATGTTGCACTCGCTGATGCGCGCAAAGGTGTGGCAATGTTTAAGCTTCCGCAGATCAATGTTCCGGTGCTGGGAATCGTGGAGAACATGGCGTATTTCACTCCGGCAGAATTACCGCAGAACAAATATTACATCTTCGGCCGCGAAGGCGGAGAACGTCTCGCTGCGAATCTCGAAGTACCGCTGCTCGGACAGATTCCGCTCGTGCAAAGCATCTGCGAAGCAGGTGATGCAGGCCGTCCGGTTGTGTTGCAGAAAGACACTCCTCAGGCAAAAGCGTTTATGGAGATGGCCGGGAATGTGGTGCGGCAGGTAGCGATGAGAAATGCTACCCCGAAGGAAGCGGCGGTGTAACAGAGCCTGTAAATCAGCGCGGATCTGTAGATACAGGAAGACTTCTCTTCCGGATCTCTTCTGCGTTCGGATCCTCCTTCCGTTCCAGGAAATTTCTGTTGGTGCTCAGCTTCGAGGCACTCTGTCTGTTCTGAGTTACAGTATTCGTTTCCTGTTCCAATGGAACCTGTCCTTGCCTCTGCGCCAACTGCTGGACGAGCAACGAGGTTTCTCCTGTGCGTTCGCGCAGAGTGCGTGCGTAATAAGGTGCCACGGCATTTCCAAGTTGTTTTGATCGCGAGATCCATTGCTGAGCACCGGTAATGTCGCCGACGAGCTCAGAATACAGCGCCATGTTGTAACACGCCTTGCCGGCAGCCTTCGCATCTTTCACGCTGTCCTGCGCCACCTGTTTCCATATTGCAGCAGCCCCATTCCAGTCGCTGGAATCGAGACAATGCCATGCAGCTTTCATCTGTGTGTTCCCACCCTTGTAGTAATCACGTTGTGCCCACTCCCAATGCATCATGATCCGTTCCGCATAGATTTCAACAGCGGGAGAAATATCATATGTATTTAGCGGATTATCATAGCGGTGATCGAACTCATCACGCACGCCTTGAATGGCATAATCATACATGCGCCATAATCGTTGCTCGTATGGCGCTTGTGGAGCAACCTCTACGAGTTGATATTTTTCCAGTACAATGAGCAGCGCGCTGGTGTCGTAATATGTAACGCGCCCGATTTCATTCCAGGTGAGCGGCGAAGCAGGCAGTGCGTGCGGGGGCAAGCGAAAAGCAGTATCGAGTTCTGTAATTTCAACCGTATATCGTCCCGTTGATTCGAGCAGCAATTTCAATTGTGTCAACGACGAGAATGCATTGACATCCGATTGACTGTGAAGGTATTTTTCATCGCTTCGCGTAGCAAGATAAATTTTCTGAACGCGTTCGGGCAAAGTCACCGTTGCCGGTTTGAGAATACCGGCGTAAATCGTGACCATTTGTGCCGAAGAGGTGGTGGTGATGCAGAAAAGGGCTGCACAAACAAGGAGTAGCCGGTTTTTCATGGGTTTGGGTTTTGAGTAAATTTAGAATAGCAATGAGCCATAAACCAGTCTCACTTGGTAAGTGGTAGCCAACGGCTTGGGAAGTGCCGATTTCTCGCTATATTTACACTCTCAAATGAGCACAGACTTAACAGCCCGCATCGAAGCCGCCCTCGACCAGATCCGTCCCTTTCTGGAAGCAGATGGTGGCAACGTAAAGTTTCTCGAAATCACATCGGAAGGCGTGGTAAAACTCGAGCTCGAAGGCGCGTGCAAATCCTGCTCCATGCGCATGATGACCTTCAAAGCCGGCCTGGAAGAAACGCTCAAGCGTTCTGTTCCTGAAGTGAAAGGCGTTGAGGCAGTGAATCTGCACGCAGAGGTGACTGAATAATCATAACATTCTTATTTTTACCACGGAGACACGGAGGCACGGAGATGTGCCCGGGGTATCTTTATTTCAACATTGCATTATGTAGATATGAAACGGTTCCATCTATTTTTTCTTGGTCTGTTGAGTTGCTTTTCCGTATGCGGGCAATCGATGCAATGGAATTGGAGTTGCCTCATAAATCGTCTGTCAGATACCGATAGCGCATTTCTTGTTCAGACCGAATCAGTAATCTGGAAAGCTTCTGCTGACGATAGCGTTAAGCTCCGCACATTTGATGGAGGGAGATACGCGGCAACATTTAATATCGTTGCGTCCAAATACCAAACGAAAAGTATGTTTGGTGATTCATTGCCGGTCAGAAATTTGACTGATCGCGCAGAACTTGACCTCGCATGGAATCATATCGCCGACACCTGCTATATACTCGGGTATGCGCCTATGTTGTGGTATAACCATCCGCAATACGGGAGGTTCGGTCCGATAACGCGGGATACATCAGTATGTCTTCGTGTGCCAACCAGTTCCTACTTTCCTTTTCTGAAGGAACAGGAATTTCAACGACGATTACAATTGCAGATCGATGCATTGGCCGGTCATTTCGGTTGTACCCGAACGGGCGATACGCTTTCGCGGATCATACCATTTACAGAGGACTCGAATGAGTATTTACCACAAGCGAGCTATCGGGTACTTCTTGATAAGGTCAAGGACGGAATGCTTTTTTGGAAGTCCAGCCCTTACCGCGAACCTCCTTGGGAATTTAATTCATACGATGATGCTTCATGTACCATTCGTTTAAGCAGGATACAATGTGAACGCAAAGTTTCCACTTGGGACAGCACGAACAAAGTTGCTGATCCCAATGCGCCTGGCATTTTCATTTCCGCACCAATCAAGTACGAAGGTCAACCACTTTCCTTTCTCGTCAATGAAAAATGGGTTCCGGGTACGCAGGTTGTGCAGGAGAAATATCCGCGTATACCAGAGCCATCTGTAATATTTCATCGTGTTGTGGTTTCATACGGCATTCGGTTCTCAAACGGTAATTACGTGTGGTTCAAGGCGGACGATATTCACAGATACTTGGTTATGCCACTGCTTGATTTTTCGACTTATGAGCAGTGTTTTCGTGCAGAACGGTTCGAAAGGATGAAAATATTCACCTACTGACCTCCGTGTCTCCGTGCCTCCGTGGTTAAATTAACCCACAATCTCTGTGGAATTCTCCCGAAATTGCGTCATAACCTTAGAATGCGTTAGATATGCGGTTTTTCCCATGGAAGAAGAAAAGCTCCCTCAGCGATGAGGAGTTGATCAGTTCTTATCACTCAAGCGGTGATAAGGCGTTCGTGGGCGAATTGTACATCCGGTATGCGCACCTCATGTATGGTGTGTGCCTGAAGTATTACCGTACTTCGGCAAGCTCAGTACAGGCTCGTGAATTATCACAAGATGCGGTGCTGCAGATCTTTGAAAAGCTCTTTGAATCGCTGCAGAAACATACGCCGGAGAATGTAAAAACCTGGCTCATGTTCGTGGCGAGAAATTACTGCATCTCCGATCTGAGAAAGATGAAGGTGCATGCCGGTAAACACTCACGTTACGAGAAGGATGAAGAAGAACCTTTGATGGGCGATGAGGATGCCGGCGAAGAGAAAGTGATCAAAGAACAACGGTTGCAGCGACTGGAAGATGCAATCAGCGCATTGGGTGATGAGCAGAAAACATGTATTGAATTATTTTACCTGAAAGACAAATCGTACAAAGAGATCTGCGACATCACCGGAATGAATGAGAAACAGGTGAAGAGTCACATACAGAACGGAAAAAGAAACCTGAAATTAATACTTGAGCAGTGATGAACACATCCCGTACTTCAACTGCGCTGAGTGCACAACAACTGGAAGACTTCCTGCAGGGGAAGCTTTCCGCTGAAGAAACAAAGCGCGTACAGCATTTGCTCGACGATTGTGAATTGTCGAAGGAAGCGCTGGAAGGTTATTCGCTTGTCCCGGGGGCGTTTGCAGACGTTGCAGGACTGAAGAAAAAAATCGCAGCCAAATCCGGGATGACTTCGTTAAGCTGGTCAACCATCGGTCTCAGTGTTGTGGCGATTGCTGCACTTTCTTTTGCAGTGACGGTTTTCTTTAATTCAGAATCGACTCCGCAAACGAAAATTGAGCAGGCACAGGATATCGGTCCGGATGTTTCTGTTGCGCCGGCGCCGGCAAATATTCTGTCGCCCGCGGAAGATCACTTTGTGAATCCGCAGGCGAATGCAGTAACGGTTGCTGTACCGGTTGACGATCAGAACTCAACTGCCATGAAGGACAGTGTGATTACTTATCCGCATGAAGTTCTGCAAACAATTGCGGCCGACTCGCAGCAAAAGCTTCTTGCTCAGCCGGAACCAATCGTAACTACTGTGAAGGAAGTAGAATATAATGCGCAGGTCGGATTCATAGTCGATCTGAAGGTTACGGAGTTCGACAAGTACTACACAACGCAAATGATTGCCACGAAGGATCTCAGCCTGGGTGGTGTTCCTGCTGAATTCGAAGACAAGGATGTTATACAGACAGATGAAAGAGACAGGGAAACTGTCCGGTCAGTTCCCGCTTCTCAGTTTTTGCGGGAAGGCCTGCTTGCATTCCGCGACGCACGATACGGAAAATGCATCAGCAAAATGGAAGTACTGCTCAATCACAATCCGGATGATATCAATGCGATGTTCTACACAGCGGTGAGTTATGTGAAACTGGAAATGTACAGCAAAGCAATTCCACTCCTGGATAAAATCATCGCCGATCCGAATAATGTGTTCGATGAAGAAGCGGAGTGGTATAAGGCGCTGGCTCTTGACGGAAACGGAGATACTGCAGCGGCTCAGGAACTGTTCAGGAAGATTTCTGCTGACGGTGGCTTTTATTCTAAACAAGCAACATCCCGTCTCAAATAGGCATCCCCATTTTTACCGCAAAGGCGCCAAGACGCAAAGGCACGCAAAGAAAAATATCCGTGCCTCCGTGTCTCCGTGGTTAATTTAGCGCTGCTGATTGTACCTTTGTCGCATGTCTCGCATCGATTCCCGTTTTGTTTTCTGGGCAGGAGTAACCCTCGTTTTTCTTTATCTCGTAATTCTCGCCGGCTCTGTCGTACGCGCAACAGGTTCCGGAATGGGTTGCCCCGATTGGCCACGTTGTTTCGGATATTACATTCCGCCAACAGACTCGACGCAGATCAAGTTTCAGCCGAATCATAGTTACTCCGGGGAAATTCTGATTATTGAGCACGATACGTTGTGGAAAGCAAAAGAAGCATTCACATCGGCTGCAACATTTGATCACGCGAATTGGGAGAAATACAAGAAGCACGATTATGCACAGTTCAATGCTGCACAAACGTGGACGGAATACATCAATCGTCTTTGTGGTGCTTTGAGCGGATTGGCGACGGTAATCCTTTTGTTTTTTGCGTTGAAGCGGTGGAAGACAGATAAGCTTTCGCTTGGATTGGTTTTTACGCACCTGTTTGTCATCGGATTTGTTGCATGGCTCGGAAAAGTGGTGGTCGATTCGAATCTCAAACCGGTTACGATTACACTTCACATGCTGTGTGCATTGATCATGGTCTTCATCATGATTATTGTCCGTTATCGCGCAAGAAATCTTGCAGGAGTTTTTCAGAAAGCAGACATCGCAAAAACCATGCGCGCGGTGCTGATGTTTTCCCTGCTGTTTACGCTCGCACAGATTGTTCTCGGAACGCAGGTTCGTCAGCAGGTTGATGAGCTCATCAAATCATCAGCAGATACTTCACGCGAAACGTGGATTGCCATGCTCACCTCAAAATACACCGTTCACTTCTCAATGGCGATGGTGCTGTTGGGACTGAACATTTTTATCTGGTTCCGCCTGAGAAAGAAGATGATCGTTCCGGAGGCAAAAACTTTACTGAATGCAGGTATGCTGGTCGTACTTGCAACATACGGAGCGGGTGTGATCATGCATCGATTCGGGATACCCGCTATGGTGCAACCGGTGCATTTGTTTGGTGCGATGGTGCTTGCAGGAATTCAGTTCGCGTTGATCCTGCGCACGAATTCAACCACATAGAAATCTATGTGGTTAAAAAAGCCACGATCTAGCGGGCCACAATCATGCGCCGCGATTCGGTAGCAACACCATCGGAAACAAACCGGTAAGAATAAACTCCCGCAGCCAGATATGCTGTGCTCAAGAAAACTCCGTTCGCGTTTGCACTCACCTCCTGCGTCTTCACAAGCTGTCCAACCTGTGAATAAATTTCAATCACTCCGGCGGAAGTATTCTTCAGCGGAATGAAAGTTTCTTCCGTAGAAGGATTCGGAATGTTCTGTCCGATGAATGCATCTGAAACATTTTCGTGAATTCCGCTTCCGGTTGTATCGAGTACTTCGATGAGAATATCGTCGAGGTAAATTCCATCGTACTCCGACCATCCATCACTTTCCATGCGGTAACGGATCAGTATGTCCATTCCAATGTAATCGTCCAGCGACATGTCTTCGTGCACCCAGTTGTGACGTACACCGGTATAACACGGATTTCCGAAATTCAGATTATTGTTGAGCGTGGTGTACTTTCCGCATAGCGGAGCCCAGGTAATACCATTATCTGTTGAACATTCTACCACTGCACAATCATAACCGGCTTCAATTTCAAATTTCGTGTAGAACGTGAGATGTGCACTGAAGGCGGTAAGAAGGCTCACACTTTGTGTAATGGTCGTCATCTGGTTACCGTTAGGCTGGTAAGTAGTAAACGGACTGTCGGTAATACACTCTGCAGGAGAGAGGAAATATTCGTTGGTAATGTCCCATCCGTCAGTCTGCGTCCAGGTGTTCATGGAATTTCCGTTGGTTGTGTAAACGGTAATCGGATTTCCATACATGCGCGTGATTGTGTCGCGCCACGTGAAAGCACCGTTACCGGTTTCAACCACATAGGTAAGCATCGTTCCTTCTGCCGTTGCCGGATTGATTGTGTACGCTATCGAGTCGCTCACAGAATCGACAATCGACAATGCGGGGTACAGGTGTGCGGATCCAACGGAAGTAATCTCCGGGCTTATCGGAACAATGTTCACGGAATAAACAGCGGGCGAATCCAGGCCAAGCCGTGTGATATCGTAATGAAACATTCCGCCGGGTGTAATGTATTTTCCATCGGTGCTCTCCACTACAGCATAGGCGAGTAACAATTTCGCTGCATAAAGGTCCATCGGAATGTTCAGTTTGCAGATGTCTTCAATCCTGTTCGCAGCAGGCCAGAATCCATCCATCTGATCCCCGGCTTCCGGTGTCATGGCCATGATTTTCGGTTTGATGGTTTGTTCGCCGTACATCCAGTCGTCAGAAGATCCGTTGGTAACATAATGCACCGTCTGGTCCGGAGTTCCGAATGCATAGTGATTATCTTTTGTCAGCAGATCGCCCCACGCAGAGTACGTCGGCATGTCGGGAGTATATGTTGACGCTTCATATCCCCATGGACAAATCAGGAGATTACTGTACGTGTGATAGTTGATCGCGATCCGGAATGTATGTGCAGCGCAAAGCGTTTCCATATTCTGAACTTCTGCTTCCGATGATGGAGATACTCCGCGATAGGTATCATCATAATCATTCGGTGAAGAACCGTAATCATCATATCCCCAGTTGAAAGAATAATTCCTGTTGAGATCCACCCCGTAATATCCATCCTGGTGATTGATCCGGTTTTTTCTCCACATACCGCCTCCGTTAGGAGAATTGGTTGCATTGTAGTTGTATCCATCCGGATTAACAAGCGGAACAAAATACAATTCCGTATTGTTTACGATATATTGTATCTCGGGATTGGTAGAATAGTTCTCCAGCAGGTAATACATGTACATGATCAGTTGGGAGACTCCGGCGGGTTCGCGTGCATGATGTGCCGCTGAGTACAGCATCTCCGGTTCATTCTCATCGACAGCAGCGTTATCCGAAATCTTTGTCCAGTACACCATCCGCCCCTGAAAGGTCAGGTTGTTACTATCGATAGCACAACGAGGTTTTACCAATGCCGGAAAAAGCGTGGCCATGTTATCGAGGTGCCAATAGATTTCGGAGAGGGTAAAAAATCCGCCCATGGAACCGAGTGTAAAATTTGCCGGGGTGAGAATGGAGGAAGCAGTCCCGCAACCTGCTGTTTGTACCTGCTCATTGCCGTCGCGCCCCGTGCCGGTAGCTGAATTCTGATTCGCATAGTAACTCTGCACATCCGGAATTTCCACAACGTAATTGAAACCGAGATTGTGAACACGGGTGATTTCATCAGAAGATAAATCGGTAGTGAAGCAGCAACCCGGGCGGAATTCGCCGTGATCAATCGTAATTCCTGCCAGTGCAAGTTGATTCATGCCTGCATCATCCGTGTAGATCTTAACACGCGAATACGTAGGGTCCTGGGCCGGAAGGCAGAATGCAAAGAGGCAGAATATGCCTGAAAGTAGAAATTTCATTGGTGAGCGGTTTGTACTAAGATACGAAATCACCGGTTGGACCTGCCGGAGAACTTAAGTGGCTTACCTGTGCGAAATATCAGTCTTTGGTTTTGTCGCGCACCTGTTCTCCTTCAGCGATTCCGGAATTTGAATACTTCCCGGCATTACCACCATCTTTCAGAACCTTTTCCCATGCTTCATTGCTTTTTACCGGCGATGAGGATGGTGTTTTTTCTCTCGGCTGCGCCCACTTCAGAGTGCTTACAATATGAAACACATCATCTTTAATGTAATTCACCACAGGAGCGAGGGAATCTTTATTCGGTACTGCATAGAAATAAAGTGATCCCCGAATGAAATTGTGCACGCTGTCGGTGAGATAAAACTGCACGAGCGAAGCTGCATTTCCTCCGAGTTCAATTACGGTACCGTACACATGATCTTCCGGACGAAGTATCAACGAATCTTTCAGCGCCTGCGACATTTCATGATGAGCTTCTGTGAGTTCCCAGCTTTGATTGACCAGTTGCGCGAACAGGGAATCGCTGGTGATTTCGTGATAGCTCAGGTAAAGCGTTGCTTTGAATTCGCCAAAGTAAAGATCTCTCCATGTTTCAGGAGCATTGGGCGCGCTGCTGTGAAACATCCTCGCGTAATCCGGAATCTCCATCGAATACGGAACGCTGTCGTCGAACCTCACGTATTTCTTTTCCGGAAGCGCAATGCGGAAATAGCCCCGGGGACGTGGAGTGAAAACAACATCGGGTTCGCAAGCTGCAAACATCAACGAAAAAACAATGAACAGCGGAAGGAGGAATTTCATTTATCCAAAGATAACGCTTACCCCGCGCCAATAGTACGCGGAAAGGACGGAATGAATAAAAATTAACGGATTCAGTCCTTCGCCAAACAATCACTGAATGATCAATTCGCGTGCAGAGGTAACCTGGTCAGTGGTCATCCGGAATAAATATACACCCGGTGCCAAACCGTTCAGGATGATCCGCGTTGTCTGCGTGTCAGATTTCTGTTCACGCACCACGCGTCCGGTTGCATCCATCAATGTGTAAGTACATTCTCCGTTTACTGCGGAAGTCACATCGATGTAATTGTCCGCGGGATTCGGATATACTTCGAACTGCGGCGCTGTGTTTTCTGCAATGCTGCTTGGCCATGCGTTACAGGGAATAGTTACACGCGATGAATATACAGAGTTGGTGTAAACGGTGTTGTTCGCAATCTGCGGATTCACCAGCGTATCGCCGGCTGATGAAAGCGGGAGCGGATACATTTCCTGTCCCGTATTCATGTTGCGGTTGTACCGGGGATAATTCGACGACGTTACATCAATACGCAGGCTATGCCCCTGCAGAAATGTGTAACTCGTATTGCGGAAATCGATATCTACGAAGTAGTGCTGACCGGGAATCATGTTGGCCGTATCAACTGCATTGAACCCGTCACGGAAACGCATGCGGTACACTCCGTCGGAAATCATCATGGATTCTCCGGTCGGATACACATCACACAGCCGTACACAGAAGTCGGTATCAAATTTGTCGGAAGAAACTTCCAGGTGAACAGTGATTACTCCGTTTACCAGGACATCCTGTGCAAGCGGAGCAGTGGTGAATGTAAGTATGTCGTTGCGCGATTCAACGGAATCGGTCTGATCGAACGGACCCTGATCCAGATCCTGGCGCAAAGTCGGTCCGCCGATTGTTGGTGACGGATCATTCGGATCGTAGGCGTAGGAAATACTTCCCGATGGTGTAACCGGGACAAACGGATCCATTGTTGTATCAGTGTGCATGAACAAGGTGACCGGTGTCATACCGGATGGCGGCCACGATGGAGTGGATGTCCAGGTATCCGAACCCATTGTGTAATACTGAATCACGGGGGTGTTGTTCCATCCGTTCTGGATATTGCGCAAATAATAGTCAAAGAACATCAGCGCGAGTGAATCATTCCATCCTGCTGCGTTATTGTAAGTAAGTTCACCTTGCTGCGCCGATCCAACATACGCCGTACTGTTTCCGCCGTGGCACCATGGACCCATCAGCAACCGGTGCTGACTCTGCACATTGGCCGGCGACTGTGTTCGGATCTCTCCGAAAAACCGTATCATTTCATCGGGCTCGTGATCGTACCATCCGCCGATCATGAAAGCGGGAATTGCAATACTGTCGGGATAATCGTTTGGATTTTCTACTCCGAATGTCCACACATTGCTGTGCACGGGATACGTGAGCAGAAACGGCGACATCCCGTAACCGAGTCCGTCGAGTTGTTCAACATATTCTGTGCGGTAACATCCTCCCGGAAAATATTCGGTGTATTCAAACTGAGGAGAAGCAACCAACGGACAAATGCAGGTAAGGTGCGGAGGATGTTTTTCTGCTGTCTGGAACTGGACTTTTCCTAAAGCAGAGGGTCCCCAGCAACCGATCATATCGTTGCTCCATGTCTGAGTGGAAATCCATTCCACACAATCGTAACCATCTTCTCCCCGGGTTGGATTTCCGGGATAATCCATTGCAGATGCGCCCCAGAATCCGCGCCAATCTACAACCACAAATGCGTAATTACTTGCATTGAGATTGATGCCGATACCAAGCGGCATTCCTGCGTTGAATCCATTCCGGTTGTAGGGAGTCTGTATCAGAATCACCGGTCCGCTTGTCCAGGTGGCGGGCAGATAAATATTGCAGGGTAATTTTTTTCCGTCACGCATCGGGATTGAATCGATGACGGGTGTAAGTGGTAGCGGCGCCGCATTTGCGAAAAAAGGCAGAAAACAGAGGAGAAGGAGAGTAAATGAGTGTTTCATCGCAGGTGGTTGTACTTACTAAGATAGTGATAGATCAGGGTCGGTTAGCAGCGGATTGCGCTGGTATGCCGATCCAATGCAGGGAACGGAATCCCGGCACCACGTTTCATCAGCGAAATCTGCGGCGAAACTTTGACGGCTGTTGCAGCAAAAGGTTTAAGTTGAAAAATTTAACTTTGTTTTGTTGCTGAACATGGTACACCGATTCTCATTTTTCGCTGTTTTCCTGCTGCAGGTTTTCGTACTGAAAGCCAATGGCGGTGATTCACTTCGCCCCGAGCGTTACTATCTCGGTGCTACCGGCGGCTACGGATTTCTTTGGGCGCATAATCCGGGGATGGGCAATATGGTGAACGATCACATCATCAGCGGAGAGCTGAGATTTTCGCGACAGACCTGCGGCATGTGCAAGTGGGAACGCGATTTTCATCTTCCTGAATGCGGGATCTCTGTATTGGGAATGAATCTCGGCGACAAGGAGCAATTGGGTTATGGTTTTGCTGTAATGCCGTTTATCAATTTCCCGTTGGGAGAACGGGAACGGAAACTGAAAATGCATTTCTATCTCGGATGGGGCCCGGGTTGGGTAACAAAAATATTCGATCCCGAAACCAATCACCAGAACAATGCGATCGGTTCGCACATTAATGCGTGCATACGACTCCGCCTGAATGCGCAACGCAGCATCGGGGACAGATTTATTTTTGAATGCGGAACAGAACTGACACATTTCTCCAATGGAGCTTCGAAGTTCCCGAATCTCGGAGTGAATCTTCCCGCGATAACAATCGGTTTGCATTATTGTCTTTCTGAGCAGTGGGCAAAGAACAATGGGATTATCAATCGTACGTTAGAGACGCCATGCACTTCCGATCGGTGGTCAGCAACGGTTTGTTTGAGTGCCGGACTTAACGCATTGCAGGTGGAGAGTCCGAAGCGATATGGTGCTGTCAATGTTCTTACAAGTGCGATGTGGCAGCTTTCGGACCGTCATAAGTTCGGCGGAGGACTGGACCTGATGTGGAGCGCAGGAATCAGGCAGCGCAGATTGTGGCGGGGAGATGATGTAACGTTGATCAATAATATTCAACCCGGCGTGAAGGTTTGTTACGAACTGGTACTGGGGAAAATGTCCTGGCCATTCGAAGTAGGGACTTACCTGTATTCACCGCTGCTGATCAACGGGTCCGTGTACACCCGCTTCGGTATCCGTTACGCGGCGGGCGAACACTTCTGTTTGGGAATGAGTCTCAAAGCAAATATGACAGCTGCAGAATATTTTGAAGTTTACGCCGGATGGAAAATTTAGGAATAAAGAAGTACGCAACATTTATTCTCTGCCTGTTCATTGCAATGATGAGTCAGCAATGCAGAAAGGAGAATTTGTGTGACTGCATCAAACGCACCGGCGATGTGATTACTGAGCGCCGTGAAGTAGGCACATTTACGGGAGTGTACGCAACGGACAATATCAATGTAGTCCTGGTTCCCGATTCAACAGACTACATTGATGTGGAGGCGGGAGAACATCTGATTTCCCTCATCAAAACAGAAGTGGTGGGAAATGAACTGCAGATAAGAAACAATAACCGCTGCAACTTCACGCGCAGCTATGATATTGCAATCAACGTTTACATTCACATGCATGAGCGTAATCTCAGAAGTGTGACGAATGAAGGTGTGAAATCGTTCACGTGCACAGATACAATACACACGGACTCACTTTATGTGGAGATACTCAGTTCGGGGAATGTGGATCTGATCACTTCATCACACCGCATCGATTTTCACCAGCAGGGCGCAGGAGACTTTACTTTGCATGGCCGTTGTGACGATCTCATCCTGTATATGCTCGGAGCCGGTTACGTTACGACTGATGAAATCATCAACAACTACACCTGGGTGTGTACGCGCGGAACGGGTAGAGTTACCTGTGCACCGACAAACGCTTTCACCGCCTACGTCGAGGGATACGGTTCAGTTTATTACCGGAATTCTCCGGTGATGGAATTGCATGTACTGGGTCCGGGCGGAGTGTTTCCCTTGTAGTTCACAGTTGAGAGGTTCACCGTTATTGCGTTTCCCGAACGCAGGTGCAATACACATGCCGGGGGCATTCGGGATACCGATTGCAGGCATGGATTCCGCAATGCCCCAGAACAACGCAGTAACAATATCATCCGACCGGATAACAGCAGTGACCAACATGATTAATCCGATTACGGGAAGGACAAACCGGATGGTTGCAACCGCCATGTAATGTACTCCGCATACCGAAACGTTCAGCTATCACGCTTCACAAACATTTTCTTCTTAAGAATGTACTCACCATTTTTGTTCTGTTTGATGTCGCGCAAAATCATGTCAGTGATGTACAACTTGCCGTTTTTATCTTTCACGACGACCTTAATGTGTGGTGAGCTGATTGAATCGTTGCTGAAGGTTTTGACCTGCCATTTGTTTTTCTCTACTGCATGCCCGCGAAGCAATGCATTGGCATCCGGATATACTGCCGACAGTGATACCATTTCATACTTGCCGGACTTCAGTCTGATCGTTACTTCACCTGCATTACGCTTGGGGCAATCTGCATTCTTGCACGGACGAGGTTGCGGTCCCGGTGAAATAGTCCATTCGAAATATTCAACTCCATTCACCACAACCGGTTTCATATCCGGAAACAGAAGCGGCATCCATTTGATCTGGTTTCCATCCGTGGTATCTTGCTGTGAATCGTAAAGAATTACATCCGGAACTTTGCAATATGGATTAAACGAAGCAGGTACGAGAATTTTTACCGGCATGCGATTGGTGGTATCTGTTGGGGTAGAGGTGATGCAAACCATAACATTCGAAACCAAAGGTTCTCCACTGGTTGTCTGTGTGGTGAGTCCCATCGCTTCCATCTGCGCGGTATTGGTGATGACGTTGAAACCGTAACCACCGGCCGAACTCTGTCCGGGAGGCAGAACGATTGTTTGAGGTTCTCCGCCGCCACCGCCACCATTGCTGTTTTCTGTTCTTACATTCACATCTGGCCCAGACATATCCGCAATCGGTACTGTAACGCCGACACTGATTTCGACGCGCCTGTTTTTCGCACGTCCTTCCGGCGAATCATTTGAGGCAACCGGTTTCCCTTCACCATCACTTACAACCATGATGCGATTGGCAGGGATCTTTCGCGAGATCAGGTATGCGCTGACGGAATCTCCCCGATCAGAACCTAATTTAGCATTGGCGCGCGCGGAACCTGTTGCATCCGTATTGCCAGTGATGTTAATGACAAAATCGTGATATGTCAGTAAGAAATCTGCAAGACTGTCCAGTTTTACTTTCTCAGATTTATTGAGAGACGCAGATCCGGAATCGAAGTAAATGGCCTGGTGAATTTCCTTTTGAGCAAACATCCAGGTGCAGGAAAGGAAAAGCAATGCGAGGGTTATGCTGAGGTTTTTACTCATGTGATATTAATTTTTGATTTTGAATTCGTGAATCCCGTCTGAAAACGTCGGGATTTCATGCAGATATAATTGCGCCGCGCGGAAAATGATACAGCAAAAAGGTAGTGTATTCGATGGTTCGACGGAAAAGGGAGATGGTTTGGAAGAATGCTTCGATCACTGAGGGTCACTTGACCAATTCCAATTCGCGCTTGATTGCCTGGTAATTGATTTCATCAAAACACACGATCAGTACCCGCTCAATCCGTTCCGTGTGCAAAAGAAATTCTGATATCGTTTGAACTGCAATCCGCGACGCCTGATCTATCGGATAGCCATAGATGCCGGTACTGATGCAGGGAAAAGCAATGGTCAGGCAATTATGAGCAACAGCAAGTTTCAGCGAGTTGTTGTAACACGATGCAAGTTTCTCAGCTTCATTGTTGCGACCGCCATTCCACACCGGCCCAACCGTGTGAATCACATATTTCGCATTCAGTTTTCCTGCGGCCGTGATCACGGCTTCGCCGGTTTTACATCCTCCTTGACGCGCAACAATTTTTCTGCACTCTTCCAGAATCGCCGGTCCGCCCGCACGATGAATCGCACCATCAACACCTCCACCACCGAGAAGAGATGTATTCGCCGCATTGACAATTGCATCGGCGGAGATTTTGGTGATGTCACCTTGGACAAGTTCAATATTGATCACTGATATAAAGGATTAAAGTAGCACAAACTTCGAAGCGTATTTCCAAATTGTCGGTCGGTCTTCTGTTCCTGTCTAAAGATCGTGACATTGTTCTAAAGTGTTTTCGTCACACGTCCCTTTCTGAACTTGATTGTGATCAAACCATTGGCAAAAGACGCGTGTCCGACTGAGTTTGTCATAGCCCTGAACAGACATAATTGGACCTCCCGAGGCTAGAAGAACTTTGTCTCCCACGTTAAACTTCTTTACCACTGGTGGCTTGGCTTTGAATGTTTCATTGAGGTGCGCAAACACGAATCCTAAAATGAACCCAATGGCGGAAATGACAAGAAAAATCGGAGCATGTTCGCCTCAAAATGCAATTAGGAATATAACTCCTATAGCTACAAATACAGCCGCCAATGCCGAGCAGACCTTTTTCATTATTCTAATTGATCACAAAAGTTTAGGTTCTCTATCTGCTGCATAAGCGAGACAAGCCCTGACTTGAATCTCTGATAATTCAGAATAGTCACTCACAATTTGCTCTATACTCATGCCTGAAGTCAACCATCCCAAAACATCACCTACAGTAATCCGCGTGCCGGAAATATAAACTTTCCCGAAGCGAATATTTGGATTGATTGAAAGATGCTCAGCGTAATTCACAGAGAAAAATTACAAAATATCCGCACGCGAGAAACAGCATTTATTACATGAACCGAAGATCGCTTTAGCGATTGAACGCTCTACCCTCGCCGTTTTCGCGTGGGCTTCGCATACAAAGTGCGTCTCCGTTTCGCCGCGTCGCCGTGTCAAGCCCGCGCAGCGTTAGCCTCAGAACGGCAAATCATCCGCACTCGGTGGCAACATCGCCGGATGATTCGGATCGTTGACCTCGTTCGGATTGAAAGTGTTCTGCTGAGACGGATACGAACTCTTCTGTGTTGTTCCTGTCTCCACATTCCCCGTCCCGCGTCCCTCATTCCCCGTCCCTTGATTGTACGGTTTATTGTAACCACCCGAACTATTCTGATCCGGATTCATCTTCGAAAGAATCGTCAGCACGTCACCGAAAATTTCTGTGGTGTACCGTTTGTTTCCGTCTTTGTCTTCCCAGCTGCGTGAGCGGATTTTTCCTTCGATGTAAACCTGTTGTCCTTTGCGGACATATTTCTCAGCAACTTCAGCAAGCTTTCTCCACAGCACAATCTGGTGCCATTCGGTTTGCTCCTGTTTGTTTCCGAGCTTATCGCGGAAGTTTTCTGTGGTGGCTACGGGGAAATTCGCTACGGCGATTCCGCCTTCGAGGTAACGTACTTCGGGATCTTTGCCGATGTTACCGATGAGGATAACTTTGTTTATGCCTGGCATCTTTTGTAGTGCTTAAGGTGAGTGATATATAAATGATAAATGCTGTACCAAAGATAAACTGTTTTCTCGCTCTTTCCGCAGCGGCGCGGCGACGCGGCGATGCAGCGGAAATTTTGGGGATGGTTATTTTTTTTGGAAATAGCCGTTTTCAAACGTTTGTAACCGACTAGTTCAAATCTGTTGTTTTATGTTTGCCAAATATTCAAGCTACTTACGACCTAAATATTGGATTATGGAAAAGAGTTTAACTGATAAAATCAGAGATGCATTTTTTACAGTTCATCGCACCTTGGGGCCGGGATTACCTGAAGCCTGCTATGAAGAAGCGTTAACGAGGGAATTTGATGAAATGAAAATCCCTTATCAACGTCAGAAGAAGTTCGTTGTTAATTACAAGGGTAAACCATTAGCGAAGACCTTCCGGGTAGACCTTTTTATTGACAACGAAATAATTATCGAGGTCAAGTCGGTCGCAGATCTTCTGCCGGTTCATCATGCTCAGGTAATTGGATATCTCAGAGCCGCAGAGAAAAGTTTAGGATTTCTTGTGAACTTCAATTCTCACCTGATCACGAAGGGTATCCACAGAAAAGTAAATAACTACGAAGGAGATTTCGACTAATATTTCGCTGCGTCGCTGCGTCGCCGCGTCGCTGGGGTGAAGAGCTCCGCGAGATTCTTCTTGATCACAATCGGAAAGGCGTACTTATCCAGAGCGGAAATCATTACCCGTTTGTAACCGTTTAGACTGACGTTCCCTTTCACCTCAGCCACCACAAAACGAATGTGCAATTTCTGGTGACTCAGAATGTGGACGTGTTCTTCTGAAATATTCATCGATTGTAATTTCAAACCACCAACCAACTTTTTCCACGCCGGAGATTTCATCGTCGCCTTCGGATCAACGCGGTTGTCCGTTTCCATTACCGGAAACTCAAACAGCCCCTGCCAGATTCCTTTTCCGGTTCTTTGACGGATAAAAGTATTCTTCCCGTTCCTGATCACGAGATAATAGAAATAGCGATCCGTCACTTTCGTCTTCTTCTCTTTGACCGGAAGCGTTGTCACCAGTTTTTTCTTCAGCGCCACACACGACAAACGAAACACACATGCGCCACAATCGGGATTGGCAGGTTTGCAGTGCCGCCCGCCGAATTCCATCATCGCCTGGTTGAATGTACCCGGATCTTTCTGAGGTATCAGTTCTTCTGCAATCGCGCGAAACTCCTTTTTCCCTTTCGTGGAATCAATCGGTGTTTTGATGCCGAAGTATCGCGAGAGAAACCGGTACACATTACCATCTACCACCGGTTGCGCTTCATTAAAGCAAATAGAAGAGATTGCCGATGCGGTATAATCACCCACCCCTTTCAGTTCAAGCAGTCCGGCATGCGTAGTCGGGAATTTTCCGCCGAGCTCTTTTACAATTTTCTTCGCCGTGAAATGCAGGTTCCGGGCGCGACTGTAATAACCCAGTCCCTCCCAGGTTTTCAGGACCTGATCCTCGGATGCCCTCGCCAAAGCATGCACATCCGGGTATTTTTCGGTGAACGCATGGTAATACGCCGTTCCCTGTTCAACCCGTGTTTGCTGAAGAATAATCTCCGATAGCCATACCTTATAGGGGTCTTTTGTCCCCCTCCACGGCAAACTGCGCTTATTTCTTCGATACCAGGAAAGCAATTCCCCAACGAAATCCATTGACATACTGAAAGTTCCGTGTCAAAAGTAGGGTCAAAATTTGGGCGAATCGGTAATAATCGTAATTTTGCACCCTCGTAAATGAGCTATAGGATAGACAAACCCTTGAATATAAATAAATTACAGAATGACTAAAGCAGAAGTAGTATCAGAAATTGCTGAAAAAACGGGGATCGAAAAAATCCAGGTTCAGCATTCAGTAGAGACCTTTATGAAGGTGATCAAGAACTCACTGGCGAAAGGTGACAACGTGTATTTGCGTGGTTTCGGAAGTTTCGTGGTGAAGCGTCGTGCAGAAAAGACCGGCCGTAACATTTCTAAAAACACAACCGTGATTATTCCGGCGCACAATGTCCCTGCCTTCAAACCGGCTAAGACATTTGTTGACCGTGTGAAGAAGAATGTTAAAGTGGGTGAATAAGATTTCCATGCGCAGCCCAGGCCTCAATCAACTGATTCTTTTAGGCGCGTGTGTTATTGTTATCGTTCTTTTAGGTTTTGCAAATACCACTCCTTCCCAAAGGAATGTTCCTGAGGCTGCTGATAGGCCCAAGGGAGTTTCTATGGAAGTGGTGATTAAGGAAGAAAGAAATTCACTTCGCCCGGAAGAATCGGGAGCTATTGCTTCGTTAGAACAGGCAATAAAAAATGAAAGCGACATTGTACGTCGCGGACAGCTGTATGATTCACTGGTGAAATATCTCGGCCGCAGCAGCAAGTATGTTCTCGCAGGATTTTATGCGGAAGAGAAAGCTGCGAAGAACAATGGATCGGGAACCGATTGGATGGCTGCAGGAGAACGTTACCGTTCGGCTGCGTCGTTCCAGGAACACGAAGATCACTTGCCTGCGATTTATGAATCGGCAATACGCTGTTTCAGAAAAGCGCTGGAGCTTGAGCCCGATAACCTGGATGCGAAAACAGGACTCGGAATTTCTATGGTTGACGGGACCAACGATCCGATGGCTGGTATTACCATCCTCCGGGAGGTTGATTCCACCGACTCCACGCACATCAACACGCAATTAGCTTTGGCCGATTTCGCAGTGCGCTCCCAGCAATACGACAAAGCAATTGAACGCTACAATCGTGTGCTGAGAATGAAGCCGGAATACTATGCTATTCACCTTAGCCTTGCAGAACTATATGATCAGAAACGCGATACGGCTAACGTGATTCTGCATCTGGAAGCATACTCATCAGTTACCGATGACCCGGTGATGAAAGCCGAAATTGACAAGGCCATAGAAAGCCTGAAACAGAAATAAAGAATCAAGTACTAACCAGTCTGCCTACGGGCAGGCGCATTAAAACAGTTTTTATGCCAAGCGGGAAAAAACGCAAACGCCATAAGATGGCGACTCACAAGAGGAAGAAACGCCTCCGGAAGAATCGTCACAAGAAGAAATAAGTTTCCTGTTTCCGGTAACGCCTTAAAGGTTTTTTATTAAACCTTTAAGGTGTTATATCGGAAACAATCCGCTGTTTCTTAATTAAACGCGCAGTTACCCGAGTCCAGTAATGGTCCGGCGTTGCTGCGTATTCACGCATCTAAAACTTAAAACGTGTCTAACGAACTGATCATTGATGCATCAGGATCTGAGGTGGTGATCGCCCTTCTCAGCGACAAGCGTTTGGTGGAACTCAATCGTGAGAAATCCAACACGCAGTTCGCTGTAGGTGATATCTACTTAGGTCGTGTGCGCAAAGTGATGCAGGGGCTCAACGCCGCTTTCGTAGATGTGGGTTATGAGAAAGATGCCTTCCTGCATTATTTCGATCTCGGTCCGCAGGTCCTTTCCTTAAACAAGTACGTCCGCATGACGGTTACAGGCAAGCAGAAGCATGCCGCCCTCGCGTACTTCAAGCTCGAGCCAGATATCCATAAAGATGGAAAGATCTCCAATGTGCTCCAGAGCGATCAATCTGTGCTGATACAGGTTGCGAAAGAACCCATTTCCACAAAAGGTCCGCGAATCACTTCCGAATTGTCTCTTGCAGGCAGGTATATCGTTCTGATTCCTTTCGCTGATAAAGTCTCGGTATCCCAAAAGATAAAGAGCAGTGAAGAACGTGAACGTCTGAAGCGACTCATCCAGTCCATCAAGCCGAAAAACTTCGGTGTGATTGTCCGCACAGTTGCGGAAGGGAAAGGAGTTGCCGAACTCGATACCGACATGAACGATCTCGTGAGCAAATGGAACACCTGCTTCCAGGAACTCACAAAAGCGAAACCGCCTTACCGTGTGCTCGGTGAGCTGAACCGCACCTCTGCTATCCTGCGCGATATGCTTAACGCTTCATTCAGTGCCATTCATATTAATGATGAGCGCATGTTTGAGGAGACGAAAGAATTGTTGCAGACCATTGCGCCCGACAAGGAGAAAATCCTGAAGCTGCACAAAGGTCCCATGCCGATTTTCGAAGCAACCGGCGTAGAAAAACAAATTAAGGCCCTCTTCGGTAAGACCATTACCATGAAGAGCGGCGCGTATCTCATCATTGAGCACACGGAAGCACTTCACGTGATTGACGTCAACAGCGGAAACCGTTCCAAGTCGAGCAACGACCAGGAAACGAATGCGCTCGACGTTAACCTGGAAGCTGCTGTTGAAGTTGCACGGCAGCTGCGTTTACGCGATATGGGCGGAATTATTGTAGTTGATTTTATCGACTTACATTCTCCGAACAACCGCAAACTGCTTTACAACAAGCTGCGCGATGAGATGAAGTCGGACCGTGCAAAACACACGATTCTGCCGCCGAGCAAATTCGGCCTCATCCAGATCACGCGCGAACGCGTTCGTCCGGAGATGAACATTGACACGGCGGAGAAATGTCCGACCTGCGGTGGTACCGGCCTCATTCAGTCGAGTGTTCTCATCGTAGACCAGATCGAAAATAATCTGCGTTATATCCTGCAGGAACAGAACGAACCTTCCGTTACACTTTGTGTGCATCCTTACCTTGAAGCCTACCTTACAAAAGGCTGGTTCTGGAGCTCACAGCGCGCAAAGTGGAAAAAGAAATTCCGTCGACCGGTGGAAGTGAAACCTGTTTCGTCGTACCACTTCCTGGAATATCATTTCCTGAATAAGAGTGGGGATGAGATTAAAATGTAGGTAGGTAATAGGTAATAGTAAAATGAAAGGGCGGCGGGAGTTGCCCTTTTTTTATTGCTGCGGAGAATCGACTACATTTAGGTGTGAGATTTTTCATCCTGTTTTTCTCAATTCTCGCAGTGTCATGTGGCGATGATTCGAATTCACAAGCAGAAGATAGCGTGAAGGCTCAGGACCCCATATTCTTCGATAGCGTATCGGCTGCCATAGTACGTGGCGATGAACCCGGATGGGAAAAGTATGATTCACTTCCAAATAGTGATATTGAACTTTGGAAAAAGGATGAAAATGGAAACAATTATCTTATTCAGCTACGGTTCATGATCGATGGCAATGCGCAAAAGGTATTGATTACCGATAGTT
>Ga0255338_1002848_pt1 | contig 23057 bp, 20 predicted proteins | sample MeOH1_35cm_T4_19_FD_203715 | JGI IMG/M metagenome (GOLD analysis project Ga0255338, IMG submission 203715) | Sandy soil microbial communities from University of British Columbia, Vancouver, Canada - MeOH1_35cm_T4_195 | ecosystem: Engineered > Artificial ecosystem > Sand microcosm > Unclassified ...
GGCCGAAGTCGGCGTCGACGCCGGCGGCGCACAGCGCGTTGTAGCGCGCCACGGTGGCGGCGAGGGCCTCGGCCGGCAGGCGGATGCGGTCGGCGAGGTCGGCGAGCGTCGCCGCCTTGACGAGCCAGCGGCGGTCGTGGCGGGCGAACAGGCGGACGATCGGGGCGCGGGCGAGGAAGCGGCTGTCGGTGACGAGCCAGGCCGGCAGGTGGCGCGGCTGGCCGGTCGCCGGATCGCGCGCGTCGATCACCTCGCCGATGTTGAAGGCGAACTCGTCGACGAAGCGCCGGCCGTGGCGGTCGACGAGGATGGCGTTCGCCTCGCGGTGGAAGAACAGCCCGAGGCCGTGCAGCCGGCCCTCGTAGCGCGTCGGCACCGCCGGGTTGATGTTGCCCTGGTCCATGTGGGCGAGGGCGGCGCCGACGGCGGCGGCCATGCGGTGGGCGTCGCCGGTGTTGGAGCGGGGGCTCGCGATGAAGTCGTAGGGGCCGGGGAAGTGCGCCTCGCGCAGCGCCGGATCCCATTCGAAGCCGCCGGAGGCGAGCACGACGCCCCGCCGGGCGCGGATCGCCCGCCGCTCGCCGTCCTGATCGACGACGGCACCGACGACGCCGCCGTCGGCGTCGGGGATCAGCGACATGGCCGGGGCGTTCAGCGCGACGCGGACGCCGGCGTCGAGGCAGCCGCGCAACAGGCCGACGATCAGCGCTGCGCCCTTCGCCCGCCGCCCGGTCAGCCACCGCCAGGCGAGCCGCGGCGCCAGGGCGAGCGCGGCGCGCAGCGGCCGATGGTAGACGTCGAGGGCGTGCACCTCCTGATAGGTGTAGATCTGCGGCAGCGTCGAGGCGCGGATCGCCCCGGCGAACGGCCCGGCGAGGCGGCGCGGCAGCGGCTTCGGCGACAGCATGCGGCCGCCGGCCTTGGCGCCCGGCAGGCCGGGATGCGGGTCCGGGTCGGCGGCGAGCGCGAAGCGCAGCGGCGAATGCGCCTCGACGAAGGCGAGCATCGCCGGCGCCGCCGCAACGAAGGCCCGCCACAGGGGATCCTCGGTCTCGGCCCAGCCGGGCGGCGCGGCGGCGCGGATGTAGGCGAGCGCCTCCTCGGGGCTGTCGGCGAGGCCAGCGGCACGGGCGTGGTGGTTCGCCGGCACCCAGGTGCCGGCCCCGGACATGGCGCTGGTGCCGCCGAGGCGGTCGGACTTCTCGACGACGAGGGTGTCGAGGCCGCCCACGGCGGCGGCGAGGGCGGCGGTCAGCGCCGCGGCGCCGGAGCCGATGACGAGCACGTCGCAGACGAGGTCGCCGCCCGGCAGGATGCCGGGCGGCCCCGCATCACGCGGCGGCGGGGCAGTCGATGTTGACGATCGAACGTTCAATTGAATTCGTCCGCGAGCGTGGCTCGGCGGACGCTAGCACACGCGCCGCGGCGCGCACGCGGGAATTTCGGCGCGGCGCTGCGGCAAGTCGGACCCGCCCGGCCGTGGCCGGCCGCCCCGCCGGGTGGCGGCGGCCGGCAATTCTCGGACCGGCCGTCAGTTCTTCCCGTCCGCGCGTAGATACTCGACGACGGCGTCGGCGATCATCGCCTTGTGCGTCGCCTTCAGGCCGGACTCGGAGAGATCGCGGCGGAAGATCGTGCCGAAGGTGTGGCGGTTGGAGACGCGGAAGAAGCAGAACGCGCTGATCATCATGTGCAGGTCGACGGGGTCGACCCGGCGGGCGAAGACGCCTTCGCGGCGGCCGCGCTCCAGGATGTCGGCGATCGTCTCGATGACCGAGACGTTGAGCTCACGGATCGTCTCCGAGCGCAGCATGTGCTGCGCCTGGTGGATGTTCTCGATGCTGACCAGGCGGACGAAGTTCGGATTGGCGTCGTCGTGGTCGAAGGTCGAGGCGATCAGCCGCCGCATCGCCTCCTCGGGCGGCAGGTCGGCGAGCTTCAGATCCTCCTCGAGCGAGCGGATCTCGCGGTAGGCGCGCTCCAGCACGGCGAGATAGAGCGCTTCCTTGCTGCCGAAGTAGTAGTAGATCATCCGCTTCGACGTCTTCGTCCGCTCGGCGATGGCGTCGACCCGCGCCCCGGCGAGGCCGTGGCTGGCGAATTCCTCGGTCGCGACGCGCAGGATGTCCTCCCGCGTCCCCTCGGGGTCGTTCTTGCGGCCGCCCGCCCGGGTTCCCCCGGCGGCCTTGTCGGGCAACGCGTCCACGGCTCGCCTCGTCTGTCTTGTCGCGATCGACCCTCCGGCGATTCCGCCGCCGGCGCAACGGTCGGATCCGCCCTCGGGTGCCCGACAGGATAGCACGCAGAAGCCATCTTGACATCCGAACTAGTTCGTACATTCTCGGCAGCCAAGAAGCGGATACGCTCGTTGGAAACGCCTTTGTCGTGAGCCGGAAGCTCGGGGACCCGCCGCGTCGGCGCCCTTGATCCACGCCTCATCGTCATCCGTGCAGCCTCGCGCCGATCCGCCGCGCGCCCCGACGGGCGCCCCGCAGCACGCCGGCCATCCGGCGTCGGGCGGGCAGGCAGCAGCCTGCCCTGCCCGCCGCCGTCCGGCACGCCACCGACAGGGAGGTCAGTGTGGCCCGGATCGTCGACGCCTTCTTCCACGTCCTCAAGGCGGCGATCGCCGTGCTGTTGGCGCTGATGGTGACGCTCGTCTTCGTCAACGTCGTGCTGCGCTACGTCGCCAACCAGGGCATCACCTCCTCGGAGGAGGTGGCGCGGCTCGCCTTCCTCTGGCTCACCTTCCTCGGCGCCGTGGTGGTGCTGCGCGAGCACGGCCACATCGGCGTCGACACCCTCGTGCGCCGGCTGCCGGCGCCGCTCGCCCGCGTCTGCCTCGTCGTCTCCTACGGGCTGATGCTGTTCGCCGACGCGCTCCTGGTGAAAGGCTCGTGGGCGCAGGCGGCGATCAACCTCTCCGTCGGCACGCCGGCGACCGGGCTGTCGATGGCGCTGTTCTACGGCGCCGGCCTCGCCTTCGGCGTTCCGGCGGCGCTGATCCTCGCCTGGGATCTCGGCGGCATCCTGTCTGGCCGCACCGACATCCGGCGCGCCCTCGTCCGCGATAGCGAGGACGAGGTGGGCCTCGACGAACTGGCGGGAGGCGGCGCGCTCCACCCGGCCCCGGCAGCCGCGCCGCCGCCCGCCGGCAAGCGCTGAAGGGGGCAGGACGATGACCGTCACGATCTTCCTCGGCTCGCTCCTCGGCACCATGGCGCTCGGCATGCCGATCGCCTTCGCGCTGATGCTGAGCGGCGTCGCGCTGATGATCCACCTCGACCTGTTCGATTCCCAGATCGTCGCCCAGACGGTCGTCAACGGCGCCGACAGCTTCCCACTGATGGCGGTGCCGTTCTTCATGCTCGCCGGCGAGGTGATGAATTCCGGCGGCCTGTCGCGCCGCATCGTCAACGTCGCCGTCGCCCTCGTCGGCCACATCCGCGGCGGGCTCGGCTTCGTCGTCATCCTCGCTGCCTGCGTCATGGCGAGCCTGTCGGGCTCGGCGGTCGCCGACGCGGCGGCGCTCTCCGCCCTGCTGATGCCGATGATGCTGAAGTCGGGCCACGACCCGGCCCGCGCCGGCGGGCTCATCGCCTCGGCCTCGATCATCGGGCCGATCATCCCGCCGTCGATCGGCTTCATCCTGTTCGGCGTCGTCGGCGGCGTCTCGATCACCAAGCTGTTCCTCGCCGGCATCGCGCCGGGGCTGATGATCGCGGCGGCGCTCTGCCTCGCCTGGCTCGTCGTCTCGCGCCGCGAGCAGGCGGCGTTGCCGCCGCGGCAGAGCGCCCGCCAGCGCCTCGCCGCCTTCGTCGACAGCCTGTGGGCGCTGCTCCTGCCGGCGATCATCGTCGCCGGCCTGCGCTTCGGCATTTTCACGCCGACCGAGGCCGGCGTCGTCGCCGCCGTCTACTCGCTGTTCGTCGCCATGGTGATCTACCGGGAGCTCAGCCTCGCGCAGCTCTTCCACGTCTTCGTCGCCGCGGCGGAGGTCACCTCGGTGGTGATGTTCCTGGTCGCCGCCGCCGGTGTCTCGGCCTGGCTGATCACCGTCGCCGACCTGCCGGGCGAGCTCGCGGCGATGCTCGCGCCGTTCATGGATCGGCCGGTGCTGCTGATGGCGCTGATGATGGTCGTGCTGTTCGCCGTCGGCACGGCGATGGACATGACGCCGACCATCCTGATCCTGACGCCGGTGCTGCTGCCGGTCGCCGAGCAGGCCGGCATCGACCCGGTCTATTTCGGCGTCCTCTTCATCATCAACGCCTCGATCGGCCTCATCACCCCGCCCGTCGGCACGGTGCTCAACGTCGTCTGCGGCGTCTCCAGGCTGTCGATGGAGCGACTGATGGTCGGCGTCATGCCGTTCCTGATCGCCGAGGTGGCGGTGATGATGCTGTTCGTGCTGTTCCCCGGCCTCGTCACCGTGCCGGCCGGGTGGTTCGCCCGCTGATTCAAACGGCCGTCGCAAAGGCGGTCATCTTCGAGGGAGGAGACAACGATGCTGAAGACCATCGCCCGCGCCGCCGCCGGGCTCGCCGTGCCGCTGGCGCTGATGCTGACGCCGGCGCACGCAGAGATCCGCGAGCACACAATCAAGTTCGCCGCGGCCAACAACAAGGGCCATCCGCAGGTCATGGGGATGGAGAAGTTCGCCGAAATCGTGGCGGAGAAGAGCGGCGGCAAGATCAGCGTCAAGCTGTTCCCGGGCGGTACGCTCGGCGGCGACGTGCAGACCATCTCCGCCCTGCAGGGCGGCGTCGTCGAGATGACGGTGATGAACGCCGGCATCCTCTCCGGCAACATCAAGGAGTTCGGCGCCGTCGACCTGCCGTTCCTGTTCGACAGCCCCGAGCAGGCCGACGTCGTCATGGACGGGCCGTTCGGTGCCTCGCTGATCGAACGGCTGCCGGAGAAGGGGCTCGTCGGGCTCGCCTACTGGGAGCTCGGCTTCCGCAACCTGACGAACAGCCGCCGGCCGGTCGCCGGCGTCGACGACATCAAGGGCCTGAAGATCCGCGTCATCCAGTCGCCGGTCCCGATCGACCTGTTCAACACGCTCGGCGCCAACGCCGTGCCGCTGCCCTATACCGAGCTCTACACGGCGCTCGAGACCGGCACCGTCGACGGTCAGGAAAACCCCTCGGCGAACATCCTCAACGCCAAGTTCTACGAGGTGCAGAAGTACATGACGCTCACCCGTCACCAGTACAACCCGCAGATCGTCATGATCGGCAAAGGCTTCTGGGACGACCTCAACGACGAGGAGCGGGCGATCCTGCAGGAGGCGGCGATCGAGGCGCGCGACTTCCAGCGCAAGGCCTCGCGCGAGTTCGACGCCAACGCCGTCGAGAAGATCCGCGAGCACGGCATGGAGGTGACCCAGCTCACTCCCGAAGCCCTCGCAGCGCTGCGCGCGGCCGCGAAGCCGGTCGTCGACAAGTTCCGCGGCGAGATCGGCCCGGAGACCGTCGACCTCCTCTATCGCGAGCTCGACCGCGCCCGCGGTCAGTGAACCGCCCGCCGGCGGCACCGGCGACATCGGCCGCGGCGCCCTCTCGGCGGCGCCGCGGCCATCCAGAATGAACGAACCCGTTCGTATGATGCGCCGAGCGGCGCCGCATCGCCCGCCGCGCGAGAACCCCGAAGGCCACACCCGACGATGACGACGCGTCCCGCCCCCCTCGGCCCTCGCACGGTCCGCTGCGGCCTCATCGGCACCGGCATCGGCGCGTCGCTAACCCCGGCGATGCACATGCGCGAGGGCCGCGAGCAGGGGCTCGACTACGCCTACGAGCTGATCGACCTCGGCTCAACCGCAGCGTCCGCCGACCTCGGCGCCGTCCTGGCGGAGGCCGAGGCCCGCGGCTTTGCCGGCGTCAACGTCACCCACCCGTGCAAGCAGGCGGTGATCCCCCATCTCCACGGGCTCTCCGACGAGGCCGCGGCGCTCGGCGCGGTCAATACCGTCGTCTTCGCGCAGGGCCGCCGCACCGGCCACAACACCGACTGGTGGGGCTTCGCCGAGAGCCTCCGCCGCGGCCTGCCGGATGCGCGGCTCGACGACGTCGTGCTCCTCGGCGCCGGCGGCGCCGGCGCCGCGGTCGGCTACGCCGCGCTCACCCTCGGTGCCCGCCGGCTCGCCGTCTTCGACGTCGTCGCCGACCGCGCCGCGGCCCTCGCCGCGACGCTCGGCCGCCTCTTCCCGCACCGCGCCGCCGTCGCCGGAACGGCGCTCGACACGGCGATAGCCGGCGCCGACGGCCTGATCCACGCGACGCCGACGGGGATGGCCGGCCATCCGGGCCTGCCGCTGCCGGAGGCGCTGCTGTCGCCGCGCCACTGGGTCGCCGAGATCATCTACTTCCCGCTCGAGACGGCGCTCCTCGCCGCCGCCCGCCGGCGCGGCTGCCGCACCCTCGACGGCGGCGGCATGGCGGTCTTCCAGGCGGTCGGCGCCTTCCGGCTGTTCACCGGGCTGCCCGCCGATGCGGAGCGGATGCGCCGCCACTTCGCCGCGCTGACCGCCGACGCGCCGGAGCCGACACGATGAGCCACCGCTTCGGGAGCGCGCCATGAAGACGTCGATCGCCACCGTCTCGCTCAGCGGCGACCTGACCGAGAAGCTGACCGCCATCGCCCGCGCCGGCTTCGACGGCGTCGAGATCTTCGAGAACGATTTCCTCGCCTCCGAGCACGCGCCGCGCGACGTCGGCCGCATGGTCGCCGACCACGGCCTCGCCATCACCCTGTTCCAGCCGTTCCGCGACTTCGAGGGCCTGCCCGAGCCGCTGCGCGGCCGCGCCTTCGAGCGCGCCGAGCGCAAGTTCGACGTCATGGCCGAGCTCGGCGCCGACACGATGCTGATCTGCTCGAACGTCTCGCCGCAGGCGCTCGGCGGCATCGACCGCGCCGCCGCCGACCTCGCCGAACTGGGCGAGCGCGCGAGCGCCCGCGGCCTCAGGATCGGCTACGAGGCGCTCGCCTGGGGCCGCTTCGTCAACGACCACCGCGACGCCTGGGAGATCGTCCGCCGCGCCGATCATCCGGCCGTCGGCATAATCCTCGACAGCTTCCACAGCCTCGCCCGCAACCTGCCGGTGGACGGCATCCGCGCCATTCCCCGCGACAAGATCTTCCTCGTCCAGCTCGCCGACGCGCCGCGCCTCGACCTCGACCTCCTGTCGTGGAGCCGCCATTTCCGCTCCATGCCCGGCCAGGGCGACCTCGCCGTCGACGAGTTCGTCCGCGCCGTGCGCGCCACCGGCTACGACGGCGTGCTGTCGCTCGAGATCTTCAATGACCAGTTCCGCGCCGGCTCGGCCCGCGCCGTCGCCGTCGACGGCCGCCGCTCGCTCCTCGCGCTGATCGACGAGACCGAGGTCGAGACGGCGGCGGCGTCCGCGGCTCCGTCGCGGCTGCCGGCGAAGGCCGAATGCCGTGGTATCGAGTTCATCGAGTTCGCCGTCGACGAGGCCTCCGCCACCGGGCTGGAGGCGATCCTCGCCGGGCTGGGCTTCGTCCGGCGCGGCGTGCACCGCTCGAAGGCGGTCGCCGTGTGGAGCCAGAACGGCATCAATCTCGTCGTCAACAGCGAACGCGAGGGCTTCGCCCACGCCGCCTACCTGACCCACGGCCCGGCGGTGTGCGCGCTCTGCCTCAAGGTCGACGACGCTCGGCGCGCGATGGCCCGTGCCGAGGCGCTGCTGGCGACGCCGTTCCGCCAGTCGGTGACGCCGGGAGAGCTGGAGATCCCGGCGATCCGCGGCGTCGGCGGCAGCCTCCTCTATTTCGTCGACGCGGCAAGCGAGCTCGGCCGGTTGTGGGAGGTGGACTTCGTCGCGGCACCGCAGCCGGTTGGAAGGGGGGCGGGGCTCACCGCCGTCGACCACGTCTCGCAGTCGATGGAGTACGACGAGATGCTGTCGTGGCTACTGTTCTACACGTCGATCCTCGACGTCGAGAAGTCGCCATCCCAGGAGATCGCCGATCCCGGCGGCCTCGTCCGCAGCCAGGTCGTGGCGAGCGGCGACGGCTCGCTCCGCCTCGTTCTCAACGCCTCGCAGAGCCACCGCACCCTGTCCGGGCGCTTCCTCAGCGAGTTCTTCGGCTCCGGCGTGCAGCACATCGCCTTCGCGACGCCGGACATCTTCGCCACCGCCGCGCACTTCCGCGCAGCCGGGCTCGAGGCGCTGCCCATCCCGGAGAACTACTACGACGACCTCACCTCGCGCTTCGGCCTCGCCGAGGCGCGGATCGCCGAGCTGGCGCACCACCGCATCCTCTACGACCGCGATCAGGACGGCGAGTATTTCCAGATCTACACCCGCACCTTCGCCGACCGCTTCTTCTTCGAGATCGTCGAGCGCCGCGCCTATCGTGGCTACGGCGCCGCCAACGCCCCGATCCGCCTCGCCGCCCAGGCCCGCCTCAGCCGCCATCCGGCGATCCCCCGACGCTGAGCGCCGGCGGCCGCCCCGTCCGCCGGGCTCGATCACCGCGGCGGCGGCCGCCGCGGTGGCCGTTCGTCCCGGAGAGCGGCGCGGTCGCGCTCAGCGCCCCGAGGCGGTCGCCGGCCTGCTGGCCTCGAAGAGGAACCAGGTGCGCCGCTCGGCGTCGTCGATCCAGGTCTCGAGGAGGCTAGCGCTGGCGACGTCGCCGTGCTCGTCGCAGAGCGCGTGCGCCGCGCGCATCTCGGCCGCGAGGGTGCGGTTGTCGTCGCACAGCTCGGCGAGCATGTCGGAGGGGGTGACGTAGTCGGCATCGTTGTCGGCGAGGCGCTGCAGGCGGGCGATGTGGCCGATCGAGCGCAGGGTGGTGCCGCCGATCTTGCGGACGCGCTCGGCGATCGCGTCGGTGGTGGCGAAGATCTGCTCGCCCTGGTCGTCGAGCATCAGGTGGTAGTCGCGGAAGTGCGGCCCCGAGACGTGCCAGTGGAAATTCTTCGTCTTGACATAGAGAGCGAAGACGTCGGCGAGGAGGGCGGTCAGCGCGGCGGCGATGTCGCCGGTCGCGTTGGCGGCGAAGCCGGTCGGCGTGGCGAGCGCCGCGCGGGGCGGGGCGGCGGGGGCGGTCGTGGTCATGGTCGGCTCCGGTTCCTGGCGGTGGGGCGACGGACGCGGCGGTGACGGCGGCGGCTCGGCCGCCGCGGCGTAGCGGTCCGGGCTTGCGTCGAACCGTGCCAGAGGCGCGACGCCGGGTCTTTCGCGAACGCCGGCGCCTTCCGGGAGCGCATGCCGGTGCGAGCCCTCCGCCGCATTCGACTGCGGCTGCCGCCCCTTCGACGCCGGCTCGGACGGCGGCGCTTGCGGCTGCGCCGCTTGGACCGTCGCCGCGGACAACAGGGCGGCCAGGGTCGCGCAGCTGAACAGCATCTCTTGCAAGTCCCACATGACGAGCTCCTGCAGCGATTGGCAGGCGATGCCCGTGCCGAGAGAGTCGGCCGCGCATGCGCCGCCTGATGTCGACGCCATCAGGTGAATCATCTCACGATGATGGATAAAACCGTCCGCAGCGGACGGTCCGTGTAGAGAAAATGATGAAGTGACAGCGGAAAATGCTCAATTATACAGGAGATTGGCGTAATAAGCTGTCCTGGATTCCAGAACATACGTTCGGATGATCGGCGCGCGGCCCGGTGCGGGCGTTCCGACCCGTCGCCGGCGGCGACGGCCGAATCGGCCGCCCTCAGCGGCCGGCGTGGCGCCCCAGGGCGGCGTCGAGGCAGTTGATCATGTCCGTGCCGTCGAACGGCTTGCTGAGGAAGCCGTAGGCGCCGGCGGCCTCGGCGCGGCGGCGGAGGCGTTCCTCGGGAAAGGCCGTGATGAAGATCACGGGCAGCGCCCGCCCGTCGTCGATCAGCCGGGCCTGCAGCTCGAGGCCGCTCATGCCCGGCATCTGCACGTCGGTGACGACGCAGTCGGCCTCGCCGAGCCGCTCCCACCGCAGCAGTTCCTCGCCGGATGCGAAGGCGGCCGCCTCGAAGCCCAGCGAGCGCACCAGGCTCTCGGTTGCCACGCGGACGGACTCGTCGTCGTCGACGATGGAGATGAGGGGACGCTTCGACAAGACCACTTCCTCACGCAGCCGCAAAGCCGCAGACGCTCTAGTCACGACCCTATCGGCGCGCACCCGTCGGCGAAACCATACGGAGGTTTATCGCTCCGATACGTCGCGACGGCCGATGCCGAGCGTCTCGGCCATGCGGACGAGCTCGGCCAGCGATCGCGCTGCCATCTTCCGCATCACGTTGCCGCGATGGATCTTGACCGTGATCTCGCTGAGGCCGACGGCAGCGGCGATCTGCTTGTTCATCAGCCCGGACGTGACGTGCGCCAGGATCTCCCGCTCGCGCGTCGTCAGGCCGGCATAGCGCGCCGCCACCTCGGCGATCGCGTGGTCGTCCTGGCGCCGCGCGCGGTCGCGCTCGATCGCCATCGACACGGCGTCGAGCATGTCCTGGTCGCGGAAGGGCTTCGCCAGGAAGTCGACGGCACCGGCCTTCATCGCCCGCACCGACATCGGGATATCGCCGTGCCCGGTCATGAAGATGATCGGGATGCGGTTGTTGTCGCGGCTGAGCTGGGACTGGAAGTCGAGCCCGCTGGCGCCGGGCAGGCGGATGTCGAGGACGAGGCAGGAGGGCGCCTCCGGCAGCCGCGCCCTCAGAAACTCGGCGGTGGTCGGGAAGTCGAGGACGGTCAGCCCGACGGATCGGAAGAGGCTGGCGAGGGCCTCGCGCAGCGACGGATCGTCGTCGACGACGAAGACGGTCGGCCCCGCCGGCGGGGCGCCTCTGCCGTCAGCGTTCATGGATCGACCTCCTGCGTCACCGGCAGCCTGAATTCGAATGCCGCGCCGGGGCGGCCGGCGTTCGGCGTGGCGAGGATGTGCCCGCCGTGGGCCTCGACGATCGACCGGGAGATCGACAGGCCCATGCCCATGCCGTCCGGCTTCGTGGTGTAGAAGGCCGTGAACAGGTGATCGAGGTTGGCCGCCGACAGGCCGACGCCGCTGTCGACGACCCGGACGACGACTTCACCGGCCTCGACCGCCGTCTCCACCGCGAGCGCCCGATCGGCGGTCGGGGTCGCGGCCATGGCATGGACGGCATTGACGAGGAGGTTGATGACGACCTGCTGGAGCTGGATCCGGTCGCCGGTCACCTCTGGCAGGTCGAGCGCGAACCGTCGTTCGAGCCGCACGTCGGCACCGGCGATCTCGCGGTGGACGAGGCTGATGACGTCGTCGATCGCCTCGTTGAGGTCGACCGGCAGGGCCCGCGCCGAGCCCTTCCGCGACAGCGCCCTGAGCCGCACGACGACCTCGCTGGCGCGTCGACCGTCGCGGATCATGCGCTCGACCGATTTCCGCACCTCGGCGAGATCCGGCTCGTCGCGCGACAGCCAGCGCAGGCCGGCCTCGCCGTTGGTGACGATGGCCGCCAGCGGTTGATTGACCTCGTGCGCGATGGACGCGGTCAGTTCGCCCAGCGTCGTCATGCGGGTGGCGTGGGCGAGCTCGGTCCGTGCCTCGGCCAGGGCCTCCTCGGCCCGCCGTGCGGCGGTGACGTCCATGACGGCGCCGACGAGATGGGGGGAACCCGCCGGGTTCCGTGCCACATCGGCGAGAACGTGGACGTGCCGGACGGTGCCGTCGGGAAGCCGCAGCCGGTGCTCGATATCGACCGGCTTGGCGCCGGTGCGGGCGGCTTCGATGGCGGCGACGACGGCGGGCCGATCGGACTCGTGTGTGCGCTCGACGATGAGCGCGCGCGTCGGGATCGTCGACGGGTCGCAGTCGAAGAGCCGGAAGGTCTGCTCCGACCAGAAGATCTCGCCGCTGGCGAAGTCCCAGCCGAAGCTGCCGGTGCGGCTGATCTTCTGCGCTTCGGCGAGATAGGCCTCGCTACGCTGCAGGGCTTCCTCGGCGCGCTTGCGCTTGTCGATGTCGGTGTTGGTCTCGAGGATGGCGATCGGGCGGCCGCGGTGGTCGCGCTGCAGCGACCAGCGGCTCGCCACGATGATCCGTCGGCCGTCCCGCCGCGTGTGGACGAGCTCGCCCTCCCAGCGGCCGGTGCGCAGCAGCTCGGCGTTGATCTCGGCCAGCGGGGCCGGGAACACCGTGCGCATCACGTCGTGCGCGCGGCGGCCGACGGCCTCGTGCCGCGACCAGCCGTAGAGCTCCTCGGCGCCGCGGTTCCAGTAGGCGATCGTGTCGGCCATGTCGCGGACGAAGATGGTGTCGTGCGTCAGGTCGAGCAGCTGCGCCTGCTCGCGGACCGCCGCCATCGCCGCTTCGTTGCGCAGCGCCAGCGCGGCGGTGATGCCGATCGCGGCGATGCTGACGACGAGGCGCACCGTTGCCGAGTCGGGCGTCTCGCTGCCGTGGGTCATGGCGTAGCTGAGCAGCGTCAGCCCGGCGCAGCCGGTGGCGACGGCGATGACGCCGCGGCGGTCGCAGAAGCCGACGGCCATGAGGATGACGACGACGTAGAGGACGGCAACGGCCATCCCGAGGGGCGAGAACGTGTCGACGAGGAAGATGCAGAGCGCGCCGAGCGCGGCCGCGAGCGGCAGTAGCACCCCGGGCCGCGCCGGGGTGGTGATCATCCTGTCCTGGCTCATCCGGGTGGGTCTCGTCTGCATAGCCCTCGTCCGGCCCGTCGCCCCCGCCCGCGATCGCTGCACGACCCGCTGCTCTTCGGTAGCGCCGCACGGGGCGGCGGCGCAAGCCGCCTCGGCGGCATCCCGGACGGGGCGATGGGTGGGAGCTCGGGCATCGGCCCTCGGGCCGAGCCGGGGGTCACGGCGGCCGGCCACCCGGGCGCGGGGCGGGGGAGGGACCCTGCGCGCATCGGCTGGCCGGCCGCCGCCGACGGCGGGGCACGGGAGGGAAGAGCCCCGACCGTCGCGCGGAGCACCCGCAGGCGCCCCGAACGCGATCTCGCGAGGGCCGGACGAAGGCGCCGGCGCCCTCAGCGTGGCGTGCCGCGCGCCATCGCGGCAGCGCGTTGCGGGAGGTGGTATTCGGGCATGAGCGACTCCGGTTCGAGGGCGCCGCGAGGCGGATTGGCGGCGCGATGTCCGTGAGATTGTCCCCGCCGCGGCGTCCGGTCTTTCGCGAACACACTCCGTGTTCCCCGGCCGCACGGCCTCAGTGGGCGGGTGTTCCCGGAGCAGGGCCGCCGCCCCGCGTCAACAGCACGGAGAGGGCGGCGACGAGCATGACGACGCCGAGCACGTAGAAGGTGTCGGAGAAGGCCATCACCAGGGCCTGGGCGGCGACGCGGTCGCCGAGCGCCACGATCGCCTCGTGCGCCGCTTTGGCGGCGTCGGGCGTGCCGTGCGCCATCAGGTAGCGCTGCATCGCCGCGAGGGTCTCGCGCACGGTGACGCCATACTCCGTCACCGACTGGCCGATGATGTTCGAGTGGAACTGCTCACGCTTGGTGATCACCGTGCCGAGCGCCGCCGTGCCGACGGCGCCGCCGAGGTTGCGCAGCATGTTGAAGATGCCCGACGCCGCCGCCGCGTCCTCGCGAGCGATGCCGAGCATGGCGATGCCGGTGAGCGGCGTCAGCACGATCGCCTGGCCGACGGCGCGCACGATGTTCGGCCAGAAGAACTGCGGGCCCGAATAGTCGAGGTCCATATGGACGTTCATGAAGCAGCTCGCGGCGAAGATCGTCAGCCCGACGATGACGATGGCGCGGGAATCGAAGCGGCCGACAAGAAGCGGCACGAACGGGATGATGAGGAGCTGCGGCAGGCCGACCCAGGCGAGCACCTCGCCGATCTCTTCGGCATTGTAGCCCTGCGCCAGCGCCAGGTATTGCGGCAGCACGTAGACCGAGCCGTAGAGGGCGAAGCCGACGAGCACGTTGGCGAAGGTGCCGAAGCCGAAGTTGCGCCGCGCCAGCAGGCGCAGCCGGACGGCTGGGTGGCTGGAGTTGAGCTCGATGGCGACGAACAGCGCGAGGAAGACGGCGGAGGCAAGGGCGAGCCGGACGATCATCGGCGAGCCGAACCAATCGTGCAGGTTGCCCTCCTCGAGCACCGTCTGCAGGCAGGCGAGCCCGATCGCCATGCAGGCGATGCCGAGCCAGTCTCCCTCCTTCAGAAGGGCGAGGCGCATCGGCGCCTTCTCGAGGGTGAAGAACAGGATCGCCAGCATGATCCCGCCGGGCACCATGTTGACGAAGAAGATCGTCGGCCAGCCGTAGGTCTCGGTCAGGTAGCCGCCGATCGTCGGGCCGATGGCCGGGGCGAAGGTCGCCGTCGTGGCGAAGACGGCGATGCCAATCGGCTGCTGGCTCTTCGGCAGGTTGGTCAGCGCGTAGGTGAACGCCATCGGGATCATGACGCCGCCGCAGAAGCCCTGGAAGCCGCGCAGCACGATCATCTGCGAGAGGTCGTGGGCGAAGGCGCAGGCGGCGGAGAAGGCGAGGAACAGCGCCGTGTTGACCATCAGGAAGCGGCGAAAGGAGAAGACGCGGCTCAGATAGTCGGTCAGCGGGATGACGATGATCTCGCCGATCAGGTAGGCGGTGGAGACCCAGGTGCCGTTGTCCATCCCGGTGCCGATGCCGCCCTCGATGTCGGGCAGCGAGGCGTTGGTGATCTGGATGTTGAGGACGGCCATCAGCGCGCCGAGCATGCAGCCGCAGAGGGCGAGCCAGGTGGTGAGGCTCGCCTTCTCCCCGTCCGAGGGCGCGGCCGTGGCGGCGCTCACGGCCGTCCGCCTTCGGCGACGAGGATCGGCGCGGCGCGCAGCGGCAGCCGGTCGGCCTTGTGGAGACGCCCGCCGTCGACCACCGGCCCGGCCGGCGCGGCCCCCGGGGAGACGTCGATGGTCGGCGTCACCGACATGCCCGGGCGGAGCAGTCCGGCGAGCGGGTTCGCCGGGTCGAGGCGGATCTTCACCGGGATGCGCTGGACGATCTTAGTGAAGTTGCCGGTGGCGTTGTCGGGCGGCAGCAGCGCGAACTCCTCGCCGCTCGCCGGGGCGATGCTGTCGACGACGCCGTGCACGGTGATCGACGGGAAGGTGTCGACGGCGATCCGCACCGACTGCCCGGCGCGCACGTCGGTGAGCTCGGTCTCCTTGAAGTTGCCGACGACGTAGGTGCGGTCGAGCGGCACGATCGCCATCAGCTGCGTCCCCGGCGCGACGATCTGGCCGACGCGCAGCGTGCGCTCGCCGACGACGCCGTCCGTTGGCGTCGTGATCGTGGTGTAGCCGAGGTTGAGCTCGGCCGTGCGCTCGGCCGCCTGCGTGTGGGCGAGCAGCCCCTTCGCCTCCTCGAGCTTCGCCTGCAGGATCGCCACCTGCTTCTCGGCGGCGTCGGCGGCGGCCTCGTCCTTGACGACGCTCGCCTGCAGCCCGCTCGCCTGCGACGCGGCCTGCTGGGCGTCCTGGACGCTGCCGTAGCCGTCGCGCGCCAGGGTGCCGAAGCGCGCGTTGTTCTGGACCGCGTAGGCCTGCGCCGCGGCGTCGACCTTGATCGTCGCCTGCGCCTCGGCGATCAGCGATTGCTGCTCGATGAGTTGGGCTTCGACGTCGGCGACGTTCGCCGCCGCTGCCGCGACGTCGCCGCGGGCCTGGGCGAGGGCCGCCGCATAGGGCCGCTCGTCGATGCGGGCGAGCACCTGGCCGGCACGGACGGGCTCGTTGTCGCCGACCAGGACCTCGGCGATCGGGCCGCCGACCTGCGGGGCGATGGTGACGACGTCGGCCTGGACGGTGGCGTCGTCGGTCGACACTTCGTAGCGCCACACCGTCAGGTACTGCCACGCGGCCGCTCCGGCGATGCTGAGGACGACGACGGCGACGGTGGCGACGAGGGCGGTGCGCCGCAGCGAGAGGCGCCGGCGCGGCGGCGCCGAGGCGGTGGCGGCGGGCGGTTCGGCGAAGGCGGGGCTGGCCTCGGCCAGCGGCACTTGGCGGTCGGCCCGCGGCGGGCCGGGAATGATCGTGGCGGTCATCGGTCGACCTTTCGTTTGGCTTGTCGCGGGCGAGCAGGGCCGCACGGCGCGGCGGCAGCGGGGTGGCGGAAGGCGGATCGGCGGGATCGGGCCGGCGGGTCTCCGGCCGGCGGGCGAGCCGGACCCTTGGGGTCAGGCCTCGGCCGACGCCGCGGCGGCGGACCGCCAGCGGTGCGGCGTCTCGCCGACGAAGCGCTTGAACACGGTGGTGAAGTGCGCCTGGGTCTGGAAGCCGACGTCGAGGGCGATCTCGACGAGGGCGGCGTTCGTCTCGCGCATCATCTCCTGGGCCCGGGCGATGCGCCGGCGCAGCATGTACTCGTGCGGGCGCTGGCCGGTCAGGGCGCGGAACTGGGCGGCGAAGTGCATCCGCGTCAGCCCGGCGGCCGCGGCGAGATCGGCGAGCGAGATGCGCTCGCCGAGGTGCGTCTCGATATAGGCGAGGGTCCGCTTCATCCGCCACGTCGGCAGCGGGCTGCAGCGCCGCTTCGGCGTCGTGTGGACGGCGCCGTCGGCCGGAGCCGGGGCGGCGGGCTCATGCGGGGCCGGTGCGGTCACGCTCGCCGTCGTCGGGGCGGCCAGCGCCGTCCGCGGGGAGGCGCGCTCCGCCGATGTCGGTGCGGCCTCGACCTGTCGGGCGAGCAGCGCCTGGTGGTCTGCGGCGTCGCCGCCGCCGGGGGTCCGGGCGAACTCACCGGCCTGCAGGTCGAGGATCGCGCCGGCTGCGTCCGCCGTGTCGGAGAGGACGAGGGTGAGAGTGAGGTGCAGCCGGCCGGCCAAGGCCGTGGCGCTCGCCGAGCCGGTGCGGCCGCTCCCATCGGCGGAGCGCCGGACATCGGCCTCGAAGCGGGCGACGCGGGTCGCCGGCGATGCGGCGCCGGCGAGATCGGCGAGGACGAGTTCGAGCGCGAGGCGCCCACCCTCCGGCCACGCCTGCTGCGGCACGGCGCCCGGCGCCGCTGGCGCGCCACTCTTGCTGGAAAGCGGGATTGACAGCATGGAGACACTCCCTTCGCCGACTTGCGCGTCCGGGGGCCGACGGTGCTTCCCCGCGACGGGGTGCCGAGGCTCCGGGCCGAGCCGACGGGGCTCGGGGGATGGACGCGACCAGGACTGGAGGAAGTGTGGCGGCGAGGGAGGGCGCGAACCATTCTACGCGCGGTTCGGCGCTTGCCGCGTTGGTCTAGGGTGACCATACGTTGGTTTAGGGTGCGACGCGCTCCGGCCGGCTCGTCGTCGGTGTGGCCCGTCAGCCGACCGCCCACATCACCATCGCGGCGACCGCCATGGCCGTCGCCGCGAGCGCGACGAGGCGCACCAGCATGCCGAGGTCGCCGGGACACGGTGCGGCCGCACCGTGCGCGCCGTCGCGTCGCGCGCTTGCCGCGAGCGGCGAGGCATGGCCCGGATGCATCTGTCGTGCGACGTAGAAATAGCCGAGCCGAGGCAGCATTTCGCTTTCCTTTCAGCCGCAATGGAGAGTTTGCCGGTCGGGCAGGCCCGCACGGAAGGTGGATCGGGTGCGCGGCACCGTGGGCCCGGCCACAGGGCTACGGCGACAGCAGCTCGTCGGCCGCCATCAGCCCGGCGGAGGTGCAGGCGAGCCACATTGCCTCGTCCCAGTGGTTGAAGGAGGCAGGCGGCAGCCGCTGCCGCAGCAGCGTGGCGATGACCAGGGTAAACAGCGCGTAGAGCGCCAGCCACGTTGCCGTCGCCGGCACGTATTCGATCTTTCCGAGAAGCGCGATGAACAGAGAGAAGCAGATCTTGAAGCCGAATCTGCTGATCGCACTCTGCGATTGCTGGTCCAGTCGTGCGAGCATGGAAAATGTCCGACATCCTGCGGGGAGAGCCCTTGCCGCCGCGGCGATCGGGCCGTCAATTGGCGGATCCGCCCCATGGTCGCGCCGCCGCCGCTACTGCAGGGAGCGCCACAGCAGCGGCCACATCGAAACCGAGGCGATGGCGACCGAGCTCAACAGAAGCGCGACCAGCGTGGCCGCTTCGGCAAGCGACGCAAGGACCGCCCTCGTCCGCGTCGTCGAAGAGAAGTCTCGGCGACCCGCAGAAGCATTCGTGCGCCTCTTCTCTTCAGCGTCCGGCGTCGAAATATGACCGTTCATGATCAACACGAGACCGGGCCTCCGCCCGCGATGTGAATGTCGGGCCGGATCCTACTTTCGATCGGCATAAAAATTCGAGATGGGTTAGCAGGCGATCTCATAAAGACCGCCTATGCGGAGGACGCCGCATCGGCGACTGCCGCGCCGGTGTCGGGGTCTGCCGGCAGCGGCGGGTCAGCCGCAGCGATCGACGCCGTCCGCGGCCGCCTGCAGGCCGGCCAGCAGGGCGACGAAAGCCTCGCCGGCACGGGCGAGCGGGCCGGAATTGTCGAGCTCGACGGCACCGTTCAGCTGCATCTCGGCGCTGCGGGAGAGCCGCGCCTCGACGGCGGCGGCGGTCTCGCGGCCACGCTGGGCGAGACGCGCGGCGAGCACCGCGCGCGGCGCCGTCACTTGGACGACGACGACGCGGCCGTAGCGTCGGCGCGCCGCCTCGACTGCGGCGCGCGAGACGTTGGCGACGACCGAGCCGCCGGCGGCGATGACGTCGTCGATGGAGCGCGGCAGGGCGTAGGCGAGGCCGTGCGCCTGCCAGTGGAGCGCGAAGGCGCCGCTCTCGGCCAGCACCGCGAATTCGGCCGGCGAGAGCGTGTCGTGATCCTCGAGCGCCGTATCCGCCGTCCGGGTGACGACGCGGCGGGCGAAGGCGAGGTCCGGACGGTCGCCGAGCGCCTGCCGCGCATAGCCGATCAGGCTGTCCTTGCCGGCGCCCGACGGGCCGACGACGAGGACCAGGGTGCCGGGGCCGATCGGCGCGTCGATCTCGCTCATGGCGGCGGGCCTCAGGCGACGCGCCGGCCTTCTCGCCAGACCCGCCGCACCACCGGCACCGCCCCCGCCGCCTCGACCGATCCATGCGTCGGCGCCGAGACCTGGACGAGGTCGGCGCGGCGGTCGATTTCGATGGCGCCGCGGTCGGCGAGGCCGGCGGCGTCGGCCGGCCGCACGCTGACGAGCTGCACGGCGGCGGCGATGCCGCCCGGCAGCGCCTCGGCCAGGAGGAAGGCCGCATGGATCAGGCTGAACGGCACGTAGTCCGACGACAGCACGTCGAGGAGGCCGGCGGCGGCGAGGGTGCCGGCGGCGACGTTGCCGGAGTGGGAGCCGCCGCGCACCACGTTCGGCGCCCCCATCAGGATCTGCATGCCGCTCGCTCGGGCGGCGGTCGCCGCCTCGAGCGTCGTCGGGAATTCGCAGAGCGTCGCGCCGTCGCGCCGCGCTTCGGCGACGTGCTCGACGGTTGCGTCGTCGTGGCTCGCGAGGCGGATGCCGCGGTCGCGGCAGCGCTCGGCGATGGCGGCGCGGTTCGGCTCCGACCACTCGGCAGCGTTGCCGCGGCGACGCTCGACGAACAGGTCGAACTCGGCGTCCGACATGCCGGTCTTGCCCTGGTAGTAGATGCGGTGCGCCTCCAGGCTGGTGAACTGGCGCTGGCCGGGCGTGTGGTCCATCAGCGATGCGAGGCGCACGTCCGGCGAGCCTTCCAGGGTCTCGAAGCCGGCGAGGGCGTCGGCGGAGGAGACCTCGCAGCGCAAGTGGATGAAGTGCTCGGCCCTGAGCCGGCCGGCGCGCCGCCCGGCGGCGACCGCGTCGGCCAGCGTGCGCATGTCGGCGGCGGTGAAGCGCACGTCCTCGTCGGTGCCGACCCTGAGCGCGTCGAAGACGGTGGTGATGCCCGAGGCGGCGATCTGCGCGTCGTGGGCGAGGAGGGCGGCGTCGGCGTTCCAGCGCACGCCGGGCCGCGGCGCGTAGTGGCTCTCGAGGTGGTCGGTGTGGAGCTCGACGAGGCCGGGAAGGAGCCAGTCGCCGCCGAGGTCCTCGCCGCCGTGCCCGGGCGCCGCCGCGGCGATGTCGGCGATCCGTCCGTCTCGCACCAAGACGTCGCCGGCGACGACGCCGTCGGGCCGCACGATACGGGCGTTGCGCAGGATGAGCTCGGCGGCAGGCATGGCGCTCCAGGGGTGTTGCACGCCGTTCATGTGACGATGCGGCGCATTTGTTGGGAAAGGAGATCGATAACCGTCACCGTCACGACGACGAGAATCAGGATAGTTGCAGTTTCGGAATAGTAGAATCCGCGAATAGATTCGAACATCACCTGACCGATGCCGCCGGCGCCGACCAGGCCGAGAACGGTAGCAGAGCGGACGTTGGATTCGAAGCGATAGAGGGAGAAGGAGATCCACAAGGGCAGGACCTGCGGGATGACGCCGAAGACGACCTCCTGCAGGCGGGTAGCGCCGGTGGCGCGGATCGCCTCGACGGGGCGCGGATCGATCGCCTCGACGGCCTCGGAAAAGAGCTTCGCCAGGATGCCGGTGGTGTGGATGAAGAGGGCCATGACGCCGGCAAAGGGCCCGAGCCCGACGGCGACGACGAAGAGGACGGCGAACACCACCTCGTGGATCGCCCGGAAGGCGTCCATCAGCCGGCGCACCGGCTGGTAGATCCACCACGGCACGATGTTGCTGGACGAGAGGATGCCGAACGGCACCGCGGCGACGACGGCGAGCGCCGTGCCCCAGACGGCGATCTGCACCGTCAGGATCGTCTCGGCGAGGTAATAGTCGAAGTCGCGGAAGTTCGGCTTCAGGAAGCCGCTGGCGTACTCGGCCATGTTGCCGGCGTCCGTGAACAGGTTCACGAACCGGTAGACCTCGGCCGGCATGAAGCTCCAGGCGAGGCAGACGGCGAGCCCGCCCCAGACGAGGACGGCGAAGGCGGTGCGACCGAGGTCGCGCGGTGGCGCGTCACTAGACGATGGCTTGCGGGACGGCAGATCGGCCGAAACGGGGGCGGTCGAGACGTCCATGCTCGGCTCCTCGGCACGGGGTGGCGGCTGGCCGCCACCCCGGAGATGCGGCTTGCCGTCGGCTCAGGTCTGCGGCACCGTCGCCATCAGCTTCTCCAGCTCGGCCTTCTTGGCGTCGAGCGTCTTGACCTCGGCGGCCTTCTCTTCGGCGGAGAGCTTCTCGTCCGCCTTGACCTGGAAGATCTTCTTGGTGACCTCCATGATGCGGACGGGATAGAGCTGTGCGTCGGACGACGGGCGGAACGGCGCCCAGCCGAGCGCCTTCAGGATCTCGCGGTGCTTGGCGACTTCCTCCGGCGTGCCGGCGCGGCCGTAGCTCATGAAGAAGCGCATCAGCTTGTCCTGGACGATCGGGTCGAGGTCGCTGCGCCAGACGAGCGGATCGGAGGGGATCAGCGGCGACGTCCAGATCACCTTGATCTTCTTGAACGCCTCGGGGTTGGTGACGGCGAGGCGGGCCATGTTCTCGGTGTTGTTGGTGGCGAGATCGACCTGGCCGTTGGCGACCGCGAGCGCGTTGGTCTCGTGGTTGGCGTTGCGCACCGCCTTGAAGCAGCTCTTCGGGTCGATGCCCTTGGCGGCGAAGATGAAGGTCGTCGGCACCAGGAAGCCCGAGGTCGAGTTCGGGTCGCCCATGCCGAAGTTGAGCGAGGCGTCGCACTTCAGCGCGTCGTCGAGCGAGGTGAGCGGGCTGTCGGCCTGGGTGATCAGCACCGACCAGTAGCCCGGGCTGCCGTCGGCGGCGACCGTCTGGGCGAAGACCTCGCCCTTGGCGCGGTCGACCGCCTCGATCGCCGACTTGTTGCCGAACCAGGCGGTATCGACCTTGCCGAAGCGCATGCCCTCGATGACGCCGGCATAGTCGGTGGCGAAGAACGGCTTGATGGCGAGGCCGGTCTCGGCCTGCATGTCGGCGAGGAAGGGCTCCCAGATGGTCTTCAGGTTGTTCTGGGACTCCGTCGAGATGATGCCGAAATTAACCTCGGTCGGCGCCGCGGTCTCGGCGAGGGCGACGGTCGGCAGGGTCGCGGCGATCACGGCCGCGGCGAGGCCTCGGGCGAGCGGATGCATGGCTGGTCTCCTCGGTGATAGCCGGCGGCGGCGCCACCGGATCTTGGGTTCACGCGGTGGCGAAGCGGCGCCCTTCGCTGTCCCAGTGCGGTGCGGTGGCCGGCAGGGTGGCGGCGGCGGCGAGCAGCTCCTCGCCGGCGGCGCCGTAGAGGCCGAACAGCACCTCGTCGGTGAGGGCGGCGGATGGCCCGTCGAAGGCGACGGCGCCGTCCTTCAGCGCGATGGTGCGCGGGCAGTAGCGGCGGGCGTAGTCGACCTGGTGCAGCGACACGAGCACGGTGACGCCGTCCTGGCGGTTGATCTCGGTCAGCGTTTCCATGACGCGGCGGGCCGAGCCCGGATCGAGGGAGGCGATCGGCTCGTCGGCGAGGATCAGCCGGGCGCCCTGGACGAGGGCGCGGGCGATCGCCGCTCGCTGCTGCTGGCCGCCGGAGAGCTGCGAGGCGCGCTGGCGGGCCTTCTCGGCGATGCCGACGCGGGCGAGCGCCGCCATCGCCCGCTCGACCTCGACGCGAGGAAACAGGCCGAGGGTGCCGCGCCAGGCGGCGATGCGGCCGAGGCAGCCGATCAGCACGTTGGTGATGACCGGCAGCCGGCCGACGAGGTTGAACTGCTGGAACACCACGCCGACGTCGCGGCGGATGGAACGGGCCGCCGGCGACAGCCGCCCGCCTGACTGCAGGGTGCGGCCGAAGACGGCGATCTCGGCGACACCCTCACCGCGCTCCAAGCCGGCGAGATGGCGGATCAGCGTCGACTTGCCGGAGCCGGAGGCGCCGATCAGCGCCACCATCTCTCCCTCGGCGATCGCCAGGCTCACGTCCGTCAGCGCCGGCCGCCGGCGAAAGCTCTTCGACAGCCGGTCGATCCTCAGTGCCGCCATCCGTCGTTCTCCGGGTGCGTTGGACCTGCGGGAACATCGGCGGGCCGCCGATCCCACTGTTCGGGCCCCACCATTCACTCGTGCTGCAGTCCGGACTATTCAATATCTATAAGATGACGCCTGCGCGACACGCAGACAAAACTCGAAAATTTTACGTATTTAGTTGATTTACATTG
>Ga0255338_1002849_pt1 | contig 23056 bp, 19 predicted proteins | sample MeOH1_35cm_T4_19_FD_203715 | JGI IMG/M metagenome (GOLD analysis project Ga0255338, IMG submission 203715) | Sandy soil microbial communities from University of British Columbia, Vancouver, Canada - MeOH1_35cm_T4_195 | ecosystem: Engineered > Artificial ecosystem > Sand microcosm > Unclassified ...
CTGGCCGTCCTGGCGCAGCGGCTCGCGCGCCGCATCTGCGAGAAGTGCTCGGAGCCCTGTGCGCCCACCGAGGAGCAGAAGGTGCTGCTCGGCCGCCTGTTGGACGGCGTCCAGCTGCGCAAGGGCCGAGGCTGCGATCACTGCCACCACACCGGCTACCGCAAGCGGGTGGGCATCTTCGAGCTGCTCCTGGTGGATCCCGGCCTGCAGGATCTCATCGTCGCGGGGGGGCACAATGCGCAGATCCGCCAGTACGCCCGCGAGCACGGCTTCAAGACCATGGTGGATGACGCCATGGGGAAGGTCGCCGCGGGATGGACGACGGTGGACGAGCTCGTCCGCGTCATCCCCTACCGGCACATCACCGCCACCCGCGACGAGAAGCGCTGAGCGCCGGTCCGCTCAGGACGCCTGAATCACCAGGAACACGATCACCAGGAGCGCCAGGGCGACGAGGACGGTCACCGCCACCTTCGCCCAGGAGAGGGGCTTCTCACCCAGGACGCAGCTCGGGTCCTGCCCGTGCACCACCACGCGGTACAGCTTCTTGCCGTAGCGGTACGCGAGCACGTAGGCGGGCAGCGCGTAGTGCGCGGTCTCCAGGCCCGACAGCGTTACCGCCGCGTGCAGGTTGCGGTGGCGGCGGCCGGGGAGCTCCGAGCGGGCGATGTGCCCGCGCGCCGTGAGCTCCACCGCGGCGAGGATCTGTCGCCGCGCGCCCGAGCGCGTCACATCGAAGAGCTCCACCTGAGCGTTCGGTGGGCCCTCGGGCTTCGGCTTCGCCTTGGCGAGGTTGTAGGAGGGAGAGAGCTTCTGGGTCTCCGCCTGGGTCAACCCCCGGGAGGCGGAGACGAGGATGTCGTTGAGCACGAGGTGGGTCGCGCCTGAGTGCGGTGCCCAGTCGCTGCGGTGGGAGCCCGCGTCCGTGTCGGCCGTCCAGGTGGCCTCCACCTGCGCGTCGAACTTCCAGCCCGGCCACCACATCGGCCGCAGCGAGTCCAGTGCCGCGCGGCTCGCCAGATCCTTGGGCCGGAAGAAGCCGCCCTTGCCCAGGAAGATCCTCAGCGCCTCGTGCGCCTGATCGGTGCCGACCTCGAAGGGGACGAACCGGTCCGCCTGATCGATGGGGTCCTCCTGCGTCTCGGTGCGCATCTCCGACGCGCAGAAGGCGCACTTGGGCGCCTGGGCCTCCACCGAGTACGCGACCGCCGATCCACAGTTGCTGCAGCGGATGACGCGGGCGCGCTCGCGATCCACGGCCCGTGGGGGCCTCGGCGTGGGCAGCGCGCAGACGGGGCAGCGGAGGTCCTCGGCCTCCAGCCGGCTGTGACAGCGCTGGCACTGGGCTTCAGGGGAGGGCATCAGCGCACCTTCCCATGCGACAGCAGCAAGTACAGGCCGCCGAGGACCAGGAGCACCAGCAGCACGGCGAGCGCCACCTTCACCCAGGAGGTGGGCACGCGGCCGTACACCTTCCCCGTCTGACCGTTGACGAGGAAGTGCAGGGGCGGGGCCTTGGGGTCGTGGCGCAGCGCCAGCACCCAGACGGGGAGCAGGCAGACCACGAGGGACTCCTGGTGGAACCGCGTCGAGTACTCGAGGCTCCGGTGCGAGTCCCCCGGCATGAAGGCCGAGAGCCGCTTGCGCAGCAGGCCTGTCACCTCCGCGCGCGCCTGCTGCAGGCACTGCTCCTGGGGCAGCGAGGGGTCTTCGCTGATCCACCCCGCCACGAGCGCATCGTCGTAGCGCCGCAGCGCGCGGAGATCGAACGGCTCGAGGTGCTCCAGCTCCTCGTTGGGCAGGCCCGAGGAGGCGGTGACGAGCACATCCGGGACATACTCCGTGTGGCGGCCTTGGAGAGGGCACCACTCGGTCCGCGTCACCTGCCGCGTCTTGGTGACGGTCTTCCCGTTCTCCGTGGTCGTGTACGTCTCCGTCTCCGTGTAGTTCTCGCCGATGGAGGCGCTGAACTCGGACTCGGCGAGCGCGCTGTAGAGCCAGGCCGGCACGTAGATGCCGCGCAGCTCCTCGACAGAGGCGTTGCGGATGCTGCGCGGGGCCCAGAAGCTGCGGCGGAGCAGGTTCTCGCGCGCCAGCTCCCGGGCCTTCTGCGGCGTCTGCACGAAGCCGAGCGCGAAGGTGGGCGGGGGCCGGTCCGGAGTCGGCGGCCGCTCCACCACGGAAGGGGCCGCGCAGTATGGGCACGTGGTGGTGCGGAGCGTGTCCGCCACCACCAGCTGGGCCCCACAGGACTGGCAGGACAGGTTCACCCGAGGTGGCTCCTGGCGCGTGAGTGGCTCGCACCTCCATCTTAGAGAGTCACGGGGACCGGCGCGAGGCCTTCCTCCGGGAGCCTCCCATTCCAGAGCCTCAGGCGTCGCGGCACAGCCGGTCCACGCGCTTGAGCAGGGTGGGCAGCCGCGACGGCCCGTGCATGCGCTGGATGCACGCCGCGGCGTCCAGGACGTCCACCCCCACGGCTGTCACCAGCAGGGGCCGCTGGCTGCCCCCTCGCAGCACCGGGACGGAGAGCCGGCTGGACTGGAACGCCGTCTTCGCCACGCCGATGACGGGGAGGCTCCGCCCGAGCGCCTCGTACAGGTGGGCGCCCAGTCCGGGCCGCTCCTCCCCCGCCAGCCACACGTAGCCGTCGATGACGATGGTCGTCAGCGGGTCGGGCACGAGCGCCAGCACGCGCAGGAGCGCCGGCAGCTCCCGGCGGTAGAACTCGCCAGGGACATAGGGCTCGGCGGGCGGCCCCCGGTCCACGAAGTGCGCCGCCTCGGCCGCGTCGCCCCAGTCCCGGAAGACGACGCACGCCGCCACCGTTGCATCCGGCCGGTAGTCCACATCGACACTGGCGAGCATCCGGGTGCCTCCTGCGTCTACGGGGCCGTCGCGGCGAACCGCTGGAGCGCGTCACCCGTCATGCGGCACAGCTTCCACTCGGGCGCCAGCGCCGCGCCCAGGGACTCGTAGAACTGGATGGCGGGCGTGTTCCAGTCGAGCACCATCCACTCGAAGCGCCCGCAGTTGCGCTCCACGGCGAGGCGCGCCATCCGCGCGAGCAGTGCCTTGCCCAACCCCCGCCCGCGGTGCGAGGGCAGGACGAAGAGGTCCTCGAGGTACAGGCTCGGCTGGCCCAGGAACGTCGAGTAGGTGTGGAAGAAGAGCGCGTAGCCCACGAGCTGGGCTCCCTCCTCGGCCAGCAGCACCTCGGCGTAGGGGCGAGGGCCGAAGAGGTGCTCGCGCAGCCGGGCCTCGTCCACGACGACCTGGTGGGAGAGCTTCTCGTAGTCAGCCAACGCGCGGATGAGCTGGAGGATGCCGGGGATGTCAGCGGGGGTGGCGGGGCGGATCATGCGCGCGATGCTAGCGCCTGGGCGCGGGAAGCGCGTGCCAGCAGATGGGACAACCGCATATCTTCCGCCCGGGCCTTGGAGCCTGTGCGAAGGAAGGCATGACATGGAGACGGGCAGACCGGAGTTCGGCCCTCCCGGGGATGGTGAGGAGCAGGCCGCGGTGGCGGACATCGTCGCGCAGGCGTTCGCCATGACGCCCCAGGAGAGCGCCGCCTGGGTCGAGAAGGCGGGGCTGGCCAACCTCCGGGTGCTGCGTGAGAAGGGGATGGTGACAGCCACGGCGCTCCCCATCCCCATGGGCCAGTGGTTCGGCGGGCGGCGGGTCGCCATGGCGGGCATTGGTGGGGTGGGGGTGGCTCCTAGCGCGCGAGGCGGGGGAGCGGCCACCCGGCTCATGCAGCGCACCCTCCAGGAGCTTCGCAGCCTGGGGTTCCCGCTCTCCGTCCTCTACCCCGCCACCCAGCCGCTCTACCGGCGCGTGGGCTACGAGCAGGCCGGGGCCCGGTTCGAGCTCCGCGTCCAGGCGCCTCGCCTCGACTTCAAGGAGCGCACCCTCCAGGTCCGGCCCGTGAAGCCGGCCGACCTCCCCGCCGTCCAGGAGCTCTACCGCCGCTACGCCTCCACCCGGCAGGGCTACCTCGATCGCGGCCCCTACGTCTGGGACCGCGTGTTCCACCCTCGCAACGAGACGGCCTACGGCTTCGTCGTGGAGGGCGCCAATGGCCTGGAGGGCTATGTCTGGCTCGTGCGCCGCCGCAAGGTGGACCTCCAGCAGGAGATCTTCCTCACGGACTCCGTCGTCTCCACCCCCGCGGCGGGGCGGCGGCTCTTGAGCTTCCTGGGCGATCACCGCTCGCTGGCGCAGGAGGTGGTCTGGACCGGCGGCCCGATGGATCCGCTGCTCGTCCTGATGCGCGAGCAGACCTACCAGGTGAAGCTGCTCTTCCACTGGATGATGCGTGTGCTGGACGTCCCCGCCGCGCTCGAGTCCCGGGGCTACCCGGCGGGGGTCTCCGGCACCCTGCACCTGCACGTGGAGGATGACCTCTTCCCCGAGAACCGCGGCAGCTTCACCCTCGAGGTGTCTGGGGGCACGGGGCATGTGCAGCGGGGCGGGGGCGGGCTCATGAGCCTGGATGTCCGGGCGCTCGCGCCCCTCTATACGGGCTTCCTGACCGCGGAGGCGCTGCGCTCGGTGGGGGCACTGGTGGCGGATGACGCCACCGTGCGGCTGGCGGCCACGCTCTTCTCGGGGGCCCCTCCGGCGCTCCCGGACATGTTCTGATGCGGCGGCCTCGCGGGGCGCTGGCGAAGGCTTGGGAACGGTAGTAGGCGAGGGGCTCTCGCCGAGGAGCAAGAGCATGCGCGCATTCGTCACGGGTGGTTCTGGATTCGTGGGCCGGCGGCTCATTCCGGCGCTTCGCGAGCAGGGGCACACAGTGCGGGCCCTGGGCCGCTCGCAGTCATCCCTCGAGCAGGTGCGCCAGGCGGGCGCCGAGCCGTGCGAGGGGGATCTCTCGAACGTGGACTCGCTCAAGCGAGGCATGGAGGGCTGTGAGCTCGTCTTCCACTCGGCGGCCACGGTGAAGCAGTGGGGCCCGCGGGCCGAGTTCTTCGAGGGCAACGTGCGCGGCACGGAGAACGTGCTGGAGGCGGCGCGGGCGGTGGGCGTCAAACGCCTGGTGCACGTCAGCACCGAGGCGGTGCTCGTGGATGGCTCGCCCCTGGTCAACGTGGACGAGACGCGGCCCCTGCCCGAGCGGCCGATCGGCAACTACTCCTCCACCAAGGGTGCGGCGGAGCGGCTCGTGCTCTCGGTCAACTCGCCCGAGCTGACCACGGTCGTCGTGCGCCCCCGCTTCATCTGGGGCAAGGGCGACACCTCCGTGCTCCCCATCATCATCGATGCGGTGAAGTCCGGCCGGTTCCGCTGGGTGGACGGAGGCAACTTCAAGACCTCCACGTGCCACGTCGCCAACTGCGTGGAGGGGATGCTGCTGGCGGCGGAGAAGGGGCGCGGCGGCCAGGTGTACTTCCTCACCGATGGCGCGCCGGTGGTCTTCCGCGAGTTCATCACCGCGATGCTGAAGACGCAGGGGGTGGATCCCGGGAACAAGAAGATCCCCTTCGGGCTCTCGATGGTGGTGGCGACGGTGTCCGAGCTGCTCTGGAACTTCCTGCCGTTGCCGGGCAACCCGCTCATCACCCGTCAGGAGCTGCTGCTGGCAGGCTGGGAGGTGACGGTGAGCGACGAGAAGGCGCGCCGGGAGCTGGGGTACGAGGGCCGCATGACGCGGGAGGCGGGGCTGCGCGAGATGGAGCGTGCGCAGGGCTGAGCCCGGCCGCCGTTCGTAGTAGCCTGCAGCCTCCAGGCCGGAGGTTCGTGGCATGCGCAGGTTCGAGTTCGTCGAGGGGTCCAGCTCCAAGTTCTGGAGCCCGGAGCTGCAGGGCAACACCTTCATTGTCACCTACGGGCGGATTGGCACCGCGGGGCAGCGCAAGGAGAAGGCGTTCCCGGACGAGGAGAGCGCCCGGCGCGAGTACGACAAGAAGGTCGCCGAGAAGCTGCGCGAGGGTTACCGCGAGGTGACGGAGGGCGGGGAGGCGCCCGCGCCTGCTGCCGCCGCGCGCAAGGAGAAGGAGCCACCCCCGCTGCCCGAGCTGCCTCCCCGGCTGCGCCTGGCGAAGCCCACGGCGGAGCAGGTGACGGCGGCGGCCCAGGCGCTCTCGGCGCTGGAGTCCCGGCTCGGCAAGCGGAGCTGGCAGGTGGCACTCCAGGCGCGGCGGGCGCGGCGGGCGCTGCGCAGGCTGGGAGGCAGCGATCCCGCGGCGCATGCCGCGCTGGGGCCGGTGTTCGAGTCTCTCATGGGGAAGGTGGTGGCACCCCAGGGCCAGCCCCGGCTGCCGCTGAGGTTCGCGATGATGCTGCTGGGAGAGCTGGACGTGGCGGCGTTCGTCCGGGTCTCGCAGCAGTGGAAGCGCGCGCCCGCGGGGGGCTCGGCGGGAGGCACCGCGGTGGTGGCCCGTGAGGTGGAGGCGCTGGCCGAGCCGGAGCTCGCGCTGCGGGTGGGGCTGCTGCTCACCGAGCGTCCCGAGCTGCGCGGAGGCTCCGAGGTGGGCTGGCAGCGGCGCTGGAATGCGCTCAAGCCGCACCTGGAGGCGCACCTGAAGGGGGCGGGAGGAGCGCTTCAGAGCCACCTGCGCGCCATCGAGACGGGCGGAGATGCACACCTGGCGCAGCGTGTGGCGCGCATGGGGGCGTGACATGAAGCGAACCTCGAAGTGGTGTCTGCCCGTGGCGCTCCTGCTGGTGGTGTCGGGGTGCTCGTCGGGTAACGCATCGAGGCGAGGCGGTGGCTCGCTCGAGGCGCGCGCGGAGGAGCTGGAGGAGCGCAACCGGGCGCTCCGCGAGGAGCTCCGCCAGAAGGATGCGCAGGTCGAGCAGGCCTTCGCCTCGGCCACGCAGGCGGAGAACGCGGCGGGGCTGCAGAACCTTGGGTGCACGGCGGTGATGCCGGCCAAGGCCGCGCCCAAGGGGGTGCCTCGCTCGGGAGAGGTCCATGCCCGGCTGGGGCTGACGCACCAGAGCTATCGGATGACGGCGACCTTCTCCTCGTCGCGGACCACGGGCAGCTGGCGCGTGGCGCAGGGGAACTGCAAGGTGGCGTCGCCATGAGCCCTCGCTCGGCGTGGAGGACGGCGCTGGTGGCGCTGGGAGCAGGCGCGCTGCTGGCGGGCTGCTTCTCGGTGGACCCGCGCGTGCGCGTGAAGCGGCTGGAGGACGAGCAGCGAGACCTCAATACGGCGCTCCAGGCCTCGGAGCAGTCCGTCAAGGACTCCTCCGCCTACTCGGCGGAGCTGGCCTCGCCGGGGCAGGGAGGGCCGGCCTTCTCCCTGTACTACACGCCCGCGATGCTGGAGCAGCTCTCCACCCAGATGCTGCCGTACCGGATGCCGGGGCGGGAGGTCCACAGCAAGCTCGACGGGGAGATCATCGTCGAGCGGCTCTCGGGCTTCCGGTTCCTCTCGCGCAACCGGCTGGTGTGCCAGGCGTTCCTGCGGGGCGTGAACGTGCGCTACACCGGCAAGGTGCCCTCGTTCGCGAAGGCCCAGGTGAAGGACTTCCAGAACGCCATCACCAACGGCGTGTTGGCCGATCTGGAGGTGCAGCTCACGCTGGAGGGCAACATCCTGCACGCGAAGGCGGAGGCGGTCTCGGCGCGGCTCGTCTCGAAGCGGGACGGCAACGCCGAGGGCATGCTGCAGGACGAGATGAACAAGCGCGCCCTGCGCACGCCGCTGAACTTCGACCTGGCCATCCCGGGGAGCAGCGCGGTGCCGCGCCGGCTGATGGTTACGGGCAACCACGTCGTGGTCACCTACGCGCAGTAAGGGGGGGCCCTTCCCCTCCAGCCAAGGGCGGAGGGGAGGGCCGTGCCATTGGGGAGGCCGTGGGGCCTGACTACTCCTTGGCCTCGGGCTTCTTCTCGGCGCCGAGCTTGTCGATCTCCTCGGCGGGGTAGCCCTTGGCGGCCTCCAGGTAGCGCTTGTCCTGGATCTTCTTGCGATCCTTCTTGCTGATCGAGTCCGGGACGATGACGGCGGGCTCGGAGCCGGAGCTCCACTCCACCGCGACTCCATCGCAGAAGTTCCAGCGGATCTTGCCGTCGGGCTCCTGGCGGGCGAAGTACAGGTCGCCGCTGCCCACGGTCACCTTGCCCGAGCACCACGTCTGCTTCGCGGTGGCCTCGCGCGCGGCGGACTCCTCGCGCCACTTGGTCTCGGCCAGGCGCTTGTCAGCGGCGGCCAATACGGTGGTGGCCTCGTCCAGCCGGGCCTTGGCCTGCTTGACGAGCGGCTCTCCCTTCTGGGCGATCTCCGGGAAGGGGGCCTGCTTCTTGAAGCCGCACCCGCTCAGCCCGGCCAGGTTCTTGCCGTGGGCATCCACCACGGGCCCCAGGGACTTGGAGCCCTCACGGAGCAGCTCCACCTCCTCGGCGGTGGCCTCGGGCTTGGAGGCTCCCTCCGTCTTGGAGACGAACTGCTCCAGCACCTCGTTGATCTTCTGCAGCTCGGGCCCGAGCCGGCGGGGGTCCGCGTCGCACAGGGAGCCCTTCACGCGGCTGTAGTCGCGGTACTCCAGCTTGCTCTCACCCAGGGTGAGGCTCTGAGGAGGGGGCGGCTTCTTGGCGGCGCAGGCGGACAGGGCGGCGCTCAGGCTCAACAGGAGGATGCGAGTGGCTCTCATAGGGATCAGGATCTCCGCTGTGACAAGGACGCAAGAAGCAGGTTACACCGTCGGAACCCGAAGGCCGGGCAAGGGGAGGAATATAGCGATGAGACAGTCCCATGTCGTCGGGATGCGCGACGAAGTACAAGGGACGGCATGAATCCCAGGGTCCTGGTCATCATCGGCTTCCTCCTGGCGGTGGGCGGGGTGTTCTACCTGTCCCGGCGCGGCAACGAGTCAGGGGACACGGGGAGCAGTGGGCCGGGGAGCACCCGCCCGAGCAAGCCAGTGCCGCCGACGCAGGTGACGGAGATCACCTTCCTCTACAGCACGGAGAAGAAGGACTGGGTGGAGGCCGCGGCGGCGGCGTTCCAGCAGGAGAACCCTTCTCTCAAAGTGAACCTGGTGGGCAGGGGCTCGCTGGAGGCGGCGCAGGCGATCCTGGAGGGGCGGGAGCGGCCCACGGTGTGGAGCCCGGCGGACTCGGCGGTGTTGCGGATGCTGGAGTCGGACTGGGCCACCGAGCGGACGCGTGGGCCGTTATTCGCGCGGGACGGGGAGGACGCGCCGCAGCCGCTGGTGATCACGCCCTTGGTGTTCGTGGTGTGGGAGGACCGGGCGAGCGTGCTGTTGAAGGCGAACGAGGGCAAGGCGGTGTCGTGGAGGGTGATCCACCAGGCGGTGGCGAGCGATCAGGGGTGGCCGGCAATCGGAGGCAAGGCGGAGTGGGGGTTCGTGAAGCTGGGGCACACGGACCCGACGCGCTCGAACTCGGGGCTGCAGGCGCTGCTGCTGGCCACGTTCGAGTACTACCACAAGCGCTCAGGGCTGACGGTGGGGGACCTGCTGGATCCGAAGTACCAGGAGTGGATCAAGCAGCTGGAGAAGGGCGTCTCGAAGTTCGAGACGTCGACGGGCACGTTCATGACGGACATGGTCCGGTTTGGCCCGTCCCGGTACGACATCGCGGTGGTGTACGAGAACCTGGCGATCTCGCAGATCGCGAATGCGCAGGAGCGGTGGGGGAACCTGAAGGTGTACTACCCGCCGTTGACGCTGTGGAGCGATCACCCGGCGGCGGTGCTGCAGGCGGAGTGGGTGACGGAGAAGCAGAAGGAGGCCGCGCGGAAGTGGCTGGCGTTCCTGCGGAGCCGGCCCATGCAGGAGCGGGCGTTGATGTTTGGCTTCCGGCCGGCGGATCCCTCGTTGCCCATCAAGACGGCGGACCCGTCCAATCCGTTCACGAGGCTGGCGGATCACGGCATCCTGGTGGACGTGCCACCGGTGGCGGAGGTGCCGCAGGGGCCGGTGGTTCGCAACCTGCTGTCCATGTGGACACGCGTGGTGGGCAGCCAGCGCTGAGCCTCTCTGCCTTGGCGACTCCATGCCCCAGCAGGGTGAAAGCCCAGCCCCGGAGCCCATGGGTATGAAGCTGAGAGGAAGGGCGCTCTACGGTGCGCTGCGGGATCTGGGAAGACTGAGCTCTGCGCCTAGATCTGCCCGTCCCACCCGTGGTCATTGCGCCGGAACGCGTCTCGAATCTGCGAGACGAACTCCGGCGCCAGGGGCCCGTGCTCCAGGGCCTGCACATTGCGCTGGAGGTTCTCCAGCCGCGTCGTGCCCACGATGCAGCTGGCCACTCCCGGGGTGAAAGCCGCGAAGCGCAGCGCCAGCTCGCTCCAGTCCAGTCCGTGGGGATCCAGCGCCATCTGGCGCATCCGATCCCAGTAGAGCGCCACATCCTGCGCCCCCGGCCGCTCGGAGAACCGCCACGGCGCATTTCCGAGCGGACGCTTGGCGATCACCCCCACGCCACGCTCTCGCGCCCGCGCCACGCCCCAGTCAATGGCACGCTGGTCGAACAGGTTCACCGACACCTGCACCGACCCAAACCGTCCCATGTTCAGCGCGTGCTCCAGCGCGTGGTTGTCCCCGGAGTACGCGGCCACGCGGATCTTCCCCTGCTCCACGGCCCGGGTGAGCGCCTCCACCACGCCCGGCCGCTCCAGCACGTCCACCGGGCACGAGTGGAAGTGCATCACGTCGATGACGTCGGTGCGCAGCCGCCGCAGCGCCAGCTCGATCCCCTGGGTGATGCAGGGCCCCGTCCAGTCCTCCACCCCTGGCACGCCGTAGCCGCACTTCGTCGAGAGCACGAAGTCCCCACGCCGCCCCTGCAGGTGCCGCCCGATCCGCTCCTCGGACAGCCCATAGCTGGGCGCGGTGTCGATGAGGGTGATCCCCGCATCCAGCACCCCGTGGAGCAGCGCCCCGGCCTCAGCCTCGGACAGCGCGGCATCGCCTACGGGACCTGCCCCGAATCCCAACGCGGAGACCTGCAGGCCGGTGCTTCCCAGGGGACGGCGCTCCATCACGTTCCTCCACGCACGGGTCGCTCGCTCACGCCACGGACCCGATGAATTTGACTGCGCGGCGGAAGCTAGCGGAGGGCTCAGGGTAGCTCCAGCACGGCGGTAGGCAGCCCTCCCTATACCCCCGCTCTGCGGAGCCGAAGCGGTCACCACCCGACGGTCTGGTTGTCAGACAGGTTTGCGCCAGGCGCCGCCAGCCGAAGCGGTCACCACCCGACGGTCTGGTTGTCAGACAGGTTTGCGCCAGGCGCCGCCGGCAGGGGCTCCCGCCAGGTTCTCCGTTCCCTGAGGGCCGGAGAGCCCCGTTCAATCCCCGCTCAGGGGTTCTGGAGCGGCCCTGCCGACAGCTGGCCACCTGGCGAGACGGTCACCGCCTGCAGGTGCGGCGCGCTCAGGGCCTGCTGCTTGTCCGCCGAGCTCTGCGTGAGGGCGATCCCTAGCGGCGAGCGGCCTTTCTCATCCGGCCACGGATCGAACGTGAGGTAGTGGTCCACCTTCGCACCCTCCACGCTGTCGGCCTGCGACGCCTGCGGGAAGTTGGCGATCCAGTGGTTCTGTCCGTCCATCTTCACCAGGTTGAGGTGCATCGGCGGCACGTCCACGCCGCACTGCTTCGCCAGCACCTCCTGCGTGAGGTGGCGCAGCACGTCCGCGTTCACCCCTCGTCCGGAGGGCAGCTGCGGGTTGTCGCACTTCGTGTGCGACAGGAGCAGCTGCGAGAGCTGGGAGAGTTGCACGGGTGACGCCGTTCCCTCGGAGAGGGCCTTCAGCGTGGCGCGCGCCTTGGCCGGCTCCAGGCCCGCGTTCTTCACCATCGCGTCGAATTTCTCAGGGGGCAGCGACGCGAGGTGCTTCGCGACCTGCGGGAGCGCCTCGGGACGCTGGAGGTAGAGCCCCGTCACCACGCAGTGGATGCCGCACGTCTGATCGTCGTTGAGCGTCTTCTTGTCCCCATCGATCTGGGTGAGGCGCGGGAGGTTCGCGCCCCGCTCCGAGCGCGTGGTGCCATACAGCTTCATCGGCACCGTCTCGTCGGTGCGCTTCCGCACGGCGTCCTCGGCCTTGCCCGCCTCGAGCGCGCCCGCTCCGGAAGAAGGATCCAGCGAGAGCCGCGCAGGCTGCCGCATCTCGAAGCCATCGTTGAACCGGGGGCCCGACGCGGACGCCCCACCAAAACTCTGCCGCGTGCCCTCTCCACTGGGGACACTGCTGGCCGGGGACGCCTCGGGCGGGTTGGCGGGAACGAACGAAGACGGCTTCTGACCGACGGGTGCAACCATGTGCGTACTCCTGCGCCTGGGCGGCGAGCGCCCTCATGCCACCGCAACGTCCAGCCAACGGGATCTTCCCGAGGCTCCGGCCTCGAAGGTGGAAGTTCAGGATCCCGTGGACGTTTCCTGGCGCAGACCCAGAGCAATCCCCGGACCAGCAGCTACCGCCGCGGGCCCAAGGTGGCGCGCAGCTCCGAGAGTCCCGGGCGCGGATCCCTGCCTTCCGCGGGACAGGCAACCCTTGCCGGATCCCGGCAGGCTCATGGCAACCCTTGCCGTCCGTTCTTGCCAGCTGTCGGCCGGGCCGCGGAGCCGCTCCGGTGCGCTCCTCCGCGGAGGCCTCTCACCCCGAGGGAGGCTGGCGCCGTGGACACCCGCGCTCCCACCCCGGTCACCCTCGCGCGGCCAGCTCGATGAAGCCGCGGATCCAGATGAGGTTCACCGCGTGGCAGGAGGCCAGCGGGGTGCGCGTGGTCGTCTCCAGCGCGGAGGCGTATGGCACTCCCCGGCGCGTGAAGTAGTCCGTCACGCTCCCGTCATGGGACACAATCAGCCCATCCGCGTCTGTGTGGTGGTGCTCATCCACCTTCTGGTTGCGGATGACAGCGACGTGCGTGGATGACGCCTCCACCATCGGCCGGTATGCCGCTGGTTCCCCGAACGTGTACGCGTACGTGGCCGCGAGCCCCAGATAGTTGTCCTGGTGGATGTCGAGCGCCGCCGCCGGAGGCGCAAACCGGTCGATGTCCCCGCGCACGGCCCGCGTCTCCTTGGGCCCCCCGTCGTAGAGCACCCAGCGCTGGAAGGACTCGTCGCGCGTCAGCTCGCCCTTCCACGTGCCGGGCGCCACCTCGTAGCGGAGGAAGTCGTTGTTCGGCTTCTCGCCGCTGCGGTTGTAGCGGGTGCCGGCCTCGAAGCCCGAGGGGTTGATGCACGGGTAGACGCGCAGCCCCACGTCCCGGGCCCTCGCATACGCGACGATCTCCGCGAAGCTCTCCGCCAGCGTCAGCGGACCCGCGGGCTCCTCCCCATGAAAGCCGGAGGTGATGACGAGCCAGCGCGAACCGGGGACGGTCAGCCGGAAGAGGGGATAGTCCTTCCCGGCCTCCCTCACCCGGCCGTACTCGGCCACATCCGCGAGGGAGGAGTAGGACAGGATGCGGCGAGCGTAATCCGTGTATTCCACGGGCCAAGCATAGTGGCGTCCTTCCCCCGCAGCACACCTTCCCTCACCCGTGTCGTTCAGTGCGGCACGACGGGCCCGGCCCCAGAGGGCACGGGCCGTTGGTAGAGGACACTTTCTAGTGCTGGACGCCCATGCGCTCGCGGTACTCGGTGGCCAGCTCCTTGCGCTGCTCGGGGGTGAGGACCTTGTGGACCTCCAGCGCGGCGTCCACCACCTTGTGGGCGAAGGCGCGCACCGCGTCGAGGCGGGCGTCCACGATGCCGTGCAGCTTCTGCGAGTCCGGGTAGTCCGACTCGAGCTGGGTGAGGACCTCCACGCGCGTGGCCTGGTGCTCCTGGGCCAGGAGCTTGCCCTCCTCGAAGAGCCGGTCCTTCACCCCGTGGACGGCCTGCTTCTGCGCGTCCGTGGCGTCGAGGTCCTCCAGCTTGTCGTCCAGCTTCCAGGTGATCATCTGCTTGATGCGCTCGGGGTCCCGGCTCCAGCCGCCCCCGCGGAAGCCGCTGAGCAGGACGACGGCGAGGACGGCAGAGGCGGCAATGGCGAGCTTCTTCTTCATGGCGTTATCTCCTGAGAGGGCCCCGGAGGGGACCGTCGGTCCGGCTTCGCCTCAGTGGCGACAGTGCCCAAGATGCCCGGGGGGCATTGAGCGCGCTTGTCCCCTTCATAAAGAAGTATGAAGCGCGGCCCTCTCTCCCAGGCCTGCCCGGCAACCGAGCACCCGGGAGCTGCCGAGCGAGGGAGGGGAGCCCAGGGGCATGGGTGTTACCGCCCTTGTGGGGGAACTGCACCGAGCGTCATACCACCTGGCAAGTCCTCTTGTCCCCGTCCTACCGAGGCAGGGCAGGAGACGTGCCAAAGGCCCGATTTTTGGGCCTCGGAGCCTACCTGCAGGGATGAGTGGCGGCGCGCGTTCGGGGACCCTATTGTTCGCCGGCCTCTTGCCTGCCTGAAGACCCCTCCACCATGTCCTTTACCCATCTCCACCTGCACACCCTGTACTCCCTCCTGGATGGGGCCATCCGGATGAAGGACCTCATCAAGACGGTGAAGGAGAAGGGGATGTCGAGCGTGGCCGTGACCGATCACGGCAACATGTTCGCCACCATCGACTTCTACAAGAAGGCGAAGGATGCGGGCATCAAGCCCATCATCGGGATGGAGGCGTACGTCGCCGGCACCAAGGGCCGCGAGGACCGCACGGAGAAGGTGGCCCACCACCTCATCCTCGTGGCGCAGAACGCCGAGGGCTACGCGAACCTGCGCTACCTGGCCTCCAAGGCGTACATGGATGGCTTCTACTACCACCCGCGCATCGACAAGAAGCTCCTGGCCGAGAACAGCAAGGGCCTCTTCGCGCTCACGGCGTGCCTGGGCGGGGAAGTGACGAGCGCGTGCTTCCGTGGGGACATGGACCACGCGCGCAAGGCGGCGCTCGAGTACAAGAACATCTTCGAGCCGGGCCACTTCTTCCTCGAGGTGCAGTCCAACGGGATGCCCGAGCAGGAGAAGGCCAACGAGAACCTCAAGCAGCTCGGGAAGGACCTGGACATCCCCCTGGCCGCCACGGCGGACGCGCACTACATCAAACGCGAGGACGCGCGGGCGCACGAGCTGCTCATGTGCATCGCCAGCGGCAAGACGCTGGCGGACGGCAAGCGCATGAAGCACTCCACGGACAAGCTCTACGTCACGAGCCCCGAGGAGATGCTGGAGTTCTTCAAGGACACCCCCGAGGCCGTCCACAACACGCAGCGCATCGCCGAGCAGTGCAACCTGGAGCTGAAGCTGGGCAAGCCCATGCTGCCCACCTTCAAGGTGCCCGACAGCCACACCCCGGACAGCTTCATGGCGGAGCTGGCCTTCGAGGGCCTCCACGAGCGCTTCAAGGAGCTGCACCACGCGGGCGCGAAGTTCGATCCGGACATCTACCGCGCGCGCCTCACCCTGGAGCTGGGCGTCATCCAGAAGATGGGGTTCAGCGGCTACTTCCTCATCGTCCAGGACTTCATCAACTGGGCCAAGAAGCACAACATCCCGGTGGGGCCGGGCCGCGGCTCGGGCGCGGGCTCGCTGGTGGCCTACGCGCTGCGGATTACGGACCTGGATCCCCTCCCGTACAACCTGCTGTTCGAGCGCTTCCTCAACCCCGAGCGCGTGTCGATGCCGGACTTCGATATCGACTTCTGCCAGGACCGCCGGGACGAGGTCATCCAGTACGTGTCGCGGAAGTACGGGGAGAACAACGTCGGGCAGATCATCACCTTCGGCAGCTTGAAGGCCAAGAGCGTGCTGCGCGACGTGTGCCGCGTCTTCGCCCTGCCGTTCAGCGAGGGCGACCGCATCGCCAAGCTGGTGCCCGAGGTGCTCAACATCACCCTGAAGGAGGCCATCGAGACGGAGCCGCGCCTCAAGGAGATGATCGAGAAGCCCTCGAACATCGGCGAGGTGGAGGGCAAGCCGGTGACGACGAAGGACGTGCTGGAGATCGCCCTGGCGCTGGAGGGCCTGCACCGCCAGCCGGGCATGCACGCCGCGGGCGTGGTGATCGCCGACAAGCCGCTGTGGGAGTTCGTCCCCGTCTACCAGCCCCCCGGTGAGAAGACGCTCATCACCCAGTTCGCCAAGGACGAGGTGGAGGCGGCGGGCCTGGTGAAGTTCGACTTCCTCGGGCTGAAGACGCTCACGGTGATCCAGAACGCGCTGGATCTCATCAACCGCAACCATCCCCGGGAGAAGCCTCTCGAGCGGCAGGAGATCCCCCTGCACGACGAGAAGATGTGGGAGCTGATGGCCAAGGGCGACACGGCCGGCGTCTTCCAGATGGAGTCGAGCGGCTTCACCGAGATGGTGATGAAGCTCAGGCCCTCCTGCTTCGAGGACGTGATCGCCGCGGGCGCGCTCTACCGGCCGGGCCCGCTGGACTCGGGCATGGTGGACGTCTTCATCAACCGCAAGCACGGGCGCGAGCCGGTGACGTACCCGCACCCCGCGCTGGAGCCGGTGCTCAAGGACACCTACGGCGTCATCGTGTACCAGGAGCAGGTGATGCAGATCTCGCAAGTGCTCGGGGGCTACACCCTGGGCCGCGCGGACCTGCTTCGCCGCGCCATGGGCAAGAAGAAGGCCGAGGTGATGCAGGCCGAGCGCGCCGGCTTCCTGGAGGGCTGCAAGAAGAACAACGTCGACCTGAAGGTGGCCGGCGAGATCTTCGACTTGATGGAGAAGTTCGCCGAGTACGGCTTCAACAAGAGCCACTCGGCGGCGTACGGCCTCATCACCATCCACACGGCGTGGCTGAAGGCGCACTACCCGGTGGAGTTCATGGCCGCCCTTCTCACCAGCGAGAAGGACAACACCGACAAGGTGGTGCGGCACATCGGCGAGGCCCGCGAGTCGGGCACCCAGGTGCTGCCGCCGGACGTGAACCAGTCGGACATGGCCTTCGGCGCGGTGGACGGGAAGATCCGCTTCGGCCTGGGCGCCATCAAGGGCGTGGGCGAGGGCGCCATCGAGTCGATCGTCGAGGCCCGCAAGGAGGGCTCCTTCAAGAGCCTGTTCGACTTCTGCGAGCGCGTGGACAGCCGGCGGGTGAACCGCAAGGTGCTGGAGGCGCTGGTGAAGGCCGGCGCGTTCGACTTCGAGAAGCGCCCGCGGCGCCAGCTCTTCGAGACGATCGAGAAGGCGATGAACCGCGGCTCGGCCAGCCAGAAGGACAAGGCGGCCGGGCAGAGCTCGCTGTTCGGCATGCTGGCGGGGCCGGCCTCGGGCGGCGGGGGCGGCGCGCTCAAGGACGAGTACGTGCAGGCCGAGGAGTGGCCGGAGAAGGAGCGGCTGTCCTACGAGAAGGAGGCCATCGGCTTCTACGTGTCCGGCCACCCGCTCCACGCGTACGAGAAGGAGCTGAAGCGCTACGCGCGGCCGGTGACGGCGGTGCAGCGTGCGCGCCGGGATGAGAAGATCGCGGTGGGCGGCATCGTCGCGGCGATGCGCGAGCGGCCCACGAAGACGGGCAAGCGCATGGCGTGGGTGACGCTGGAGGATCTGTCCGGCTCCATCGAGCTGGTGTGCTTCCCGGGCAAGGACGGCACCCGCTCGGTGATGGGCAAGGACGGCAAGTGGACCAAGGCGGGGCCCAAGCCGGGCTACGAGCACTGGGAGCCGCTGCTCAAGGGGGATGACCCCATCCTGGTGACGGGCACGGTGCAGATCAGCCAGCGCGACGAGGAAGCGCCGACGGCGGAGCTGATCGTCGAGGACATCCAGAGCCTGAAGGCCGTGCGCGAGAAGCGGACGAAGCGGCTGGAGCTGCGCGTGCCGGCGGACCTGCTCACCGAGGAGAAGCTGGCGAAGCTGCTGGAGATCGCCAAGCAGAACGCGGGGGCTACGCCGGTGGCGGTGAGCGTGCTGTTCCCCGGCGAGGCCGAGGCGCTCATTGGCGGCACGTCGATCAAGGTGCAGGTGAACGACGAGCTGCTGCTGGCGGTGGACAAGCTCTTCGGGATGAAGGTGGTAGAGCTGGGGTAACCCCCGTTCTCGAAGTCGTGGACGCCGCTCGTCTGTTTCTGGTCAAGTGCCGCCCCCGAGGGAGGGCACCCCATGGCCACGGCGTACCAGTCACTGCGTATCGAGAAGGCGGACGGCATCGCCGAGGTCGTCCTCATCGGTCCCGGGAAGGGCAACGCCCTGGGGCCCGACTTCTGGCGCGAGATGCCAGAGGTGCTCCGGGAGCTCGACGCCGACGAGTCCGTGCGCGTGCTGCTGCTGCGCGGCGAGGGGACGCACTTCTCCTATGGCCTGGACATCGCGGCGATGCTGGAGACGCTAGGGCCGCTGATCACGGGGGACAGCAACCTCGCCTCCGAGCGCACGAAGCTGCTCCAGCTCATCGGGCGGATGCAGAGTGCCACCGAGGGGCTCGCCCGCTGCCGCAAGCCCGTGCTCGCGGCGGTGCAGGGCTGGTGCATCGGCGGGGGCATCGATCTCATCGCCGCGTGTGACTTCCGGTACTGCTCGCGCGAGGCGAAGTTCAGCCTGCGCGAGGCGAAGGTGGGCATCATCGCGGACCTGGGCGCGCTCCAGCGCCTGCCCCGCATCATCGGCGAGGGCCACACCCGCGAGCTGGCCTACACCGCCGGGGACTTTGATGCCGAGCGGGCGCTGAGGATGGGCCTCGTCAACGAGGTGTTCGAGTCTCCCGAGGCGCTGCTCGCCGCGGCGCGCGCCACCGCGCGGAAGATCGCGGACAACCCGCCGCTCGTGGTGCAGGGCGCCAAGCAGGTGATGGAGTACTGCGCGGACAAGTCCGTGGAGGACGGGCTGCGCTTCGTGGCCGTGTGGAACGCGGCCTTCTTGCAGTCGAACGATCTGACCGAGGCGTTCGCGGCCTTCATGGAGCGGCGGACTCCACGCTTTCAGGGGAGATGAGTCATGGCTGATGGGGTCTTCAAGGATGGGCTGCTCGCGGGCAAGGTGGCCTTCGTCACGGGTGGCAGCAGCGGGATCAACCTCGGGATCGCCGAGCGCTTCGTGAAGGCCGGCGCCAAGGTGGTCATCAACGGCCGGAACGTGGAGAAGCTCGAGGCCGCGGTGAAGGGGCTGCAGGCCCACGGCACCGCCATGGGCCTCCCCGCGGACGTGCGCGACTACGCCAGCGTCGAGAAGGCCTTCCAGACGGCGCACGAGGCGTACGGGGAGATCGACATCGTGGTGTGCGGCGCGGCGGGCAACTTCCCGGCGCCCGTGCTCGGCATGTCCTCCAACGGCTTCAAGGCGGTGATGGACATCGACCTGCTGGGCACCTTCAACGCGTGCCGGGCCGCCTTCGAGCACCTGCGCAAGCCGGGCGCCGCCGTCATCAACATCTCCGCGCCGCAGGCCTACCTGCCCACGGCGATGCAGGCGCACGTGTGCGCGGCGAAGGCCGGGGTGGACATGCTCACGCGCGTGCTGGCCATCGAGTGGGGTGGGGCGGGTGTCCGCATCAACTCCATCTCGCCTGGGCCCATCGACGATACCGAGGGCATGCGCCGGCTCGCGCCCTCCGAGGGATCGCGCGAGAGGGTGATCGGCTCCCTGCCGCTGCAGCGCATGGGCTCCAAGACGGACATTTCCAACCTGGCCCTCTTCCTCGCGTCGGACGCGGCCTCTTACATCACCGGCTCGGTGATGGTGTGCGATGGGGGCTGGTCGCTCATGGGCTCCGGGGTGATGATGCAGGCGCTCGGGAGCTGACGGCTCCCTCGGGTGTCCCAGGTCTGCTAAAACGGGCCTGGGCTGCGCAGTGGCTCGCCCTCTGCTCGGAGAGCCGCGCGCCCTGGGGAGGCGTACATGCGGCTGTCTTCGCTCTCGCTCGCCCGCTTGGTGGGGCTGAGCGCTCTGTTCCTGGGTGTCTCCTTGGGCTGTGGGGGAGGAGGCTCGAAGCCTCCCCCGACCTCCCCAGTGGCCCCGGATGCGAGCCGCTCCTCGGTGGCGGTGGACCGTGCCACGGGCGTCCGGGCGGACGGTGCTGACCGCGTGACGATCACCGTCACCGTGCGTGACAGCTCCGGCAATCCCCTGGCCGGCAGGACCGTGTTCGTGGAGGTGCCCGGTGAGGGCACCACCGTGACGCAACCAGCAGGGGCCACCAGCGCCAGCGGTGTGGTGACTGCTTCGGTGAGCTCCACCCAGGCAGGGGCCCGGCAGGTGACGGCCTCGGTCGAAGCAGAGGGCGGCGCGGTGGTGCTCGGCGAGCGGCCCACCATCGACTTCGTGCCCGCTCCACCCGTGAAGCTGGCCTTCCTGACCCCGAGCCTGTCCGCGACAGCTGGCGAGGCGGTCTCGCCCGAGGTGGAGGTGGCGGTGCAGGACAGGCTCGGGCGCACCGTCTCGGGCGCATCGAGGGAGGTCTCGCTCCTGTTGGCGGCGGGCCCGTCTTCGGCGGGGCTGGAGGGCACGCTCACGGCCCAGACCGTCAATGGCATCGCGCGCTTCCCGCGGGTGGTGCTGAAGCAGGCGGGAGCGGGCTACCAGCTGAAGGCCACGTCCAGCGGCCTGACTGATGCCACGAGCCCGACCTTCGAGGTGGTGCCCGCGCTGCCCACGTCGCTCGTGCTGGCGCTGCCCGGCACGGTGACGGCGGGGAGCGCGGTGAGCGCCACGGTGACGATCCGGGACTCCTTCGGCAACCTGGCGACGAACTACCGGGGCACCGTGCACTTCAGCTCGACATCCCCGGGCGCCACGCTGCCCGCGGACGCCACCTTCACCGCAGCGGACAATGGCTCGAAGTCCTCCTCCGTCACGTTGAGCAAGGCAGGGACCTGGGAGGTCCAGGTGGAGGACGTCACCACCCCGACCCTGAGCTTCAGGGGGGCCGTGTCGGTTCAGGCGGCGGCCGCGGCGCAGCTCGTCCTCACCTCGCTCCCAGGGCCCTTCGAGGTAGGGGAGGCGTTCTCGGTGGAGGTGATGGTGCGGGATGCGTTCGGCAATGACACGACGGGGTACCTGGGCACGATCCACGTCACCTCGACGGATCCGCTCGCCGAGCTGCCCGAGGACTACACCTTCACCGCGGCCGATGATGGGCGCCACTCCTTCAACGCCGTGTTCAGGACCGCCGCGAACCCCCAGCAGCTCACGGTGACGGACACGGCCGTTGCAGCGCTGACGGCCACGCTGAGCCGGGAGATCATCCCCGCGCCCCCTCCGTTCGCTCCCTGCGCGGACGTCACGTGTGAGGTGCCAGAGCCCACCTGCGCGGCGGATGGCGTCACGTACGTCACCTTCAGCTCGGCCTGTGTCGCAGTGGACAGCCTGCCCACCTGCCGGGACACGGAGACGCGAACGTCCTGTCCCGGCGCGGAGGGCGTCTGTTTCGCGGGCGCCTGTGGCACCGCAGCCAGGCCCGCGGCCGGCGAGCTCTCCATCACCGAGGTGATGCACAGCCCCTCGGAGGGGACCACGGACTATGTCGAGCTGCACAACCCCACCCAGGCGCCCCTGAACATCGCCGGCCTCGAGATCGACATCGTGGTCTCGGGGAGCGACACGCGCTTCACGGTGAGCTCGCCCTCTCCGGGGGGAGCCGTGCTGATCCCTCCAGGAGGGTGGTTCGTCATTGCGCAGCGCGGCGAGTTCGACATCAACGGGGGCGTCCCCGTCGACTACGCCCTGGGGGACAGCTTCGATCTCCCGGCGGACGGGCAGCTCATCCTGCGGACGGCCTCGGGCGCGGTCGTCGAGGACTTCACGTGGTCGAGCAGCTTCCCTCAGACGCCCGGACACGCCATGAACCTCGCGGTGCCGGTGGCGGGCACGCGAGCCAGCCGGGAGCCCTGGTACTGGTGCGACTCGAGCGTGAGCGTGCGGCTGCTTGGAGGAGATTACGGCACGCCTGGGCAGCCCAACGAGGCCTGCGGGATGAGCGTGGGCGCGGCGCCGGCGTTCTGCAACATCCAGTTTCCCAAGACGTTCCCCGAGCCGATCGATCCGGTGATGTATCCGGCGGTCATGCCCTACGGCTCGCGCAAGACCCTGTACACGCAGTTCTCGGCTCCGTCCCTGACGGACCGGAACAGCTCCGGCAACGACGGCTATCCCCATGTGCAGGTGGAGCTGGGGTACGGCACCGGAGCCGATCCCACGGGCTGGCAGTGGTCGTCCGCGCGGTTCAACCCCTTCTATGATCCCACCACGCCCGCGTTCGATCCCAGCAAGGACGAGCAATGGGCCTGGCTGCGCATCTTCACGCCGGGCACGTACTCCTACGGCTTCCGCTACCGCCTCTATGATCCGGTGGCGCGTTCCTTCTCGGGCTACACGTACTGCGACCAGAACGGTGTCGCCGCGGTGCCGTCCGCGGGCAGCTATGGGACCGTCACGGTGGGGACGGAGCCGCTCGGGCCCACGAACCACGTCGTGATCAGCGAGTTCGCTCCCCGGGGCACCGATGGAGTGACCGTCGAGGAGAACAACGAGTTCCTCGAGCTCTACAACCCAGCCAGCACCCCCGTGGACCTCAGCGGCTGGAAGGTCCAGTACATGCCCTCCAGCGGATCGACGTTCCAGGATCTCGTCACCTTGCCTCAGGGAGCCTCCATCGCGGCGCGCGGCTACTACCTCATCGCGCACACGGGGTACTCCGGGGGCGTGACGCCGGACCTGCAGTACGCCCAGGCCCTTCCCCACACTGGCGGCAACATCCGGATCGGCCGAGGGCCGCTGGGCCCGACCATCGTGGACTCGTCCGTGGTCGACAATCTCGGCTGGGGCCTGGCGTACGCCCCGGAGGGGGATGCTTCCCCGATGCCGATCGACCCGGCCAGCAGCCTGGAGCGCAAGGCGGCGCTCATGTCCACGGCTGCGGCCATGGAGGGAGGCGCGGATACCGCCCGGGGCAACGGCATCGACTCGGACTGGAACGCGGATGACTTCGTGACGCGGTCGGTCCGAGCCCCCCAGAACAGCTCCAGCCCCATGGAGGCGCCTTGAGGTAGCCCTGGCGGCAAGGTGCCGGTCAAACCTGTCCGACAACCAGACCGTCGAATTAGCGGCCCGTGGCAGGGGTGGGGGAATGGCACGCGAATCCCCTGCAGTGGGGAGCAGAGGGGTGGTGCGCCTAGCAGAAGAGCAGAGTGGACAGGCGCAGCAGGAGC
>Ga0255338_1002850_pt1 | contig 23047 bp, 15 predicted proteins | sample MeOH1_35cm_T4_19_FD_203715 | JGI IMG/M metagenome (GOLD analysis project Ga0255338, IMG submission 203715) | Sandy soil microbial communities from University of British Columbia, Vancouver, Canada - MeOH1_35cm_T4_195 | ecosystem: Engineered > Artificial ecosystem > Sand microcosm > Unclassified ...
ATATCTGGCCGGCGGAAGGGCAGATGGTTTCAGAGCGGTTTGTCCGGGATGGAACGCTACTGGCATGCGCCGAAATGCTTAAAGGTGGCGTAACGACTTTTAACGACATGTATTATTTCCCGGAGGTTGCAGCCGACGCGGTCAGCCTTTCCGGCATGCGTGCTTCTCTCGGTTTGGTCGTGCTGGATTTTCCTTCGCCATATGCAGCAGATGCAGACGACTACCTGAACAAGGGATTTTCTGCGCGCGACGCCTTGCGCGGACATGCCCGTATTAGTACGTGTTTGGCGCCGCATGCTCCCTATACCGTCAATGATCGGGTCTTTAGCAAGGTGCTGACTTATGCGGACCAGTTGGGCGCTAACATTCACCTGCACTTGCATGAGACTCATCACGAAATCGAGCAAGGCGAAGCTCAATACGGCATGCGACCCATGCGGCGACTGACGGAACTCGGCCTGATGGGCCCCAATGTGCTGGCAGCGCATTGCGTGCACATGATGCCTATCGAGATCGAGACTTTTGCGTTGCAAAGAGCGCACGTGGCGCACTGTCCAAGCTCTAATCTCAAGTTGGGCAGCGGGATTGCGCCCGTTGCAGAAATGATGGCGGCAGGCATCAACGTGGCCTTGGGTTCGGACGGCGCGGCAAGCAACAATCGGCTGGATATGTTCGCCGAGATGCGCCTGGCTGCACTGTTAGCAAAGGCTTCCGGTGATGCGGAAGTACTTCCGGCCATGCAAGTGCTGGAAATGGCGACGATCAATGGTGCGCGGGCCCTGGGGATGGACGATAATATCGGTTCGCTGGAGCATGGAAAACTGGCAGACATGATAGCCGTGGACTTCTCGGCGATTGAAATGCAGCCTTGTTACGATCCCATCTCGCATCTGGTTTACGTTGCCGGCCGAGAACATGTCAGCCATACGTGGGTGGCCGGTGAACTATGTTACGAGCGCGGCATCCATGCACATATCGATCCGGCTGAGCTCAAGGAGATAGCTACACTATGGCAGGGCAGACTGAAACCGTTCCATCAATAAACGTCGATCCGGCGGAATTGCAGAAATTCGCCACGCTGGCGCATCGCTGGTGGGATCCCGCAAGCGAATTCAAGCCGCTTCATGAGATTAACCCGCTGCGACTGGATTACATCGACCGCATTGCCGCCCTGAGCGGTAATGCGGTTCTGGACGTCGGTTGCGGTGGGGGTATCCTTTCCGAGGCTATGGCCGGACGCGGTGCGCAAGTAACGGGTATCGACCTGGGCGAAAAGGCCCTCAAAGTGGCGCAGCTTCACAAGCTCGAAAGCGGTGCTGCTGTTGACTATCGGTTGGTCCCAGTCGAGGAGTTGGCTGAAGAACAGCCGGAAAGTTTCGACGTCGTAACATGCATGGAAATGCTTGAGCATGTACCCGACCCCGCAGCAGTTGTTGGGGCCTGCGCCAGGCTGGTGAAGCCGGGCGGTCAGGTATTTTTCTCCACACTTAACCGTAACCCAAAATCCTACCTTTTGGCAGTGATCGGCGCGGAATATGTGTTGAACATGCTACCCAAGGGTACGCACGATTACCGCAAGTTCATCAAGCCCTCCGAGCTGTCTGCGTGGTGCCGTCAAGCCGGCCTGGATGTGGCCGGCATGACGGGGATGAGCTATAACCCATTAAGCAAGCGCTATTGGCTCAATAGCGATGTCTCGGTTAATTACATCCTGCACACTACTAAATGACGAATATTAAAACGATACTGTTCGACCTCGACGGCACGATGGTCGATACCGCGCCCGATCTCGGCCTGGCTTTGAACATGCAGCGTGAGCGGCATGGACTGCCTCCATTGGCGCAGGAAACGATACGTCCTTTTGCCTCGCACGGTTCGCGTGGGCTGCTGGGCATCGGCTTTGATCTGACACCAGCGGATGACGCATTTGCGGCCATGCGCGACGAGTATCTCAACCTGTACGATGAAGTTTTTACCCGGGCACCTGCATTGTTTGATGGCATGGGGGAGGTGCTGGAAGTATTGGAAAGCGCGGGCATGCAGTGGGGCGTGGTTACCAACAAGCCGCATCGTTTTACCGGTAGGCTGATGCAAGCATTGGCATTGGAATCGCGCGCAGCCTGCATTGTCAGCGGGGATGATGCCGAACGGCCCAAGCCTTATCCTGATACCTTGTTGCTGGCTTGCGAACTGGCACTTTGCACTCCGGATACTTGTATTTACGTCGGCGACGCCGAGCGCGATATCGTGGCCGGTCATGCAGCCGGCATGCGCACAGTGGTCGCGCGGTATGGTTATCTGGATGAGCACGACCAGCCGGAAACCTGGCATGCGGAATTCATGATCGATGCGCCGCAGGAGTTGCTGCAGCGACTGGGATTGCAGGACCCCGTCGTTATTTGACGGCGCGGCGCTCCATCATCGCTTGCGCCAGCGTTCCGCTATCCACATTCTCGATTTCTCCGCCCATCGGCAATCCGCGTGCGATGCGGCTGACCTTGATGCCGCGCGCCTTCAGTAGCTCGCTGACATAATGCGCAGTGGCTTCGCCCTCGACCGTGTAATTAGTCGCCAGTATCACTTCTTCCACGATGCCGTCCTGGGCGCGTTTCAAGAGCCTGTCCAGATGAATTTCGCGCGGGCCGATTCCATCCAGAGGGGACAGTCTGCCCATCAGGACGAAATACATGCCGCGGTAGGTATGCGTCTGTTCCAGCATCATCAGATCAGTCGGCATTTCGACGACGCATAGCAGGCGTGCATCGCGCGTGCCGGTGGCGCAAAGATCGCATACCGGCTGTTCGCTGAAGTTGTTGCACGAGCTGCAATGGCCGATCTGCTCCAGGGCGCCTTGCAAGGCCTGAGCCAGCGTATCGGCGCCGCTACGGTCGCGTTGCAGCAGGTGATAAGCCATGCGCAGCGCCGACTTCGGGCCGACGCCAGGCAGGCAACGCAAGGCTTCGACGAGGTGATCGAGGGAGGTCGGGGTTTTCATTTCGATAAAGGGCTAATCAATATATAGCCCTTGTTCGTGGGTCAGAACGGCAGCTTCATGCCGGGAGGCAAAGGCATTCCGCCCATCAGGCCGCTCATTTTTTCCTGTGAAGTGGCTTCGGCCTTGCGCACGGCATCATTGACGGCCGCGGCCACCAAGTCTTCCAGCATGTCTTTATCGTCGCCGAGCAGGCTATCGTCGATCTGTATGCGCTTGACGTCATGGCGACAGGTCATCGTGACCTTGACCAGGCCGGCACCGGACTGGCCTTCGACTTCGATATTGCCCAGTTCTTCCTGGGCACGCTTCATGTTTTCCTGCATTTGCTGGGCCTGTTTCATCAGGTTGCCCAAGCCGCCTTTGATCATGTGATATCTCCTTGGTGAATCCGAGTCCAGCCTTTACTGGACAGGTTTGATGGTGGACGGGATGATGGTTGCACCGAAGCTTTCCATCAGGTCCTGTACGAACGGGTCGCCTTTGATTGAGGCTTCGGCTTGCGCCTGTCGAGCGGCTTTTTCCTGATTGATTTGCCGTGCCGGTGTGTCGATTGCGTTGCCGCTGATTTCGATGCTGACCTGCAATTGTTTGCCGAAATGTTCCTTGAGGGTTGCCCGCAGCTTTTCCTGATAGGTGTTGTCGAGCAGGTGCTTATGCTCCGGCGGCACAGACAGGCGCATTTGATGACCCTCGAATGCAAGAAGCGCACAGTTCTGTGCCAACATGCGGGCCATGCCGCTCAATCTGAGTTTATCCACGAGGCCGCGCCAGTTACCGTCGAACACAGCGGTGGAAGGTTCTGTCGTTCTGATTTCTGCCACGGCTTGTTGAATGACCTGCAACTTTTCAGCCAGATTCTCGCGCGGTGTAGCTGCGGTGACCGGGGCTGTCTCTACCGGCGCCGGCGATGTTGAAGCTGAAGGTGCCGGCGTTGACTTTTCATGCGCGGGCAACGGGGGAGTGGGCTGTTTCGGCGCCTGTTTGTCATTCGGAGAAAATGCCAGCATGCGCAACAAACACATGCTGAATCCGGCATATTCATCCGGAGCCAGGCCAAGATCGCGGCGCCCGAGAAGTGCGATTTGATAATAAAGCTGGATATCTTCAGGCTTGAACAGAGCACTCAATTCCATAATCTGCTGACGTTCCGGAAGATCGTCCGAGATTGCATCCGGTACCGATTGCGCAAGTGCTACCTGATGCAGCAGCAATGCCAATTCGCTCAGTGCCGCATCAAAAGACAGACTGCGCTCTTCCATGCCGTGAGCGACGTCGAGTAGCGCTTTTCCATCGCTTTGGGCCAAGGCTTTCAGCAATGTGAACAGATAGCTTTGGTCGATGGCTCCCAGCATGGCCCGAACCTCAGCTTCGTGTACGGCGCCGGAACCGTAGGCGATCGCCTGATCCAGCAGCGACAGCGCATCGCGCATGCTGCCCGAAGCCGCGCGCGCGATGAGTTGCAAGGCGACGTTCTCGGCAGGGATGCTTTCCTTTTGCAATACCGCATGCAGGTGATCGGTAATAGCTAGGGCAGGCATTTGCCGCAGATTGAATTGCAGGCAGCGCGACAGCACGGTCACCGGCATTTTCTGCGGATCGGTGGTGGCGAGGATGAACTTGACGTGGGCCGGAGGTTCTTCCAGCGTCTTCAGCATCGCGTTGAACGACGAAGTCGACAGCATGTGCACTTCGTCGATGATGAATACCTTGAAGCGTGCCACGGTCGGCGCGTACTGTGCGTTCTCCAGCAGGTCGTGCATCTGGTCGACCTTGGTGTTGGACGCGGCGTCCACTTCCAGCAGGTCGACGAAACGGCCTTTATCGATCTCGGTGCAGGCGGAACATACGCCGCAGGGCGTGGCGGTAATGCCGGTTTCGCAATTGAGCGCCTTGGCGAGTATGCGAGCCAGCGTGGTCTTGCCAACTCCGCGGGTACCGGTGAAAAGATAGGCGTGATGGAGGCGTTGTTGTTCCAGCGCGTTGGAGAGTGCGCGAACGACGTGTTCCTGGCCGACCAGCTCCTGGAATGTCTTTGGGCGCCATTTGCGCGCCAGAACCTGATAGCTCATGGATTTTTCGACCGGTTAGGTAAAGCGCAAACTTTAGCCCATCCGCATAAGAAATTAAATGGGGGCGAGCCTAACCCCCGGCACTTGCTTCAATAGTTGTGGCTGCTTCCTTCCGGACCTGACCAGGTTGGCTACCTTGCAATGCGGGGAGGCCCGCCGACGGATATTCTACCGCATTTGCAGCTTTTATAGAGGCGAATCATTACTGCGAAATCCGGCTTGGTCATGCCAATAAGTTAAGTTATAATGCCGCTCCCCGCCGGAGAGGTGGATGAGTGGTTTAAGTCGCACGCCTGGAAAGCGTGTTTAGGCTAATAGCCTAACGCGGGTTCGAATCCCGCCCTCTCCGCCATAAAATCACATTCGTGTTTTTATGATTTGCAAATCGGCCCGATGTTTGGGCCGATTTTGTTTTTACCGATTACCTTTTTCCTAACTCCTGCTCCACGCTTTCGACTTCCGCCCTGATTCTGGATAAAAGCTTGTCGAGATCGTCCTCCTTGTCGAAGTATAGGCAGGTCAAAGCCATCAGGCTCGCCAGGTGGATGCCTATGGTCTCGGAAATGACGTGCAGCTTGTCCAATGTCGGGCTTTTCTGTCCGCGCTCAAGCGTGCTCAGGTAGGTCCTGCTTGAGACTGTCGAAAAATCTTCCTGGGTCAGGCCGCGGGATTTCCTAGTCTTTTTCAATGCCGTGGCAAATGCGAGTTTCATCATAAAACTGTCCATTGGATCGTTATTATTGGGCAGTCTTATCTAGCCAGATTGAACACTATAAAACTACAATCTATAGTGTGTATTTGTTTCGGGTTGCATATCGGTATCATGGGTGCATCTGGGCTGGCGTTTCTTGCCCCGCACTCCCTCATAAAAGCCGAGCAGCAGTTGGACAGGGTGGGCATCCGGCTCCATGCCAGCATGAAATAAGAGCCATTACAATTATGACAAAAGCTATGCAGGGGGGCGGGTTTATTGCATGGCAACAGCTAGGCGCTGTTGTTATGGCCATACTGCATTTCAATCTTGCGTATGCCGAGGATGACGCATCGGAAAGCAGCCGCCGCCGTGCGGAATTCGATGATGTTCCCGCAAGCTCTGAAGAGGTGAGGGTGGTGGGCAAGCGCGCCAGTCTGGCGAATGCCCAGGCCATCAAGCAGGAAAGCATTGAGATTGTCGACGCCGTTGTGGCAGAGGAGATCAACAAACTACCGGATCTGAGCCTGGCCGAAGCGATGCAGCGGATCACCGGCGTGCAGATCGCGCGCGACCGGGGAGAAAGCTTTGCATCGCAAACCAACAGCTACTCCGCGAACAATGCCACCAATACTCCGGGCATCACCATACGCGGCTTGCCCATGGTGGAAACCCTGTTCAACGGGCGCGAGATATTCACTGCCGGGCGCGGACGGACATTCAATTTCGGCGACATTTCGGCCGAGATGGTATCGGCGATCAAGGTGTACAAGACATCTTCCGCCGATCATATCGAAGGCGGCGTGGGCGGGCTGGTTGACCTGCGCACGCGCCGTCCGTTCGATTTCGCCGGACGCGAGACCGTCGCCAACGCCGGATGGACGCGCGGCAACCTGGCCGACGAAAGCAAGCCGCAGTTTTCGCTGTTGGCGAGTGATCGCTGGGAGACCGGCATCGGCGATGTCGGGGCTTTGCTCAATGTGGGGTATCAGAAGCGCGCCTACCGGGAAAATTTCGTGACTTCCGAAACCACGACGGTGGGGGGGCAAGCCCTGCCATCGAAACTGACGCAAGTCACCAACGTCGGCGAGCGGGAGCGTATCGGTGCAACCCTGATCCTGCAGTGGCGGCCGACGGACAGGCTGGAGTTGTATGCCGAGGCACACCACGCGCAATTCAAGACCATCGAGGACGCTACCGTGCTTGCCGTGAAGGGTGCGGGGGCAGCAAGCAACATCGTATTGTTCCCCGGCACCAATCATGCGTCCAGCGTGACTTGGGCCGGCGCGGACATCGACACGACCGGCCAGGCGCGCGACACCGTGGAGCGCAACACGCAAGTTGCCCTCGGGGGCAATTGGGTGGGCGATGCGCTGACGTTCAAGAGCGATCTCAGTTACACCCGCAGCTCCAGCACGCTGACATTTTCCGCGCTCAACCTGAGCGGGGCCACTGCCACCGGATTCACCCAGAACGTTGCCGGATCGGGTGCCACGGGCAGCCTCGCCAGCGGCAATCTCCTGAATCTCGCCAGCTTTACCACGGCGAGCGCCTGGTATGCGAGCGTTCCGTTCGAGGGCGACATGACCGCCCTGCAGTTCGACGGGGAGTACCAGTTATCCGGCCGGCTGATCGACGCGCTGGCGGCCGGCATGCGCTACGCTGCGCGGCACGCCGACGATGGGAGTGGGCAGCTCGGGGATTTTCCGTCGGTCGCTGCCGCCAATGCGGCCGGTGCCGTCGTGCCCAATCCATACGGCGACGTGCTCGGTACCGGATATCTGGTGGGCGACACCGATATCGCGCGCGACATCCTGGCATTACGTCGGCTGCTGGGCATCACGGCAGCATTGCCCACCAGCAATCCGCTTGGCACCTGGAGCATAGACGAGGACACGCAGTCGGCCTATCTCATGGCCAGGCTCAAGTCCGCCGACCTGCCGCTGGAGGGCAACGTCGGTGTACGCGTGATACGCACCGACGATGCCTTGGAGGGTTTTCAGGGCACCAGCAATGCCACTGCGCAGCCACTTGATATCGATCATATGTATGTTGATGTGTTGCCCAGCGTCAACCTGCGCTACGCGCTGAATCCGGGGCTGTATCTGCGCGGCGCGGTTTCCAAAACCATGACCCGGCCGGACTTCAGCCAGATGTCGCCTTCGCTTACTCTGAATCCGGTGCAGTTGAAGGGGAGTGCCGGTAATCCGGAGCTGCGCCCCATGCGCGCCGACAGCTATGACATTGCCCTGGAAAAATACATCAACAAGACCACCTCGGCATACCTTACCGGCTTCAAGAAAAACGTCGACGGCTTCGTCTCCAGCGTTACCAATCCGGAAACCCATGATGGACTTACTTACGATGTCACCCGGCCATACAATACCGGCGCCTCGGTCATCAGAGGAGCGGAAATCGGCTACCAGCAGTTTTACGATTTTTTACCCGGCTGGTTGGGCGGGCTGGGGTTGCAGGCGAATTACACTTATATCGATAGCGATGTCGAGGGCAGCAACCTGCCGCTGGCTGGGCTTTCGCGAAACAGTTACAACCTCATCGGCATGTACGAACAAGGCCCGGTTTCGGCGCGGATTGCCTATAACTGGCGTGACAAATACCTGACTTCTCTTTCAGGAGGAGTTCCGGTCTATATCAAATCTTACGGGTGGCTCGATGCTTCGGTAAGCTATCGTTTCACGAACAAGATTTCCCTGGCCATCGAAGGGACAAACTTGCTTGGAACCGAGCGTACTTCGTATTATGGTGAGGAGACGAGACCGCAGACTACCTGGGACAACGATACTCAGGTCAGTGCTATCGTAACCGTTCGTTTTTGATGCCCGACACGCTTGCATCGCCGGGTGCTTTCAAACAGACGCCAGAGGGGAGGGCGTAATGATCGAACCTCACCCGTTTCGGCGGGGAACGCCGGGAATCGTAACTGTCGCGCTCTGGATGGCGTTGATAGCTGCGGATTTACCCGGCGAGGTGCACGCCGCAAGCAGACTGGAGGGTTGGCGCAAAGAAGCCGCTGCTACGCGGGTGCTGGCAGAAAACGATGCTCGGCACGCATATCGAGAAGCGCAGCGCTTGCAGGGACAGCTCCCGGAAGATGCCTGCCCTGAGGACCGGACGTGGGCCCTCAATATTCTTTCCCGTGTCGAAATTAACCTCGCGTTGACAGAGCTGGGGGACGCGCATGCCCGGCAAGCGCTGGCGCTGGCAAAACAGCACGCGGATAAGGTAGGGCAGGGCGAAGCCTACCTTAATCTCGCAACCAATGCGGTCAACCGGGCCAGAATCGATGATCTGGTCGACGCTGCGACCGGCAGCATGACCGTGCTGGAGGGCGTGAACCGGCCGGATCTTCAGGGTGAGGCAATGTTACGTACTGCCATGATGTATCGCCGCATCGGTCAGTTCGACGACTCCGTTACCTTGTGTCTTCAGGCGATGGAAGTCGCCAAGCGTTCCGGTAATCCTCTGGCGCTCGCCTATGCCCATCAGTGCCTGGCGCTTTCGTTTAATCAGAGCTCGCACAAAAAGGAGGCGCGCGACCATTTTGTCCAGATGCGCAAGCAGGCGCAACTTGCCGATTCCAGGATATTGGAAGGCTATGCGCTTTCCAATTTGGGTGAAGTGACCGCAAGTCTCGGAGACATGGCTGGCGGGGTGTCTTTTGCTCGCGAATCGATCCGATTGTTCCGGGATGTCGGGACACCTACAGGTATAGGTCAAGGTCTGTTTTCCCTCGCGCAACTGTTGGACGCGCAAGGGCGCCATGCAGAGAGCACTCCGCTGCTCGACGAGGCGGTCCGCATTTATCGCCAGTATCCGCAAAAAATCGGCCTTTGGTACGTCCTGAACGCCCGTAGCGATAATTATCGCGCGCTGGGCAATCTTGCGGCTGCGCAGGCCGACATTGAGCATGCCTATGAACTGGCCAAGGAAATCGGCGTCTCGCTTTACATGAGTGAAAGTGCGCAGCGGCTGGCTGTGTTTTACGCAACTAAAGCCGATTATCGGCGTGCTTATGATTTTTTTGCAGAAGCTGCGGAGATGCGAGCCAAGGCCGATCGCGAGAAATCCAGCGAACGCATGATACAGATCGCCCGGCGTTATGAAACCGAAGCCAGACAGCGTGAAATCGACGAGCTGACCCAGCGCACTGAAAGACAGGCGGCGGAGTTGCGGCAGCATGGCCTCCAGCAACGCTGGCTGTGGACAGTGCTGGGTGGCAGCATCCTGATGCTGGCTGGCACGGCGCTTTTCTTGTTCCGCTTACGCCGCTCTCATGCTTTGCTTCAACAGGCCAACACCCGGCTCCAGCACTCCCAGGAAGAAATCCATGCGCTTAACGTCGGGCTGGAACAGCGGGTGCAGGCGCGCACATCCGAGCTGCGTCAGCAAACACGCTACTTGCGCACCCTGATCGATATGCTGCCAGTCATGACATGGCTGAAGGATACGGAAAGTCGTTTTCTTACGGTCAATCGGGCGGTTGCGGATGCTGCGGGCCATCCTGCGGATGCGCTCATCGGCAAGACCGATCTCGATTTCTTTCCTCGGGAGATGGCCGAGGCCTATCGCGCCGACGATGCGGAAATCATGGCAACACGGCAGGAAAAAGTCGTGGAAGAGCAAATTACCGGTGCAACGGGAAATATCTGGATCGAAACCTACAAGGCGCCCGTGATGGATGAGGATGGCACCTTGCTGGGTACGGTCGGGGTGGCGCGCGACATTACCGAGAGCAAGGCGGTGGCGGAGGCGCGCGAGGCGGCCCTGGCCGAAGCCGAGCGGCTGGCGAACATGCGCAGCCAGTTCCTGGCGCAGATGAGCCACGAATTGCGCACGCCGCTGAATGGTATCCTGGGCTATGCCCAGATCATGCGGCGCAATCAGTCGCTGGACGAACGGCAGATCGAAGGACTCAACGTAATCCAGCAAAGCGGCGAGCACCTGCTGATGCTTATCAACGATATCCTGGAGTTTGCCAAGATCGATGCAGGAAGAATGGAGCTGAATCCCGGCGACATGGCGCTAGACAGGTTCCTCCGCACGATAGTCAATATCATTAGCATCAAGGCGGAGCGGAAGCGCCTGAAATTCATCGTGGACATCGCTCCGGATTTGCCAGGCTGGATACGGGGAGACGAGAAGCGATTGCGTCAGGTCTTGCTGAATCTGCTGGCGAATGCTGTCAAGTTTACCGATAAGGGCGAGGTGCGATTGCGCGTCAGCATGCCTGTGCCCGACCATTTGCATTTCGAGATCAGCGACACCGGTGTCGGCATTGCTCCGGAATACATCGAGAGAATCTTCCAGCCGTTCGAACAGGTTGGAGATGCGCATCGGCGAGCAGCCGGAACCGGCTTGGGACTGTCGATCAGTCGCCAGCTGGTGCGTTTGATGGGCGGCGATATCAAGGTTGAAAGCGAACTCGGGCGCGGCAGTGTTTTCCGCTTCGAAATCGAGGCACGGGTAGCCGAGGCGTGGCAGGCAGGCCCCCGGATAGAGGGGCGCGTGACCGGATATGCCGGGCCGCGCAGGCGTGTGCTCGTGGCGGACGATGTCGCCGAGAATCGGGCTGTTTTGATCGATATGCTGGCACCCTTGGGATTCGAGATGCTGCAGGCCGTTACCGGCCGCGATGCGGTGGAAATGGCAAAACTTCATCTGCCCGACCTGATCCTTATGGATCTCGTAATGCCGGAAATGGACGGGCTGGAAGCCACACACGCATTAAGGCAATTACCGGATTTTGCGGAAATACCTATTATCGCTGTTTCGGCCAGTGCGTCCGGCAAGGATGAGGAAACGAGTTTGACGGCAGGCATGAATGTTTTTTTACCTAAACCGATCGAACTCGATAGACTGCTTGCGAACATCGCCCATGTACTTAAGCTCAACTGGACTTATGAGTCGCAAGCATCAGCAGAGTCGAAAGTGGAGCGGCCCATCATTGCACCTCCCGAGCATGAGATGCAGGCCTTGCATCGGCTGGCGCTCCAGGGAAATATGCGTGACATTGTGCTGATGGCCGGACGCTTGGCGGACATGGGCGAACGTTACCTCCCTTTCGCCGAGCAATTGCGCACCTTGGCCAAGGGCTACCAGTCCAAGGCGATTCTCAATTTCGTTGAAAGTTATCTGGATCAAGGGGCTGAGCCATGACAGCCATCCCGATTTCTGCCGCCTCTCATACCATCCTGATCGTCGACGATACGCCCGCCAACGTAGCGGTTATCGTGGACAGCCTTGAACACCACGGGTTTCGCGTGGTCGTGGCGCAGGATGGCGAGGAGGGATTGCAGCGTGCCTTATTCGTCAAACCCGACCTTATCCTGCTTGATGTCATGATGCCGGAGCTGGACGGTTTCGAAGTCTGCCGCCGCCTCAAGTCTCATGCCGATACGTGCGCTATCCCGGTGATTTTCATGACTTCCCTGACCGAAACCGAGGACAAGCTGAGCGGTTTCAAGGCCGGAGGTGTGGACTATGTTACCAAGCCGCTGAATATCGATGAGGTCATCGCCCGGGTCAATACGCATTTGCGGCTGCATACCATGCAAAAGCAGCTCGAATCGCAGAATATTCAATTGCAGCACTACCGCGAAGGACTGGAGCATCTGGTCGCCGAGCGCACCGCGGCGCTGAGTGCCAGCGAGCAGCAGTTCCGTACATTGGCAGAGAACCTGCCGGACATCGTCATACGTTACGACAAGAATTGCCGTCGCATATTCGTCAATCCGGCTTACAGCAATGAAACAGGCATTACGCTGGGGGATGCGCAGGACAACACTCTTGACGAACTCTGGCGGCCGCTGAACATCACGCCTCAGGCATACAAGGCCAGGCTTCAAAAGGTCATGGCAAGCGATGTTGCCGATCACATACTGCTGGAGTACCTGGGACCAGACGGCTATATGGTCAGCAATATCCTGCATGTGGTGGCGGAGCATGGAGCGAACGGAGAGGTTGTCGGAACGTTGGCGATCGGCCATGACATCAGTGAAATCAAGCAGCATGAGCGGTTGGAAGAAATTCGACTGAGAATCTTCGAATTGCTGGCGCACGGCGGTCAGCTTACTGAGGTGCTCGACCTGGTAGTGAATTATGTCGAGAAAGCCCGTCCCGATTTTCTCGGCAGCATCATGTTGCTGGATGAGGATGGCAAGCATCTGATTTCCGCCAATGCGCCCAATTTGCCTGCCGAATATATAGCAGCCATCAACGGGATCGAGATCGGCGACGCAGTCGGCTCCTGCGGTACGGCCGCCTGGTGCGGCGAAACGGTGGTAGTGGAGGATGTGCGTACCCACCCATATTGGGCTGACTACAAGCATCTGGCATTGAAAGCGGGGCTGCAGGCTTGCTGGTCGGAGCCGATCCAGGATTCCACCGGCCATGTGCTGGGTATTTTCGGCATCTATCTGCGCCAGCCTGGCCGTCCTTCGGAAGCCGATATGGAATTCGTGCGCCAGGCGAGCCATCTGGCTGCAATCGCCATCGAGCGCAAACGTGCCGGGGAAATGCTGTGGGAGAGCGAACGTAAATATAGAACCCTGGTAGAGGACTCTCCTGATCTCTTCATTCGTTATGACCGCGATTGCCGCCGTATTTATGTGAGCGATGCCTACCTGCAGATGTATGGCATGCCGGTGAGCGCCGTGCTCGGCAAGCGTCCAAACGAAGCCTGGGGTTTCCCGCGCATGTCTGCGCAAGAGTTTGAAGGCAGGCTCAGGCAGGTGATGGCAAGCGGGGAACGGGCCGAGATCGAAATCGACTGGTATACCCCTGATGGCGAATATATCTGCCACTCGATGCGCGCCGTTCCCGAATACGACCGCGAAGGTAACATCATCAGCGTGCTTTCGATCACGCGCGACGTCTCCGAGGCCAAGCGCGCCGAAAAAGCGCTTCATCTTCACGAGCAGGAGTTGCGTTCACTCGTGGAAAATACGCCGGATACCATTGCGCGCTACGATCAGGATTGCCGTCGCATTTATGCAAACCCAAAAATGCTTTCGGACCTCGGCGCATCGCTCGATGAAGCGCTGCACAAGAGGCCCTCGGAGCTTCCCGGCGGCGAGTCGGCCTTTGACTACGAGCAACGCATCCGTCAGGTGCTGGCTGAAGGCCAGTCAATAGATTTCGAACTGAGCTGGAAGACCGGGGATAACAAGCAGGTCGTCAGTTATATCCGCCTGACGCCGGAGTTTGGCATTGACGGGCAAGTCATCAGTGTTCTGGCGGTCGGCAGAGATATCACCGAAATCGACGAGTATCGGCAGAGCATCCATCATCTGGCCTTCTACGACACCCTGACTGATCTGCCCAATCGCTCCTTGCTGTCTGATCGCATCAAGCAGACGATTGCCGACGCTTCCTGGCATGGATACCTGTTCGGCTTGATGATGCTGGATCTGGACCGTTTCAAGGAAGTGAACGACACCCTGGGGCATGGCGTAGGGGATGCGTTGCTGCGCGAAGCGGCGGGCCGCCTTTTGGAATGCGTCCGCATCTACGATACCGTCGCCCGACTGGGCGGCGATGAATTCGCTATCCTATTGCCGCAGGTACGGGATAGCGGCGACCTGGCACTCGTTGCCCAGAAAGTTATCGAGGCTTTCCAGCAGCCTTTCCAGATTTCAGGAAAGGAATTATTTATTTCTGCCAGCATCGGCATTGCGCTCTATCCTTCGGATAGTGCCGAGATCGATGCGTTATTCAAATATGCCGACTCGGCGATGTATCACGCCAAAAAGAAAGGCCGCAACAACTTTCAGTTCTATGCCAGCGAGCTTACCGCACGCTCCGCCGAGCGCATGGCGCTGGACGCGGCATTACGCAAGGCCATCAAGAAGGATGAGTTGGAACTGTACTATCAGCCGCAGGTCGACCTGGCCAGCGGATGCATCATTGGGGCGGAAGCGCTGCTGCGCTGGAAGAGAAGCGATGGCAGCATGGTGATGCCAGACAAATTCATCCCCGTTGCCGAAGAAACGGGATTGATCGTCGGCATCGGCGAATGGGTGCTGGAAACCGCGTGCCGGGCCGCAGTGGAATGGAATCTGGATCGCCAGACGCCATTCAAAGTGGCGGTCAATCTTTCCACCCGCCAATTCATTCAGAACGACCTGCTTGGTTCGGTGCGCCGCATCCTGGCGAAAATGCAATGCAGGCCCGAGTGGCTGAAGCTGGAAATTACCGAAAGCCTGTTGCTGGAAGACAGCGCCGATATTCTGGAAATACTCGAAGCTTTCGACGATATGGGCCTGGCTATCTCCATCGATGATTTTGGCACGGGCTACTCGGCACTGAGTTACCTGAATCGATTCCCCGTCAGCCAGATCAAGATCGACCGCTCATTCGTGCGGGATATCCCAGGCAATCAGGAAAAGGCCGAACTGGTCAAAGCCATGATCTCCATCGCCCAGACGCTGCATCTGGAGCTGGTCGCAGAAGGCGTGGAAACGCGCGAGCAAGCCGCTTACCTCAATCTTCATCACTGCCTGATCGGGCAGGGCTACCTGTTCGGCAAGCCGATGCCGCACTCGGAGTTTCGGGCGCACATGATATGTAGCGCTCCGTGACAGGTATCGACTTCGCCTGCCGGGCTCCTCGAAAATTCCCGATGCAGCGTCCTCAAGATCGGCTAGCCACGCTGAAGCGTGGTCACCCGACAGGGTGGATAGCTTTGGACGCGAGGGTGAATCAATGCGGCTGGTATTTGATCGACGAATAAATACGCCATTTCGTTGATGCTGAACCGCTGTGGAAGTCCTGCAGCTTTTCAGGATGGGCAAAGAGATGATCGACTACTTTCTTGTCCCAGGTGGCTACCTGATAGGGAATCGCCTCGAGAAAGTTTGCCAATGATTTAACGATATCCGGTTTCATGATCTCGACCTTTCTTTTGGTTTGCTTGCAATGATGAATATGCAATAACGATGCCAAATGATGTCGTAGCTCGATGACAGAAATATGACGGGCATTGAGCCTTATCCATTTGACCCAAAAATGTCTGTAGCGCTGCTCTAACGCCCTGTTCTGGTGCGTCCGCGCACAATAACCTTTCATAGGGCAGTTTAATTTCCACGGATTTACGCTAAATCTGCTGGCATGCTCCTTGCGTCGATCTACGCATGGAAACAATTACTGCAAGCCGTGCGTTCGACGAAATGCATGGGATGGATGGAGAGATCCGCGAGTTGTCCTTTCGGCGGGCGCTATTCAGCGCGTGCGGGCGTTGAACATATTTCTGCACGACCTCTACCACGATCAGGAGATCATCCACGCTGGTATCGTCCCAGCCGCGATTCTGGCGAACATCCAGTACCGTCCGGAAATGCATGGCGTGGATGTACCGGGCGGTGTCTACGCGCATATCGCCGGCATCGACATTGTGCGTACCGGTGCAGATACGTTTTACGTGCTGGAAGACAACCTGCCCACGCCTTTCGGCGTTTCCTACATGCTGAAAGACCGTAAGATGATGATGCGGCTCTTTCCCGAGTTGTTCCGTCGTCATCGCATCGCACCGGTAGAGCATTACCCGCAGGTGCTGCTCAACAACCTGCGTGCCGTCGCGCCCTTGGGCATTCCCGATCCAACGGTCATGCTGCTAACCCCGGGTGCCTACAACAGCGCATATTTCGAGCATGCCTTCCTGGCCCAGCAGATGGGGATAGAGCTGGTGGAGGGCGCGTGCTGGTTTCCTTCGATTCCACCATCCGAGCAATCTTTCGGCCGGGCTACCCATCGATCTCTTCATGTATCGCAGTGACAGCTTCAGCACCGACTGCACGCGCCGCGTCACTGACGACGACGCCTATTTCGGGCAATTGCGCAAAAGCTGGTCGGAAGGCTTGCGCCGCGTCTTCACGGGAATCCCCGATCCGGACTGGTGCTAGCCGGCCGAACTACTCATGCCTTAGAAGCAGTCTTAAAAATTGCTGCGGAGGGTCGTCTGCGGCGTTGCGCGGTGTTGGCTACGGCCGCCGCTACGCGGCTTCACATCGGCTACGCCGATATGAGCCTGCGCCGCAACTGCGTTGTCGTTCCCTCGCCGTACTGCAGTACTGTCTCGGTCGCTGCGTTCCGTGCGCCTTGCATCCAACCCTCCTCGCGAATTCTTAAGGCAGCTTCTTAATGCAACTGCTTGCTCTATTGGGCGATGCTCGGCAGGTGCCAGATTTCCCGGTTGTAGTCTGCGATCGTGCGGTCGCTGGAAAACTTGCCGCTGGCTGCCGTGTTGAGGATGCTCATGCGCGTCCAGTGCTCCTGGTCCAGGTAAGCGCTTGCGGCGCTGTGCTGTGCATCGACATAGCTGCGGAAATCGGCGGCCGTCAGCCACGGGTCGTGTGGATTCCGGATCGACTGGATAATAGGGTCGAAAATCCCCGGTTCGAACAGGTTGAAATGGCCGCATTCCAGCAGGTGCATCACGCGCGCCAGATCTTCGTCCTGCGCAATGATGGCGTCAGGATCGTAGTGTCCGCGCGTCGCCTCGACTTCCTCCGCGTCGAGTCCGAAAAGGAAGAAGTTTTCGCTGCCGACTTCTTCCTGGATCTCGATATTAGCGCCGTCCAGCGTGCCTATCGTCATGGCGCCGTTCATCATGAACTTCATATTGCCGGTGCCGGAGGCTTCTTTGCCGGCCGTTGAAATCTGTTCCGAAAGATCGGCTCCCGGGCAGATGATTTCCATTGCCGAGACCCGGTAGTCGGGCAGGAAGACCAGCTTCAGCAGCCCGCCGGTGCTCGGGTCGTCGTTGATCACCATGGCGACCGCGTTGACCAGCTTGATGATGCGCTTGGCCATCTGGTAGCCCGGTGCCGCCTTGCCGCCGATCAGCACGCAGCGCGGCGTGATGCCGTCGCGCTCGCCGCGCTTCAGACGGTCGTAGAGATGGATCACGTGCAGCACGTTGAGCAGTTGCCGCTTGTATTCGTGGATGCGTTTCACCTGCACGTCGAAAATGGCATTGACGTCGAAGGCGACGCCGCAATCCTTTTGCACCAGCTCGGCCAGCCGCGCCTTGTTGGCCTGTTTGACGGCACGCCACTTGGCGCGGAATTTGGCATCATCGGCATAGGGCGCCAGCTTGCGCAATTGCGGCATGTCGGTGATCCAACCCGGTCCGATGGTGGAAGTAATCAGCTTGCTCAACTCCGGATTGCTCGAAGCCATCCAGCGGCGCGGCGTGACGCCGTTGGTCTTGTTGTTGAACTTGTTGGGCCACAGCTCGTAGAAATCGTGGAACAGCTGCTGTTGCAGCAAGCGCGAGTGCAACTCCGCCACGCCGTTGACGGACGTGCTTGCCACTACCGCCAGGTAAGCCATACGCACCTGTTTCTCCGGCCCTTCCTCGATGATTGACATACGCTGCTGGCGCTCGATGTCGCCCGGCCAGCGCAGCGATACTTCGGCCAGGAAGTGCGCATTGATCTCGTAAACAATATCCAGCAGACGCGGCAAGAGTCGGCCGAACATGCTGACCGGCCAGCGCTCCAGCGCTTCCGGCAGCAGCGTGTGATTGGTGTAGGCTACCGTGCGTGAAGTGATCGCCCAGGCCGCGTTCCAGTCCAGCCCGTACTCATCCATCAAAAGACGCATCAACTCCGGCACTGCGCAGGTGGGGTGCGTGTCGTTCAGCTGGAAGCAGTTTTTCTCGGCGAATTGCGAGAAGTCGTTGCCATGCAGGGTAACCCAATGACGCAGTATGTCCTGCAGGCTGGCTGATGCAAGAAAGTACTGCTGGCGCAGGCGTAGTTCCTTGCCGTTTTCGCTGGCGTCGTTGGGATAGAGCACCATGGTGATGTGCTCGGCTTCGTTCTTCGCGCCAACCGCTTCTGCATAGCTGCCGGCGTTGAATTCCTCGAGGTCGAACTCGTCGGTGGCAGTCGACTTCCACAGGCGCAGGGTATTGACCGTGCCGTTGCAATAGCCGGGGATCGGCATGTCGTAGGGGACAGCGAGCACATCATGCGAGTGTACCCAGTTGACATGGGTATTCCCATGCTCGTCGGTCTGATGTTCGGTATGGCCGCCGAATTTGACGCGTACGATGAATTCCTGACGCTCGATCTCCCAGGGATTGCCGATACGCAGCCAGTGATCGGGCTCCTCCATCTGGTAGCCGTTCTCGATTTTCTGCCGGAACATGCCGTATTCGTAGCGTAGGCCGTAGCCCATCACCGGCAGTTGCAGCGTCGCGCAGCTATCGAGGAAACAGGCGGCCAGACGGCCGAGGCCGCCGTTGCCCAAGCCGGCGTCATGCTCCTGCTCGACGATTTCTTCCAGTTCCAACCCCAGCTTTTTCAGCGCTTCGGTGGTCGAGGAATCCTCTTCGAGATTCAGCATGGCATTGCTCAGCGTGCGACCCATCAGGAATTCCAGCGAAAGGTAGTACGTTCGCTTGCTGTCCTGTGCGTCATAAGATGCCTGCGTCTTCTTCCAGCGTTCCACGATGCGGTCGCGCCAGGCCATGGCGAAGGAAGTATAAACATGATAGGCGGCTTCGTTGATTTCGTTGCGGCCGAGCGTGCGACTGAAATAGCGCCGGAAATCTTCTACGATGCTTTTGCCGTCCATGCTCAAGGGTGGCAGGGTCGTAAATTCCTTGGATGTCTTGCTAAGGGTGAACGGTTTTGAATTCAAGATGGCATTCCTGGGTAATCAAGAGGAAGGGCGAAGGCTGCCGGATTGTTATGCCATTATGGGTAGCAACTATTACGCCAGTTTTAAAACGTAATTTTACTGGAAGCGGCGAGGCGTGGCGCAGGCGTTTTCATAAGCCGGCGCAATGACTGCGACGGGCGAGGCGGGTGCTTGGTGGCGCGGCTTCACGTTTCCGCACGCGAAGCAAGCAGGCGCTGGTAAAGCCAGCCGCCGGCGTAGAGCGAAAGACCGAGCACCAACAGGATGCCGATGCGTATCAATGGTGCAGCTTGATGCAGGTCGTAAATCAGCACTTTGCCGGCCGAGGCGGCGAATATCAGCAGCGAAGATTGGCCGAGGATACGGTCCCGCCAGCGGATGGCGAGTCCCAGGCAGCCGGTGGCAAGTAAGCCCCAGGCCAGCGAGGTGGATAGACGGTCATCAAGCAGATACACCGCTGCTGCCATTGCACAGATATGGCCGGCGTAAAGCAGGGGTATGTAGAGATTCTGCAGCGTATGCCGCTGCTGCACGAACCAGTAGGCGGCGTAGCACTCCAGCGCATACAGGATGGGTAGTGCGTCACCGCCGGGGATTTCGGCAGTGGAGGTATCCGAAACGATGCGCAGGTAATTGACCGTACCGATGATGCCAACGCCCAGCCATACGGGCCAGCCCAAGCCCTGTGTACGCGTGGTGCTGAACCATGCGACCGCCGGCACCAGTAGGAAAGCAACCCAGGGCGCCCATTCGTCCGGCACCGATTCCAGGTAGCCGGCATGGAACAGCACCAGTGCGACATATGCGGAAAGCAGGAAATGTCCGCCGGGCAGGGGCTTGCGTAGCAGGTGTTGGCTGACGAAATACAGCAGGGCCACCACGCCGGCCGTAGCGAGCGCAATCCAGGGCGCAAAGGTCGGCAGGTGTGCTGCAAGCAACGCGTATTGCAGAAAATAGAAAATCAACAGTGCAGGCAGATGCGCGACCGCGACCTCTTTCGTCATCGGTTCATCGCGGCGGATCGAGAAGAGGGCGGCCGCAATTGCGAAAACCGTGAATTGCACGGTCTGAAAGACCAATGCGGCTATCCATTCCTCATGCATGGCGTCGCGTTGTATCACGTCGAAGCCGATCAGCGCGAAATAAAGCGCTAGCAGGTACACCAGGCGCCGGCCGGTCCAGATCGCATAGATGCTGAAAATCACGCTCCAGGCGGAAAAGTAGATAGCCAGGTCGATCACCTCCACCAGTACGTTTTCGATCAGGAAGGGTGCCGCATACGAGCCGACGACCGCGAACATGGCGTACAACTCGCTGGCGAAGACCCGGCACAGCCACAGTGATAATGCACATACGATGGCTACCCCGGCTGTCGCCGCCTGCGGGCTTATCAATCCATAAAACATATGTGCACCATAGATTGTCAGGAACAGGGTGACAATCCCGCCGGCGGGGAGCAGGGAAGCGTACTGCCGATTGGCATGCCGCAACGCCAGTCCCGCGCCTATGAGCGTCAGGCCGCCGACCAGCGCCAACCCGATTTGTCGTTCCGGTGTCAACCAGCCTGAATCGAGTGCGAGCCGGATAAGGTAAACTGCAGCCATCACGAGTGCGGCTGCACCGCTCCACCCGAGCAGTGTGGTAATCGAGGAGTTCCGGGATTCTTCAGCAGGCTTGGGGGTGAATGTTGCGGTGGGTTTTTCAACCTTGACCGTGCTGCTTACCTTGGCTGGCGCCGACTCAGCGGGGATTCTCGGCAAGGCAAGTTTGGATTCGATACGCGAAAGGCGCGCTTCTATGAGTGCCAGCCGTGTTTCGATGCTTTGTTCTAGTGACATGCCACGCCCCCCTGCGGATGTTGATACAAGGCTAATCCAAGCCGGTCCTCATCGCAAGCAATGAGGGTGGGTGAGGGACACAGAGCAATTATTTATTAAATTGTTATGCATTTCCAAAAATTGCGAGTATCCTGTGCGGGTCTGTTAGGATTCAAGTTGCGTCAATGCGGTACCTCGTCGTTCATCATTTTCCCTTGATTTCAATAGATGCCGGACATTCCGTCCGAATTTAATTTTTATTTTAGGAAAGAACAAAATGGCAACAGGTATTGTTAAGTGGTTCAATGACGCTAAGGGTTTCGGTTTCATTACTCCGGACGCTGGCGGTGAAGATCTTTTCGCACACTTCTCGGCTATCAAGTCCGATGGTTTCAAGTCCCTGCGCGAAAATCAGCGCGTGACTTATGACGAAGCTATGGGCCCCAAGGGCAAGCAAGCTGCGAACATCATTCCCGAGTAATTCTCAGGAATAAAAAGCAAGTAAAAAAGCCCCGGCATGCCGGGGCTTTTTGTTTTTGTGCAATCACTCCTGCAATGCGTGCTCCACACTTTTTGAGAGAAAACTGTACGCATGCGTAAATGCGCCGCGCTTGTCCATCAGGTTGCGAATCAGCGGCGTCAGTATGATTTCCATCGCCAGCCCCATCTTCCCGCCCGGCACCACGATGGTATTCGGGCGCGACATGAAGGCGCCCTGGATCATCGTCAGCAGGTAGGGAAAGTCGGCCATGCCGGGATCCCGGAAGCGGATGATGACGAAACTTTCATCTAGGGTCGGAATGTCGCGCGAAATGAAGGGGTTCGAGGTATCCACCGTTGCTACGCGCTGGAAGTTGATATGCGTGTGCGAGAACTGCGGCGTGATGTAGTTCACGTAATCGCGCATGCGGCGCACGATGGTATCCACCGTAGCTTCTGCCGGGTAGCCGCGCTCGGAGTTGTCGCGATGAATCTTCTGTATCCACTCCAGATTCACGACCGGCACTACGCCTATGCCAAGATCGACATGTTGCGGCAGTGACACCTTTTCGGTTTTTACCAGCCCATGCAAACCTTCATAGAACAACAGGTCGGTATTTGCCGGAATATCTTCCCATGGCGTGAATTCGCCCGCCTTGAACTTGGTCCCCAGCTGTTTGCTTTTCTCGGCAGCCTCGATGCAGTTGTGCAGATAGAAACGGCGCTGGCCCGAACCTTCCTTGCCGTAGGTGCGAAACAATTCTTCCAGTTTGTCGAAGTGATTCGCTTTCGGCCCGAAGTGGCTGAAAGAGGAGTTCCCCGCAACTTCGGCCTTTTTCACCTCATCGCGGAACTCCTGCCGGTTATAGGCATGAAAACTATCGCCTTCGATGACGATGGGCGTAATGTTTTCGCGGCGGAAGATATGCTCGAACGCGCGCTTGACGGTTGACGTACCCGCACCGGACGAGCCGGTAACTGCGATTACAGGGTGCTTCTTGGACATCATTCACCTCCAGTTGACTGGGCATTTGGGCGTTTCCTCCCCCATGCCTGCTTCATTTAAAAATCTGAGCTCGGTTTGCCGAGGTGTGGGGTTAATTCACAATCTGCGCCAGTTCGCCCTTCTTGTAGCGTTCTGCCATCCTGTCGCAAGAGAGTGCCTTGATCCTGCCGGCCTGCCCGGCGGAGCCGAAGGCCTCGAAGCGTGCTTTGCAGATGTCCGCCATCGCCTTGGTCGAGACGAGCAGGAATTTGCGTGGGTCGAAGTCCTTGACGTTGGCCTGGTCGTACAGGTACTGGCGCACCGCACCGGTGGAAGCCAGAC
>Ga0255338_1002851_pt1 | contig 23044 bp, 24 predicted proteins | sample MeOH1_35cm_T4_19_FD_203715 | JGI IMG/M metagenome (GOLD analysis project Ga0255338, IMG submission 203715) | Sandy soil microbial communities from University of British Columbia, Vancouver, Canada - MeOH1_35cm_T4_195 | ecosystem: Engineered > Artificial ecosystem > Sand microcosm > Unclassified ...
CTAGAACTTGAAATGCGTCTCGTTGCTTCGGCTACGGGGCGCATTTCGCGTTTCTGTGTCCCGTGCCTGTGTCCATCCAACCGCGGCCCGCTTCCACTTCGCTCCGGAAGCGGGCCGCGCGTGCTTTTCGGCCCGCCTGGTAGCGGCGAGAACCTGCCATGCTCGATGCTATTCACCACTTCGCTAGCCGGCGCTTGAAGCGAGACGCGCCGCCGCTGGAGGACGAGGAAGGCGAACCGCTAGAGACGCTGGTGCCGCCGCTGCGGAGCTGGTGCCGCATCACCCTCGGCGTTTCGTTGGTGCCCCCGCCGACCGGGCAGATCATCACCTACGCGATGACCCGGCGGACGCTGCGGGCCACGCTCCACGCCCCCAAAACGGCGGTGATTGCGGTGACCACGGCCGCCCTTGGCAGCGTGCCCTGGATTCGCGAGCTAGTGATGTGGTGCATAGCGCACTGGAAGTGAGAACGAAATGACTGATGTGTTGATCCTTTACCTGCTGGGTCGCTCCAAGAAGCTGGCGCCGTTGGCCAGCGTGTGGCAGGCCATCCTCGCCGCGAAAGCGAGCGGAGACGCGGTTCCGGTTAGTGCGCGCGGCATCCGCCTGGACGGGGACATCTACGATCTTTTCGGCACGCTGCGGAAGCGGGGCAACGAGCCGGCCGCGGCCACCCCACTGGTGACTCCGGACGAATAACCCGATGGAACTCCCCAAGCCGAAGCGCGTTCGGACGATCAAGCCGGCACCGGACAAGAGTTTGTACGAGCGGCTGCCGCTGAAGCGCCGTATGTTCGTGGATTTCTACCTGGGGAAGGCCAACGGCTGCAAGACGAAGGCGGCGCGCATGGCGGGGTACGCGGGACCTGCTAACGAGGGTTACCGGCTGTGCAACGATCCGGACGTGTGGGCGTACATCCAGGACCGCCTAAAGGCCAGCGCGATGAGCGCGGACGAGGTGATAGCCCGGCTGGCAGACCACGCGCGGGCCAACGTTAGTGATTACTTCACCATCGACCCAGAGACCGGGAAGTGGACGCTGGATCTCCGGGCAGCCGAAGAGGCCGGCCTGCTCCACTTGCTCGCCGAGGTGTCCGAAACCGCGGAAGGGCAGAAGGTCAAGACGGTGGACACGCAGGCGGCGCTCGTCCAGTTGGGCCGCTACCACGGCCTGTTCACGGATAAGACCGAGGGCCGGCTGAAGGTCGTTTCGCCCTACGAGGGAATGACCGACGATGAGCTTGAAGAGCGCGCCCGACAGCTTCGCGGAAAGACAGGCACGGCTGGAGGAGATCCGGCTCCTGGAGGAGCTGGCGCGGCGTAGGGCCGAGGGCGGCATCAAGTATTTCCGGGCGCAGGAGCAGCAGATCCCGGTCCTGTCCGGCACGAAGCGCGGGAACCTGGTGCTGGGCGGCAACCGCGGCGGTAAGACCGTGGTGGGCGCCGCGGAGACGGTTTACCGCTTACTGGGCGAGCATCCCTACAAGCCGAAGGATTACCGGCTCCCGCGCCCGCCAATCAAGGTATGGGCGTGCAGCCAGGACCTCCCCGGCTCCAGCGATCTGCCGCACAAGCAGTTGGAAGAGCTGCGGAAGTGGGTGCCGAAAGACGCGCTGCGGGGCGGCGAGTGGGAGAAGGCGTACGCGCCCGGCGCCCGGGTCCTCACCCTCGCGAATGGCTCGGTCGTCGTCTTCAAGTCGTACGATCAGGGGCTCTTGAAGTTCGAATCGGACGCCGTCCACTTCGTCTGGATGGACGAAGAGCCGGACGATAAGCGGATCTGGACCTCCTGCCAGATGCGCCTGGCCGACTATGACGGCTCCTGGATGATCACGGCCACGCCGGTGCTCTCGCTCCAGGGTAAGGGGTGGATTGAAGAGCTGTGGGAAGGCAGGAGCGTTCCGGATTGCCCGTACGACACGCACCAGTTGTTCAGCTACTCCAATCCTCACCTCCGCAAGAGCGTGCTGGATGAACTCTTTGGGGCGCTGACCGACGATGAGCGGCTGGTGCGCTCCGTGGGCGCCTTTGCCCGGTTGGGTGGGCGCGTGCTCTCGGAATTCAACCCGCAGGTGCATCTGGTCGATGACTACATCCCGGATCGGGCGCTGCGGCACTACCTCATCATCGATCCGGGCTGGAAGGTGGGCGCTCACCTCTTCGCGGCGGTGGATACCAAGGGGATTATCACCCTCTACGCCGAGCACTACGCCCAGGAAGAAGCCATCCCGCAGCGGATGGGCGTCCTGCACGCGCTCTGGCAGGCGTTCGGCAAACCGGAATACGACGTGATTGCGGACTCGGCCGGCTTCTCGAAGACGCGCCAGGGGGGCAGCGAGAAAGAGCTGCCATCCGATATGGACGAATACCACGCGGCGGCGGAACTGCTGGGCGCCACGTGGTTTCAGCCTCGCCGGTGCCTCAAAGGCGACCCGATGGCGTACCGCGTGAAGCGGTATCTCCAGTGCCGCAAGCTGTTCATTTGCCGGGGCCTCAAGTGGTGGCAGTGGGAGTGCGAGCGCTGGACCCGGAAGCGAGAGCGAGAAGGCCCGGCCGCGATGGAGACGGCCATCCCCGACGCGCCGATCACGCGCAACGACCATTTAATGGATTGCCTCCGCTACTTGGTAAATGAGCTACCGGACCCGCTGCCGGCGCCAACCGATCAGGCGTATTCCGCGGTGGCCGAGCACTGGAAGCAGGAGCGGGAAGCAGCGAGCGGGACGGCTCGGGAGATTGTTTGATGGCGGAATTCCTGGCGTTGGCAATCCTCGGGGCCTGGCTGTGGCGGGAACGGGCGCACCAGGTGGAGCGCACGGCGTCTCGCTCCTCGCGAGACGCCGTGCTCGCGTTTGCAGCCGGCGAACGGGCCGCGACGCGGGAGCGGGAAGCCGAGTACGCCCGGGAGCGGCAGGCGATCCTGCAGCGGGCCGGCGTGGAGGTCAATCCCCCACCCGCGGCGCCGCTGCGAAAGTACGGCGATGCGGCCGAGTTCGAAATTGAGCACGAGCGGGAGTATGGGCCATGACGATGCCGGGGACAACGGGGGGCGCCGGCAACTCGATCAGCCCGCGCGAGCGCGCCACGGCGGAAGCGGAGCTGAACGGCTACCTGAACTCGGAGAGTAATCCGCTCCTGGATCTCGTGCAGAAGCGCTACCGCTACTCCCGAGAGTCCAAAGTCCTGTTACTGGAGACCTGGGCCACGTGCCTGGCGTTCATGGCCGGCGAGCAGTGGCGCTCCTGGGATGACCGGCAGAAGCGGCTGGTAAAGCCCACGCGCATTCCGAGCTGGCGCGTGCTGCCGGTGTACAACCAGATCCCGGGCCTCGTGGACGTGGCGGCGTCGAAGCTTTCTCGAGCGCGGCAGCTCCCGCGGGCGCGGCCGGACGACTCCGACGATCCGGAGGACCAGGCCCGCGCGCAGAAGGGCACGCAAGCGCTGCATGGCTGGTGGCACGGCGAAGATATGGAGCTGCTGGAGCACGAGGCGAACGTGACGCGGATACTCCTCGGCTGTGGCTTCCTGCATCTCTATTGGGACCCGAGCCGGATGGCCAAGATTCCGGTCCCGGATCTGGCGACCGGTAAGGTGACTGGGCAGTATGCGCCCGTGGGGCAGTTGTGCGCGGAGGTGCTCACCCCGTTTGACGTGTTCCCGGAGCCGTGTGAGAACTGGCGGGATATTTCCTGGTGTATCGTGGCCCGCAAGCGGCCGTTGTCCTGGTTCCGGTCCGTCTTCGGGGAAGCGGGAGCCGGCGTCGAAGCCGAGACGGGCGATACGGAGAACGTCTTTAACAGCCTCGTGCCGGGAACAGAGTCCTCCGGCGGGACGGGATCTGCTCCGGACGGCGAGGGGCAAGCCACGGCCAAGACGATGTACGAGAAGCCGTGCCGGGAGTACCCGCAGGGGCGCATGGTGATCGTGGCCGGTGACCGGGTGCTATTCCAACGGGACGCCCTACCGCTGCCGTTCCTCGGGCTGAAGAACCCGCTGCCGGTGAAGATGCTCGGCTATCGGCACCTCCCTAAACGCCTCTGGCCGATGGGCCTGATTGAAGGGTGTATCTCCCCGCAGCGCGAGCTGAACCGGGGCCTGGGCAACATGGCGGAAATGATCCGCTTGCACCGCGGGCCGAAGTGGCTGGTGGACAAGGCGTCGAAGGTGGACGCGAAGTCGATCACCAGCGCGCCGGATGAAGTAATCGAGTATGCGGCGAACTCGACCCCTCCGCAAGCCGTGGCGCCTCCGTCGATTCCGCAGTGGATCGTGCAGTACTCCGACCAGCAGCGCGAGGAGATGCGGCACCTGGCGGGGCAGCAGGAAGTGTCTGAGGGCGGGGTCCCCACGGGAGTGTCCGCGGCCTCGGCCATCCAGCTACTCCAGCAGGCGGACAATACCCGGATGAACTCGCCGGCCCTCCTGGGGAAGGTGGGCCTGGAAGACTTCGCCAAGCACGTGCTTACCGTGCTGGCCGAGCGCTGGCGTGAGCCGCGGATGGTGGCGGTTCCCGGCAAGTCAAGCAAGCAAACGACGGCGACGATCAGCGGAGACGAGATCGGGCCGTTAGAGGTGATTGTCGAGCTGGCGGAAGGCGTGGAAGACAACGACGCCATCCGGCAGCAGCAGCTTTCCGAATGGCTCGGAATGGGCCTGATGGACATGGTAGCCGGCCCGATGGGTCCGATCCTGTTGCAGATGCTCCAGGAAGTCGGTTTGGGCTGGCTGGCGGAGATCGTGGAGCGAGAGCTCCCGCAGATCCAGCAGCAGCAAGCCCTACAGGCCCAGGAGCAACAGGCGCAGCAGGCGGCGGCGGCAGCCGGGCAGGCCCAAGAGGGGCAGGCGGCGCAACAGCAGGCGCAACAGGCAGCGCAGGAGTCCGAAGCGCAGGACGCCGAGGCCCAACGCGAGCATGAGCGCGGCCTCGCCGACCAAAAGGCGCAGGTGGAGCTGGCCAAGCACTTGATGCGGCCGGGAGCACCCGCGCGATAAGCCGGGAACAGTCATTGGAATAGACCGGGGCACTCGTAAGGGTGCCCCGGTTGCACTGAGGGACAGCACGATGGAACCGGACGAGACGTTGGACGTGGAGACGACCGGCGAAGCCGCGGAAGCAGCGCCGGCCGAGGTGTCGGATTGGGGCACCTGGATTGAGCAGAACGCGCCGCTGGAGGCAACGACCGACACTCCCGCGGCAGCGGAGGCGGAGACGGGCGCCGCGGACGTTGAGCCGGCCGCCGCGGTCGATGCGCCCGCAGAGGTGGACGTGGCCGCACTCCAGGCCCGGTTAGCGGAGCTGGAGACGATCCAGGGCTGGGCGCCGTCGGTGCAGCAGTTGGCGGCGCTGGGCATCACGCCCGAGCAGTTTGCCGCGCAGATCGGGGCCGTGCAGTCCGGCCAGCAGCCGGCGACGGAAGCGGATGCCTTCGCGGAGTGGGTCGCTACCGAAGGGCTGGACCTGGACGAATGTTCGCCGGCTGAAACCCGGGCGCTGCTGAGTGCCTTCCGCCAGGAACAGTTCATGGCCGCGCAGCAGGAGCAGTACCAGCAGGCGCGGCAGGAGGCGGAACAGGCACAACTGACGGCCCGCTGGACCACGGACCTCACGCACCTGGCGACCGAGTTCCCGGAGTTCGGGAATCCCGTGCTCCGGGATGCGCTGCTCAACACCTATGAAGGGCGCTACGGGGTGGAGCCGAACGCGCAGCAGCTGAGCCAGCTCGCGACGGAGCTGCGCGGCGCCATCCAGGGCATCACGCAGGCCGAGGTCGCGAAGTACGCCACCAACAAGCAGGCGGACGCGGTGGTGCCGGTGCTGGGCGGCGGGAACGCGCCTCCGCCGGTCAAGACGGTGGATTTCCACCACCTTTCGGCTACCAAGCAGCAAGAGCTGCTGGAGAGCCATGTATCAGCTTCGCTCGCTTAACGGCGGGTGAGTTCCGGGATTGGCCCGGGAGAGGGACAAGGGATAGTATGTCGAGCACATTGACGACGCTGGACAGCCTCACGAAGAACGTGTATCTCCCGGGGCTGCCGAAGTGGGTGAACGAAAAGCGACCGCTGTTCAAGCGGTTGGAGAAGGTCACCAAGAAGGAGCGCTTCCGCGGGCGGCAGTTCATCTTCGCCGCGCAGGACGCGCTGCCGCAGGGTGGCGGCGCCATCAGTGAAGGGGAAACCCTGCCGACCGCCGGCAACACCTCCACGGTCAACATGACCCTGGCCATGAAGTATCACTACTACGTGGCCCGGCTCTCCGCGCAGGTGATGGATGCGGCATCCACCGACGTGGGCGGGTTCGCGGACGCGGTGAAGACGGAGCTGAACGGCATCCGCAGCCAGCTCGAAGAGGATCTCGCGATTAGCGGCCTCTTCGGCGACGGCTACGGGGCGATTGCCGAGGTGAGCGGCTACAGCGGCTCCACGCTGACCCTGAAGGACCAGCCCACCGTAGGGCAGAATGGGGCGCGCAACCTCCGCAAGGGGATGGCCGTCCAGAGCTGGGCCAGCAAGACGACCGGCACGGTGGCGGCGGATCACAAGACGATCAGCGCCATTCCGACGAGCGCGACCGCGACGGTCCCGACCAGTGCGGGCTTCGTGGCGGGGGATTACGTGTTCCGCTCTGTGACGGCGGGCACGGACCCGCGGGACAAGGTGATGATGGGCCTCCGCGGCGTCATCGACTCCACCACGTACCGCGCGACCTTCCAGGGGCTTTCCCGCTCGACCTATCCGAGCTTGCAGGCGAACATCCTGGGGAACAGCGGCACGCTGCGCGCGTGGTCGCCCGACCTGATGGACCAGGCGGCCATGGAGAGCAGCCTGAACGGCGGCGGCAAGGCTCCGAGCGCCTGCTACAGCCCGCTGGAGATCCAGCGCCGGGCGGCGGCGTACCTCCGCGCCGACCGCACGTACGACATGAAGCTCAAGGAGCTGGACGGCGGGTACAAGGGGGTCTCCTGGACCACGCCGGACGGGACCATTCCGTGGTTCTGGGACCGCTTCTGCATCCCGAACCGGGTGGACTTCGTGTGCGAGGAAGACCTCTTCCTGGCCGTGCAGCAGGACGTGGAGTTTGCCGACAACGACGGCAAGATGTGGCGCTACACGGACCGCAAGGACGAGGTAGAGGCGTGGCTCCGCACCTGGCGCAACCTCGGCGCCCGCGCCTGCAACAACCACACCAGCCTGCAGGACATCTCCCACACCGCGTAAGCGGCCGACCACGTGTCGCCGAGAGGGGCGGTTTCCGGAGACGGAGGCAGCCCTTCTCGGGGGCAGGAGTACCTCGATGGATAAGCAGATGGTGGCCTACGACGCGGCGGCGGGGAAGTATCCGCTCGATGGCCGCGGGCCGGAAAAGATGACGCTGGGTCCGCAGATCCGCGCGCCCAAAAGCATGTGGTACCACGGCCTCGGCGGGCCGGTGCTGACACAGAAGCGCCTGGGCGGCGCCGCGGCCGCGAACGTCGGGGAGACCGACACGCTCCTCTTCGGCAGCGGGGCGGTGATGTCGCTGTACCAGGAGACGGCGCAGACGCTGATGCCGGTGGGCGCGGCGACTGGGCTGGATATCTCCTGCGACCTGGTGAATAACGAGGCGCTGCAGTGGGTCTGGGGCGACAGCGGCGACCAGTACAGCCCCTACGCCTTCAAGATCGGCACCCACGCGTTCTACTATGAGTCGGATATTACGCTGCCGGATATCTCGGGAACCGACTTCTTCGGGATCTACGTGCGGAAGTACGAGGCGTTTAACGCGACGTTCACCAGCTACACGGACTATGCGTTCCTGGGCGTGATCGCGAACGCCGGCCTGATCCGGAGCTACACGGACCTCAACTCCGGCGGCTCTCCAACCTCGACTTCGACCGGGATCACCTGGGCGGACACCGAGCGGAAGAAGCTGCGCATCGAGGTGGCGCTCACCGGCGTGGTGACGTTCTCCGTCAACGGAGCAGTGTTGGGCGCTACCTCCTTCACGTTTGACGTGGATGACTACGTGATCTGCGGCGGGCGACTGCTGCATGACACGGACGTGGCCAACGCGACGATCCTGAACCGGATGAGCCTCGGCCTCCTGGGCGAGACGCTGCCGATCCTGCCGTAAGGCGCTGTAAATCGAAGGCTGAGAGGTCGCTCCGGAGACGGGGCGGCCTTTTTCATGGGAGGGATTCGGGATGCCGAGGAAAGCGAGATCGCTGGAGACGCCGCGCCTCAACTATCTGCGGTACCGCTTCACGCGGGCGGCGATGACGGACGGCGGGGGCACCACGGGAACCATAGCATGCCCGGGGACGCTGCCGGCGGGGGCCTACGTGCTGGGAACGCAGGTGCGGGTGTTTACCGGCTTCGGCGGCGATACGACCGCCACGGTGCAGGTGGGCGACGGCTCCGACGTGGACCGCTACACCACGGGCACGCCTTCTGTGCTCGCCGCGTTGCCGGCGGGCGTGGATGTGGGCGTGCCTTCCGGCGTGCGGTATCACGAGACCGCGAAGACCGTGACCGTGACCATTACCGGCGGCGCGGACTTCACGGCCATTACGGCCGGCGACGTGGAGATCTGCGTGGCCTACATTGAGTTCCCGCAGTGAGCACGGGAACCCTCACGCGTCCGAAAAACCAGGGGCGGATGCTTCCCTCCTGGTTGGACACGCGCCACCCGGAAGCGGCGCGGGGCACTACTCGCGTCCGCTCCGTGGACGCGAACCTGATCATTGGCCGGGACCTGCGGCGGGACGTGTTCCAGGTGTGGGGCCCGTCGCTCGACGCGGGCGGCTGGGTCCCCCTCTGCGACTGCCAGGACGACACAGGGCGGCCGTTCCGGGGCGCGGTGCCGTGGGAACTGATCGTGGCGTCGCTGGTGCAGGCCCGCGGCGGGGAGCTCTCGGTGGACGTGGCGGCGCGGCACAACGAAGCGCTGGACCGGGCCAATGATGCGGCGCTGGATCGCCGCCTGGAAGAGGGCGCCAAGTTCTACGCCCGGGCCGTGGCCGGCGAGCGGGAAGGCTGGGGCCGCTGGGACGCGGCCGAGGTCGAAGACGCCTACCGGATGGCGATGGAGGGCGGCGGGAAAGCGGCGCCGCGCGGGGTGAAACACTTTTTGCCGGCGACCGCCGGAAGCTAACGACGGAGGTTCTGATGAGCGACGAACAGCTTTTCATCGTGCGGGCGACGGACGGGCAGCCCAAGCGCTGGATGTATGACTCCAGTTGGTTCGAGCTGGCAGCCGGCGAGGAGCGGATTATGCCGCTGGGTCCGGCTTATCGGGCCGTGGCGCATTACACGGTGAACGATAACGGCCTACCGGTCTGCACGGTGGAGGCGGAGCCGTATACGGGGCAGGTATCCCTGCAGCCGGTGCAGGCCGCCCCTGTCTACCGTGACGAAGACGGGCAGCAGTACGACACGCTGGCGGAGCTGATCGCAGCCGCCAAGCAGCGCGGCGCGGCGGAGGCGAACCGCAAGCTGGAGCCGCTGACCCTGACGGAAGCGGACCTCGAAGCGCTGGAGCCGGCCGACCTCCGCGAACTGGCAAGCAATCGCGGCCTGACGGTTCCCGCGAACGCCACGAAGCCCGCACTCATTAAGGCGCTGCTCGCCGGAGGGTAAGGCGCGATGGATCTCTCAACGCTGCGCCAGGTGGCCAAGGGCCGCTATGGACTGGACCGGAGCACCGGGGAAGACTCGCTCTTTACCAACCCGGTGCTCAATGACCTCATCAACGAGAAGCACCGCTGGTTTGCCGGCGTCTCGATGTGCTACTACCTGCCGGACCTCTACACGCCGCTGGTGGTGGGGCAATCCGCTTACGCCGGCAACGCGCGGGTGATCGAGATCGACCCCAAGACGGTGATCTTGCAGACGGCGGCCAGTACCTTCGCGCCCCTGCCGCTGCGGCTGTATCCGAGCCTGGTGAGTGAACGGGGCGCGCTGCAGGCGCTCGCTAACGGCACGCCTTCCGCCTACTGGATGCGGGCGGGGTCCGAGAACGACCAGAGCCGGATTATCGAACTGTCTCCGGCGCCCAGCACGAGCACGGCGGGAGCCGGGACCACCATCACCGAAGCGCTGAACGCGACGGAAACCGTGCTGACGGTGGCCTCGGCGACGGGCATCAACCGGGGCATGGTGCTGGTGATCGACAGTGAGAAGATGCTGGTGATCTCCGTGGCCTCCCTGCTGGTGACCGTGCAACGCGGACACAGCGCGACCACGGCGGCGGCGCACCTGGACAACGCGGCGGTGACGTGGAACCTCCACAACCTGATTTACGGGGCGTGGGTGTATCCGTCGGAACTCTCCGCAGACACCGACCGACCGCCCCTGGACGCCTCGGAGCATGACCGCCTTATCCCGGCTATCTGCTGGGGGATGGCGGAGCTGGACCGCTCGCGCGGGCGCCAGGATGCCCCGGTGGAGTACTGGCAGGGACAGGCGGCAGATAAGGCCCTGGAGCTGTTCGAGACCATCCGCCGCGGGACCCGCGAGGCGCCCCGCACGGCCCAGGTGGGGGCGTCGCCGCTGGATGATGCGATGGAGCGCCGGCAGGCCAAGCTCGGGCCGCTTTCCAAGCGATTGGAGTAATGCCCCATGGCAACGACCTGGGAGACGATCCGGCGGCGGGCCTGCCGGCGGTACGGACTGGCGCCGGAAGTGGAGGATGCTCTGCTTTCGGTGCCTTTGTTTTTGGACCGGGTGAACGAGCTGCTGCAGGAACTCGCCCAGGTGGGCGGTGGGTTCCGCGAGGAGTTTACGCTCGACCTGCCCACAACTGCCACGGTGGCGCTCTCCGGGCGCGTGCTGCGCGTGCTGGACGGGACCGTGCGGGTGGACGCGGACGGCAGCGGGCTGTTCGCCACGGAGCCGGAGTACGCCCAGGAAGAGGAGCTGCGGAGCTGCTACGGGGCGCTGGAGAACGTGGCGGCCGGGGTCCCGGCCTACTACTACCTGCAGCGGGGCAGCGCCGCAGATGCGATGCTCTCTCTCGTGCTCTATCCGCGCGCCGTTACCGCCCGGACCGGGGGCCTCAAGGTGGCTTGCCGGACCTCTCCGGCGCCGGTCACCGACGCGGCGGACACCCTGCCGCTCCAGGCGCACGAGGAGCGGTTCCTCATTCCCGGGATCTGTCTGGCCCTGGCGGAGACGGAGCTATCCCGGGGGCGGCGAGACGCGCCGTTGGCGCTCTGGGATGGTCGCTGGGAGCAGGCGCTGACGGACTACGCGGACGCGGTAGAGGACAGCACTCGCAGCAACAGCCGGCGGGTGATCCATCTGAGTGACGGCTGGGATTAAGGGAGCGGCTGAAATGGCGATTGAGAACACGCACGAGCGCGGGCCGCGGCGGGTGCTGCGGAACACGGACAACAGCTTTACCGAGAGCGTGGGCGGAGACGTGGCGCACGACGCCGCCGACACCGGCGCGCCGGTGAAGATCGGCGGTAAAGCGAATGCCTCGGCTCCGTCCGCCGTCACGGAAGGCGACCGGGTAGACGCCTCGTTTGACCTGCAGGGGCAGCTCCGGGTGACCACCGCCACGATGGCCGTGGCGGGCACGGTGGCCCACGACGCGGTAGACAGCGGCAACCCGGTGAAGGTGGGCGGCAAGGCGACGACGGGCCTATCCACGGCGCTGCCGGCGGCGGTTTCCAGCCTGGACCGGACGGACGCTCTGTACGATGAGTATGGCCGGCTGCACGTGATCGCGGGCGGGATTACGGACGTGTTGGACGTGACCATTACTCGGCCGGCGAACGCCACGCAGTATGCGGCGGGGGACGTGATCGGGGACACGGGCGGCTCCGGGATCATGACCATCACCGGCGCGGCGCGGGTCAACGGCGGCTCCGGAATGATCGTCTCGGTGACCGTGATCGATTCCGCGGTGGAAACCGTGAAGCCGAACCTGGAGCTGTACCTCTTCGACACGGCTCCGGCCGGGATCGCGGATAACGCGCCCTGGGCGCCGAGCGACGCCGAGATGAAGCGCCTGCTGGGCTACATCGATCTGGACAATACCCCGCTGGTGACCGCCAACAACTGCACGTACCGGGTGACCTCCCACAACCCGATTCCGTTCAAGTGCCTGGCCGGGAGCAAAGACCTCTATTGCGTGCTGGTGGAGCGCGGGACCTATACGCCGATCTCCGGCGAGGTGTTCACGCTCCGCATTGGCGTGAGCCGGGATTAACGCGATGACGCTTTCTCAGTGGTTTCGCACCTGGTGGCCGTTCCAGCCGGCGGTGGCGCCGGGTGACGCGGACCCGCCGCTGCCGGACGACGCGCTGGCGGACGTGTGGGCGGAAGTGATGCGGGAGGCGTCCCGGCTGCAACTGCCGCTGCCGGGCAGCAAAGAGGAACTGGCGGCGGGAATTGCGGCGCTGGATGCGTACCTCGATACCCGGCTGGCGGAAGTGGACACGGCCGAGAACGCGGGCACGCTGGACGACTGGTATACGACGAACCGGACGGCGTTGAAAGCGGCCCTGCCGGCCAACGTGCGGACGGTGGGCGCTCCGGTGCTGAAGATCGCTTTGCGGGCGGTGCGGCGGAAGCGCCGGGAACTGGCGGCACTCAATGGCTAGCGGAGATTTGCTCTGGCCGTTCCTGGCCTGGGACGGCCAGCCGCCCGCGACCGGTTACCCGACCAAAGACTATCGGAACGGGCGCGAGGTGCTGGACTTTGACGCCGCGGCAGACGAGACCACCTACTTCCAGGGCTGGATGCCAGCCAACTACGCCGGGGGAGGGGTGCGGTGCAAAGTCTACGCGAAAGCCTCGGCCGCCACGTCCGGGACGGCCCGGGTAGGGATCTGCTGGGAGCGCGGTAACACGGACGCCGACGCGGATTCCTTCGCCTCGGAAAAGCAGGTGGCACTGACGGCAGATGCTACGAGCGGCATCACGTTCAGCGGCACGCTGGACTTCGCCAATAGCGAGATCGACGGCGTACTGGCGGGCGAGCCATTCCGAATCAAGTTCACCCGGGATGCAGACGGCAGCACGGGCACGGATGACATGAGCGGCGATCTGGAACTGGAGCTGATCGTGCTGACGGAAATCTAGCTGCTTGCCTCCCGGGTCGCCATAATTACCCCAGGAGGCAGGATCTATGCGACTAGGCGAACGGTACGAAGAGCGGTTGGAAGACGGGCGGATTGCGGTGGCCACGGTGGGCTGGGACCCTGACCAGGGCACCCCCTATCTGGAGTGTGACGACGGCGACGGCCGGCAGCAGCGACGGGCAGCGACGACGGCGGAGTTGGAAGCTTGGCGCGCCTCGCTACGGCAAGCCTAGGAAGGGTGGCGGGATGGCGCGGGATTTCGTGGGGGCGTCTTCGCAGTATCTGGAGCGCAATGGTGCGCCGGCAACGGCAGTCCCGCTTTCTTTCGGGCTATGGTTCAAAGTCCCGAACATTACGACCAACTACTGCCTGTGCGCCCTGGTAGACAAGGATACGGATAGTAGTTGGTTCGCGCTTTCCGCGCGCGGGGACCTCGCGAGCGACCCGGTGGTGTTTGAGCGGAAGGACAGCGCTCCCAACAACCGCGCTTCCAGCACCGCCAGCTTTTCCGCCTCGACCTGGGGGCACGCGCTGGCGGTGGCCTCCGCCACCGACTCCGGGGCCGTCTACTTGAGCGGCGGGTCGAAGGGCACGGACACGGCCATTTGCACCCCGGCCCCGGATCGCCTCTCCGTGGGTCGCCTCGGCCGGTTGACCCCGGCAGCCTACACCACCGGGCAGCTCGCGGAATTCGGGTGCTGGACGGCGGCGCTCTCGGATGCGGACGCAGCGGTACTGGGGCTAGGGGTCTCGCCGGAACTGGTACGCCCCGACGCACTGGTAGCCTACCATCGCCTGATCGGCCGGAACTCGCCGGAGACGGATGAGCGGGGGCGCTTCGAGCTGACGGTGACCGGCGCGACGGCGGCGGACCACCCGCGCATCCTGTCCGCTCCGAAGGGGCGCGGGCTGGCGTTCACGCCGGTGCAGGTGATCGTGACAGCCGCTAACCGGGGCTGGTTCCGCACTCCCGGCATTCCCACTCGCTGGAGATAACCCATGCCCATGCCTTTGTTTCGCGCGCGCCGGCCGGCGGGACCGGTGACGGTCGCCGCTGCTGGAGCGACGATCACCGACAGCTTCAACCGGGCGAACAGCGCCGTGACGCTGGGGACGACGGACACCGGGCAGATGTGGACGGCGCACGCCGGCACCTGGGGGATCAGCTCCAACCAGGCGTACTGCGTGGTGGACGCCAGCGGGGTGAACTTCGCGACGGTGCCGGCGGCAGCGGACGGCACGCTGCAGTTCACGATCCCCGTGACCGGAGGCGGCAGCGGCGGCTCCCCGTGGGGTGCGTTCCGGTTCACGGACATTGATAACACGCTCTACGTGCAGGGCAACGGCATCGAGGCGCTGGCGCTGCGCAAGCGCGAGGGCGCCGCCGCCTCGACCCTGGCCACCGGGACGATTCCGAACCTCAGCGCGAACGACGTGGTGAAGGTGGTCCTGGCGGGCTCCTCGATCAAGATCTACGTGAACGACGTGCTGGACATCGACACCACGAGCGCGTTCAACCAGTCCGCCACCCGGGTGGGCCTCGGTACGGACTTCGGCGCGGGGCCGGGCGCGGCGCCCCGGTTTGACGCGTTCAGCTTTACGCCGTAAGGAGGCGCGATGGGACTTTACGGCGCGCAGGAGATCCTCTTCCGGAGGTTCGGGGGTGGGCTGGTGCGAGACCAGGACCCCACCGAGATCGGCGACGACCAGGCCAGCGACGCCCAGAACGTCGATTTCGAGGATGAGACTCTCACGAAGCGGCTGGGACGGGTGGCCTACAACGGCACGGCGCCGACCGCGAACAAGGTGCGGGGGCTGTATCGCTACTACGGCCGCAGCGGCGCCAACGGCATCTTCCTGATGCAGGCGAATACCGCCATCTACGAAGATGACGGCGCCGGCTCCTTCTCCAGCGTGGTGACCGGTCTGACCGGCGGCGCGCCGATGGACTTCCTCGGCTGGAAGGAGCGGGTGTACGCGGGCAACGGCGTGGATGCCGTGCAGCGCCGTAAGCCGGCTCCGAGTTGGGCGGCGGTGACGCTGCTCTCCGCTCCGGCTACGCCTACCGTGGCGCTCTCCAGCACGCTGCTGGAAACCTTCGACAGTAACACCGCGGGGGGCGCCTGGACGGTCTCCGGCAGTGCTCTGGCAGCCACCAACAACGCCACGCTGATGCGGGAAGGCACCAACTGCATGAAGCTCACGGCCTCCGGCAGCGGGGCGGTGGGCAGCTCCGTCTCGCGGGTCTGGAGCAGCGGGGCGACGGTGGACCTGAGCAAAGGGCTGTTCCTCTCGCTCTGGGTCTACTCCGAGAAGGTGGGCATGGTCTACCAGGTGGGCGTGAAGGACAACAGCGGCACGCTCGATTTCTCGCTCTTCCCCACCTTCACGGCGCGCGAAAAGGAGACCTGGGTCCGCATCCGCGTACCGCTGGACCGCATCCCGCCGGCCAGCCGCACGGCCTCCACGGGCCTCGGGATCAAGTTCGTGGAGAAGGGCAGCGGCAACAGCTACAGCCTGGCGCTCTACTTTGACGAGGCGCGCCTGGAAGGCCCGTTGGTCCCGGACCACTACAGCTATTACGCGACCTACGCGGAGACCGAGAGCAGCCACGGGCAAGACGTGATCGTACGGGAGAGTAACCCTTCCGTGGCCGCGGAGATCGACATGCCGGCGGATGATGCCGCGCTTGGCGTGACGGTCAACGTGGCGGGCGACGCGGACACTACGAACATTACTCGCGTACTCGTGTACCGCAGTAGGAAGGACGGGGAGTTTGCCCGGCCGCGCCTGGTGCAGACGCTCACGAATACCGGTGCCGGCACGCTCACGTTCGTGGACACCCTCGGGGAAGATCAGATCGCCATCGACAACGCTCCGGAGCTGGTGTCGGCGAAGATTGCCCCACCCATCGCCAAAACCTACGCGGTGGCGAATAGCCGCCTGGTGGCCGGGCATGCCTACATCGATACGGACGCGAACGGCAGCGCCGACACCTGGTATCCGTGGCGGCTCTACCTCAGCCGGCTGGGCTACCCGGAGGAGTTCGGGGGTGATCGCGAGCCGACCGACCCGAACGCGCCGGGCTGGCTGGACATCTCCAGCCGGGACCATATCCGGCGCCTGGTGGAGTTCGACGGGCAGCTCCTCGTCTTCTGCGACCGGGCGATCTACACCCTGGAAGGCTCGGGGTGGGCGGATTACACGTTCTACAAGCGCGCCGACGTGGGGCTTGATGCCCGGGAAGCGGTGGCGGTGTACGACCGGCTCATCCTCTTCCTCGCGGCCGATGGCGTCCGCGTGCTGGCGCCGAACCGGAGCCAGCCGGGCCTCTTCGAAACGTGGGTAGTCTCCGAGCCGGTGGATAGCGTGCTCCGGCGTATTCCCCTCGCCTATCGCCCGAATGTGGCGTTCGGCCTGGACGAACGCGCGCGGCTGCACGTGTCCTACACGCCGTCCGGAGGGACCGCGAACAGCGAGGCGCTGGTGTTCGACCTGACGGCCCGCGGCGCCCTGCAGCCGGGCTTTGACAGCATGCGGCGGGGCTGGACCCAGTACACGAACTGGGGCTTCTCTTGCTTCTGCACGCTGAAGCGCGGTGGTGGAGACGCCGGCCAGCTCGTCGGCGGAGACCCGGCCACGGGTAAGGTGCACTACCTGCACCGGAGCACGGCGGACGCGGCGCTGCTGACCGATGACGGCTCCGCGATTGCCTGGTACTGGCAGGGGAAGGCGCAAGACGCGGGACCGGGCAGTACCTTCGAGTGGGTGTTCGTGGGCGCGGACTTCGACGCGGCGGCGAGCCAGACCGTGACCGCTACCCCGATCCTGGACGGCGCGGCGAGCGGCACCACTTTCTCTCTGGCGCTGGGGTCCGCTTCCTCGGGCTACGTCTCGAAGCTGGCGCGCTGTGGGGCCGCGATCCGCGGGCGCTTCGGGGGACTGAAGCTCTCCGGCTCGCAATCGGTGGCGCTGAAGTGCCGCTCTGCGCGGCTGGGAGTTTACACGCGATGAGATTTGGCGGCACTCCCGGGAAAGGCCCGCAGGCGCAGCGCACACAGGGCGCCGTACCCGTGCAGCCGCACAGCACCACGCCGGTACGACCGCTGCAGCCGCCGGGGCTGGGCGCTGAATCCGGAATTGCCTTTGATCCGGTAGACGGGCACGCGCACACCGGCGCCGACAGTCACACCGTAGCCTATAACGACCTGACGGGCCGCGGGCACCAGCTCACCGGGGCGGACCACACGGAGACGGGCCTTACGACGGGCCACGTCCTCACCGCGACCGGAGCCACCAGCTTTGCCTTCCAGGCGGCGGCGGCCGTCTCGCACGCGCTCCTCTCCACTACCCACACGGACGCGGCAGCGGGCACCGTGACCCGCGGGGATCTGATCACCGGACAGGGCGCTACGCCCAAGTTCACGCGCCTGGCGCTGGGGGCGTCCGGCCGGGTGGTGAAGAGCGACGGTACAGATATTGCCTGGGGGCAGGTGGCGTTTACGGAGCTTTCCGGGACCCTCTCCGCCGCGCAGCACGGCACGCAGGCGAGCACGGCGGGGAGCACGGCGGGGAGCACGGCGGACCACACCGGGACCTTGACCGCGAACGCCCGGCTGCTGGCGCAGAAGAACTCCGTGACCGTGGGGAGTGCGCGGCCCACGTTCAACTTCATCGAAGGAAACGGGATCGTCTACACGATCACGGACACCGGCACCGTCATTTCGATCACGGTGGGGTTGAGTTACGGAATTGTGACCGTGACTGAGCAGGCGTTCGGACAGGCGGCGTCCACCGGGTCCGCTTCGTCCGTGGCCCGCTCCGACCACACGCACGGCACGCCCACGAACCCGATCACCGCGCACCTTGCGGCTTCCGACCCGCATCCCCAGTACGAACAGGTGGGGAACAAGGGGCAGGTGAGCGGCTACGCGGAGTTGGATGCCAGCAGCCATGTTCCGACCGCGCAGTTAGGGACGGGGACCGCGAACAGCACCAAGTTCCTGCGGGGAGACCAGGCCTGGGCCGCGCCGGCCGTGGTGCAGCTGATCGACGGGGGCTATATCGCGAACGTCAGCGCGGTCTCATCCGGATCACCGCAGCTGCTCGGGCATCTGGACGGGGTGAACTACGAATACATGCCCTACTCCGGGACGATTGTAGGCCTGGCCGGCAATACCAACGCGGACATCGGCGGGGCGGGCGTGAGCCTGGCCTTCGAGGTGTACACCAGCCCGGACATTGCGACCACGTTTACGGCTTCAGGAGTGACCTGCACGATCACGGGCGCGGCGGGCGACCAGTTTGCAGCCCGCACCACCTCCGGGGCGGTCACCTTCGCGGCGGGAACGCTGCTGGCGGTGGGAGTGCTGCGCACCGGCTCTTTGGCGGCTACGGCGGGACGGGCCCGTATCCTCGTGGTCTTCGACTAGGGCGGCGGGAGCGGGAGCAGGCGCAGCCAGCGCGTGCCGCCGGTCCGGGCGCGGAACACGAGGCGCACCGGCCCGTGGTCGAAGTGCGGCGGCCGGCCGGGCTCGCGGTGGGCGCTGCCGTAAGCGGCGCCGATCCAGTAGACGCCTTTCCCGAGGCCCGGCACTCCGGAGTGGACCGGGTGCGCGAAGTAGCCGCGGCCGTCCGGACCCGCGACGTACAACGTGAGGCGGTCCGCGGCGGGGCCGGGGTCCACGCGAAGCCGGTTAGCACCGTCCACCCAGCGGCGCGGGCGCTCCGAAACGGGCTGTCCGGCGTTGTCCCACGGCTCGGTGAGGTTCACCGGGCTTTCCAGTGGATGGTGTTTGCCGCCGGGATCGGCGTAAGCGCTGCCGATGAGCGCGGCACTAATTCCAAGCACAGCAGGAACACGGCTCATAGTTTGGTCTCCGAACTAACTACCGATAGGTTGTATATAACGCAAGTTCGCTGCGGAGGTTACGTGGATGTTGAATAAACCGTATGGCGCGCGGGGGCGACTGACAGGGATGCTCCCCGGAGGTGGGTTGGGGGCCGGCGCGGTGCCGAAGCCGGGCGGCGCGGGGGTGCCGGGCGGCGGGATGCTGCACAGTTCGCCGCTGACCACGGCGCCCACGGCGGCGACGGCGGCACCGGCCAGTTCCGCTACCGCGCAGACCGGAGATCCGGCGCCGCCGGTGCTGTACAGCGGGAAGGGGTCTGGCGCGGCGGGCACGCGCAAGCGGATGATGCAGCTCGGGTTGTCGAACGCGTACGCCGCGCAAGGCCCGATGTGGGACTCCATCAATCAGCTCATCAACCAGGCGAACACGGACCACTTTTCGCCGGAGGGGCGCGCCGCGTTCCTGGCGCCGCGGATGGACGCCTACAACTCGATGGAGCGCCAGGCGCAGGGCGCCGCAGTGGCGGACCAGGCCGGGCGCGGGATCGATGACAGCAGCTATGGCGGAGCGGTTTCCGGCGCGATCGGCAGCCAGTTCGGGGCCGCGCGAGCCGGCGCGATCGGCAGCCTGTACGACGCGGAACAGCAGCGGCAACAGCAGAGCCAGGCACTCCTTCGGGATCTGCTGATGGGGCTGCAGGGGCGCTCCTCGCAGCAGGCGTCGAGCGTGGCGGACAGCATCACCAATTTCCGGATGCAGCAACAGCAGATGGACCAGGCGAACCAGTTTGACCTCAACGGACTGGTAAGCGGGCTCGCCGGGATCGGCGGGGCGTATCTCGGCCGGCCACGCGCGAAGTAAGGGAGCAGCACATGGCACGATCAGGCGGAATTCTCGGCGGACTGCTCGGGGCGCTGGTGCAGGGCGGCTCCAGCTACCTCCACACCCGGAACGCGGGCGAGCAGTTGGGATACGAGCGCAAGAAGCTGGAAGACGACCGGGCCTATCAGCGGGCGCAGGAGGGGCGCGCGGAGCTGCGCCAGCAGCAGAACACGCAAATCGGGCTACTCAGTCCGCTCCTCTCGCAGTACCCGAACGATGCGAAGGGGATCACTGAAGCGCAACTCGGGATTGCGTCCGGGCAGACCACCCTCGGGCCGCAGAGCCAGCCGGCTATTCCGGCGGGGCCGGACGGCATGGGACCGTGGAGACCGCAGACCGTCTCCCTGTCCGAGCTGATCAAGGGACCGACGGCGGAGGACCTGGCGCAGAAGCGAGCCGACGAGGTAGCGCAGCGGAACGCGCGGGTGGGCCTCTACAACCTGGAGGCGGGACGGAGCACCCGGCCGGGGCAGTTCGCGCCCGTATTGGATGCCGCCGCGCGCGGGGTGGACCCGAACGCGCGTAGCTCGATGCGCGCCAACGGGGCGGGGCTGAGCGTGGGGTTTTCGCTGCCGAGCCTGGTGGATGCGGCGCGGCAGGATAACCCCACCGTGGACGAGGTGAACCACAAACAATCACTGGAGCGCGACGCGCAGAAGCAAGCCGCCATCGTGGCCCGGGGGGAGGCTGATCGCCAGAGCCGAAGCGATAACGCGGTAGAGGCGGGCGCCGGCAAGCAGTATACCGATGCCTTCGACCGCACCTTCAACGCGACGGGAGACTATGCCCAGGCGACCGCTACGGCCACCCAGGCGCGACAGGACTACCTCCGGGCAGCCGGCCGGCGGGTGGCGGACGTGGCGCCGGTGACCGCGGACCAGTTCAACCAGCAACTGGGGCAGGTCCGCACGCCGGGCATGGCCGCGATGGAGCAGGGCGACGCGCGGACGAAACAGGGGGCCGATAGCCTGGGGCTGCGGCGGGAACTGGGGCTGGGGAACCTGAACCTTGGCCGGGACCGCTACGGGCTCTCGAAGCTGATCTTCGGGGAAACGCAGCGGCGCAACCAGGCGACCGAGACGGAAACCGGGCGGCACAACCGCGCCACGGAAGCGCAGGGCGCCGACCGGAACAACATCACCCGCATGGGGCAATCCTATCGGCTCAGTCCAGCCATGAAGGCGACGGCGGCGGACTACCGCGACCAGATCACCCGGGCGCGGGCGATGATCGACAAGCTAGACATCGGCATCCTCACCAGCGAGGACGAGGACACCAAGACCAAGTACGGGGCGCGCATCAACGAGATTAACGGGGACATCGAGGCCCTGCAGAAGCAACTGCGCCAGGCGGAGAGCGGTGGCGGCAAGACCGGCGGTGGAGCGCAGTTGACCGACCGCCAGCGGTACGCCAACAGCCTGCGGGCAGCCGGCACCGCAGAGGATCAAGTGCGAAAGCTGACGGCCGCGCGCTTCGGCCCGCAATAGGAGGTCTACGTGGCAGGAGCTACCCTTACTCCGGAAGAACTCGCCCAGCTCGACCTGCGGCGACTGAAGAGCACGGGAGGCGCTTACACGCCTCCCCCCGCGCCCCGGGCCAATCCCCCGCAAACGCAGCGCCTCACGGAACTGGTGGGCGACGGGGCGAGGCCCGCGGCGGCGCCTGCTGCGGGACCCTCGCCGGAAGACCTCGCCCGGCTGGATCTGGAGCGCCTGCAGCAGAGCGGCGGCGACTACACGCCTCCGGCGGCGCCCGGAGTGAAGATCCCGCCCCGGCGGCCGGCGACCGAAGCGGCGAAGCACGGGCAGACGTACGGCCCGGACCCAGTGATGGAGGCCCGCGCGCGCCTGGGCGATGAGCGGTTCAGTCAGGTCAACGCCGAGTTCCAAAAGAAGGGCATCGGCGCGTTTGCCTGGAGCCACAACGCACTCCGGGAGAGCGGCGCCAACCCGCAGGCGGTGGGCGACGGCGGCAAGTCGCACGGGATGTTCCAATTCTACTTCGGCGGCGGGGTCGGCTCGGATCTGGAGCGGCAGTACGGGAAGGCCCGCGCGCTGGAGATCGCCCGAGATCCGGTGCTATCCGCGCGGGTGATGGCGGAGCGAGCGCGGGCTGCCGGGGTCAACGGCATCCAGGACCCGAAAGCGCAGGCGCTCGCGTTCACGGAGCGCGTGGAGCGCCCGGCCGCTTCGGTGGTCGCCAAGGTCCGCGGCGAACTGTCCCGGATGCTGGCGCCCGGCAAGGCCACGGGCAAGCCGTACGTACAGCGCGGGGCCTACCTCACGAACCGCTCCCCACGGCTGACGATGGGCGACGAGGCCGGCATCCCGTTCCATATGCCCACGCCGGCCGAGAAAGCCTTTGTGAAGGCCAACCCGCCCGTAATGACGCCCCAGGCCGCGGAACTGGCGCGCTCGCGCACGTACCCGCGCAAGGTGTCGGTGTCGGGTGGTCCCGGGGATCGCGGCACGGTGGTCACGGTGTGGGACGAACACCGACCCCTGCCCGCAAACCAGCGCGTCATGCAGCTCGGCCCGCGGCCCGGAGAGCAGCGCTTCCCCACCGATGCCGAGATTCGCGGCAACGAGAAACTGGCGCAGGAGCGGGACGCCGCGGAGTTCCGTTCTCGTCTTGCGCGCGTCCCGATTGATCCCAGCGACCCCAGCGACCCGGGCGCGCTCCTGGAGCTCCCTACCCGCAAGCAGCCTTCGGCGTCTGGAGCGGTGGTCGATGCGGTGAAGCCGTACGCCCGCGTGATCGATATGGGCGCGCAGCTCTCGCCCTCGGTGTACCACGCGCTCCAGCATCCGGACCCGAACGACCCGACCCAACTGGAACGGGCCTTCGTGCAGGATTACAGTATCCTGCGCGCGGCGGGGTTGGTGGGAGAGGCTGGAGAGAAAGGCTTTGCCCTGACCCAACTAGGTAAGGCCTGGCTGACCCACGCGAGCGAGGACGCAGGGCCTACCGTAAGTTTCCTGATGAAGCACTTTAACCCGGGGCGGATCGGGGGCGAGGCGGCGGGCGGCGCGGGATCGCAAGCGGCCACCAATGCCGTAACGGGGCGCCCCCTCGATGAAGGGGTAGGCGCGGCCGCGCTCCTGGGTCCGATAGTGCACGCCGGGGGCAGCATGGTGAGCGAGGCCGGGCAGGCGCTCAAGATAGCGAACCTGAAGGCCGGGATCGAGATCCTGGACGGGAAGATTGCGCAACTCCGCACCCGTCCACGCGATCCGGCGGCAC
>Ga0255338_1002852_pt1 | contig 23036 bp, 26 predicted proteins | sample MeOH1_35cm_T4_19_FD_203715 | JGI IMG/M metagenome (GOLD analysis project Ga0255338, IMG submission 203715) | Sandy soil microbial communities from University of British Columbia, Vancouver, Canada - MeOH1_35cm_T4_195 | ecosystem: Engineered > Artificial ecosystem > Sand microcosm > Unclassified ...
CTCGACATCACCGAAGAAGAGGCCCAGGGGCTCGCGGAGATCGCGCGGCATGACCTGGAGCTGGCGCGGGACTTCGCGCGCCGGGCGCTGGCGGCTGAGGACAACGACGAGGCCAACCGGCTGGCGCGCAGCTACCAGCGCGCCGCGCGGTCGTATCGCCAGACGCTCGCGGTCAAGGCGCGGCTGAAGCGCGACCTGGCCGCCGCCGCCCGGGTCCAGGCCGACATCCCGAAGCCCAAGCCCGGCGGGGCGGCCGTGGCGCGCCGGATCGGCGAGCTGCGCACCGCGCTCCTGCGCCTGAGCTGGGACGAGGCCGATCCGCCGGAAACCGAAGGCGAGACCCCCGAGTTCGAGGCCGCCTGCGAGGCGTTCGCCTGCCTGCGCGAGGACGTCGAGCTGACGATCAACCTTGCTTGCCGGGAGCCCGACTTCGGCGAGGCGGCGCTGGACGACGATGTCGCTCGCCTGGCGCTGGAGCTGCGCATTCCGCCGGAGACCATCGCGCGCTGGCGCGAGCTGCCGGATCCGCCACAAGCCGCCCTCGACACCCGGGCCGAAGAGCTCGAGTGGGCAAGCTCGGCGTGACCCTCCGCGCGTCAGCGCGAGAAGGACTCAACCACGGAAAACACGGAAAACACGGATCAGGCCATGCCCGCGGCGCCTTCCGTGGCCTTCTGTGTTTTCCGTGGTTCAAAAACGACGCCTGCGGCGCCCGGTCAGGCCTTCGCCAGTTCGCCCACCACGAATGCGTCCTCGCGAGGTGAGCCCGCGGCGGCCCACTTTCCTTTATCCGACCGGCTCTCGCCGCGAGCAGCGCACTTAACGGGCGTAAAAATTCGCGCCGAGCTTGGCTTGGCGCCGGGCCGTCGAAGTGTCAGACTTTACGTTAATAAAGTCGACCTGCCTCGATGCAGCGACGCACAGGGAGGTTCTCACATGGGTTTTCGAAACCGTCTGGTCGGCGGGTCCGCCATCGTCATGGCCCTCGGCGTCCTGTCGCCGGCGACCGCGCAGGCGCAGGCGCAGGATCCCGCCCAGGTCGAAGAAGTGGTGGTCACCGGCTCGTTCATCGCCGGCACCCCCAAGGACACCGCCATCCCGGTGGCCGTGATCGGACAGGACGAACTGGAACGCCGGGGCTCGCCCTCGGTGCTGGAGATCCTCAAGACCCTGCCGGTGATGGGGCCGGTGCTGGGCGATTCCAACCAGTTCTCCACGGCCGCGCAGGGCTCCGCCGGCCGCGGCTCGATCAACCTGCGCGGCCTGGGCGCGCAGCGGACGCTGCTGCTGATGAACGGCCGCCGCTTCGCGGGCTACACGGGGGACACCAACATGCTGCCCGTGGCGGCCATCGGGCGGGTGGAGGTGCTGAAGGACGGCGCCGCGGCCACCTACGGTTCCGACGCCATCGGCGGCGTCGCCAACTTCATCACCCGCAAGAACTTCGAAGGGCTGGAGGTCGCGGCCGACTACCGGCATGTGCCCGGCTCGGACGGCGGCGACTATACGGCCAGCGCGCTCTACGGCTGGGTGGGCGACACCTCGAACCTGATGCTCAGCCTGGGCTATCAGCACCGGGGCGAGCTCAGCCTGACCAAGCGCGGTTTCGGGGTCTCGGACTATTTCACCAACCCCTCCGGCTGGTCGGTGCTGGGCAATCCCGGGACCTTCACGATCCGCAGCGGCCCGGGCGGCTCCGGCACGACCCTGGGCTCGGCCGTCGACGCCAACTGCGGCGCGGTGGGCGGGCAGCCGGGCTTCAGCGGCGCGGCGCCGGTCTGCTATTTCACCTACCTGCCGTTCGATAACCTGGTCGAGGAGACCGACCACCTCCAGTTCTACGGCGAGTTCAACGCCGACGTGGGCGAGGACTCCAGGTTCCACGCCGAGGCGCTCTATTCGCAGATCTCGCTGCCCGATTACCGGGGGTCGTCCAGCTATCCGCAAACCTCCGGCCCCAACGGCCCCGGCAGCGCCAACGTCTTCAGCGTCCCGGCCTCCAACCCGGGCTTCGCCACCTTCCTGACCCAGACCGGCAACGCTGCGCTGATCGGCACGGCGCAGAGCGCGTTCGCTACGTTCTGGCGGCCGCTGGGCAACGGCGGCAATCCCACGACGGGCGGTCGCGGCGGCCAAAGCCAGAGCCGCAAGTACGAGAACTTCCGGATCTCCACCGAGCTGAAGGGGCAGACCGGATTCCACGACGTCGGCTACGAAGTCGCCGCCACCTATCTCCGGGAGAAGACGGAGGCCGAGACCTCCGACATGCTGATCGACCGCCTGCAGCGGGCCTTGAACGGCCTGGGCGGCCTGAACTGCACGGGATCCACGCCCGGAGCCAACGGATGCCAGTACTACAATCCCTTCTCCAATGGCTATGCGGGCAACCCGGCGCTGGACCTGGCCAATCCTGGCTTCACGGCCGCCAACGCCAATTCGCCGGAGCTGATCGGCTGGCTCTTCGACCGGCAGCGGACGCTGGTGGAGCAGGACACCTTCGTGGTCGATGCTGTCCTAAACGGCCGCCTGCCGATCAGCCTGCCCGGCGGCGAGATCGGCTGGGCGGCCGGCGCCCAGTACCGCAAGATCGACTACGACGTCGACATCCCCAACCCCCTGCAGGACGCCCGGATCACACCGTGCCCCGTGCCCGGCGTCACCACCTGCGCATTCCGGACCGGCCCCTACATCTTCCTGGGGCAGAGCATCCCGCTGAAGCTGGAGCAGAGTGTCTACGCCGTCTTCGGCGAGCTGAACCTGCCGGTCACCGACGCGCTGAACGCCCAGCTGGCCCTGCGCTACGAGGACTACGGCGGCGCGACCGGCTCGACCATCAACCCGCAGTTCCGCGGCAAGTGGCAGCTGGCGGACTGGGCCGCGATCCGCGGCTCGATCGGCACCTCATTCCGCGGCCCCACGGCCGTGAACGTCGCGCCAACGGGCACGACCAGCCTGGCCGGGCTCGCCGCGGCGGGGAACAGCTTCAAGTCCGTGGACAATTTCGGCAACCCGGACACCGGCCCCGAGAAGGCGCTCACCTACAGCGTCGGCGCCATCGTCCAGGCCGGCCCCTTCACCGCGACGGTGGACTACTGGTACTACCGCCTGAAGGACCAGATCACCCAGGTCCCCGCCGCGGTCATCGCCACCGCCGTCGGCGGCGTGGGCAACGGCTCCCAGGCGGTGAACTGCGCCCATCCGCTGCGCTCGCTGATCACCTTCGCCAACGGCAACGCCTGCGTGCAGGGCGTCACCATCGGCAACGACATCGCCCGCGTGCGCTCCGACACCACCAACGGCCCGACCATCACCACCACGGGCGTCGACGCAGACGTCAACTACCGCTTCGACGACGTGTGGGGCGGCACGCTCGATGTGGGCGCCAACGTCAGCTACGTGATCAAGTACCAGCAGGCCGAGTTCATGTTCGGCGGCGTGCGGGTGTCGCCGGCCTACGACGCCGTGGGCTTCACCAACTACGACCGCCTGCCCGGGACGATCCCCAACTGGCGCGGTCAGTTCTACGCCGACTACAGCCGCGGCCCGCACAACCTGCGCTGGACCACCCACTATGTGGACGACGTCGTCGACAATCGTGGGCCGACCACGGTGCAGACGGGACCGTCCACCAACTGCAACGTCGCCAACGCCCGGGCCGGCACGGCGACCAACTGCCGGCTCGTGACCTTCGGCGCACGGGTGAAGCCGTTCATTTCCCATGACCTCACCTATCGGGTGGAGCTGGAGAACGACCTGACGCTCACGGCCTCGGTGTTCAACCTGCTCGACCGCGACCCCTCGAAAGCGCGCCTCGAGCCCAGCTACGACCCGTTCATCGGCAATCCGCTGGGCCGCACCTACAAGGTGGGGGTGCGCAAGGCCTTCTGAGCCGAAGGCCGGTCCGCGCGCGCCCTCGTCGCCAGGAGCCCGTTGAACAGGAGGTCCACCACGGCCTTGGTGTAGCGGGTGACGGCGTCGTCGTCCGGTTCACCGTCGAGCACCGTCTTCACCGTGATCTTGTTGGTGAACAGGTCGCGGCAGGCGCCGACGATGATGAAGTAGGCGAAGGCCGGGTCCACGGGCCGGAAGCGGCCTTCGGCCACGCCGCGCTCGATGATCGCGCGCTGGGCGGCGGCCAGAGGGACGACGAAGGCTTCCTTCATCTCCTGGGCCGCGGCGGACTTCTCGTCGCGCAGCAGCAAGTTGAGGAGCTGATTCAGATAGGGGTGCCTGGCGTAGTTGCGGATGATCCCCGAGACGTGGATCCGCAGCATCTCGTCTGCCGGCAGGTCCATCTGCACCAGTTGCTGCAACTGTTTCAGCGGCTCCGCCGTGTGGCGGTGGGCGAGGGCGAGGAGCAGGCCCTCCTTGGTCTTGAAGTAATAGGTGGCCAGCGGCGCCGTCAGGCCGGCCCGCCGCGCGATGGCGCTCAGCGAGACGTGGACCGACTCCGCCTCCTTCATCACCAGGCCGGCGGCGTCCAGCAATTGCTCGCGTCCGGAGCGATCGTCGGCCCGCGCGGCGAGGGGTGAATTCCTGGAGGACATGCGCGGCGCGGAGCTCTTGGACGGCATGCGTCAATCTATTGAATGACGATAAAATGTCGAGCGGCCGGGCGGGGTCGTCGGCCTGTCCGGACGACAATTCCCGCCGTCCGGACCGGTCGTTGCTTGAGCCGGCAAGGGTGCGGGACCCTTCTGCTGGCGGCGGACGAGCTCCGCCGCCGCCAGACCGAGACCATCATGAGTACGCAAGAGACCACGGCCACGCGATCGTTCGGCGCCGAAGCCGCGGAGGCCGCCAAGACCATCGTCGGCGCGCTGCTGATCGCGCTGATCCTGCGGGTGGCGGTGTTCGAGCCCTTCACCATCCCGTCCGACTCCATGGAGCCCGGGTTGCGCACCGGCGACTACATCGTGGTGTCGAAGTGGGACTACGGCTGGAGCCGACACTCGATCCCGCTGGGCCTGCCGCTGTTCGAGGGCAGGGTGCTTGAACGTGACGGCCCAAGCCGCGGCGACGTGGTGGTGTTCAAGCTGCCGCGCGATCTCAAACAGAACTACATCAAGCGGCTGATTGGCCTGCCCGGGGACCGGGTGCGCGTGGCGCGCGGGACGGTGTTCGTCAACGATCGGCCGATCGCCCAGATGGACGCCGGCTTCACCCGCGATCCTGGTTCGCCCGACCTCACCGTCCAGCAACGCATCGAACATCGGCCGGACGGGCGGCCCTATATGACCTTCGACCGCGGGCCGGACCACGACGGCGACGACACCGAGACCTACGTCGTGCCCGAGGGCCACTACTTCATGATGGGCGACAACCGGGACAACTCGCTGGACAGCCGCTGGCCGCCCGCCGCCATGGGCGTGGGGCTGGTGGCGGCCGAGAACCTGGTGGGCCAGGCGCGGTTCGTGCTGCTGTCGTGGCGCGGGGCCTCGATCTGGAAGCCGTGGACCTGGGCCAACATCGACTTCGACCGGATCTTCAAGCGGATCCGCTAGGGGCGGCCACGTACGTACTCGCCCAGGCTGACCACGCCGTCATGGTTGGCGTCGAGGTGGGCGAAAGCCACGCGGCGCAGCAGGTCGTGCGCGGGATCGGTGGGCCGCGCCAGTGAGGGCAGGGCCACCGCGCCCAGGGCCGCGGCGATCAGCGCGCCCACCGCGAGACGCCAGCGCCGGGCCTGCGGCGGCGACGCCCCGATCTGCTGGTCGATGAAGGCGCGCAGGGCCTCGCTGGCCGAGCGGCCGTCCTGTCGGCAGCGCGCCATGAAGGCTGTCTTGGCCTCGTAGGGGATCCGGATCTCGAGCGACTCGCTCTTCTTGGGCGGCCTGGGGTCTCGCATGGCCGAATCCAAACCCATTTGGCCGGCCAGCGACAGCGAAAACGTGTCCGGACACGATGGCGGGCCTGGTTGTCGCGATGCGATCCGCCCGCTACCCAGCAGGGATGAGGGAACACCGATGAGCGACGAAGCCGTGGACTTCGACTACCTGGAGGGCTTCGCCGCCGGCGACATGCAGGTGGTGACGGAGGTGCTGGCGCTGTTCCAGGGCCAGGCCGAGGGCTGGATCCCGCGGTTGGACCGGGCCGACGTCGAGGGTTGGCGCGATCTGGCCCACACCATCAAGGGCTCGGCCCGCGGCATCGGCGCGGCAGCCCTGGGCGAGGCGGCCGATCGGGCCGAGCGGGGCGACCCCTCCCTCGCGCCCGAACTGCGCGCGGCGCTGGCCGACGCTCTGGCCGCCATCGAGGGTTACCTCACTCGCATCGGCGGCGGTTAGCTGTCGGATCGGCCCGGCCTCGTTCGTCGCCTTTGGAGGATCACAGGGAATGCGTCCATGAAGGCCGAAACCATCCTGGTGGAGAACGTCACCAGCCCGGACAGTCTGCCGCGGCCGGTGAACAAGGAGAAGTTCGAGGCGACCCGAGACGCTGTGCTGGCCGTGCTGCCGACGTCCGAGCCCGGCTTGTCGTACGCCGAGCTGAAGGTCGCCGCTCTGCCGCGCCTGCCCGAGGCGCTGTTCCCGGGTGGCCAGACCGTCGGCTGGTGGCTGAAGTGCGTCCAGCTCGACCTGGAGGCCAAGGGCGTCATCGTGCGCCACGGAAAGCCGCTGCGCTGGCGTCGGGCGGCCTAAGGGATCAGCACCCGGTCCGAATAGGTTTCGATCAGCAGGGCGAATGGTCGGCCGTCGGGCGTCTGCAGGACGGCGCGATGCTGCAGCACGTTCGCCGGGATCGACACGGGCACGTCGAACCCGGCCGGATCGGCCGCTTCCCAGCCCGGCGGCAGGGGCTGGAACAGCAGGCGCGACGATAGCGTGCGCCGCTGGAAACCCAGCGGCCGGACCACCACGCCGAACGGCCGCTGGGTCGAGGCCAGGTCGGTGTTCATCTGCGCGGTCAGGCGGCCCGGCAGGTACCAGTTGTCGGCCCGCGACAGCACGACCTCGCCACACTTCAACTCCACGCGACGGCGATGCACCGGCTCGTTGGCCGCTGCGCCCAACTGGCGGCGCGCGGCGTTGGCGGCGGGCAGGTCGTCGGGGACCTCGATCCGATTGGCCAGGATCCGCGGCGCCTCGGGGTCGCGCCGGTCGCACAGGGCCTGCAGGACCGCGGTGGCGCTGTCGTGGCTTAGAAGTTCGGCATTGAGAGTCTGGAGCTGCGCTTGCAGGCGCAGCCGCTGGAGATAGTTAGATTGCGAACCTTCTGCCGCCGCGCCGCTTGGCGCCAGCGAGGTCGCGACAATCGCCGCCGCCACCAGACCTCCCAGAAACCTCAAGTCCCTAAATCCCAGCGCCGTTGTCGATGGCTCGCAGCGCCTCTTCGTGCGCCAGCGCTTCCGCCTCGATCCAGCCGATGAAGGCCTTCACCTGCGGGAGCCGTCCCTTGGCCTTGGGATGGACGAGGTAGTAGGCGAAATCGACCGCCGTGGCGATCTGCAACGGCGCCACCAGGCGTCCCGCGTCGAGGTCCGCCTGGGCCAGGGTGCGCTTGGCCAGCGCCACGCCGCGGCCGTTGGCGGCGGCCTCGATCACCAGGCTGGACTGGTTGAAGCGGGGGCCCCGATGGCCGTCGATGCCGCGCAGGCCCCGCGCCGCCAGCCACATGGGCCAGTCCGGGCAGCTGTCGTCGATCTCGGGCGAACCATCGTGCAGCAGGATGTGGCTGGCCAGATCTTCCGGCGTCTCCAGAGGGTGTTCCTTGAGCAGTTCGGGGCTGATCACCGGGATCACCGCCTCGCTGACCAGCCGCTTCACCTCCAGGCCCGGATAGCGGCCGGCGCCGTAGCGCAGCGCCAGGTCCACCTCGCCGGCCGTTAGGTCGACCAGTTCCATGCCGGCGTTCAGCCAGACGTCCACCTGCGGATGCGCGCGTTCGAAGGCGCCCAGCCGGGGCGCCAGCCACTTGGCGGCGAACGAGGGTGGGGCGGTGATGGTCAGACGGCGGCCGTCGACGGCCGCCGTGAGCAGGCTGGCGGCCTCGGCCAGGCGGTCGAAAGCCTCGCGCAGCGCGGGCAGGGCAGTCTGGGCCGCGTCGGTCAGCAACAGGCCCTTGGGCGTGCGCTTGAACAGGGCCGCGCCCACGTAGTCCTCCAGGTTCTGGATCTGCTGGCTGACCGCGCCGGGGGTAACTGAAAGCTCGTCGGCGGCCCGGCTGAAATTGAGGTGGCGCGCGGCCGCTTCGAACGCCCGAAGGGCGTTGAGTGGCGGCAACCGTCGGCGCTGCTGGTTTCGATCCATCCTAGAATTCCTGACACCCCGGGCAGAAGTCCTCGGGTTGCGACTTGGGCTTCTCGAACCCTATTTGCAAGCGTCCGCCGGTGTATCGGCCCTTTTCATCGGTGGGCGACAGGCGGGGCGGGCGAGCGTCCGCCCCGCCATGATTTCAGGGCCGGTGTGTCGATAGAGAAGCTAAACATGGCCATAGGCGGCGGCAAAGGTAGGCGGACGGACCGCCTCGTGGTGCTGGGCGGAAACGCCGGCATGCGCGAGCCTGGCCAAGTGTGGCTGGTGGGCGCTGGGCCGGGCGACCCTGAGCTTCTGACCCTCAAGGCGCTGAAGGCGCTTCAGGCCGCCCAGGTGGTCGTCCACGATGGCCTCGTGTCGGACGAGATCCTGGACCTGGCGCCTGTCGGCGCTCGTCGGATCTCGGTGGCCAAGCGCAAGTCGCGCCACTCCTACAGCCAGGATGAGATCAACCGGATGCTGGTGGCTTTCGCCCTCGAAGGCCTGAACGTCGTGCGGCTGAAGGGTGGCGACCCCTTCATCTTTGGCCGCGGCGGCGAGGAGCTGGAAGCCTGCCGTGAGGCCGGCGTCGAGTGCCACATCGTCCCTGGCATCACCGCGGCCCTGGCGGCCAGCGCCAGCGCCGGCGCGCCCCTGACCCACCGTGGCTCGGCCCAGGCGGTCACCTTCGTCACCGGCCATGCGGCCCAGAAGGGAAGAGGGGGGGGCGGCGAGCCCGACCTGGATTGGGATAGCCTGGCCAGGGCCAACCAGACCGTCGTGATCTACATGGGCCTGTCCATGGCCGCTCCGATCGCCGCGCGCCTGCTGGGGGCCGGTCGGGCCGGTTCCACCCCCGCCCTGATCGTCGAGAACGCCAGCCGCGCGGACGAGCGCCGGGTGGTGACCACGCTCGCCGGCCTGGCCGAGGCGGCCGCCACCCTGACCGGCCCGGCGCTGCTGATCGTGGGCGAGGCCATGGCGCTCGCCCAAGCCCTTCCTTTCCCACGCAGTGGGAGAGGGGAACCATCGGCCGAAGAGCCGATGGTGGAGAGGGCAAGCCTCAAGCTCAGCGGCACGACCGGTCTACCTATGACTCAGCAGGCGGGGCTTGCCCTCTCCACCCCCCGCTCTGCGGCGGGCGGTCCCCCTCTCCCGCTGCGCGGGAAAGGAAAAGATCAATGAAGGCGCTCACCGCCAACCGCCTCACCGACGGCGAGGTCGTGTTCTGGAAGGCCGGCCAGTGGGTCGAGCGCTTCGCCGACGCCCAGCTCTGGGCCGACGACGATCCGGCCGCCCTCCAGGCCGAGGCCGCGGGCAAGGACCAGCCCCTGGTCGTGGTCGACGCCTATCTGATCGACCTGATCGAATCCGAAGGCCTGTGGGCCCCGCTCAGCTACCGCGAGCGTATCCGCGCGCTGGGCCCCTCGAACCACCTCCACCACGGCAAGCAGGCCGAGGGCGGGGCGGTGATCGAGGCGCTGCAGCACGCCCACGGCGCGGCCCGCTCCACCGGCCGCGTCAACCTGATCAAGCGGAAGTAGGCGCATGTACCAGTACGACACCATCGACAAGGCGATGCTGGCCGACCGCTCCAGCGAGTTCCGCGGCCAGGTGGCCCGGCGCCTCGCCGGCGAACTGACCGAGGACCAGTTCAAGCCGCTCAGGCTGATGAACGGCCTCTACCTGCAGCTTCACGCCTACATGCTGCGCGTCGCCATCCCGTACGGCTCGCTGAATCCGGCCCAGCTGCGCAAGCTGGCCTGGATCGGCCGCACCTACGACAAGGGCTACGGCCACTTCACCACGCGCACGAACCTGCAGTTCCACTGGATCAAGCTGGCCGACACGCCCGACATCCTGGATCACCTGGCCAGCGTCGACATGCACGCCATCCAGACCTCCGGGAACTGCATCCGCAACACCACGACCGACCCCTATGCGGGCGCGACCGCGGAGGAAGTGGACGATCCGCGGGTGTGGGCCGAAGCGATCCGCCAGTGGTCGACCTTCCACCCGGAATTCTCGTTCCTGCCGCGCAAGTTCAAGATCGCCATCACGGCGGCCCCGAAGGACCGCACGGCGGCCCGCGTCCACGACATCGGCCTGGTCCTGAAGCGGGCCCGCGACGGGGCCCTGGGCTTCGAGGTGATCGTCGGCGGCGGCATGGGGCGCACGCCCTACGTCGGCCCGACCATCAAGGAGTTCCTGCCGGTCAACCGGCTGCTCTCGTACCTGGAAGCGATCCTGCGCGTGTACAATCGTCACGGCCGCCGGGACAACATCTACAAGGCCCGGATCAAGATCCTGGTCGCGGCCCTCGGCAAGGACGAGTTCGCCAAGCAGGTCGAGGCCGAGTGGGCCAAGATCGGCGTGGGCGACGACCTGCCGGACACCGAACTGGCCCGCATCCGCGGCGCGTTCGCCGCGACCAACTTCGAGGTGCTGCCGGCCCAGTCGAAAGCCTTCGAGGCGGCCAAGGCCTCCACGCCCGCCTTCGCCCGCTTCGTGCGCAACAACGTCAAGCCGCACAAGAAGAGCGGCTACGGCATCGTCGAGATCAGCCTGAAGGGCATCGGCGACACCCCCGGCGACGCCACCTCCGAGCAGATGGACGTCGTGGCCGACCTGGCCGAGCAGTATGGTCTCTCCGACATCCGGGTGACGCACGAGCAGAACCTGGTCCTGCCCCACGTGAAGCTGGACGATGTGCCGGCCGTCTGGGCGGGCCTGCGCGACGCCGGGATCGCCACGCCGAACATCAACCTGGTCAGCGACATCATCGCCTGCCCGGGCCTGGATTACTGCGCGCTGGCCAATGCGCGGGCGATCCCGATCGCCCAGCACATCGCCGAGAAGTTCCGGGACCAGGACCGCGCCGAGAAGATCGGCGAGCTGAAGATCAAGATCAGCGGCTGCATCAACGCCTGCGGCCACCACCACGTGGGCCACATCGGCATCCTGGGCGTCGATAAGAAGGGCGAGGAGTTCTACCAGCTCACCCTCGGCGGCTCGGGGGCGGAGGACGCTTCGGTCGGCTCCATGCTCGGCCCGGCGCTGCCCTACGAGAAGGTCGCGGACGCCGTGGACACCCTGGTGGACGTCTACCTGCGCGAACGCCAGGGCGACGAGCGCTTCCTCGACACCTTCCGCCGCACCGGCGTCACCCCCTTCAAGGAGGCCGTCTATGCCGACGCTCATTGAGCTGAAGGACGGCGTCTATCGCGGCGTCGAGGACCCGTTCACCCACGTGGCGGACGACGAGGAGCTGCCGCAGGGCGACGTGATCCTGTCGCTGACCCGCTTCCAGGCCGAGGGCGACCGCCTGCTGTCGGATGGCCGCCGGGTGGGCGTTCGCCTGGATGCGGGCGAAGAGGTCGAGGCGCTGGCTTACGACCTGCCCAGGCTGGCGGTGGTGGGGTTGGTGGCCCTGAACTTCCCGAAGTACCGCGACGGCCGCGCCTATACGAACGCGCGCCTGCTGCGCGAGCGGTTCAAGTTCCCGGGCCAGGTGCGCGCCGTGGGCGACGTCCTGCGCGAGCAGGCGGGCTTCATGGTCCGCGTCGGCTTCGACGCCTTCGAGCCGGCGGACGACGCCAGCGCCAACGAATGGCAGGCCGCGGCCCGCCGTTACCGCCACGTCTACCAGAGGTCCGCCGACGGCCGTGCGCCGGCTTTCGCGGAACGGGAGGCTTGAGCCATGGCCTTTGACGCACTTGCCCGGAACCCGGTCGCGCTCCGCCTCGACGCCGAGCTGCGCCATGCGCACCCGCGCACCATCCTGGAGGCCGCCGTCGAGAGTTTCGGCGACAAGCTGGCCCTGGTCTCGTCCTTCGGGGCGGAATCGGCGGTGCTGCTGGACATCGCCGCCAAGGTGAAGCCCGACATCGCCGTGCTGTTCCTGGACACCGGCATGCTGTTCGGCCAGACGCTGGACTACCGCCAGCAACTGGCCGCGCGCCTGGGCCTGACCAACGTCCGCGACCTGCGGCCGGCCTACCAGGACCTGGCCACGGGCGATCCCCAGGCCAAGCTCTGGGAGACCGACACCGACGCCTGCTGCGAGATCCGCAAGGTGATCCCGCTGGACCGGGCGCTGGGCGAGTTCGACGCCTGGATCACCGGCCGCAAGCGCTTCCATGGCGGCGACCGGCTGAACCTGCCGGTGGTCGAGCAGTCGGAAGGCAAGCTCAAGTTCAACCCCCTGGCCAACTGGGGCAAGGAAGACCTCGACGCCTATGCGGCGGAGCACGAGCTGCCGGCCCATCCGCTGGTGGCCCAGGGTTTCCCGTCGATCGGCTGCTGGCCCTGCACCCAGCCGGCGGAGGAGGGCGAGGACGTCCGCGCCGGTCGCTGGAAGGGTCTGGACAAGTCCGAGTGCGGCATCCATCTGGCGCGTGCGCCGGGGACGCCGAACAACGTCGGCGGCGATATCTAGGGTTTTCAGGAATGAACGACGTGACCTTGGCCACTCCGACGCCCGCCGGGGCGGCCCCCAAGGCGTCCGGCGCCTTCTTCGTCGAGACGGTGACGTGGGTCCACCACTGGACGCCCAGCCTGTTCTCGTTCCGCACGACCCGGGACCCCGCGCTCCGCTTCTCCAGCGGCCAGTTCGTGATGGTCGGGCTGCAGAAGGAGGACGGCAAGCCGCTGGTTCGCGCCTATTCCATCGCCTCGCCCTCGTGGCACGAGGAGCTGGAATTCTATTCGATCAAGGTGCCGGACGGCCCGCTGACCTCGCGCCTGCAGAACATCAAGGTGGGCGACCCCGTCCTGATCGGCCGCAAGCCCACGGGCACCCTGGTGTTGGACGGCCTGAAACCCGGCAAGCGTCTCTACATGCTGGGCACCGGCACGGGCCTGGCGCCCTGGCTGTCGCTGGCCCGCGACCCGGAGGTCTACGACCGCTTCGAGACGGTGGTGGTCACCCACACCGTGCGCGAGGTGGCCGACCTGAACTACGCCGAGCTGTTCGAGAAGGACCTGGCCGAGGACGAGATCCTCAGCGAGGTGATCGGAGGCAAGCTCAAGTACTATCCGACCGTCACCCGCGAGGAGTTCCGGACCAAGGGCCGGATCACCGACCTGATCGCTTCGGGCCAGATGTTCGCCGACCTGGGCCTGCCGCCGTTCAACCCGGCGGAAGATCGCGTCATGCTCTGCGGTGGCCCGTCGGTCCTGGCCGACCTGAAGCAGCAGCTCCTGGACCTCGGCTACGTCGAAGGCTCGATCGCCCAGCCCGGCGACTTCGTGCTCGAGAGGGCCTTCGTCGAGACCTGAGGCGTGCGCCGCGCGGCGTCGTGCGACAACCTGGAAGGGTGCGACCAAGCGCCTAAGCGAATCTACGTAGGTGTTCGCCCCCAATATTAACCATAAATCTCACGTGCTTAGATGGACGCGGCCTGGAGGAGCCCGCTGTGTCCGCCATGTATTTCGAAACGCCCCGCGCACAACCGACGTTTGTAGCTCAGCTTGCCAACTGGCTGCGCGGCGCAACCCGGCGCATGGCGACGGGCGCCTCGGAACCCGCCTCGCGATCCCATTCGACGTCCCGGTTCGTCGCCACGCCTGGTGACACCGTCGGCGCCTGTGGCTGCTGCGCGGATCGGGCCCTGGCGCGGTATGTTTCGCCGCAGGTGATCGACCGGCTGATGGCCGACCCCGACGGCTTGAGCCTCGGCGGCGAGACTCGCGACGTGACGGTCCTGTTCGCGGACCTGCGAGGCTTCACCGCCCTGGCCGAGGCCATGAAGGACAACCCGCGGCGCCTCAACGACCTGATCAACGCCTTCCTCGACCCGATGACCGACATCGTGCTGGCCCACGGCGGCACCATCGACAAGTACATGGGCGACTGCGTCATGGCCTTCTGGGGCGCGCCGCACGACGACCTGGACCACGCCAGGCACGCCTTCGAGGCCGCCCAGGCCATGCTGCTGGCGATGGATGACATCAATCGACGCGTCCGCGCGGCGTTCGCCGGCGAGGTCGACCTGCCCACCATCGGGATCGGCATCGGCATCAACTCGGGTGAATGCGTGGTGGGTAACCTGGGGAGCCGCCGGCGCTTCGACTATTCGGTCCTGGGCGACCCCGTGAACATCGCCTCGCGCATCGAGGGGCTGTGCAAGGTCTACAACATCCCCCTGCTGGTCGGCGAGGAGACGGCGCGCCGGCTGCCGGACGCGGGGCTGGCCGAGATCGGCCGCATAACGCTTCGCGGCCGAAGCGAGAAGCAGTGGGTGTTCAGCCTGGGCGCGCTGGGCCCGCCGTCGGAGCCCTTCCAATGACCTACTGGCAGCAGTTCGGCTCGCGGGACCTCGGCGTCCTTCCCGCCGCCCCGAGCGCCCGCCCGCTGTCGCGCGGTCTCGGGCTTGCCATCGGGGCCGCGGTTTCGCTGGGCCTTTGGGCCGCCCTCGTCTGGATCGCCCTGCGCTTGATCGGCTGAGCGGCTAAGGCGCCGCCCGCGCCAGCACGAAATCCGCCCGCGCCTCGACGCAGGCCTTGGGCAGCACCACCGGTTCATAGCCCAGCCTCGGCAGGCGCTCGCGGATGATGGCGAAGGTCCGCTCCGCCTCGGCCCAGTCCTGGCGGCGCTCGGCGTCGGTCTCGTAGATCTCCCGCCAGGGCGGGGCGATGAAGACCTGGGCGTTGTATCGCCGCGTCCGCACCGCCTCGACGATCTCCGGGGACGGCGTGGCCCCGTTCGCGCCGTAGCTGTCCATGATCCCGCGGTCGAAGAACACGCGGGCGGTCTCGCCGGCCAGGGCGTCGAAGATGGCGATGTCCCGGCGCGCGGTCTCGGCGACGAACCGGTCGTTGTCCAGCCAGGGCACGGCGTCGCCGCCGCTGTCCAACTGCTCGCGGATCACCGCCCGCGCCGTTTCCTCGACGACGCGCTCGCCCATGGCCTGCAGGCAGCGGATGAGCGTGGTCTTGCCCACGCCGGGACCGCCGGTGAGGACGAAGAAATTCGGCTTGTGGATGTGAGCCCCCGAGTGAGGGCCCCGCCTTACTTCGGCGGGCAGCCCGTGAACTGGCCGACCTTCACCGCGGTGAGCGTGGCGAGGTTCAGCTTCTGCATCGGCTTCATCGAGGCCGCGCCATGACCCGTGTAGAGGTCGATGCGCTGGCCCTTGATCGCGCCGCCGACGTCGGAGGCGTACCAGTAGCCGTCATGCTGGGCGCCGTCGGGCATCTTCAGGCCGACGGTCTCCTTGATGAACAGCACCGTGCGGCGCGGGATCAGGGTCTTGTCGACCGCGATGGTGCGCATGGGAACGACGCGACATCCAAGGCTGTCCAGGCCGCCAACGCCCTTGGCGCCGGCATGATAAAGGGTCGCCTTCACGTTGAAGACCCCTGTGCCCGGGAGGGCCCCGGAAACGATCGAGGAAACAAGGTCCCCAATCGGATCGTTTGGCGCGGCGTACGCGTTGGATGCGATACCGATGGCGGAAACAACTGCCAGGGCGGCGAGGCGGCGTCGCATGGACGGCGTCCTCCTTCGTCGTTGAACTGGTGGCCGGAGTCCTACCGGCTGAGGTCCCCGGGGGCAACCCCGTAAGGACGTTTGGCCGCGACCTGTGAGTTTCCCTAACAATCGAAGTGAGGCGGCATCGCTTGATCCCATAGGGATTCCGCCGCACAGCCACGCCTGGAAATCGGGAGCGCGGCGCATGAAAATCTATGGGGACAGTATCTCCGGAAACTGCCTGAAGGTGAAGTGGACGGCCGATTTTCTGGGCCTGAAGTACGACTGGATCGAGACGAACATCCTCGAAGGTGAGTCGCGGACGCCGGCCTATCTGGCCATGAACCCGGCCGGCCAGGTGCCCCTGGTCGTCCTCGACGACGGCCGGCCTCTCGCCCAGTCGAACGCCATCATCCTGCACTTCGCCGAGGGCTCCAGCCTGGTCCCCGCCGACGCCTACGACCGGGCCAGGATGGTGGAGTGGATGTTCTGGGAGCAGTACAGCCACGAGCCCTACATCGCCGTCGCGCGCTTCCACGCGAAGTACCTTGGCAAGCCGGTGGAGGATCTCGAGCCTCGGCTGGTCGAGCGGGGCGGGGCCGCCCTGCAGCGGATGGAACTGGGCCTGGCCGCTTCGCCGTTCCTGGTGGGCGACAGCCTCACCCTCGCCGACGTCGCGCTGGTGGCCTACACCCGCGTCGCCCACGAGGGCGGCTTCTCCCTCGACCTCTATCCGGCGGTGAGGGCCTGGGTGGCGCGTGTGGAAACGGCGCTGAAGATCGCCTGAGCCCGCTTGCCATCGTCACGGATCCGCGTGCAAAGCGGGAGGATGAAACGTCTTCCCGCCCTGGCGCTGGCCGCCGTGTTCGCCTCCGTCCCCGGCTCGCTGTTCGCCTGGGGCAATACCGGCCACCGGATGCTGGGCGAGATCGCCATGCGGGCGCTGCCGGCCGAGACGCCCGCGTTCCTGCGGACGAAGCAGGCGGCCATCAACATCGGCGAGCTGTCGCGCGAGCCGGACCGGTCCAAGGGCTCCGGCAGGCTGCACGACCAGGATCGTGACCCCGGCCACTTCATCGACCTGGACGACGACGGCAAGCTGCTGGGCGGCCCGCCGATGCTGCCGCTGGCGCCCACCCGGGCCGAGTTCGAGGCCCAACTCCGCGCCGCCAACCTCGACCAGTGGAAGGTCGGCTACCTGCCGTACTCGATCATCGACCGCTACCAGCAGCTCACCACCGACTTCGCCTACTGGCGGGTGCTGAAGGCGGCCGAGGCCAACCCGGCCTGGAGGAAGAACCGCGCCTGGTTCACGGCCGACCGCATCCGCCGCGAGGCGCTGATCCTGAAGGGCATCGGCGAGCTCAGCCACTTCGTGGGCGACGGCAGCCAGCCGCTGCACGTGACCAGCCACTACAACGGCTGGGGCGACGGCCCGAACCCCAACAACTACTCGAAGGCCCGCCTGCACGGCCCGTTCGAGAGCGACCTGGTCCTGGCCACGGTGAAGCCGGCGGCCGTCGCGGCCAAGGTCACGCCGCTGCGCCTCTGCAACTGTCCGATCGAGCAGCGCGTTTCGGACTACCTGTCGGCCACGGGGAAACAGGTGATCCCGTTCTACGAGATGGAGAAGGCCGGCGGCATGGCGCCTGGCGACCCGCGCGGAACGGCGATGGCCACGGACCGAATCGCGGTCGGCGCCTCCGAGCTGCGCGACGTGACCGTCGAGGCCTGGCGGGCCAGCGCCAACGTCAAGATCGGCTGGCGGCCGGTGGCGGTGCAGGATGTGCTGGCCGGCAAGGTCGATCCGTTCCCGGCGCTATACGGCATCGACTGATGACCACGCCCCAGTTCGGCCAGGGGAAGCCCGGGGCGACCTATCCGGATCGCCCCGCGGCCTTCGCCATCGTCGAGCGCGAGGGGCTGATCGCCCTGGTTCGCGTCGAGCGGCGGGGGCGCGGCCTGGTCCTGGACCTGCCCGGCGGCGGCATCGACGAGGGCGAGACCGCGGCCGAGGCGGCCGTCCGGGAATGCGGCGAGGAGGCCGGCCTGGTCGTGGCCCTGGACGCCGAGCCGTTCGTCCACGCCGACCACTTCTTCCTCCACAACGACGGCGAAGTCCGCAACACGCGCGGCGCCTTCTTCGTGGGCCGGGTGCTGGCCGAGGACGCCGCCCTGAAGATCGAGGACGACCACGAACTGGTCTGGACGGCGCCCGACGAAGCCCTGCTTCGCCTCGACCGGGAGTCGCATGTCTGGGCGGTCGTCACCTGGCTGCGATTGCGCGCCGGGGCTTGAGGCGCTAGCAGCGCGCCATGACGGCGCAAATCATCGACGGGAAGGTCCACGCCGAGCGCGTGCGGGCCGAGGTTACGGCGGACGTGGCGCGGCTGCGCGCCGAGCACGGGCTGCAGCCCGGCCTCGCGGTGGTCCTGGTGGGCGAGGACCCCGCCAGCCAGGTCTATGTCCGCTCCAAGGGCGAGCATTCGCTGGCGGCGGGCATGCACTCGGTCACCCATCGCCTACCGGCCGACACTCGGCAGGACGAGCTGATCCGGCTGGTGGCCGATCTCAACGCCGATCCGCTGATCCACGGCATCCTGGTCCAGCTGCCGCTGCCCAAGCACCTGGACGAGAAGGCGGTGATCGCCGCCATCGACCCCGACAAGGACGTGGACGGCCTGCACGTCGTCAACGCCGGCCGCCTGGTGGCGGGCCTGCCCTCGCTGGTGGCCTGCACGCCCGTGGGCTGCCTCATCCTCCTGAAGGCGACGCTGGGCGACCTGACCGGCAAGCGCGCCGTGGTCGTGGGGCGCTCGCTGCTGGTGGGCAAGCCGATCTCCCAGCTGCTGCTGGCGGAGGATTGCACGGTCACCATGGCCCATTCCCGCACCGTGGACCTGCCGTCGGTTTGCCGCGAGGCCGATATCCTGGTGGCGGCCGTGGGCCGTCCCAGGATGATCCGCGGCGACTGGATCAAGCCGGGGGCCTGCGTCATCGACGTGGGCATCAACCGGGTGCCGTTCGACGACCCGATCAAGGCGGCCGAGGGCCGGACCAAGATCGTGGGCGACGTCCACTACAAGGAAGCGCTGGAGGTCGCGGGCTCGATCACGCCTGCGCCCGGCGGCGTCGGCCTGATGACCGTGGCCGTCCTGCTGCGCAACACCGTCACCGCCGCCAAGCGGATCGCGGGGCTGGAAGCCTAGGGGCCGTTTTCTTGGCCTTCAGGCCGATGCCCGCGTTCGGCCTGTTGCGGACATAGCCGCATCGGGCTCTCCATGCGCGCAACTTCTCCGTCGCGCTCGTCATGGCCGGGCTTGACCCGGCCATCCAACGGGCGGTTCCGGATGGAGCGCGATACCTCGCGGCGCTCTGGAATGGATGGCCGGGTCAAGCCCGGCCATGACGAGCCTTATCAAAGTGAACAGCAGGCCAGGGACGCTAGGCGGCGGGCTTCGCGTTCGCGTTCGTCCAGGCGACCACCTCGGCCAGCAGTTCGCCGACCGCGCGGTCGTAGGCCGGGACGATGGCGGTGACGCGGTTGTCGCTGGCCCGGATCCGCTTCTCGAACAGCTTCTCGCCCACCAGGCCACGGTCGGTGGTGCTGGTGATGGCGGCGCGCACGCGGACCACGACGAGCGGCGCGGCCTTGTGCCCCTGGTCGTACTGGGCCTCGAAGTTCCGGACATCCAGGCGAAGCACGTAGGGCGCCGTCGCGGGCTCGCCGCGGGCGATCAGGCGCACATGGCCGGGGTCCGCGTCGAAGGCGGCCACCACGGCTTCGTCCCAGAGGACGGCCGCGGGCGCCACCCAGCGGGTCTCGGCCACATAGGCCGCCTTGCCATTGGTGATGGTCAGCAGGCGGTCGCCGGCGGCCTCGCGCTGGAACGTGGCGCTGGTGCGGAAGACGCCCACGTTGCCCATCGCGGCGTCGACGGCCTCGGCGGCCACCGGTTGGCCGAAGCGGTAGAGGTGCGCCGGCTTGGTCTTGGGCAGCAGGGACACGCAGGCCGACAGCGCCAGGGTCGAGGCCCCGACGGCCGTCAGGCGGAGGAGGGCGGATGGACGCATCATTGGGGCACCTTCACTTCCTCGGCCTTGCCTTTGCCCAGCGCGCCGGTCGGGTTGGACTGGACCTCGTTGACCAGCCGCTCCAGCGACTCGGCCGTCGTCTGCAGCTGGATCACCGCGGACGTCACCTGCGGCAACCCATTGGTGGCGAAGTCGGCGGTGGGGCCCTGGAGGCGGTCGATCATGGTGCGGGCGTCCTTGGCCGCGGCCTTGGCCTCATCGGCGGCGTCGGCGAGATTGCTTATCGCCCGCTTGCCGTCGCCGTCGATCACGCCGCGGGTGGAGGCCGAAAGCTTGGCGATCTCGTCGGCGGCGGTGTCGATCCGCTGCAGGGCGCTCTGGGCGTCGGCCAGGATCGCCTTGCGCTCGCGCAGCTCGGCGGTGAACGCCTGGGCGTCCGACAGCGAGGCCGAGAAGGTCTTGATGTTCTGGTCGGAGAGCACCCGGTTCACCCGGTCCAGCGCCTCGATCGTGCGGGTGAGCACGGTGCCGCCGCCCTCGAGCAGGTCCGAGATGGCGCTGCGCTGGCTGCGGATCACGGGAATGCAGTCGCGGCCCAGCCCCAGGCGGTCGCAGCGGGGCTTGTCGGCTTCCTTGAGCAGCTGCCGCGTCCCCGTGCCGGCGGTGATCTGGACGTAGTTCAGGCCCGTGATGCCCTGCGGCTCCAGGGTGGCGTAGCTGTCGACCCGGATCGGCACGTCCTCGGTGACCCGCACCCGGGCGATGACGTTGCGGGGATTGAACTTGTCGAGCGCGATCTTGGTGACCTCGCCCACCTTGATGCCGTTGAAGTGGACTTCGCCGCCTTCGTTCAGGCCGCGCACCGGTCCCTGGAAGACGATGTCGTACAGGTCGTACTCGGCGTTGATCCGCACCCGGGCCAGCCAGACGACGAAGACGATCAGTGCCACCGTCAGGATCATGGTGGAAAGCCCCACCAGGGCGTAGTTGGCGTTTCTTTCCATCAGTCTTTCGTCCCAGTTCGGGCGTCGCGAGCCGCGCGGCCCCGGGGTCCCAGGAAGTATTCGCGGATCCACGGATGATCTGAGCGCTCGAGCTCGTGAACGGGCGCCGTGGCGACCACGTGCTTGTCCGCCAGGACGGCGACGCGATCGGTGATCTCGTAGAGGGAGTCGAGGTCGTGGGTGATCATGAACACCGTCAGGTCCAGGCTGTCGGCCAGGTCGCGGATCAGCTCGTCGAAGGCCGCCGCGCCGATTGGGTCGAGGCCCGAGGTGGGCTCGTCCAGGAACAGCAGTTCGGGGTCCAGCGCCAGGGCGCGCGCCAGACCCGCGCGCTTCCTCATGCCACCCGACAGCTCGGATGGCTTCAGCGAGCCCGCCTCGGGGCGCAGGCCCACCATGGCGATCTTGAGGTCGGCCAGTTCGTTGATCTCGCGCCGCGACAGCTGGGTGTGCTCCAGCATCGGCGCAGCCACGTTCTCGCGGATGGTGAGGTTGGAGAACAGCGCGCCGCCCTGGAACAGCACGCCCCAGGACCGCTCCAGCGCGCTCCAGCGGCGCCGCGAGGCCCGCCAGAGCTGCTGGCCGAAGACGGTGACCTGGCCGGCGTCCGGATTGCGTAGGCCGATGATGGTGTTGAGCAGCACCGACTTGCCGGTGCCCGAGCCGCCCACCACGCCCAGCACCTCGCCGCGCATGACGGTCAGGTCCAGGTCCTCGTGGACCACGTGGTCGCCGAACGCCGAGCGCAGGCCCTGCACCTCGATGGCCGGACCGGACTGGTCCAGCAGCTGCTCGTCGGAGAGCGCGCCCTCGTTGCGGGTGTCGGTCATAGGTCGAGCTGCATGTAAATCAGGGCGAAGGCGGCATCGATCATGATGACGGCGAAGATGGCGTGCACGACGGCCGCCGTCACCCGCTGGCCCAGCGATTGGACGTCGCCGCCCACCAGCAGGCCCTGGCGGCAGCCGATGCCGGCCACGACCCCGGCCATCACCGGCGCCTTGGAAAGCGCCACCCAGAAATGGGTCACCCCCACATTGTCGACGATCCGCTGGAGGAAGAACGTCGGCCCCAGGCCGAGCGTGGTCCACACCACCATCAGCCCGCCGAGCAGGCCAGCCAGGGTGGCGACGAAGGTCAGCAGCGGAATGGTCACCAGCAGGGCGACGAAGCGCGGCAGGACCAGGGCCTCGAACGGATCGACGCCCATCACCTGCATGGCGTCGATCTCCTGCTGCATCTTCATCGAGCCCAGTTCGGCCGCGAAGGCCGAGGCCGAGCGGCCCGACAGCAGCACCGCCGTGATCACGATGTTGAATTCCCGGATCATCGACACGCCGATCAGTTCGACGACGAACACCTCGGCGCCGAACTGGCGCAGCATGTTGACGCCGAGCAGGGCGACCACCGCGCCGATGAAGAGGGTGGTGATCGCGACGATCGGGATGGCGTCCAGGCCCGCCCGCTCCATCTGGGTGAAGATCGGCGCCCAGCGGACCTTGTGCGGGGCGACCACCAGGTTGACCACGGAGCGCCCGGCGACCACCAGCAGGTGGCCGAGGAAGCCCATGGTGGTGATGAACTCGATGCCGAGGTCCACGACGCCGCGGCCGATCCGGATGGTCAGGTTGTGGAAGCCCTTCGGCTCCTTGCGCACCACCGGCTTGACGCGCACGGCGTTGTCGACCAGCTCCAGCAGGCGGCGGGTCTCGGGCCGCGCGGTCACCTGGTCGAGGCTGAAGCCCGGACCGATGGCCCGCACGATGGCGTAGGCCCCGGCCGTGTCCATCCGGCGGACCTGGGTGAGGTCGAAGGTCACGCCCTGGCGACCGCGCAGCTCGTGCTCCAGGGCGTCGCCGACGCCGCCCAGCAGGTTGGTCGTCCAGTCGCCGCTGAGGACCGCCGTGGGGCGATCGGTCGCGGCCTGCATCTGGAAGTCGGCGGGCTTCTCCATACTTGGGTTGTTTCGGGGTGCGAGGCGGCTGTCCAGCCCCGGTTGCCGAATTCAGTCTCCCTCTTGGCGCAGGCGCACTACACAGACAGCGCCAGGGCCGAACGTCCATATGGCGAAGGTTGTTCCTCACCATGATTTCTCGATCCACGACGCTCTACGGCCGAGCTCAGCCAAGTTTTGGTCCAAGTCTGCCGGGTAAGCATCCGGAGGTCCTGCCGCGGACCCGACTCGCTAGCGTAGGAGTGGAGAGAGTGACGCAACAGATCGACCTCGCGGGGGCCTCCGGCGCGCGCTACCGCTACAGCCCCTTGGAAGAGAACCGCTTTCTGCCGCCG
>Ga0255338_1002853_pt1 | contig 23036 bp, 17 predicted proteins | sample MeOH1_35cm_T4_19_FD_203715 | JGI IMG/M metagenome (GOLD analysis project Ga0255338, IMG submission 203715) | Sandy soil microbial communities from University of British Columbia, Vancouver, Canada - MeOH1_35cm_T4_195 | ecosystem: Engineered > Artificial ecosystem > Sand microcosm > Unclassified ...
GGCCGCCGCCTCGGCCGACTTCTCCACCGGCAGCGATTCGCCGGTCAGCGCCGACTGCGCCACGAAAAGCTGGCGCGCGGCCAGCAGCCGGCAGTCGGCCGGGATCATGTCGCCGGCCGAGAGCAGCACCAGGTCGCCGGGCACCAGCTCGCGCAGCGGGATCTCGCGCGGCGCCGCCGGCGGCCCCTCGGCGCTGGCCTGGGCCGCGCGGCGCAGCACGGTGGCGGTATTGCCCACCAGGGCCCGCAGCCGCTCGGCCGCATGGCTGGAGCGGCGTTCCTGGACGAAGCGGATCAGGGTGCTCAGCAGCACCATCAGGCCGATCACCACGGTGGCGCGCAGGTCGCCGCTGCCCCAGGACAGCAGGGCCAGCGCCGTCAGCAGCAGGTTGAAGGGGTTGCGGTAGCAGTTCCACAGATGGCGCGCGAGCGACAGCGCGGCCATGTGGTCCACCTCGTTGGCGCCGTGGCGGCGCCGCCTCGCGGCCGCCTCCTGCGGGCTCAGCCCGGCCGCATGGGCGCCCAGGCGCGCCATCAGTGCGTCCGCCGGCTCGCGCGCCGCGCGCAGCAGCTCGCGCGCCTGCGCGTCCGGCGCGGCCGGGCCCGGGCCGCGGCCGGCCAGGCGATCCGGCAACGCATGGCGGCCGAAATGCCAGCGCCAATGGCTGTGCCGCAGCCAGGCGCTGAAGCCATGGCGGGCCAGGTGCCGGGTCTTGCCGCGACCGCTCATGCCACGATCATGCCGTCGACCACCTGGATGGTCTTGTCGCAGCGCTGCGCCAGGGCCGGGTTGTGGGTGACGAAGAGCACGGCCGTGCCATGTTCGCGGTTGACGCGGCGCAGCAGCTCGAACACCGCGTCGGCGCTCTGCGTGTCGAGATTGCCGGTGGGCTCGTCGGCCAGCAGCAGGGCCGGATTCATCGCCAGGGCGCGCGCCACCGCCACGCGCTGCTGCTGCCCGCCGCTGAGCTGGCCGGAGGGACGGTCGCGCAGCTTCAGCAGGCCCACGCTGTCCAGCAGCTGCGCGGCGCGCTCGGCCATCGCGGCGTCGGGGAAGCCGGCCGCCCCCAGCATCGGCATCATCACGTTCTCCAGCGCGCTGAAGGCGCCCAGCAGATGGTGGTACTGGAACACGAAGCCGATGTCATGGCCGCGCAGCCGGGTCAGCGCATCGTCGCCCAAGGTGGTGGTCTCCGCGCCGCTGATGCTCAGGGTGCCGGACGTCGGCCGGTCCAGCAGGCCGACGATGTTGAGCAAGGTGCTCTTGCCCGAGCCCGAGGGGCCCATCACCGCGCAGAACTCGCCGCGCTCCAGCCGCAGGTCGATGCCGTGCAGCACCTCGGCCTCGTTGGGCAGGCCGATGTTGAAGACCTTGCGCACGCCGCGCAACTCGACGACCGCCTCAGCCACGGATCGCCACCACGGGGTCGAGCCGCGCCGCGCGCAGCGCCGGCGCGAAGGCCGCCAGCAGGCCGGTCAGCGTGGCCAGCAGCAGGGCCGCGCCGAACAGGCCGGGCTCCAGGCTCAGGGCGAACAGCGGGGTGCCGTCGGGGTTGAGCGCATAGCGCTGCCACAGCAGCAGGGCCAGCGCCGCCAGCGCCGCGCCGCCCAGCGAGCCGGCCAGGCCCAGCAGCCCGCCCTGCAGCAGGAACACCCGCAAGACCTGGCCCCGCGAGATGCCCATGGCGCGCAGGATGCCGATCTCGCGCGACTTCTGCACCACCGACACGACCAGCACGCTGGCGATGCCGAAGGCCACCGAGAGCGCGACGAAGACCCGTATCGTGGTGTTGGAGCTGCGCTGCGCCTGCACCGCGGCGAAGAACTGGGCATTGCTGGCGATCCAGCTGTCGGCCTGCACGCCGGTGAGCGCGGTGATGCGCCGCGCCACCGTCTCGGCCGCGTAGACGTCGCGCACCGTCACATCGATGCCGCTGACCCCGCCGGCCAGGCCCAGCAGGCTTTGCGCCGTGTGCAGGGCCACGAAGGTGCTGCGCTGGTTGGCACCCTTGTTGCCCAGGTCGACGATGCCGCGCACGCTCAGGGTGTTGTCGCCGCCGTTGGCGGAGGACAGGCGCAGCTTGTCGCCCACCGACAGGCCCAGGTCGCTGGCCAGCTCGGTGCCGATCAGCACGTCGCTGCTGCTCAGCCGGGCGCTGCCGCGCACCAGCTTCTCCGGCAGGGCGACGATGCGGTAGTAGAACTCGGGATCGATGCCCGTCACATTGATCGAGCGGCTGGCCTCGCCGCGCACCGCCAGGGCCGAGCCGGCGGCCGCCGGCGAGACCACGGCCACCTCGGGCATGGCGCGGATCTGCGCCGCCACGGTCTGCCACTGGTCGATCGAGCGCAGGCGCTGCAGCGGCGCCTGCACGAGGGCGCCCTGCAGCGCGCCGCCCGGCGCGCCCAGGGCCCGCGCCTGCTCCTTGGGCGGCAGCAGCTGGATATGGGGCTGGGCCGTCAGCACGCGGCGGATGAAGTTGGCCTGCAAGCCGCTCAGCAGGGCCGACATGAAGACGATCACCGCCACGCCGATGGCGACGCCGCCGCTGATGAAGGCGGTCTGCATGCGACCCTCGCGCAGGAAGCGCCAGGCCACGATGCATTCGAAGGGCAGCCAGCGCGGCATGGCGGCTCAGGGCTTGGCGCTCACCGGCCGCAGGCGCGAGCCCTCGCGGACCGCGCTCGCGCTCGGGGGTACGACCAGGTCGCCGGCCTGCAAGCCCTGCAGCACCTCGACCCAGCCGCCGCTGCGCAGGCCCAGTTGCAGCGCCTGGCGCTGCGCATGGCGGCCCTCCACCTTGAGCGCCCAGGGCTTGGCGCCCTCGGCCTCGCGCACGGCGTCCAGCGGCAGCAGCAGGGCCTGCGGGCGGCGCGCCACCTGGATGTCCACCGACACCGTCATGTCCTGGCGCAGCGTGGCCGGCGGCTCGGGCACGCTCAGCTTGACCTCCACCGAGCCGCGCTGCAGGTCGACACCGGGATTGATGTAGCTGAGCCGGGCGGCGAAGCGCTGGTCCGGATAGGCGTCGGCCGAGGCCTGGGCCGGCTGGCCCAGGGCCAGCAGCTGCAGGTTCTTCTCGTCGATCTGCACCACCAGCTCGGTGGGGCCGGCGGGCGAGAGCTGCATCAGGGTCTTGCCGGCCTGCACCACGTCGCCGGGCTCGACGTCGCGGGAGATCAGCTGGCCGGCCACCGGGGCCCTGAGGCTGGTGTAGCCCAGGCGCGCACGCGCGGCGTCGACGCTGGCCTGGGCCTGCGCCAGGGCGGCGGCGGCCAGGGCGCTGTCGCTGCCCTGGGGCTGAGCGGTCGCGAGCTGGGTCTGGGCGGCGCGCAGCTGCGCCTCGCTCAGCTCCAGCGTCTTGCGCGCCTCGTCCAGCGCGGCCTGGCCGATGAAGCCCTGCTGGAACAGCTGCTGGGCACGGCCCCATTGGGCACGGGCATTGTCCAGGCCCGCCTGGGCCTGGCGCACGCCGGTCTGGGCTACCGGCGCCTGCACCTCGCGCAGCTGGCGCAAGCGGGCCTCGGCCTGGCGCACGGCCAGTTCGGCCTGGGCCAGCGCGGCCCGGGCCTCGCTGCTCTCCAGCTCCAGCAGCAACTGGCCGGCCACGACCTGCTGGCCCTCGGCCACCGGCACGCGCCTGACCGTGCCGACGATCTGCGCGGCGATGCTGACGCGATGCGGCGTCTCGACATGGCCGCTGGCCACCACGGACTGGACGAAATCACGCTGCAGCACCGGGCTGACCGGCACCTCGGGCCCCAGCAGCAGGCGCGGCCCCTGCCACAGCGCCAGACCGGCCAGCACCAGCAGGGCCAGGGCGGGCAAGCGATAGGGTTGGCTGGCGGCCAGGGCCTGGCGCCAGCGCGGCGCGGCGCTCCGACTCGGGGCCTCGGCGCTCATGCACGCATCCCTGCCGGGCAGGCATCGGGGTGAAGGCGGTGAACGGGATGGAACATGACTGGACCTCGGAGGAGATGCCGGCAAGGCATGCGCAGTGTGCGCGTCCGTCGGACCCGGGGCATTGATGTCGGTCAAGCCGCCGGGTGCCGGAGGCGGGGCCGCGAACGGGCCCCGCGCGCAGGATCAGGCCTGCTCGGCCTTGGCGTAGTTGGCCAGGCCGGCCACGATCTCGGCCTTGGCGGCGTCCGGGCCTTCCCAGCCCTTGACCTTGACCCACTTGCCGGCTTCCAGGTCCTTGTAGTGCTCGAAGAAATGCTGGATGGCCTTCAGGCGCATCTGGTTGATGTCCTCGGGCTTCTGCCAGTGGGTGTAGATCGGCAGGATCTTGTCGATCGGCACGGCCAGCAGCTTGGCGTCGCCGCCGGCCTCGTCGTCCATCTGCAGCACGCCGATGGCGCGGCAGGTCACCACCACGCCGGGGGTCAGCGGGAAGGGGGTGATCACCAGCACGTCGACCGGGTCGCCGTCGTCGGCCAGGGTGCGGGGGATGTAACCGTAGTTGCAGGGGTAGTGCATCGCGGTCGTCATGAAGCGGTCGACGAACAGCGCGCCGCTTTCCTTGTCGACCTCGTACTTGATCGGGTCGGCGTTCATCGGGATCTCGATGACGACGTTGAATTGCTCGGGCGCCTTGGCGCCGGGGGTCACGTTGTGCAGGCTCATGATGTTGTGTAACGCCAGGGGAAACCCGGATTCTAGCGGCTGGGCTTGCCCGGCCCTGACGCCCGGCGGTCCGCGCTACCCACTGGTAAACGCTCAATCGCCAAGCCTGAACCCTCCCTTAGCATGCGCCGACGGACCTGTTGGACAAGCGCGCAGGACTGGCGTTGAAAGACAGGCGTCTTTTGAAACGGCAGATACACAACAAAGGAGACATGTTCATGTCGACGAGTTTGGCGCTGTATTTCGCGCTGGCCTGCGGCCTCGCCGCAGTCTTGTATGGTTTCATCCAACGCAGCTGGATCCTGAGCCAGGACGCCGGCAACGCCCGCATGCAGGAGATCGCCGCGGCGATCCAGCAGGGTGCCGCCGCCTATCTGGCGCGCCAGTACAAGACGATCGCGATGGTTGGCGTGCTGCTGGCGATCCTGATCGCGGTCTTCCTGGACCGCACGACGGCCATCGGCTTCGTGCTGGGCGCCGTGCTCTCGGGCGCCTGCGGCTTCATCGGCATGAACGTCTCGGTGCGTGCCAATGTGCGCACCGCCCAGGCCGCCACCCAGGGCATGGCCCCGGCGCTGGCCGTGGCCTTCAAGGGCGGGGCCATCACCGGCATGCTGGTCGTGGGCCTGGGCCTCCTGGGCGTGGGCCTGTTCTTCTGGTTCCTGTCGGGCGGCGAGAAGGTCGACGCGGCGACGCTCAAGCCGCTGCTGGGCTTCGCCTTCGGCTCCTCGCTGATCTCGATCTTCGCGCGCCTGGGCGGCGGCATCTTCACCAAGGGCGCCGACGTCGGCGCCGACCTGGTCGGCAAGGTCGAGGCCGGCATCCCCGAGGACGACCCGCGCAACCCGGCGGTGATCGCCGACAACGTGGGCGACAACGTCGGCGACTGCGCCGGCATGGCGGCCGACCTGTTCGAGACCTATGCCGTGACCCTGATCGCCACCATGGCTCTGGGCGCGCTGATGGTCGGCGGCGCCACCATCACGGCGGTGGTCTACCCGCTGGTGCTGGGCGGTGTGTCCATCCTCTTCTCCATCGTCGGCTGCAGCTTCGTCAAGGCCAGCCCCGGCATGAAGAACGTGATGCCGGCGCTCTACAAGGGCCTGGCGGTGGCCGGCGTGCTCTCGCTGATCGCCTTCTGGTTCGTCACCACGGCGCTGTTCCCGCAAGGCCTGACCCTCAACAGCGGCGGCCAGGTCTCGGCCGGCGCGCTGTTCGGCACCTGCGCCGTCGGCCTGATCCTGACCGCCCTGCTGGTCTGGATCACCGAGTTCTATACCGGCACCCAGTATTCACCGGTGCAGCACATCGCCCAGGCCTCGACCACCGGCCACGGCACCAACATCATCGCCGGCCTCGGCGTCTCGATGCGTTCGACCGCCTGGCCGGTGCTGTTCGTCTGCGTCGCCATCATCGTGGCCTACCAGCTCGCGGGCCTTTACGGCATCGCGGTGGCGGCCACCTCGATGCTGAGCATGGCGGGCATCGTCGTCGCGCTGGACGCCTATGGGCCCATCACCGACAACGCCGGCGGCATCGCCGAGATGTCCGAGCTGCCCGAGAGCGTGCGCGCCATCACCGACCCGCTGGACGCGGTGGGCAACACCACCAAGGCCGTCACCAAGGGCTACGCGATCGGCTCGGCCGGCCTCGCGGCCCTGGTGCTGTTCGCCGACTACACCCATTCGCTGGAAGCGCGCGGCATGTCGATCAGCTTCGACCTGAGCGACCCCAAGGTGATCGTCGGCCTCTTCATCGGCGGCCTGATCCCCTACCTGTTCGGCGCGATGGCGATGGAGGCCGTCGGCCGCGCGGCCGGCTCGGTGGTCGTCGAGGTGCGGCGCCAGTTCAAGGAGATCAAGGGCATCATGGAAGGCACGGCCAAGCCCGAGTACGGCACGGCAGTGGACATGCTGACCTCGGCCGCGATCAAGGAGATGATAGTGCCCTCGCTGCTGCCGGTGATCGTGCCCATCCTCGTCGGCCTGATCCTCGGCCCGGCGGCGCTGGGCGGCCTGCTGATGGGCACCATCGTCACCGGCCTGTTCGTCGCGATCTCGATGTGCACCGGCGGCGGTGCCTGGGACAACGCCAAGAAGTACATCGAGGACGGCCACCACGGCGGCAAGGGCAGCGAGGCCCACAAGGCTGCGGTCACCGGCGACACCGTGGGCGACCCCTACAAGGACACGGCCGGCCCGGCGGTCAACCCGCTGATCAAGATCATCAACATCGTGGCCCTCCTGATCGTGCCCCTGCTGCCGATGACGGCGGCCAGCACCAAGCCGGCCGAGCCGGTGCCGGCCGCGGCAACAGCGACGACGACGCCGGCGCCCGCCGCCATGCCTGCGGCCTCCGAGGCGCCGCCGCCGCTCCCCGCCGCCTCCGCCGCCTCGCAGGGCTGAGGGTTAGCCCCTAGCGCGGAGACCAGAACAAACAGCCCGACAGCGGGCTGTTTTCACGTTGCCCACTTCGTGACAGGCTTCACAATCGGAACCCATAAATAACAGCAGAGGGATGTGCAAGGCGATGGCGAACCGGGCGATCACAAGGCATGAACTGGAGCGTCGGCGCGCCCAGCTCGGCGATCTGCAGCGTTACCTGGCCAGCCAGGAGCAGGAGTTCGCCACGCTGCGCGGCCGGCTGCAGGACTTCATCGACCGCTACAACGAGGCCCTGGGCCCGCTCTATCTGGAACTGGACGCGCTGGAGTCGCAGCTGCACTGCGCCACCAGCTATCTGGCCGAGGCCCTGCGCCGCCACGGCCTGGAGGCCCCGGCACAGCGGCCGCCCCAGGCCACCGCCCTGCCCCGCCTGAGCCAGCTGCCCGCCGGCGCGCCGCTGCCCGCCGAGCCGCCCGGCGGCCTGGTGGAGCTGGGGCCGCCGACGCTCAAGACCCTGTACCGCCGCGCCGCGATGCGCCTGCACCCCGACCTCGCGCCCAGCGAGGCGCAGCGCGCCAGCCGCGAGCAGCAGATGATGCAGGTCAACGAGGCCTATGCCGCCGGCGACCGCAGCCGCATCGAGGCCCTGCTGCTGGCCGCCGGCGAGGACCCGGTCAAGGTCAGCGGCGGCAATGCCGATGCCCAGCGCCACTGGCTGGCCCATTGCGAGCAGGCCGTGCAGGGCCGGCTGCGCGTGGTGCAGGCCCATCTGGTCACGCTGCAGATCCATCCGATGCACCGGCTCTGGCAGGCGGTCACGCAGGCCGAGGCGCAGGCGCTGGACCCGCTGGCCGTGATGGCCTGCCGGCTGCGCCAGCAGATCGCCGAGCGCCGCCGCGAGCTCTACATCGGCCAGCGCCTGCAGCCCGAATCCTCGGCCGATCTGGCACAGGCCTTTCTGTACCGCCGCGCCGAGCGGGTCGGCGTCGCCGCCTAGAACATCGGCACGCCGCTGCCGGCGCCTGTGAAAAACTTCACCGCGCTGGGCTTGGCTGTCCTTGCGCAGCCCGGCGGAGATGACAAACTGCGCGCCGCAAGAACCATAGATGGCGCGTGGCAGATCGCAGCCCGGGTGCGTCGGTGCAAGAGGCACCGACAGCATCGCCGAGCGGCGGTCACGGAGGGCGCTCAAAACCAAGATGGCATTGATAAAGACGGACTGGTCGGGCGAACTGGAACAGGTCAAGGATGCAGCCAGGCAGCTGCTCGACGAGAACCTGAATCCGCTCATTCAAGGTGCCATTCGCCAGGCGGGCGACCAGCTCAACCAGGTCGTCGTCGAAGCGGGATCCCAGGTGCGGGACAGCATCTCGCAGCTCTCCCAGACGCTTCATGAGCAGCGCTCGCTGACCGCAGAGGATCTGCGGGATCTCATCGACTACGCCGCCAAGAAGCTGGCGGACACCGTGGATGAGCGCATGCAGGCGGCAAGGGTCGAGGCCACGACCTTTGTCACCGAGCGCGTCGCCCATCTGAAGGCGGAGCTGGAGGACGCGGCCATCAAGAGCAGAAAAACGCTCTATGCCAACCTCGCCATTTCCATTGCGACGGCGCTGGGCATGGCGGTCATCGGCATCATCTACAAGAAGATCTCGCTGGGCGAACTGGATGTATTCGCCGCCTTCAGGGTGCTGCTGCTCTCCGCCGCGACGGGTACCGCGATGTTCTCCGGCTTGAAGACGCTCCAGAACTGGAGCAGCCTCAATCAATCGAAGAAGAATGCCGCGACGGTGGTGCTCAATCAGCTGGCGCTGTTCCGCCCCAACGGAGCCATCGCGCTGTTCATCTGCTCGCTTCTCTTGCTGGTCGGATGGGTGTTTGCCACGTTCTTTGTCTGATTGACGCGAGGAGCGCCGATGTTGAATGAATCTTTCCAAATCGAGTCGATGCTGATGGGCGCGCTGCTCGCCACCCTGCCCCTGATTGCCGGGATGTTGCTGCAGCGGCGGACGGTCCGCGAGACGATGGCCGCGCTCGAAGGGCGGGTACAGCAGCTGCAGGAAGCCGCGGCGACCGATGCGGGTCGCGCCAGGGAAGAGCGGATGCGACACGAGCAACGCGTCGAGGCCCTGTCGGCCGAGCACGCCAGGCAACAAGAAGAATCGCTCCGTCAGCACAAGGAAGCGCTCGATGCGCTGCAGGCGAACCATGCGAAAGCGATCGAAGAGGCGCGCAGCGAGCTCTCCATCGTCAGCTTTCCCTATGAGTTCACCAGCGGCGACAACGGCTGGATCGTCGACGACCGGGTGGCCGAAGTGGGCTACCAGTATCAGCTCTTCGTCAGGGGCGTCCCCTGCTTCGACCCGCACAAGGTGGTGACCCAGCGGATCGAGAAGAAGGAAGTCAACCAGGAGAAGGTCGCCAAGCTGAAGAACGATGTCCTCGGTCTGCTGGAGACCATCGCCAGTCGTCACCCCGCGTTCCAGGTGGCAAAGAAGTTCGTCCCGGTCGGGAAATGAAACGCGCCGAGGCCCCCTGTCTCCGACGGACTGATGCACAGGCTCGGTGACCTGGCCTGCGACCTGCATGGCTGAGAGCGGTGGGCAACGCGCCCGACCGCCCCGCGCGAGCGGCGCTCCGGCCCCGGGGCCTCAGCCCCCCGCCCAGGCCAGCAGCTGCCCGATCAACTCCTCGCTGGCCTCGCCGAGCGCCTTCACGGCGCCCGCCGCGTCCGGCGTGGCCGCTGGCCGCTGCAGATCGAACACGCCGGCCTTGCCTTCGCCGGTCCAGGCACGCAGGCGCACGCGCACCTCGCTGCGCTCCGGCGCGACGAAGACCTGCTCGAAGGCCTCCAGCTCCAGCCGCAGCGCCACCGCGCGGCCGGTGCCGGTGCCGGTGCCGGTGCCGGCCGCGGCGCGCTGGCGCAGTCGCTCGGCCAGCAGGGCCGCGGGCGCGGCGGCCCAGCGGCTGTCGCGATAAAGCTCGCGCCGCAACGGGTCGCGATAGGCCAGGCGGTAGACCAGGCCCGGCCCGGCCAGCCAGGGCGGGGCCGTGACCTCCAGCGCCGCCAGGTTCAGGCCTGTTGCGCCCGTGCTCCCCGCCACGGCGGCAACGCGCGGCGGCGCCGGCCCGAGGTCGTAGACGGCCGGCACGGGCGCGGGCCGGTTCAGCGCGCAGGAACCCAGCAGCAGGGTCGCCAGCAGACCGATGGCGATCGGGCGGACACGCCTGCCCATGCGCTGCTTCTCCATCATCGTCACCATCGTCAATGCCCCCGCGTGTCGAAGCCGGCCTCGCCCGGACCGGGTGGCGGTGCAGTGCGGCCGAAGATCAGGCTCTGCGGCTGCTCGGCCAGGTCGCCGGCCAGCCGGTCCAGGCTGCGCGAGGCCTGGCCGAGCTCGTCGAGCAGCGGCGCCTGGCTGCGCGGGCGCCCGCCCGGCCCCACCAGGGCATGCTCCAGGCGCTGGGTGCTGCCCTGCAGCTGGGCGGCGGCCAGGCCCAGCTGATCGAGCGCCTGGCTGCGCTGGCGCAGCTCCTGGGCCAGCGCGCCGGACTGGGCCAGCAACTCGTCCAGGCGCTGCAGGCTGCGGTCGGCCGAGAGCAGCACGCCGTCGGCGCGGTGCGCCAGCGGGGCCAGGCCGGCCGCGGCCGGCTGCAATTGCTGGCTCAGCCGGGCCACGCCGCTGGCGGCATCGCCCAGCGCGGCCAGGGTCTGGGCGAACTGCTGCTGATTGGCATCGCCGAGCAGGCGGTTCAGGCGCAAGGTGGCTTCGTTGAGCGCCAGCATCAGGCGCGGCCCCTGGTTGCTGAGCTGGTCCAGCAGCGAGGGCTGCAGCGGGATGCGCGTGCCGGGCGGCGTGGGCGCGCCGGGCCGCCCGTCCTCGGGGGCCACCAGGTCGATGAAGGACAGGCCGGTGATGCCCTGATAGCCCAGCCTGGCATAGGTGCCGGCCGTCAGCGGCGCCTGCTTGCTGACCTCGATCCGGACCAGGATCTGGCGCGGCTCCTCGGGGTCGAAGCCGATAGCCTCGACCTTGCCGATCTCCACGCCCTGCAGCTTCACCGCCGCGCGCAGATTCAGCCCCGGCACACCGCTGCGCGCCACCACGGTGTAGCCGACCTTCTCGCTGCGGTCGCCCTGGAACCAGGCCACCACCGCCACCAGGGCGGCGCCCAGCAGCAGGATGAACAGGCCGGTGGCCAGGGCATGTGCGCGGTTTTCCATGCTGTGTGCCTCCTGCCCGCTCAGGCCGCCAGCGGCGTTCTGCTGAGGCTTTCGCGGTAGCTGCGGATGTTCTCCTCGGCGCAGCGCCCCTGCTGGCCGAGGAAGAAGTTCTGGATGAAGGGATGGGGCTGGCTCACGACCTCGGCCAGCGGCCCCACGGCCACCAGGCGGTGATCGGCAAGCACGGCCACGCGGTCGGCCAGGGCCACCAGCGTGTCGACATCGTGGGTCACCATCACCACGGTCAGGGCCATCTCGGCGCGCAAACCCTGGATCAGCCGCACGAACTGCTTGCTGCTGGCCGGGTCGAGGCCGGCGGTGGGCTCGTCCAGGAAGAGCAGCTGCGGGTCCATGATGAGGGCGCGCGCCAGCGAAACGCGCTTGACCATGCCGCCCGAGAGCTCGGCCGGCATCTTCAGCGCATCCGCCGCAGCCAGGCCGACCTGGGCCAGCTTGTGCATCACCAGCTCGGCGATCAGGGCCTTGGGTACGCTCTTGAGCTCGCGCAGCGGCAGGGCCACGTTGTCGAACACCGTGAGGGCCGAGAACAGCGCGCCCTGCTGGAACAGCACGCCCCAGCGGTGGCGCACGCCCTCCAGGTCGGCCGCGCCGCAGGCCCCCAGGGTCTGGCCGAAGACCCGCACCGTGCCGTCGCTGGGCACTTCCAGGCCCAGCATCAGGCGCAGCAGCGTGGTCTTGCCGCTGCCCGAGCCGCCGATGACGGCCAGCACCTCGCCGGCCCGCACCTGCAGGCTCAGGTCGCGGTGGATCAGCACGCCGCCGCGCACGGTGCTGACATGCTCGACCTCGATGACGGGGGGCGGCGGGGCGTTCATCGGCTCAGCCCGGTGTGGGAGAAGGTGACGGCGAACAGGGCGTCGACGATGATGACCAGGGTGATGGCGCTGACCACCGATTCGGTGGTGCCGGCCCCCAGGCTCTCGCTGTTGGGCTTGATGCGCAGCCCGAAGTGGCAGGCCACGAAGGCGATCAGCAGGCCGAACACCACGGCCTTGGACAGGCCCAGCCACAGATTGGCCGGCGGCACGGCGGCCGGCAGGCTCTGCAGGAACTGCAGGTACTCCAGGCCCAGGGTGGCGCGCGCCGCCGTCATGCCCCCCAGCAGCACCATGCAGCTGGTCCAGACCACGATCAGCGGCATCGCCACCGCCAGCGCCACCAGCTTGGGCAGGACCAGGCGGATGGTGTGCGAGATCCCCATCACCGAGAGCGCATCCAGCTCCTGCGTCACCCGCATCACGCCCAGCTGGGCCGTCATCGCCGAGCCGCTGCGCCCGGCCACCAGGATGGCGGCCAGCAGCGGCCCGAGCTCGCGCCAGACGCTGATGCCCAGGATGTTGACCACATAGATGTCGGCGCCGAAGTTCTGCAGCTGGCGCGAGCTCAGGTAGGACAGGGTCACGCCGACCAGAAAGCCCACCAGGGCCGTGATCCCGAGGGCCTGGGCGCCGCTGCGGTAGATATGGGCCGAGATGTCGCGCCAGGCGATCAGGCCGGGGTGGCGCGCCAGCTGCACCAGGTCCAGCGCCAGCTGGCCCAGCAGCCGGGTCGCGTCCAGCAGATGCTCGGCCAGATGCCGCAGGCGCGGCCCCAGCACCGCCAGGCCCTCGGGCAGGCGGCGGCGCCGCACCCGCGGCAGCGGCGGCGCCGCCAGGTGGCCGAACAAGGCCTCGTGCTCGGGCAGCCACAGCAGGCGCCGGGGCAGACGGCGGCCCCAGGCCTGCCACAGCAGCAGGGCACCGGCATTGTCCAGGCGAGCGAGGCCGCGCAGGTCCCAGCTCAGACCCTCGTCGCGCGCCAGCGCGGCGACGCGCGCGCCGAGGGCCTCGAAATGCGGGCGCAGGGGCAGCAACGACCACTCGCCCAGCAGGCGCAGCACCGTGCCGCCTTCGCCATCGGACTCCTGCCGGAGTTCGGGTGCGGGGGGCTGCGGCTGCGCGGCATTGTCGAGAACGAACTCCGCCATGAGGATCTGGGCTCCGGTGGCACGAACAGCCAGCATAGCCGCGAACCGCGCCGCGTGTGCGCTTCCAGCAAGCGGTGCATGGCAGGCAAGCCCTGACCCCGAAAAGCCCCAAGCGGGTGCAATCCCTCGGGGTGGATGCACCAAGTCGAGCCCCGCCCCGCGCGGCCTCGCCACCGCAGCCACCGCTGCCGCCGCGGTCCCGCACCGGGCATGTGTATTGCATTGCAGGGGGGCATCGCTCCGCGCGATCCCCTCAACCCTCCTAGAGCCTCACCCATGCAGAACAAAGAAGCCAGACAGCAGCAAGTCCTCCCGGTTGGCAAACGTTTTCGTTCGGCCCTGATCCTGAGCGCGCTCGGCGCCGCGGCCGCGGCCGTCTGCGCCCAGAGCGCCCCCAAGCCCGCCCCCACCGAGCTGGAGGCCGTGGTCGTGACCGCCGAGCGCAAGCTGGAGAACGCCAAGGACGTGCCGGTCTCGGCCTCGCTGATGAAGTCCGAGCAGCTGGAAACCATCATGAGCTCGGGCCAGGACATCCGCGTGCTGGCCGCCAAGGTGCCCAGCCTGAACATCGAGTCGTCCAACGGCCGCACCTTCCCGCGCTTCTATCTGCGCGGCTATGGCAACACCGACTTCTCGACCTACGCCTCCCAGCCCGTCTCGCTGATCTATGACGACGTGGTGCAGGAGAGCGCGATCCTGAAGGGCTTCCCGATCTTCGACCTGGAGAACGTCGAGGTGCTGCGCGGCCCGCAGGGTACGCTGTTCGGCCGCAACACACCGGCCGGCATCGTCAAGTTCAACTCGGTCAAGCCCGCGATCGGCGCCAAGGACGCCTATGTGAACGCCACCGTCGGCTCGCACGGCATGGTCAATGTCGACGGCGCGGCCAGCCTGGCCCTGGGCCAGCAGTGGGCGGCGCGCATCTCGGTGCTGGACCAGCACAAGGACGACTGGGTCAAGATCGAGAGCGCCCAGCCCGGCAACCTCTACAACGGCCAGAAGACCGAGGGCTACAACGACCGCGCCGGCCGCCTGCAGCTGCTCTACAAGCCCGACGCCTCCTTCAGCGCGCTCTTCAACGCCCACGCCCGCCAGCTCGACGGCAGCGCCCGCGTGTTCCGCGCCAACATCATCAAGCGCGGCAGCAACGACCTGGTCGACGGCTTCGACGAGGCCAAGATCTCGACCAACGGCAAGAACGAGCAGCATTTCCGCTCCTACGGCGGCAGCGCCAACCTGACCTGGAACCTGGCCGACTACACCGTCCAGTCCATCACCGGCTACGAGACCATCGACCGCTACTTCACCCGCGGCGACATCGACGGCGGCGACAAGATCACGGCCAGCACCAAGCCCTTCCAGGTCGAGACGGCCGGCGGCGTGCGCGACCACGAGCAGATCACCCAGGAGCTGCGCGTCGCCAGCAAGTCCAGCGGCCCGCTGAACTACCAGGCCGGCGTCTACCTGTTCCACGAGAAGCTGGAAGGCGAGAGCTACGGCTTCAACAGCGACACCGGCGCGCAGACCAGCTACTCCACCACCAGCCAGAAGAACGATGCCTGGGCTCTCTACGGCTCGCTCAACTACGACCTCAGCGCCGATCTGAAGCTGCGCGGCGGCCTGCGCTACACGCATGACGAGAAGACCTTCAACATGCTGCAGGGCTTCGCCGATCCGCGCAGCAAGACCATCTCGGGCAACAAGACCACGGCCGACTTCAGCGGCACCTACAAGCTCAGCCGCGACACCAATGTCTACGGCCGCGTGGCCACCGGCTTCCGTGGCGCCAGCTTCGGCACGCCCACCAGCGGCCAGGAGCTGACCTTCGCCGTGCCCGAGACCACCACCTCCTACGAGGCCGGCGTCAAGACCGATCTGTTCGACCGCCGCGCCCGCCTGGGCTTCAGCGTGTTCCGCTACGACGTGAAGAACCAGCAGCTGACCGCCGTCGGCGGCGCCAGCAACGTCACCGCGCTGATCAACGCCAAGAAGACCCGCGGCCAAGGCTTCGAGCTGGACTTCGAGGCCCTGGTCACGCGGCAGCTGCGCGTCTCGGCCGGCCTGAGCTACAACGACACCGAGATCCGCGACCCGAGCCTGCGCGTGCCGGTCTGCGGCAGCGGCCTGTGCACGCCCACCGATCCGGTCGCCAGCGGCTTCGCCAGCATCAACGGCAACGCCCTGCCCCAGGCGCCCAAGTGGATCGCCAACGGCACGGCCCGCTACGGCATCCCGATGGGCAACGGCGACGAGCTCTACTTCTTCGGCGACCTGGCCTACCGCAGCAAGATCAACTTCTTCCTGTACGAGTCCGTCGAGTTCACCGGCAAGCCGCTCACCGAACTGGGCCTGAAGCTCGGCTACAGCTGGGGCAATGGCAAGTACGACGCCTCCCTGTTCTGCCGCAACTGCGGCGACCAGATCCGCAGCACCGGCGGCATCGACTTCCACAACCTGACCGGCTTCATCAACGAGCCGCGCACGATCGGCGCCCAGTTCCGCGCCTATTTCGACTGAGCGCCCGCTTGAACTGAGCGAGCCCCAGGCCGGAGCCGGCGCCCGAGCGCCCGCTTCGGCTTTTTTCTTTCTTCAAGACGCTGCGCCCATGGAAGACGATGCGATGAACCACCGACGCCGCCACTGGCTGGCCCTGATGGCCGCGGCCACCCTCAGCGGCCCCGCACTGAGCGCGGCCGCTCCCGCGGCAGGCCTGCCCGCGCAGAAGAGCATTCGCCTCTTCGGCGCCACGATCCGCTATCACGAGCTCGGCCAGCCCGGCCGCAAGCCCACCCTGGTGCTGCTGCACGGCCTGGGCAGCAGCGCCGCCGGCGACTGGGGTCAGGTCATGCCCCAGCTGGCCAGGACCCATCATGTGCTGGCCCTGGACCAGCTGGGCTTCGGCAGTTCCGACAAGCCCTTCATCCAGTACGGCATCCAGATCTGGGTCGACTTCCTCGGCGAATTCCTGCGTGCGAAGAAGGTCGCCGACGGCGGCTTCCAGCTGATGGGCGAATCCCTGGGCGGCTGGATCGCCGCGCAGTACACGCTGCAGGCGCTGCGCGGCGAGGCCGCGGGCGCGAGCTTCAGGCTGCCGCGCCCGAACCGCCTGGTGCTGTGCGATGCCGCGGGCTTTCGCGAGACCATGGCCGGCCGATTCGAGCCCCAGCCGCCCGGCCAGGGCGGCGCCGGCCCCAGCCTGGCCGGCCAGAGGGCGCTGCTGGCGCGCATCTTCCGCGCGCCGGCCTACAGCAGCGAGGACGGCATACGCCGCGGCCTGGGCTGGAGCCTCGCTAAGGGCGACAGCCACACCATCGCCGCGGTCTACGCCAGCCCCGCCATCCTGAACGAGGCGATCGACGGCCAGCTGGCCGGTATCACCGTGCCGACCCTGGTGGTCTGGGGCCAGTACGACGAGCTGATCCCGCTGGCGCTGGGCGAACGCTATGCGCGCGAGATTCCCGGCGCCAGGCTGGTGGTGGTGCCCGACTCGGGCCATGCGCCGATGATCGAGACGCCGGCCGCCTTCCTGGCCGTACTGGGCGACTTCCTGAGTGCGGCACGCTGAGCGAGCAAGCCATGCCTACTACCCTGATGAAGAATCTCTACGCCCTCGCCCTGCTGACGCTGGGCGCCGTGGCGCAAGCCGCCCCGCAGCCGGTGATCGTCGATCTGGACATCGGCGACGACATCGACGACAGCTTCGCGCTGGCCTTCGTGCTCGCCAGTCCCGAGCTGGACATCAGGGGCATCACCACCGCCTGGGGCGACACCGCGCTGCGCGCGCGCATGGTGCGGCGGCTGCTGCAGGAAAGCGGCCGCGGCGGCATCCCGGTGCTGGAAGGCTTGCGCACGCAGAGCCAGATCGCCTTCACGCAGGCGCGCTGGGCCACCGGCCCGCACCTGCCCGGCGCGCCCGCCCTGCCCGCGCCGCCCGCCCCGCATCAGGCCGGCGCCGCGGTTGACTTCATCCTGGCCCAGGCACGCCAGCGCCCGGGCCAGCTCACGCTGCTGGCGCTGGGGCCGCTCACCAATCTCGCCGCCGCGATCGCGCGCGACCCGGTGGGCTTTCGCCAGCTCAAGCAGGTCGTGATGATGGGAGGCTCGGTGCGCGAGGGCTACAGCAAGTCCGACTACCAGCCGCCGCGCCCGCCGGACCGCGAGTACAACATCATCTCGGACATCCCCGCCGCACAGGCGCTATTCGCCGCCGGTGTGAACCTCGTGATGATGCCGCTGGACTCGACCGCGCTGCGCCTGGACGACCAGCGGCGCGCCGCGATCTTCAGCCACGGCTCGACCCTGACCGACGCCCTGACCCTGCATTACCAGCAATGGACCAACGCCTACCAGCCCTGGGCCAGCGCGACGCCGACGCTGTTCGATGCCGTGCCGGTGGGCTGGCTTCTGGACCCCGCGCTGTGCCCCACCCAGCCGCTGCGCATCGAGGTGGATGCCGAGGGCTACACGCGCGAGCGGCCCGGCGCGACGCCGAATGCGCAGGTCTGCCTGAAGAGCGATAAACAGGGCGTGCTGGAGCGGCTGATGCGCGCCTTGCTGCGTCCTGCGTCAGAAGGCCCTGCCGACCACGAGCCAACCCCGGGTCGCGGCGGAAGAGCCCAGTAACGGCTTGGCCGAACCGACTCTGGAGGCGACGAAGGCGCTGGCGTCCCACAGCGCTGAAGGGCTCCAGCGCACACCGACGCCGGCGCCCGAGAGCCTCACGTCGTCATATAGCCCATCCAGGGCCAGTAGGTGAGCGCGAACACCAGCAGCAGGAGCAGCGCCGCCAGCGTGAGCAGCAGGCCGGTGCGCACGAAGTCGCGCGCCTCGAAGGTGTCGGTGCCGTAGGCAATCATGTTCTGCGGCGCGTTCACCGGCAGGATGAAGCCGAAGCTGACGACGAACTGCAGCAGCATGGTCATGCCCACCATGTTGATGCCCGGCGTCTGCACCGCGCCCAGCACGCTGATGACGATGGGGATCATGGTCGAGGCCAGCGCCGTCGCGCTCGCGAAACCCAGGTGGATCACGGTCAGGAACAGCGCCAGCAGCATCAAGATGGTGAAAGCGCTGGCCTGCTGCAGCCCGAGGTGCTGGACGATCAGTTGGGCCAGCCAGCCTGCGGCATTGGTCTTCAGCAGGGCCGTGCCGATGCTGATGCCGACGGCGAACAGCACCACCGTGCCCCAGGGAAAGCCGCGCTGCGACTCCTTCCAGTCCATCACGCCCAGGCGCGGCGTCAGCATCAGCGCGATCGCGGCGATCGTGGTGGACGAGGTGTCGAAGTCGTGCAGCACCTTCTCGGTCGACCAGAAGCCCAGCAGCGCCAGCACCAGCACCAGCAGCTTCCATTCGCGGCCGCTCATGGGCCCGAGCGCGTCGAGCTGCTGGCGGATGGTGGCGCGCCCGCCGGCGATCTCGCTCATCTCGGGCCTGAGCATGCGGGTCATGATGAAGTACAGCGCCACGCTCAGCAGCGCCGAGAACGGCGCGCCGGCGACGAACCAGTCGGTCCAGCTGATGCTGACGCCGAACTGCTTCTCGACGAAGCCCACGGCCACCATGTTCTGCGCCGCCGCGGTCTTGATGCCGATGTTCCAGACGCTGGCCGTCTGCGCCGCCGTGATCACCAGCAGCGCGGCGAAGCGGCTGCGCTTGTCCACCTTGAAGGCCAGGATGAAGCCCATCATGATGGGCATCAGGCAGGCCACCCGCGCCGTGGTGCTGGGCACGATGAAGGACAGCAGAAAGCCCACCACCATGGCGCCGATCACGATGTGGTTGCTGCGCGCATCCACCCGGGACAGCACCACAAGGGCGATGCGGCGGTCCAGGCCGGTGGCCGTCATCGCCGCGGCGATGAAGCAGGCCGCCGCCACCAGCGCGACCGCGCTGCTGGCGAAGCCCGAGAGCACCAGGTTGAGCGCCGCGCTGCTGCCCATGTCCGGGCCCGCGGGCTTGGCGGCATCGGGTGCATAGGCCAGCAGAAAGATCATCAGCGCGCCGATCACGACCGCGCTGACGGCATAGTCCAGCGCCTCGCTCATCCAGACGATCACGGCAAAGGCCAGGATGCCCAGCATCACCTGGCCCGCCTGGGGCAGGCCTGCGGCCGGGGGCATCAGCACGATCGCCAGCAGGGCCAGCAAGGCCAGCGCCAGGCCGGCGCGCTGGGTCAGGGTGGCCGTGGCGGCCGGCGCGGCAGCGACATGGGGAGTCATGGTTCCGTTCTCTCCGTCTTCTTGATGTGCCGCATCTTCGGAGCGGCCACCGGGCCCCGGGCTGTCCTATGTCAAGGCAGCGGGGCCGAGCCGTCGGGCATCCGCACGCCGTTCTGGGGCGTTTTCGGGAATTCGGACCGAACGCTGGCGCCGCGCCGCCCGCGCGGCATCACGATTTGGTGCATGGCGCACCAGAAGGCGCTGCGCCGGGCGTGCGCGCCAGCGCCGCCGGCGTGCACGGAAGTTGCAATGCCCCCGGCATGAACCAGGCCGACGTCACGAAGCTGCGCACCGCCCCCCTGCCCTCCCCCATCCAGGCCCTGCTCGAACGCCTGCACCAGCGCTTCGCCGGCACGCAAGGCGGCCAGGTGGCCCGCTACATCCCCGAGCTCGCCAAGGCCGATCCAGCCTGGTTCGGCATCGTCGTCGCGACCGTCGACGGCCAGGTCTACGAGGTCGGCGACAGCCGCCAGCCCTTCACCATCCAGTCGGTCTCCAAGCCCCTGGTCTACGGCGCGGCGCTGGAGGACCGCGGGCCGGCCCGGGTCGCGCAGGCGATCGGCGTCGAGCCCTCCGGCGACGCCTTCAACTCGATCAGCCTGGAGCCCGGCAGCGGCCGGCCGCGCAACCCGATGATCAATGCCGGCGCGATCGCCGCGGCGGCGCTGCTGCAGGGTGGCAGCGCGCGCATGCTGGAGGTGCTGTCGGCCTATGCCGGCCGGCCGCTGGCGGTGGACGAGGCGGTGTTCGAGTCCGAGCGCGAGACCGGCCACCGCAACCGCGCCATCGGCCACATGCTGCGCAGCTACGGCATCGTCGAGGGCGATCCGGAGCCGGCGCTGGCGCTGTATTTCAGGCAATGCGCGGTGCAGGTGGACTGCCGCGACCTGGCCCTGATCGCCGCCACCCTGGCCAATGGCGGTGTGAACCCGCTGAGCCGGCAGCGCGCGGTGCGCGCCGAGTTCATCAGCCCCATCCTCAGCGTGATGAGCAGCTGCGGCATGTACGACTTCTCAGGCGAGTGGATCTACCGCGTCGGCCTGCCGGCCAAGAGCGGCGTGGGCGGCGGCATCATGGCGGTGCTGCCGGGGCAGCTGGGCATCGGCGTGTTCTCGCCGGCCCTGGACGAGCGCGGCAACAGCGTGCGCGGCGTGCAGGTCTGCGAGGCCCTGTCCGGCGAGCTGGGCCTGCACAGCCTGCAGCCGCCGCGCCCGGCCGCCTCCACGCTGCGGGCCCGCTACACCCTGGCCCAGCTGCGCTCCAAGCGCCGCCGGCCGGAGGCCGAGAACCGCCTGCTGGATGCCTGCGGCCACCAGGCCGTGGTCTACGAGTTGCAAGGCGACCTGCGCTTCGCGACGCTGGAGCCGGTGCTGCGCGACATCGCCGCCGCCGGCGAGGCCCTGCGCTTTGCCGTGCTGGATTTCAAGCGCGTGGAGCATGCCGATGCGGCCGTGCTGCGCATGCTGGAGGCCCAGGTCGGTGCCTGCGCGGCGCGCGGCCAGCAGCTGGTGCTGACCCGGGTGCGGCGTGGCGCCCTGCTGACCGGCTTCGGCGCCGAGCTGGACCCGCGCAGCGCACGGGCCCTGAGCTTCCAGCCGCAGCTGGACCTGGGCCTGGAGTGGTGCGAGCGCGGCCTGTTGCAGCAGCAACAGGGCAGCGGCGCCGGCACCACCGGCCCGGCGGCCCCGCCGCTGTCGCTGCAGGAGCACCAGCTGTGCGCGGCGCTGGCGCCGGCCGATCTGGCCCATCTGCAGACGCTGCTGCGCCCCTGCCGCTACGAGCCCGGCACGCTGATCGTGCGGCGCGGCGATCCGGCCGATGGCCTGTACCTGCTGATGCGCGGCGAGGTCAGCGTGATCGTCGATCTGCCCCAGGGCGGCAGCAAGCGCCTGGCCACCCTGTCGGCCGGCATGAGTTTCGGCGAGCTGGCCCTGCTGCAGGAGGGCGCGACGCGCTCGGCCGACGTGCGTGCCGACAGCCCGGTCGACTGCCTGGTGCTCGGCCGCGCGGCCTTCGCCGGCCTGGAGCGCGAGCGCCCCGGCCTGCTGATCGCGCTGATGCACCAGCTGCTGCGGGCCATGGGCCAGACGACGCTGCGCCTGACCGCCGAGGTGGCGGCGCTGGAGGCCTGAGGCCGGTCGGCAGGTGCCGTCAGCGCTGACCCTGGCGCAGCGCGCGCGACAGCATGATCACCGGGATCAGCCCCACCAGCACGATGGCCAGCGAGGGCAAGGCGGCTTCGCCCAGGCGCTCGTCGCGCGCCAGCTGGTAGGCCACGACCGCCAGGGTGTCGCTGTTGAAGGGCCGCAGCACCAGGGTGGCGGGCAGCTCCTTCATCACGTCGACGAAGACCAGCAGGGCCGCGGCCCAGGCCGAGCGCAGCAGCAGCGGCGCATGCAGCTCCAGGAACAGGCGCGCGCGCGTGGCGCCCAGCATGCGGGCGGTCTCGTCCACCGTCGGCGAGATGCGCGCATAGCCGGCCTCCAGCGACTGAAGCGCCACGCCCGAGAAACGCACCAGATAGGCATAGAGCACGCCCAGCACCGTACCGGTCATCAGGGCCGGCAGGCCCAGCTGCGGCCAGCGCTCCTGCAGCCAGCCCAGCGGCAGCAGGATGCCGATCGCGATCACCGCGCCCGGCACCGCATAGCCCAGCGAGACCACGCGGCTGGCCAGCTTCAGGCTGAGGCCGGCGCCGCCGCCCTGCTGCCCCTTGCCGACCCGGCCCAGCCAGGCCAGCACCAGGGCCAGCAGCACGGCCAGCAGCGCCGCCAGGCCGGCCAGCTTGAGGCTGGCCAGGCTCCACTGGACGAAGCGCTCGAGCGGCAGGCCCAGCTCGTTGTGCAGGGCCTCCTGCCACAGCAGGCGCAGCAGCACCCAGACCGGCGCCACGAAGCCCAGCAGGATGGGCAGGCTGCACAGGGCCACCGCCGCCAGCGCGGCCCCGCCCTTGAGCGGCAGGGGCCGGGCCTCGGCCGCATGCAGGGCGCCGCTGCGGCTGCTGGCGAAGCGCAGCCGCGCCTGGGCGCGCCGCTCCAGCCACAGCAGGCCGGCCACGGCCAGCAGCAGCACCGAGGCCAGCTGGGCCGCGGCGGTCTTGTCGTTCATCACCAGCCAGGCTTTGTAGACCCCGGTGGTCAGGGTGGTCAGGCCGAAATAGGCGCCGACGCCGTAGTCGGCCAGCGTCTCCATCAGGGCCAGGGCCACGCCGGCCGCCAGCGCCGGCCGGGCCAGCGGCAGGGCCACCTCGCGCACCCGGCGCAGGGTGCCCGCGCCCAGCATGCGCGCGGCCTCCATCAGGGCCACGCCGCGCTCGTTGAGCGCCGTGCGGGTCAGCAGGTAGACATAGGGGTAGAGGCACAGCACGAACAGCATGACCGCGCCGGGCAGGCTGCGCACATCCGGCCACAGCGCGCCCTGGGCGCCGCTGAGTTCGCGCAGCCAGCTCTGCAGCGCGCCGCTGTATTGCAGCGCATCGGTATAGGCATAGGCCGCCACATAGGCCGGCATCGCCATCGGCAGCAGCAGCCCCCATTCAAAGAAGCGCCGGCCCGGGAACTCGAACAGGCTGACCGCCGCCGCCGTCGCGCCGC
>Ga0255338_1002854_pt1 | contig 23033 bp, 21 predicted proteins | sample MeOH1_35cm_T4_19_FD_203715 | JGI IMG/M metagenome (GOLD analysis project Ga0255338, IMG submission 203715) | Sandy soil microbial communities from University of British Columbia, Vancouver, Canada - MeOH1_35cm_T4_195 | ecosystem: Engineered > Artificial ecosystem > Sand microcosm > Unclassified ...
CTGGGCAAAGCGCCTGTCCGCTCACTATAGCCGTGGTACGGCCCCGACCAGAGGTGCGATGGTATCGATCAAGGCCGGCATGCCGTGCCAGTGCCATGCCGGGGCGCTTGGTGGATTCCCGTATGAATTCGGCGGTGGAGTCGATAGAATCGCGCCAGCCTTAGTCGGGCTAAAAACACCTGATATGCGAAAAACACCGGCCAACGATGAGTTGATGACGACCCGGGAGGCTGGCGAGGCCTTGGGCGTGGCTGTTCGTACGGTGCAACTCTGGGTGGAGTCCGGCGCGTTGCCGGCATGGCGCACGGCAGGCGGGCACCGGCGCATTGCGCGCGGCGCGGTTGAAAAGCTCATGGCTGAACGATCGCAGGTGATTTCACTGCCTGTCGCCCAGAACGAGGCGTCCGCATCGCAAGTCAGGGCACTCGGCCTGCTGGTGATGGGCGACGACGTCGGTCTGTTGAATCTTTTCAGCATGGTGGTCGATGACTGGGATTTCCCGGTGGAACTCTCGACCGCTGTCAATGGTTTCGAAGGGCTGCTGCGCATCGGGCAGATTCGTCCCGACATGGTGGTGACCGACCTCGACATGCCTGGCATGGACGGTTTTCAGATGGTGCGTTCACTCAAGCAGCCGGGTTCCGGTTATGAGGCGCTCTGCCTCATCGTTGTCACGGCGTTGAGCAAGGACGATATTGCCGGCCGCGGTGGTTTGCCCGAGGGGACTTGGGTGTTCCGCAAGCCGCTGCCTTTCGCGGAAATCGAAACCATCGCCCGCCGTTTGCAAGCCGCACAGGCGGCGAAAGCCTGACTTCATTTGCAACAGCTGTACGGCCGTTGCCTCTTCCGGCCTCCGTGCCCTGTTCCGCCAGCGGGCTCGGGAAAATGCTTGTCCCGGCCACTGGCAGTGTGAGGGGTCGCTGAGCTGGCTTACTGGCCAAAGTCCAGTGGCAGGCCGACGTAGTTTTCCGCAATGGTGCGAGCGCCCGATTCGCTGTGGATCAGGTAGTCCAGTTCGGCTTCCTGAAATTTCTGCGCGATCTCGCCTTCGTCCGGGAAACGGTGCATCAGGCTGGTGAACCACCACGAGAAGCGCTCGGCTTTCCAGATGCGCTTGAGGCAGCGCTCGGAATAGCTGTCGATGCCGGCCTCGCTCTTGTCCTGGTAGAACTCGATGATGGCACTGGAGAGATATTTCACGTCGGTGGCGGCCAGGTTCAGGCCCTTGGCACCGGTGGGCGGCACGATGTGGCCGGCATCGCCGGCCAGGAACATGCGGCCGAAGCGCAACGGCTCGGTGACGAAGCTGCGCAGGGGGGCAATGCTCTTTTCGATCGAAGGGCCGGTGACCAGGTTGGCGCGGGCCTGCGGGTCGAGGCGCAGTTTCAACTCGTCCCAGAACGCCTGATCGGACCATTGCTCCACCTTGTCGGTCAGCGGCACCTGCAGGTAGTAGCGGCTGCGGGTGTGGCTGCGCTGCGAACACAGGGCAAAGCCGCGCGGGCTGTTGACGTAAATGAGTTCTTCATGCACCGGCGGCGTATCCGACAGCACGCCCAGCCAGCCGAAGGGGTAGACCTTCTCGAACTCGCGGATGGCGCTGCGTGGGGCGCTGGCACGGCAGACGCCATGGAAGCCGTCGCAACCGGCGATGAAGTCACACTCGATCTCAAATTTCTTGCCGTCCTTTTCGTAGGTGACGCGCGGCTTGGCGCTGTCGAAATCGTGCACGGCCACGTTGGCTGCTTCATACACCGTGGTCAGACCGGCGGCGGCGCGTGCCTCCATCAGATCCTTGGTCAGTTCGGTCTGGCCATAGACCATGACGTTCTTGCCGCCGGTCAGCTTGTTCATGTCGATGCGATGGCGCTCACCCTTGAACAGCAGGTCGAATCCGCCGTGGATCAAGCCTTCCTGGTGCATGCGTTGACCCACCCCGGCTTCGTCCATCAGGTCGATGCAGACCTGTTCCAGAATGCCGGCGCGGATGCGTGAGAGGACATAGTCGCCGGTCTGGCGCTCGAGGATGACGGCATCGATACCGGCCTTGTGAAGCAACTGACCGAGCAGCAGGCCAGAGGGACCTGCACCAATGATGGCGACTTGGGTGCGCATGTGGAACTCCTTGAACAACAGTGCAACAAGCTTAGGTGACACCGGTCAGAAAATCTTCCTTGCTTCAAGTCAATTGTGCGATCATCGCCTGAAGTGCGCGATTATCGCGCAGCAAATGGAGCTGGCTCACCGTGGCGGGAAACGCTGCCTGGGGAAAGAAATTCATGATTGCAAAACCCGATCTCATCGAAGGCATGGTCAAGGGCATGGCCGTGCTGGAGAGTTTCGATACCGAGCGCCAGCGCCTCAACGCCACGCTGGCCGCGCAGAAGGCCGGCATCACACGCGCGGCGGCCCGCCGGCACCTGCTGACGCTGGCCCATCTGGGCTACCTGGAGAGCGATGGGCGCTACTTCTGGCTTTCCAGCAAGGTGCTGCGTTTTTCCGGCAGCTACCTGGCCTCGGCCCGACTGCCGCGCGTGCTGCAACCCACGCTGGAGCGGCTCGCAACCCAGACGCATGAGTCCTTTTCCGCCGTCGTGCTCAACGGCGATGAAGTCGTGATCGTGGCGCGCAGCGGCAATATCCGGCAGGGCGGCAGCGACGGGGTGTCCCAGGTCCTGGCCTATGGCCTGCATCTGGGTGCGCGCCTGCCGGTCCATGCCACCTCCACCGGGCGTGTTCTGCTGGCGGCCATGCCGAAGGTGGCCTTCAATGACTGGCTGAAACAGCATCAACTGGCACGTCTGACCGTGCACACCGTCACCGCGGCAGCGCAACTGCGCCGCGTGGTCGAGCAGGTACGCCGCGATGATTTCTGTTTCAGCAGCGAAGAGCATGAATTGGGCGTGCATGCCTTGGCCGTGCCCTTGCGCAACCTGCAGGGGCAGACCGTAGCAGCGCTCAATGTGGTGGCATCGACCGCACGCTTGGCCCCGGACACCATGCGGAGGGATCTGCTGCCCTTGATGCTGGAGGCTGCGCGCGAATTACGCCTAATTCTGTAGGATTTCAGAACTTTAGGGTGCTTTTAGGCAAAACTGAAAGTCACGCATTTGACTCTGATCGTTCGATACAGAAGGGGTGTCAAACGATTCATTTAATTAAAATTTAACCGCAGATGATGGCGTCTTGCCTACGCATACCCTGCCGGCAGTGCAGGTGCCTTCTCACGGCTCGAGCGGATTCAGGCTTGTGCCGATAACAAACACTTGTTTTGTGTTCGCACCCGCTCGGATGCGAGAGCGCCATCTTTATTTCCGGATTTGAAAGGCTTTTATGGAACAGCAGGCAGCAGCGGCAGCCAACAAGAAAGTGCAAGGCTTGGCAGATGCGGTGACATCGGTCCGTGAATTTCTGGCCTTCAAGCTGGGCAATGAGGAATATGGCATCGATATCCTGCGTGTGCAGGAAATCCGCTCGTTCGAGCGGCCCACCCGCATGGCCAATGCTCCGACTTACATCCTGGGGGTGGTGAATCTGCGCGGCGTCATCGTGCCCGTCGTCGACATGCGCATCAAGTTCAATCAAGAAGAGGTCAAGTACGACACCTTCACTGTGGTCATCGTGCTCAACATCGGTAGCCAAGTCATCGGCATGGTGGTGGATGGTGTGTCGGATGTCATTACGCTGGCGCCAGAGCAGTTGCGCCCGGTGCCCGAACTTTCCTCAGCCATTGCCAGCGATCACCTGCTGGCCATCGGCTCGCTGGAGAACCGCATGCTGATCTTGCTCGATATCGAAAAATTGATGGGCAGTGCAGAGATGGGGTTGATTGCCCAGGCTGTGCATTAATCAGATTTCTGGAGATAGCAATGAATAACTTGAAAATTTCGACGCGCCTCAACCTCGGCTTTGCCGTGATCATTGTCGTGTTCCTATTGCTGGCGGCTGTGACGACCTGGCGCATTGAGAAAGTCTCTGCTGCGTCTGATCGCATGGCTCTGCAAGCCGAACTGCTGGCCCTGGCCGGAAGCTGGCAAGGCGATGTGCGACAGAACTCGGCCCGGTCACTGGCGGTTGGCTATTCCGAGGGCACTGCCATGCTCGACTTTTTCAAGGATGCTATGGCCAATACAACCAAAGGCACAACCGTCATCCAGAAGGCCTTTCTGGAAAAGGTGAAAGACGAGGCGACGCGCAAGCGCGCTGACAATGTGGGCGAGGTACGGAAAACCTGGCTGGCAACACGCGATCAAGTCAATGCCTTGAAGGCGTCCGGTGATGCGGAGGGCACCCGCGCCCTGGTGCAGAGCAAGTTCGTGCCAGTCACCGACGACTACATCCGTGCGACCCAGGTCCTGGTCGATGGCCTGGTGGCGGATTCGGCGGCAACCAGCAAGGAGATCGCGGAGTTGTTCCATCAGCTCTACCTGCTCGCCAGCCTTATGCTGCTGGCGGTCGTGGCTTTTGCTGCCCTGATCAGTTGGAACCTTTCGCGTAGCATCTCCCGTGGTGTGGAAGCGGCTCGTGCTGCAGCCCACCGTATCGGCGAGGGCGATCTGAGCCAGCATCTGACGGTTTCCAGCAAGGATGAAATTGGTCAACTGGTGCAGGCGCTTGCAACCATGCAGTCCAACTTGGCCGAGGTGGTCACCCGCGTGCGCCAGGGCAGCGAGTCCGTGGCGACCGCCAGCGCCGAGATCGCCCAGGGCAACCAGGACCTGTCGGCCCGCACCGAAAGCCAGGCCAGCGCGCTGGAAGAAACGGCGGCCTCGATGGAAGAGCTCGGCTCCACCGTCAAGCAGAACGCCGACAACGCCCGCCAGGCCAACCAGCTGGCGCAGAGTGCCAGCACCGTGGCCGTGCAGGGCGGCGAAGTGGTGGCCCAGGTGGTGGACACCATGAAGGGCATCAACGACGCCAGCCGCAAGATCAACGACATCATCAGCGTCATCGACGGCATCGCCTTCCAGACCAATATCCTGGCGCTGAACGCGGCGGTGGAAGCCGCCCGTGCCGGCGAGCAGGGCCGCGGCTTTGCGGTGGTGGCCTCCGAGGTGCGCAGCCTGGCCGGACGCAGTGCCGAAGCGGCGAAAGAAATCAAGACCCTGATCACCGACAGCGTGCAGCGGGTCGAGCAGGGCACGGCGCTGGTGGACCAGGCCGGCACCACCATGACCGAGGTCGTGACATCAATCCGTCGCGTGACCGACATCATGGGCGAGATCAGCGCCGCCAGCGCCGAGCAGAGTGCTGGCGTGGCCCAGATCGGTGAAGCCGTGACACAGATGGACCAGGCGACGCAGCAGAACGCGGCGCTGGTGGAAGAGATGGCGGCCGCGGCCTCCAGCCTGCGCGCTCAGGCGCAGGACCTGGTGCAGACGGTGGCGGTGTTCAAGCTGAACGAGCAAGACAACCGCCCCACGACTGCCGGGACGCTGATCTCAGCAGCACCCGTGCAACGAATGCCCAAGCAGCCGACCGCCAATGCGTCGGAACGACGTGCTGCGGCACGACCGGCATCCGAGGTCGCCAAGCTTGACGCGCCGAAACCAGCGCCAGCCGCCAAGGCCACTGTGATGGCCAGCGGGGACGGAGGAGACTGGGAAACGTTCTGACCTGACAGCTGCGAAAGCCATCCGCAGCGAAAAGGAGTGCCTGATCCTGTGCTTTAGCGCCAGGCGTTCAGGTACTCATCCCAGTGCGGCTCGGCCGAGGCCAGATTGCCCAGCGTGTCTTTGACCAGGGCGATCTCCTGCTCGTACTCTTTCTCCAGAAAACCGCCGCGCATTTTCTGGAAACGGCTGTACAGCAGGTAGGTGTTCATGACATCGGTTTCGCAGTAGCGCCGGATGTCTTCCAGCTTGCCATCCAGGTAGGCCGGGTAGACCGCTGAGCCATCCATGCCCAGCTTGCCGGGAAAACCGCACAGTTTGGCCATGGCGTCGAGCGGCGCATTGTTCTTCGGCTGGTACATCGCCAGCAAGTCCATCAGGTCCAGGTGCCGCATGTGGTAGCGGCCGATGTAATTGTTCCACTTGAAATCGCGGTCGTCATCGCCCAGGTCCCAGTACTTGTCGGCCACCACGCCGTGCTGCAGCCCGCGGTAGTGCAGTACCGGCAAATCAAACCCGCCACCGTTCCAGCTCACCAGCTGCGGCACGTGTTTCTCCACCGTGTTGAAGAAGGTCTGGATGATCTTGCCCTCGCTCTGGCCATCACGGTCGACAAACGAGTGAATGCGCAGCCCTTCGGCATTGCGGAAAACGCAGCTGATCACCAGCACGCGCTGCAGATGCAGCGGCATGAAATCGCTCTGGCCGTGCTCCTTGCGCTCGGCCAGCCAGGCCGCATGAACCTGCTCGTCCGTGGTGTCGGGCGATGCCCCGCGCAAGGCACGCAGGCCTGCGATGTCGGGAATGGTTTCGATGTCGAAGACAAGGACTGGCCAACTCATGATCCGACTGTACCAGCCAGATCATGAGTTGGCCATGCGGCCGCATCAGGAACCCCCACCCTGCCCTCCCCCGACGGGGAGGGTCAAGACAGCCCGCCGATCCAGCGGCAATGGGTCAGAGCAGCGCCTCGCGCGTGATGCCGCGGCGCGCCAGGTAGCGCTTGAGCTTGAGCAGCGCCTCGTTCTGCACCTGGCGCACCCGCTCGCGCGTCAGGCCCAGGCGGTGGCTCAGCACATCCAGTGTTTCCGGCTCGCGGTCGTGCAAGCCGAAGCGGCCTTCCAGCACCTCCTGCTCACGCACCGACAGGCTGTGCAACCACTCCTCCAGCAAGCGCTCCACTTCATGGGCCTGTGTCGCGCTGCTTGGATCCAGCGCCAGCTCGTCCACCACCGTCTCGCCCAGGGTCTGCTCGCTCTCCGTGCGGTCCATGGTGGCGTCGAGCGACTTCGGTATTTCGGCCAAGGCCAGCAACTCGGCCACCTCGTTGACTTCGCGTCCGAGGAAATTGGCGACGTCTTCCACCCGCACGCCGTCAGGCCGGACCGCGCTGAAGGCGGGGTCGTTTTCCAGCGCGCGGCGCGCTCGCAGCACCTGCTGCAGCTCGCGCACCACGTTGACCGGCAGACGGATCACCCGCCCCTGCAGCATCAGCGCGCGCTCGACCGATTGGCGTATCCACCAGGTCGCATAAGTGGAAAAACGGAAGCCGCGCTCGGGTTCGAATTTGTCGATGGCGTGCATCAGGCCGAGGTTGCCCTCTTCGATCAAATCCGACAGCGGCACACCGCGCCCGAGGTAGAACTTGGCGATGCTCACCACCAGACGCAGGTTGTGCTCGATCATGCTCTGGCGCGCGGCAAAATCACCGGCGCGGGCACGCATGGCGGTCTCGTACTCCTGTTCGGCCGTGAACAGTTCAGTGCGACGCACATTACGCAGATAGGCCGACAAGGCATCGCCCGCCTCCCCCGTCAGATCAAGGCCTGCCCGGGCGATCGGCGGCCCCTCACTTGCTATCAAATCAGGAGCTGTCAGCGCATTGTTTTCAAGGGGATGAGCGCCATTTGGCTCATCATCCGCAGAGGCAGGACGCACTGTCCTGCCTTGGCCTTGGAGGGAGCGTTTTGTCATGGCTGTTCCTCAAGGCGCGATTCCGGTCGGGCTACCTGGCCGGCAGGTATTTGGCCGGATCGACCGGTTTGCCCTGGCGCCGCACTTCGAAGTGCAGCTTGACCCGGTCGGCGTCGCTGTTGCCCATCTCGGCGATCTTCTGCCCCTTGCGCACCGACTGGTCTTCCTTGACCAGCAGGGCCTGGTTGTGCGCATAGGCCGTGAGATAGGTGTTGTTGTGCTTGAGGATGATCAGGTTGCCGTAGCCGCGCAGACCGGCACCGGCATAGACCACGCGGCCATCGGCGGCGGCAAACACCGGATCACCCGCCGCACCGCTGAGGTCCAGTCCCTTGTTCTTGACTTCATCGAAACCAGCCAGCACCGAACCGCCATTGACCGGCCAGTTCCAGGCGACCTGGTCTTCGCCGTTGGCCGCGACCTCGGGCTGGGCGGCCGCTTCCGGTTTGGCGGCACTGGCGGCTTGCCCCGGCGGCGGCACGCTGCTGGCGGTGGCGGTCGAACTGGCGATGGGACGCGTCACCACCGCCGTCTGCGTTGCGGCAGCGGGCGCACTGGCGGCCGGCGGCACCACGCGCAGCACCTGCCCCACCTCGATCTGGTTCGGGTTGTCAAGGTTGTTCCAGCGCCGGATGTCCTTCCAGTTCTGACCGGTTTCCAGCCCGACGCGGATCAGCGTGTCGCCCGGCTTGACGGTGTAGTAGCCGGGCTTGCCGGCATTCTCGAAACCGGGCGGCTGCTTGACGGCCTGGGTATTGGGGTCCATCACCGTCTTAGATGCAGCACTGCGGCGGTCTTCCACCGGCGCGCGGTTGAGGCTGGTGGAACCACAGCCGGCCACCAGCAGGCTGGCGCCTGCAACCAGGCCCCAAACAACAAAGCGCTCCCGCAAACCCGACATAGATGCTCCCTTCATGCGATACCTGATTTTAGAGGGACAAAGTGAACCGCCTCAAGCACCGTCTGGCGCAGGCCCTGCGGCGTCTTGTCGATCACCATCAAGGCCTGTTGTCCGCCCGTGCTGGAGGCCACCGGCGCCACCAGGCGCCCACCCATGGCCAACTGGTCAATCCAGGCCTGCGGCACGGCCTCGCCGCCGGCTGCCGCGATGATGGCTGCATAGGGCGCCCCCTTGGCAAAGCCTGCCATGCCGTCGCCGAACAGCAGATGCACATTGGGCAGACGCAGGGGACGCAGGTTCTCGCGCGCCTTGTCGTGCAAGCCCCGCAGGCGCTCGATGCTGTAGACCTCGCTGGCCAGCAGGCTCAGCACGGCCGCCTGGTAGCCGCAACCGGTGCCGATCTCCAGCACACGGCCCAGTTTGTCCGGCCGGCCGTTGAGCAGCAGTTCGGCCATGCGCGACACCACGCCTGGCTTGGAAATGGTCTGGCCCAGGCCAATGGGCAGGCTGGTGTCCTCATAGGCCTGGTTCACCAACGCGCTGTCGACGAAGCGATGGCGCTCGATGGTGCCCATCGCCGACAGCACACGCACATCGCTGACACCTTGCGCCGCCAGCTTGTTCACCATGGCCTGGCGCACCGCATGGGAGTCCAGCCCCAGCCCGTGCGGCTGCTGGCGCATCGCCAACTTGGCCGCAGCGGGCTTGGATGCCGGTACCGGCTGCATGGAGCCCCCCCGCGCCGGAGCCGAACCGGATGTGCGGTCCAGCCGGGCCGGAAAGGAGGGACGCGGTTTGGCGGTCATGCGCCCTCCTTGGCCGCCTGCGCGGCCAGGTGGCTGATGGACTGGGCCCAGTAGCCCAGATGGGCATGGTCGCTCAGGTCCACCTTGAGCGGCGTCACCGACACATGGCCCAGGGCCGTGGCATGGAAGTCCGTGCCCTCGCCTTCGTCCTTGGCCGGGCCGGCACCGCCGATCCAGTACATGGTCTCGCCGCGCGGGCTGGTCTGGGTGATGACCTTCTCGGCCGAGTGGCGGCGTCCCAGCCGGCACACCTTCATCGGCTTGAGGCTCTCCAACGGCAGGCAGGGAATGTTGACATTGAGCAACCAGGGCTGCGTCCCCAGCATGTTCTGCTGTGCCATCTGCAATACCAACTCGCGCGCCTTGGCGGCCGCCGCATCCAGGTGACGCCAGCCCTTCTCGGTCTGCGAGAAGGCGATGGCCGGAATGCCGAACAGATAACCTTCCATGGCCGCACCCACGGTGCCGGAATAGATGGTGTCATCACCCATGTTGGCGCCGTTGTTGATGCCGGAGACCACCAGGTCGGGCCGGTAGCCCAGCAGACCGGTCAGCGCAATATGTACGCAGTCGGCCGGTGTGCCGTTGACGTAGCGAAAACCATTGGCCGCGCGCTGCACATACAGCGGCGAATGCAGCGTCAGCGCATTGGACTTGGCGCTGTTGTTGTGCTCGGGCGCGACCACCTCGACCTCGGCCACGTCCTTGAGCGCCTCGTAGAGGGCGACGATGCCGGGGGCCTGGTAGCCGTCGTCGTTGGAAATCAGGATCTTCATGTTTGCATGGGTGTTGCTGTCGATTGTAGGTGGCTGGCACACCCGCATGACACATGCGTCGCACGAGGGACATTACGCGTCCGCAACCGCCCCTTATCATGCGCGCTTGACCGAGCAACAACACCGCAGCAGGAGACGATCGATGCACGCATGGCTTTGCGAAAACCCCACCGGCGTGGACGCGCTGGACTGGCAGGAACTGCCGACACCGCAGCCCCAGGCCGGCCAGGTACTGGTCGAGATCAAGGCCGCCAGCCTGAACTTCCCCGACCTGCTGATCGTGCAGAACAAATACCAGATCAAACCGCCCCTGCCCTTCGTGCCCGGCTCCGAATACGCCGGCGTGGTGCAGGCCGTAGGCGCAGGCGTCACGCACCTGCAGGTAGGCCAGCCAGTGGCCTGCCTGTCGGGCACCGGCGGCTTCGGCACGCACACCTTGGCACCGGCCGCGCTGTGCCTGCCGCTGCCGGCCGGCTTCCCGTTTGTCGACGCAGCCGCCTTCATCATGACCTATGCCACCTCGCACCACGCCCTGCTCGACCGCGGCCAGCTCAAGGCCGGTGAAACAGTGCTGGTGCTGGGCGCCGCGGGTGGTGTGGGCACGGCTGCCATCCAGATCGCCAAGGCCGCCGGCGCACGCGTGATTGCCGCCGCCTCGACCGATGAGAAGTGTGCGCTGTGCCAGTCCATCGGCGCCGATTCCACCATCAACTACACGAAAGAAAATTTGCGCGAGGCGATCAAGGCGCTCACCGACAGCAAGGGCCCCGACGTGATCTACGACCCGGTGGGCGGCGACCTGGCCGAGCCGGCCTTCCGTTCCATTGCCTGGCGCGGCCGCTACCTGGTGGTCGGCTTCGCCGCCGGGCCGATTCCGTCCCTGCCACTGAACCTGCCGCTGCTCAAGGGGGCCTCGCTGGTCGGCGTGTTCTGGGGTGACTTCGCCAAGCGCGAACCCAAAGCCAATGGCGCGATGATGATGGCGCTGGCGCAGTGGTACGCGCAGGGCAAGATCAAGCCGGTGATCGACCGCACCCTGCCCATGGCCGAACTCAAGGCGGCCTACGCTCACATGGGTTCGCGCAGCGTGATGGGTAAGCTGGTGCTGGTGAACTGAGACCGATTCAAGCGCTGTCCACGCAGCGCAGAAATGAAAATGCCCGCAGCTGCGGGCATTTTTATCTGGGGTGGCTGATGGGACTCGAACCCACGACGACAGGAATCACAATCCTGGACTCTACCAACTGAGCTACAGCCACCGTAAGCCTTGCATTATAACCGGTTCAGCGCTCACTGCACGGTAGCAGACGCCCCCGAGGTCTCGAAAGCAGCAGGTCGCGCCACCTTGATCTGGGTCTTGAAGCGTTCCTGCAGCAGCTTGTAGTAGGCCTGGTTCTCGGCCTGGCTCCACCACTGGGCATACTGGCCGCGGTCCTGCTGCTGCACCTGAGGCACAGCCGTCGGGCGCTCGATCCGTTTGTTGACCTTGGCGATGGCATAACCCCGGGGACCGAGATCGACACCGACAAAAGCCGGCTGGCTGGCCATGTCAGCCCGCAGCACGGCATCGAGCAGCACGGCGGGCAGGTTCTGCGGCTGGTCGCGCGACACCACCTGCGCGCTTTGCAACTGCGCCTGCGTCGGGTTGGCCTTCCAAGCCGCCAGCTGTTTCGCCCCTTCCTGGCGGGCCAGATCGGCGGCACGGGCGTTCACCACGCGCTCGCGCACGGCCGCACGCACTTCAGCCAGCGGCAGCGTGTGCGCCGGGGTGTACTGTGTGATGCGGGCAGCGGCCAACTGGTTGGGACCAACTTCCACTGCTTCGCTGTTGCGCTTGTTCGTGACCGCATCCGTACTGAAGACGGCCTCCAGGAATTTGGCATTGGCCAGCACGCCCTTGGCGGCCGGTGTCGGCTGGCGCAGAACCCGGCTGGCGGTCTGGACCTCCAGTTTGAGCTTGTCAGCCACCGGCTTGAGGCTGTCGGACTGCTCGTACACGCCATTGGCAAACGCCTCGGCCGCTTCGGCGTACTTGGTCCGTGCCTGCTGACTCTTCAGGTCGGCTTCCAGGCTGGCGCGCAGCTCGGCAAAACTTTTCTGCTTCGGTGCCTTGATGTCGGTCAGCTTGATGATGTGGTAGCCGAAATCGGATTCCACGACGTTGCTGATCTCGCCATTCTTCAAGGCAAACGCCGCATCCTCGAACGGCTTGACCATGGCGCCACGGGCGAAGAAGTCGAGATCGCCCCCCCGAGAGGCCGAGCCCGAATCTTGCGAGTTCTTGCGCGCCACGTCGGCAAAGCTCTCGGGTGCCTGGCGCACTTGTGCCAGCAGTTCCTCGGCACGCGCCTTGGCCTTTTGGCGCTCGGACTCGGAACCGCCCTTGGCCGCCGCAATCAGGATGTGGCTGGCACGGCGCTCTTCGGTACCACTCAGGCGAGCTGCGTTCTGTTCGTAATAACTTTTCAGGTCCTGCTCATTGAAGCTGATGGTTTTCTTCACCGCCTCCAAGTCGAGCACGATGTACTCGATGTCGGCATGTTCGGGGGCCTGAAACAGTGGCTGGTTGGCCTGGTAGAAGGCCTCCAGATCAGCATCGCTCGGGTTGACCTTGGCAGCGAAGTCAGCCGTGTTGAAACGCGCCAGCTGAACTTCGCGCCGCTCGTAAAAGGCATTGAGGGCCAGATCGGCCGCGGCAGGGGTGGCAAAGCCGGTCTGCAGCACGCCGGCATCCACCTGTCGCAGGGAAAGGTCACTGCGCAGACGGGCTTCGAACATTTCGGGCGTCATGCCCTGGCTACCCACCAGCAGGCGATAGCGCTCCATGTCCAGCGTGCCGTCGGCACGGCGCAGCGCGGCAATCGCCGGCGTCTCCTGCAGGGCACGGGCCAGGCGCGCATCGCTGGTCACCAAGTGGGCGGATTCCGCTGCCTGTGCCAGCACGCGCTCGCGTACCAGGCGCTCCAGCGTGGCATAGCGCGCCTGGGGGGAGTCCAGCAATTTGGCATCCAGCGTGGGCATGGCAGCGCGCAGGCGCTCCACTTCCATCTTGTGCGCGGCGTCCCACTCGCCTTGATTGATGTCGTGTCCGCCAACGCGGGCCACCGCCTGGCCTTTTTCGCGGAAACGGTTGTAACCGTCAATGCCGAACAGCACAAACGAGGGAATGATCAGCAGGAACAGCAGTCCCATCATGATCTTCGTGTGCTTGCGGACGTAATCAAACATGCGCGGACTCTCCATCAAAACAACAAAAAAGGCGAACACACTGTTCGCCTTTGCTTGGGTGGTGGGTGCTGACGGGGTCGAACCGCCGACCTACGCCTTGTAAGGGCGCCGCTCTACCAACTGAGCTAAGCACCCCACCTTAACAGGATCAGTTCAGGGCGTCTTTCAGCGCTTTGCCCGGACGGAACTTCGGCACCTTGGCAGCCTTGATTTTAATCGCAGCGCCGGTACGCGGGTTGCGGCCGGTGCGGGCAGCGCGTTTGCCAACGGCAAAAGTACCAAAACCCACGAGGGAAACAGTGCCACCTTTTTTCAGCGTGGTCTTCACGGCGCCGATGGTGGATTCGAGTGCACGGGTGGCAGCCGCCTTGGAAATGTCGGCATGCTTGGCAATGTGCTCAATCAGTTCGGTTTTATTCACAAAGAACCCCTTCTTGGAAACTGCGTTAATCAAATTGTCTCGTTTGTAACTCCTTGCGCCAGCCGGACAGCGTAGCGCGAAAGGAGTTGACCACAGGCAGCGAATACTGCTGCCTATGATTAAAACCACCTATGTTTTCCGTGTCAACACGGCATGTGGCTTTACAACAGCACGGGGGCGAATTCTAGACGTTTTTCTCCCCCGCCTTCCCGAGAAAAGTGATGGATACAAATATTTTCAATACTCCGGGGAAACCAGGACTGGTGACGCTACCCGAAATGGGTTAGTGCCTGGACAATTGCACGCCCCACATCGCTCGTACCGGCGCTGCCGCCGATGTCGCGCGTGCGTGGTGCGCCGCTCTTCGGCTCGAGCACTTTTTCAATCGCCGCCAGCACCGCATCGTGCGCCGCCTTGTAGCCGAGGAACTCCAGCATCATGGCGCCGCACCAAATCTGACCAATCGGATTGGCCACACCCTGGCCCGCAATGTCAGGCGCCGAGCCGTGCACCGGCTCGAACAGCGAAGGAAACTTGCGCTCCGGGTTGAGGTTGGCACTCGGCGCAATGCCGATGGTGCCGGTGCAGGCCGGGCCGAGGTCGCTGAGGATGTCGCCAAACAGATTGCTCGCCACCACCACGTCGAAGAAGTCCGGCCGCTGCACGAAGTGCGCGGTCAGGATGTCGATGTGGAACTTGTCGGTCGTCACGTCCGGGTACTGCCTGGCCATCTCGGCCACGCGCTCGTCCCAGAAGGGCATGGTGATGGCGATGCCGTTGGACTTGGTGGCGCTCGTCAGGTGCTTTTTCGGACGCGACTGCGCCAGCTCGTAGGCGAACTTGAGCACGCGGTCGACACCATGGCGCGAAAACACCGACTCCTGGATCACCAGTTCGCGCTCGGTGCCGGCGAACATGCGTCCGCCCACCGCCGAGTACTCGCCCTCGGTGTTCTCGCGCACGATGTACATGTCGATCTCGCCCGGCTGGCGCGGGCTGCCGTCACGACGCACCACGGGGGCAATGATGCCGGGCATCAGGCGTGCGGGACGCAGGTTGACGTACTGGTCGAACTCGCGGCGGAACAGAATGAGCGAACCCCAGAGCGACACGTGGTCGGCGATCTTCTCGGGCCAGCCCACCGCACCGAAGTAGATGGCGTCATGGCCACCCACCAGCTCCTTCCAGTTGTCCGGCATCATGCGGCCGTGCTTTTCGAAGTAGTCCCAACAGGCGAAATCGAAGTGGTCGAACTGCAGGTCGAGACCGAACTTGCTGGCCGCCGCTTCCATCACGCGTACCCCCTCGGGCATGGTCTCCTTGCCGATGCCGTCGCCGGCGATGACCGCGATTCGTTTCTTGCTCATGTCGTTTGCTCCTGGTCTGAACGGGTGAAAAATTTCAGTGCTTCTTCGAGCAGCGCAGCGGGCGCTTCCTCGGCAATGTAGTGGCCGCAAGGCAAGGCAAGGCCGGTGACCTCGACGGCGACCTCGCGCCACAGGGCCAGCACGTCGAAGCATTGCCCGACCGTGCCCTTGTCGCCCCACAGCACACGCAGCGGCGGCGTCAATCGACGGCCCGCCTCGCGGTCGACCCGGTCATGTAGCAGATCGATGCCGGCGCTGGCGCGGTAGTCCTCACAGATGCTCTGCGCCGTGCCAGGCCGGCGGATGCAGCGCTCGTACTCGGCCAGCGCCTCGGGTACAAACGCCGCCAGACCGGCATGGCGCTTGCCCATGACGCTGCGCAGGTAGCGCACCGGGTCGGACTCGATCAGCGCCTCGGGCAGCGGCGGCGGCTGGATCAGGAAGAACCAGTGCCAGTAGGCGCGCGCAAAGGCTTCGCTGGTGCGCTCATACATCGCCAGCGTCGGCGCGATGTCGAGCAGCAGCAGACGCTGCACCGCCTGCGCATGGTCGAGCGCCAATCGGTGTGCTACGCGCGCACCGCGGTCATGCGCCAACACCTGGAAGCGCTCAAAGCCCAACTGCTGCATCACCGTCAACGCGTCCTGCGCCATGGCACGCTTCGAATACACGGCATGCTCGGCGTCCGGCAGCGGACGGCAGGAATCGCCATAGCCGCGCAGGTCCATCAGCACCACCGTGAAACGCTCGGCCAGGGCCGGCGCCACGCGATGCCACATGGTCTGCGTCTGCGGATGGCCGTGCAGCAGCAACAGCGGCGCGCCCTGCCCGCCGCGGCGCACTTGCAGCGGCCCGGCTGCCCCGTCGATCTGATGACTCTGGAAATGCTCGAACATCGCGTGTCTGGTGTGTCTGATTCCGTTGGCGTCGATTGTGGGCCTCCGTCCCCCGATATTCAAGCAATAATCAGGCAATCGATTATTTCCAAAATAGAAATTCATGGACCGCCCTGACCTGGAACTGGTGCTGGCCGTGCGCGCGCATGGCAACCTCGCCGCTGCCGCCGCGGCGCTGGAAGTCGTGCCCTCGGTCGTGACCAAGCGCCTGGCCGCGCTGGAGGCGCGGCTGGGGCAACGGCTGTTCCAGCGCACCACGCGCCGCGTCAGCCCCACCGCGGAAGGCGAGACCGTGTGCGAGCGCGCCACCGCGCTGCTGCAAGGCTTCAAGGAACTGGAGGCGGAACTGCAGGAGCGCCAGAGCGAACCGGCGGGCCCCATTCGCCTGGCAGCCACGCTCGGCTTCGGCCGCCTCTGGCTGGGCCCGGCGTTGGCCGACTTCCAGGCCCGTTACCCGCGCGTCAAGGTCCAGCTGCAACTCAGCGAGCAACTGCCCGATCTTGCCGACGAAGGTTATGACGGCGCGGTCTGGCTCTGGTCGGTGCCGGGCCAGCGCGCCGGGCAATGGGTGGCGCGCCGGCTGGCGCGCAACCAGCGCGTGCTGGTGGCCGCACCAGCGTATCTGCAGCATGCAGGCATGCCGCAGACCCTGGAGGAGCTGCAGCAGCACGCCTGCCTGACGGTGCGCGAGAACGGCGACATTTCGCAGCAGCGCTTCGACCTCTGGCCGCTGCGAAAAGAAAAGGACAAGAGTCCGCAGCGCATCCGCGTTCAGGGGCCGCTGACCAGCAACTCGGGCGAAGTGGTGCGCGACTGGTGCCTGGGTGGCCACGGCATCATGCTGCGCAGCCTGTGGGACATCGCGCCGCAACTGGCCAGCGGACAACTGGTGCGGGTGCTGCCGGCCTACGCCATGCCCGATGCCGACATCCACTGGCTGGCGCCCTGGCGCGCGCAGACACCCAAGCGCATCCGGCTGCTGGTGGACTTTCTCGCTGAGCGTTTCCGCGACGAGCCGTGGCGGATCAAGCCTGGACCGAGCGCGCGGGCCGCACCACGAGGCTCACGCCCAGCGCGGTGAGCGCCGTGCCGCCGATGGTGGCCAGCGTGATCGGTTCGGCAAACAGCGCCCAGGCCATCAATGCCGTGGTTGGCGGCACCAGGTACAGCAGGCTGGTCACGCTGGTGGCCGCACCGCGCTGGATCAGCAGGTAGAGCAGCGAGCTGCCGCCCAGTGTCAGCCCCAGCACCGACCAGGCCATGGCCCCGGCCAGCTCCCAATTCACACCGGCCAAACCGGCCTGCCAGCCCATCGATTCGGTTTCCAGCAGCGTCAGCGGCAGCGTGACCAGCAAGGCAGCCAGCAGTTGCACGGCGTTGGCACTGCGCACATCGCACGGCGCGACAAAGCGCTTCTGGTACAAGGTGCCGATGGTGATGCTCAGCAAGGCAAAGACCGCCAGCGACAGGTTGAGAATGCCGGCCTCGCCGCCTTGGCCCAACTTGCGCGACACCACCAGCAGCAAGCCGGCAAAGCCGAGCGAGAGCCCGACCCATTGCCGCCCCGTCACGGAGGCGCCGCGCGCCGACAGCCAGAACGCCGTCAGCACCGGTTGCAACCCCACGATCAGCGCCACCAGGCCCGAGCCCATGCCGGCCTTGACCGCGGCCCAGACCCCGCCCAGGTAGCCGCCATGCATGAGCACGCCGGTCACGGCCAGGTGCCCCCACTGCGCACGCGACGACGGCCAGGCCACGCGCGCCAGCAGAATCCAGGGCAGGAAGCAGAGGATGGACAGGAGATAGCGCCAGGCCAGAAACGTCATCGGCGGCGCATGCGGCATGCCGTAGCGCGCCACGATGAAGCCGGTACTCCAGATCAGCACGAACACCAGCGGCATGGCCCGCATGAGAGCCGCCGTGTCCGCGCGCGAATTCATTTCACCCGTGCCCGGATTTCAGGCAGGGCTTTTTGCAGGTAATAGACCATGGACCAGACGGTCAGCACCGCCGCCAGCCAGATCAGGACATAGCCCCACTGGCGGGTATCGATCAGGCCGAACAGCAGGCCGTCGAACAGCAGGAAGGGAATGGCCACCATCTGCACCGTGGTCTTGACCTTGCCCAGCATGTGCACCGCCACGCTGCGCGAAGCGCCGATCTGCGCCATCCACTCGCGCAGGGCCGAGATGGCGATCTCGCGGCCGATGATGATGAGTGCCACGAACACATCGGCGCGGCCCAGATACACCAGCACCAGCAGGCTGGCGCAGACCAGGAACTTGTCGGCCACCGGATCGAGGAAGGCGCCGAAGGCCGAGGTCTGGTTGAGCTTGCGTGCCAGAAAGCCATCGAGCCAGTCGGTCAGCGCGAACACCACGAACATCACGGTGGCGATCAGGTTGCGCGTGGCCGGCTCCAACGGCAGATAGAACACGCCCACGATCAGGGGGATCGCGACGATGCGCGTCCAGGTCATGAGGGTGGGGATGGTGAGGAACATGGCGTGATTGTGGCATGACCCAAACGGGTTTCAGTGCAGGGCCCGGTAGATGGCTTCGGCCAGTTCGTGCGAGATGCCGTCCACCGAGGCCAGGTCGTCCACGCTGGCCGAGGCCACGCCGCGCGCGCCGCCGAAGCGCTGCAGCAGCTTGGCGCGGCGCCTGGGGCCGACGCCGGGGATTTCCTCGATCCGGCTGCCACCCACGCGCACCTTGGCACGCGCTGCGCGCATGCCGGTGATGGCAAAGCGGTGCGCCTCGTCGCGGATCTGCGCCACCAGCATCAGCGCGGCCGAATCCTTGCCCAGGTAGACCTTGTCGCGGCCGTCGGCAAACACCAGTTCTTCCAGCCCGACCTTGCGGCCCTCGCCTTTTTCCACGCCGACGATCAGCCCCAGGTCCAGGCCAAGCTGTTCGAACACCTCGCGCGCCATCGCCACCTGGCCCTTGCCGCCATCGACCAGCACCAGGTCCGGCAGGCGGTCGGTGCCCTCCGTCCCCATCTCGCCTTCGCCCGCCCCGCCCTCGCGCAGCGCCTGCGCCAGCCGGGCGTAGCGGCGCGTCAGCACCTGGCGCATGGCGGCGTAGTCGTCGCCCGGCGTGATGCCGTCGATCTTGTAGCGGCGGTACTCGCTGTTCTGCATCTTGTGGTGGTGGAACACCACGCAGGAGGCCTGGGTCGCCTCGCCCGCCGTGTGCGAGATGTCGAAGCACTCGATGCGCAGTTCGTCCAGCCGGTCCTGCGGCAGCGCCAGCGCCTCGGCCAACGCGCGCGTGCGCGCCTGCTGCGAGCCCTCTTCCGCCAGCAGGCGGGCCAGCTGCAGCGCGGCATTGGTCTGCGCCATCTCCAGCCAGATGCGGCGCTGCTCGCGCGGCTGATGGATGGCCCGGATCCGGAGGCCGGTCTGCTGCGACAGCGCCTCGATCAGGCGCTTGCTTACCGGTTCGCTAGTCACCAGCGTCGGCACCGCCGGCACCTCCATGTAGTGTTGGGCGATGAAGGCTTCCAGCACCTGCACTTCCACCGGCGGCGGAGCGGCCTCGACTGATTCAGAGGTCGAGGATTCCTCGTCGTCATAGATGGCCGCGGCATCCTCCACATGCACCGGGAAATAGGCACGGTCGCCCAGATGCCGGCCGCCGCGCACCATGGCCAGGTTGACGCAGGCGCGCCCGCCCTGCACCTTGACGGCCAGGATGTCGACATCGCGGTCGTCGACGTTGTCCACCGCCTGCTGGTGCAGCACGTTGGACAGCGCCGCAATCTGGTCGCGCAGCTCGGCGGCCTGCTCGAACTCCAGTTGCTCGGAGTGCTTGAGCATGCGCGACTCCAGCAGCTCCAGCACCTGCTGGGTTTCGCCGCGCAAAAAGGCTTCGGCATGCGCCACGTCCAGCGCATAGGCTTCGTCCGACACCAGGCCGACGCAGGGCCCGGAACAGCGCTTGATCTGGTACAGCAGGCAGGGCCGGGTGCGGTTGGCGAACACCGTGTCTTCGCAGGTGCGCAGGCGAAACACCTTCTGCAGCAGCAGGATGGCCTCCTTCACCGCCCAGGCACTGGGATAGGGGCCGAAGTAGTGGTGCTTCTTTTCCACCGCGCCGCGGTAATAGGCCACGCGCGGCCATGCGGCCGCGCTTTGCGCGGCGGATTGCGCCGCCGTGATCTTCAGGTAGGGGTAGCTCTTGTCGTCGCGAAACAGGATGTTGTAGCGCGGGTTGAGCGTCTTGATCAGGTTGTTTTCCAGCAGCAGCGCCTCGGCTTCCGAGCGCACCACCGTGGTGTCCATGCGCACGATCTTGCCCACCATGTGGCCGATGCGCGTGCCGCCATGGTTCTTCTGGAAATAGCTGGCCACACGCTTCTTCAGGTTGCGTGCCTTGCCGACATAGAGCACGGCACCGTCGGCGTCGAAATAGCGGTAGACGCCCGGCAGCGACGGCAAGGCGGCGACCTGCGCCAGCAGTTCGTCGGAATGCGCGGCGCCGGGAGGATTCGGTGCGCTGGAATCGGTTTCAGTGGCCATGGAGCCGTATTGTGGACAATCCCGGCATGGCTTCTCCCCTGCTCTGGGATATTTTCTGCAAGGTCGTCGACAACTACGGCGACATCGGCGTGTGCTGGCGCCTGTCCCGTCAATTGGCCGCGCGCGGCCAGCGCGTGCGCCTGTGGGTGGATGACGCCAGCGCGCTGCACTGGATGGCGCCCGAAGGCTGTCCCGGTGTCGAGGTCCGGCCCTGGGCGCAGCCGCTGGACCTGGCCGGACTGGCACCGGGCGATGTGCTGGTGGAGGCCTTCGGCTGCGAGGTTGCTCCTGAATTCATAGCTGCCTGCGCAGAATGGACAAGGGCTAGAGGCCAAAAACAGGCATGGATCAACCTGGAGTACCTGTCGGCCGAGCCCTATGTGGAACGTAACCACGGCTTGCCCTCGCCGATCCTGCACGGGCCAGGCACCGGCCTGACCAAGCATTTCTTCTACCCCGGCTTCACGCCGCGCACTGGTGGCCTGCTGCGCGAACCGGACCTGCTGCAACGCCAGGCGGACTTCGACCGCCCGGCCTGGCTGCAACAGCACGGCATTGCCCCCCAGCCGGAGGCACGCCTGGTCAGCCTGTTCTGCTACGAGCCGCCGGCCCTGTCGGCCCTGCTGACCGGCTTGGCCAGTGCCGGCCATCCGGTGCAATTGCTGGTGGCTGCCGGCCGCTCCAACGCCGCCGTGCAGACTGCGATTGAGAGAAAAAATCGGCTCCAGCCCTCATGGAATCAGCGCCAGACGCTATCAATTTCATACCTGCCGGACCTGACGCAGGATGATTTCGACCGCCTGCTGTGGGCCTGTGAGCTGAATTTTGTACGCGGCGAGGACTCGCTGGTACGCGCGCTGTGGGCCGGCCGCCCCTTCGTCTGGCAGATCTACCCGCAGCACGACGATGCGCACCATACCAAGCTGGAAGCCTTTCTGGACCTGATCGAGGCCCCGGATTCGTTGCGCCGTTTTCATTACCGTTGGAACGAGGTCGACACCCAGCCACTGCAGGCGCCGGACCTGGCCCGTTGGGCCGAAACCGCCGCCCGGGCGCGTGAATGCCTGCTGGTCCAGGCCGACTTGGTGAGCCAACTGCTTGAATTTGTCGCGCGCATCCGCACCTAGCTGCCAGACGCCTTGAAAAAACGTTAAAATTCAAGGCTTTGCGGAATTCAGCTCGGTTTGACCGGCTGCGTTCCCATCACCTGCCGCACGAACACCGGTCATCTCGGGGCATTGAGCGGCCAACTCATTGGAAACACTATGAAAATCGCTCAGGAAATTCGTGCCGGCAACGTGATCATGCACGGCAAGGACCCGATGGTCGTGCTCAAGACCGAATACAGCCGCGGCGGCCGCAACGCCGCCACCGTGCGCATGAAGCTCAAGAGCCTGATCGCCAACTTCGGCACCGAAGTCGTGTTCAAGGCAGACGACAAGATGGACCAGGTCATTCTGGACAAGAAGGAATGCACCTATTCCTACTTTGCCGACCCGATGTACGTCTGCATGGACTCTGAATACAACCAGTACGAAGTCGAAGCCGAAAACATGGGCGATGCCCTGAACTACCTCGAAGACGGCATGCCGGTCGAAGTGGTGTTCTATGACGGCAAGGCCATCTCGGTCGAGCTGCCCACCAGCGTCGTGCGCGAAATCACCTGGACCGAGCCGGCCGTCAAGGGCGACACCTCGGGCAAGGTGCTCAAGCCCGCCAAGATCGCCACCGGCTTCGAGATCGGCGTGCCGATTTTCGTCGCCCAGGGCGACAAGGTCGAAATCGACACCCGCACCGGCGAATACCGCAAGCGCGTCTGATCGCCCTCGGCAACCGTCCGGCAAAAGGCTCCTTCGGGAGCCTTTTCTTTTTCATGCTCTAGATTCGGTGTAGGCTATCTGCATGAATGAAACGACCAACCCAACGCCTCCCGCCTGCCCGGCGGCAGGCAATGGCAGCGCGCCGGCACGCCTGGCGCTGCGCCGCGTGCTGATCGACACCTACCATGAGAACGTGGCCTACATGCACCGCGACTGCGAGGTCTACCGTGCCGAAGGCTTCAAGGCCCTCTCCAAGGTGGAAATCAAGGCCAACGGCCACAGCATCCTGGCCACCCTCAACGTGGTCGACGACGAAGCCATCGTCGCCTGCGGTCAGCTCGGCCTGTCCAAATCAGCCTTTGCCCAGATCGGCGTGGAAGACGGCCACACGGCTACGGTGGCACAGGCCGAACCGCCCGAATCCATTGGAGCCCTGCACCGCAAGCTCGCCGGCGAGCGCCTGGACCTCGACGACTTTCGCGCCATCATCTCTGACGTCACCGAGCACCACTACTCGAAGATCGAACTCACCGCCTTCGTCGTTGCCACCAACCGCGATGAGCTCGACCGCGAGGAAGTCTATTTCCTGACCCAGGCCATGATCGAGGCCGGCCGAAAGCTGGACTGGCACGAACAACCCGTGGTCGACAAGCACTGCATTGGTGGCATTCCGGGTAACCGCACCTCCATGCTGGTGGTGCCGATCG
>Ga0255338_1002855_pt1 | contig 23023 bp, 21 predicted proteins | sample MeOH1_35cm_T4_19_FD_203715 | JGI IMG/M metagenome (GOLD analysis project Ga0255338, IMG submission 203715) | Sandy soil microbial communities from University of British Columbia, Vancouver, Canada - MeOH1_35cm_T4_195 | ecosystem: Engineered > Artificial ecosystem > Sand microcosm > Unclassified ...
CGTCGGCCGGGTACTGGCCGCGGAACACCGGGTCCATGTACCAGCGCACGTTCAGGCCGTCGTCGATGCGGGCGGCGCGGCGGTCCTCCTCGCGCTGCGGCTCGGCGGGGAAGGCCGGCGTGTGGTTCAGCACGATGCCCAGCTTGCACTTGGTCACGGCACGCATGGCCTTGATCGCCTCGCCGTGGGCCAGTAGCAGATGGTGCGAGACCTGGGCCGCGGTGGCGCGGCTGGTCTGGCCGGGCGCGAACTGCGCGGTCTCGTAGCCCAGGGTGGCGACGCACCAGGGCTCGTTGAGGGTGGCGAGGCTTTCCAGCCGGTCGCCGAAGCGGCGCGCCACCTCGGCCGCGTAGTCGGCGAACAGCGGCACGATCCGGCGCGAAGGCCAGCCGCCGAACTCGTCGTGCAGCGCGGCGGGCAGATCCCAGTGGTAGAGCGTGGCATGCGGCTTGATGCCGGCCGCCAGCAGCTCGTCGATCAGGCGATCGTAGAAGGCGAAGCCCGCCTCGTTCCAGGCGCCGCGGCCCAGGGGCTGGACGCGCGGCCAGGCGATCGAGAAGCGGTAGGCCTTCAGGCCCAGCCACTTCATCAGGGCCACGTCCTCCTTGTAGCGGTGGTAGTGGTCGCAGGCGATGTCGATGTTCGACGCATCGTTGATGCGGCCGGGCTCGGCACAGAAGCGGTCCCAGATCGAGGGGCCCTTGCCATCGACGGCCGCCGCGCCCTCGATCTGGGCGGCACTGGTGGCCGAGCCCCATTGGAAGTCGGCACGGAAGGCGCGGCTCAGTTCGCCGAGCTCATGGCTCAGGGCTGCGGGATGGAGATCGATGGCATTCATGGGATCGTTCAGGATTGGGGGCTAGCCGCGCACGGCGCCCGAGGTCAGACCAGCCACCAGTCGCCTGGCGCTGAAGAAGTAGGCGATCAAGAGGGGCAGCATCGCGATCGCGCTGCCCATCATCAGAGCGCCCCATTCGGTGTTGTTGGGGCTTTGCATGGAGCGCAGCGCCAGCGGCAGGGTGTAGTGCTCGGCCGAGCGCATCACCACCAGGGGCGCGACGAAGTTGTTCCAGGAGCTGATGAAGGTGATCAGGCCCAGCGTGCCGAGCGCCGGCGTCAGCAGCGGCAGCACCACGCTCCAGAAGATGCGCAGCTCGCCGCAGCCGTCCATGCGCGCGGCGTCCAGCAGGTCGCGCGGAATGGCCGAGGCGATGTACTGGCGCATCAGGAAGATGCCCAGCGCGCTGGCCGCGGCCGGCACATAAAGGGCGCGCGGCTCGTCGATCCAGCCCAGGAAGTCCATCACCATGAAGCTGGGGATCATGTTGAGGAAGCTGGGCAGCATCATCGAGCCCAGCACGATGGCGAACAGCGCGCGCTTGCCGCGGAACTCGTAGATCGCGAAGCCGTAGCCGGCCAGCGAGCACAGCAGCAGGTTCAGCGCCGTCGTCATGCCCGCCACGTAAAGGCTCATGCCCAGGTTGCGCCAGAAGGGCAGGCGCTCCAGCAGCAGGTCCAGGTTGTTGGTGGCGGCCCGGCCGAACCACAGCGGCGGCGGCGAGTTGAAGATCTCCGTGCGCGCATGGGTGGCGAACACGAAGGTGAAGTACAGCGGCGCCACCAGCAGCAGCGCGCCTAAAGCCACGATCAGCCAAGCGACGACCGAGCGGGTGCCGCCGATCCGGCTCTGCCGGTCGGCCGGCGCCGCCCCCTTGAGGGGGCGCGCGAAGCGCGTGGGGGGTGGGCTCTTGTCAGCGCGATCCATGTTCACCTCGCGCCTCGCGGCCGAACAGCCTGGCGTTGAGCCAGGTCAGCGCCGCGATGATGAAGAACAGCAGCCAGGAGACGGCCGAGGCGCTGCCGAAATCGCCTTCCGAGAAGGCCAGGCGGTACATGAAGATCGCGCTGGTCATCACCGAGTGGCTGACGCCCTTCTCCATGTCCACCAGGATGAAGGGCTCCTCGAACAGCTGCAGGCTGCCGATGATGGTCAGGCTGACCGCGAAGAACATCATCGGCTTGAGCAGCGGCAGGGTGATGTAGCGGAACTGCTGCCAGGTCCTGGCGCCGTCCAGGGTGGCCGCCTCGTAGAGGTCCTTGTCTATCACCTGCAGGGCCGAGAGGTAGAGCACCAGGTTCCAGCCCAGGAAGCGCCAGAACACGACGAAGGCCACGGCGGGCTTGGTGAAGTCGGCATCGCCCAGCCAGTCCACGCCGGCCACGGCCGCCACCGGGCTGCCCAGCAGCGGGATGCGGGTCAGCTCGGCCAGCACCGCGTTGATCAGGCCGTAGTCCTTGGAGTACAGGGTGTTGAAGATCAGCGCGATCGCGACGCTGGAGGTGATGTAGGGCACGAAATAGGCGCCCACCACCAGATCGCGGCCGCGCTTGACGCGCTGGTGGATGAAGAAGGCCAGCGGCAGGGCCACCAGGTGCTGGGGCAGGCCCGCGACCAGGGCCAGCCAGCCGGTGTTGTAGAGCGAGTCATGGAACCAGGGGTCGGTGGCGACGTAGCCGTAGTTCTCCAGCCCCACCCACTGCATGGTGTGCAAGCCCTCGGCCGGGTTCCACTGGTGCAGCGAGAGGTAGATGGAGAACAGCAGCGGGAACAGGCCGAACACCGCGAACAGCAGGAAGAAGGGCGCAATGAAGAGATAGGGCGCGAAGCGGCGGCTGCGGCTCATGAGACGCTCCCGGGACGGCGGCGCGCGCGGCGCTCGATCAGGGCGCGGGCATCGGCCAGCGCGGCATCGATGTCCTTGCCGCGCGCGATCACCTTCTCGAACTCGTCGCGGATGATGTCGGTGGCCAGCGCGTCGAAGGGGTTGACCGGCGTGGCCGGCACCTGGGCCGCGGTCTCGCGCCACATGCGGCGCGCCACCTGGCCGCCCAGGAAGGCGATGGGCTCGTCCATCAGCGCGTCCTGTTGCGCGGCCAGCAGGGCCGGGTAGCTGTCCAGCACACGCAGCGAGTCCAGCTGCACGCGCTTGTCGGCCGTCATCAGCCTGATGAAGTCCCAGGCCGCGGCCTTGTTCTGCGCCTTCTTCGGGATCGCGTAGAAGGAGCCTCCATAGGCCGCCTGCACGCCGCCGGGTAGCGGCGCCGAGCGCCACAGGCCGCTGGTGTCCGGCGCCAGCCAGTTGCGCAGATGTCCCACCAGCCAGGCCCCCATCATCTGGGTGGCGATGCGACCCTGCTTGAAGCCCGCCGCCCAGTCATTGGTCCAGGCCGTGGCGTGGGCATCGAGCCCGGCCTGGCGCGCCGCGCGACCCAGCTCGAAGGCCCGGCGAAAGCGCTCGCCCTGCACCAGCACGCGGCCCTGGGCGTCGAAGTAGATGCCCTCGCCGTCCTTCAGGCCCTGGCGCAGCGCGATGTCGCGCAGATCGGAGGCATCGGCCATCAGGTAGGCGCCGGTGGCGGCCTTGATCTTCTTGCCGGCTTCCAGGTAGGACGCCCAGTCGCGGGTGATCTCGGCCTCGCTGACGCCGGCCTTGTCGAGGATGTCCTTGCGATACAGCAGGGTGCCGGGGCCGATGTCGCAGGGCATGGCCAGCTGCTCGCCCCTGGGTCCCTGGCCCTGCACCAGGGCATAGCGCACGAACTGCTCGCGCAGCGCCCGGGCCTCGAAGGGCGGCTGGTTCAGGTCCACGAAGCCGCCGGAGGCCGCGAACTTGCCGATGTAGCGCAGGTCGATGGCCATCACGTCGGGCAGGCCCGAGCCGGTGGCCAGGGCCGTGGTCATGGCCAGGTGATGGTCGGCGTACTGCATCGAGACGATCTTCAGCTCCACCTCCGGGTGCAGCTTGGCCCAGGTGGGCGCGGCGGCACGGGCCGCGCGGTCCAGGTCGGGAAAGGTGGCCACGGTCAGCCGGCTTCGCGGCGCCGGCTGCTGGGGCTGGGCCTGGGCCGGCCCGCCGGCCAGCACCGCGCCGGCACAGGCCAGCGCGGCCAGCAAGGTCTTCACGAACATGCGCTTGGTCTCCATCATGGAAGGCGCTGGCACCGCTCTGCGGCGGTTCTGACCGGGGATCGATACGGCAGCGCCATCACGATTAGAGCTTCAAGACAGGGGGTTCCGGATTGCGGCTGACCCGAGCCCGGCCGCCGCAATGGCGACCGGGTCCAGGTGCGACGACAGCGATCAGAAGTTGTAGCCCGCATTGATGCCGAAGGTGCGCGGCGCCATGTACTGCGCGGTCCAGATCGGGCTGGCGAAGGAGCCCGCGCTGCCGGCGCTGGTCTTGACCTTGGCGTCCGAGACATTGCGCACGAAGGCGTCCGCATACCAGTTCTTCTTGGACGTGTAGCGCATGCTGATGTCGGCGGTCGAGTAGGCCTTCTGGCGGTCGCCTTCGCCGAGGTTGAAGACCGAGAGCCAGTTGGCCGTCTGGTAGTGGTAGCTGATGCGCGGCGCCAGCGTGTCGCCGTTGGCCAGGTTGAAGCTGTGCTCGTAGAGCAGCTGCAGCGAGAACTTGGGCGCATGCGGCAGCTGGTTGCCGGTGACCTTCAGGCAGTTGCCGCCCAGCTGCGGGTCGAAGCAGGCCGGCAGCTGGTAGTCGTTGGACGCGGCCACCAATTCGCCGAGCTTGGTCCTGGTGTAGGAGGCGGTGAACTGCAGGCGGTCGTCCGGCGTGATCAGGAAAGCGGTCTCCGCCTCCAGGCCCGAGACCTTGGCACCCTCGGCGTTGCTGTAGGCGAACTGGCGGTTGCCGTTGACGATGACCGGCGCGCTGAACTGGAAGTCCTTGAACTTCATGTGGTAGCCGGTCAGGTTGAAGGTCATGCGCCCGTCCAGCAAGGTGTTCTTCAGCCCGGCCTCGTAATTGGTCAGGGTTTCGGGGCCGTAGTGCAGGCCGCCGTCGCCCGAGCCGCCGGACTTGTAGCCGGTGGAGACACTGCCGTAGACCATCATGTCCTTGTTCAGGTCGTAGGCGGCGCGCAGCAGGTAGGTGGTCTTGCTGCCGGTGTAGTGGGCGTCGTTGATGTTGCCGGCGGTGTAGCCATGCACCGGATCGCTGGGATCGATCGCCGGGTTCAGCGGGATCTGCGGCACGTTGGCGTTGTAGCCCCAGAACCAGCCGCGGCCGCCGATGTTCTTGCGGTCGTCATGGGTGGAGCGCAGGCCGGCGCTCAGGTGCAGGGTCTCGCCGAGGTGGTAGGTGGCCTGGCCGAACAGGGCCTTGGTGTCCACCGTCTCCTTGGGCTGGATGAAGGAGCCCTGCCAGCCGACCGAGCCCTGCTGGGTGCCGTTCATGATCGGGATGTCGAAGCGGATGCCGTTGTTCTCCGCCGCGTAGTAGGCACCGAGGATCCAGTCCAGCTCGCGCTTGCCGGTGCTCTGCAGGGTCAGCTCGTGGCTGTGGCTGTTGTACTTGGACCAGACGGTGTTGTCTTCCTGGTGGTTGGCGCCGGTCGAGAAGCTGGTGGGCATCTGCACGCCCAGGTCCTGGTCGTAGCTGCCCGAGCCCTTGAAGCGGTTGATGCCCGCCACATAGGCCAGGCTCATGCCGCCGAGGTCGTATTCGAGCCGGCTGCGCACCGCGGTCGAATCGCGCTTCAGCGAGGGCGCGGTGTCGATCAGGGCCGACCAGAACTTCTCACCGCTGCGCGGCGTCTGCATCAGGCTCATCGCCGGCGTGCCGCGGTCGCGGAACTGCTCCAGCGACAGGTCCCAGCGCAGCTGCTTGCTGGGCTGCCACAGGAAGCTGACGCGCGCCGCGCTCTGGTCCTGGGCGTTGTACTTGGGGCCGCCCTGCACGAAGAGGTTCGAGTTCAGCGCCTGAAAGCCCGTCAGGCTGCCGCCGTTGGATGCCGCGTAGGCTGCCTGCTGGCTGGCCAGCGTGGGCACCTTGGGCGTCTGGTAGTCCACGTAGCCGTCGTGCTGCTCGTGGATGAAGGCCAGGCGCATCGCCAGCGTATCGCCCAGCGGCACATTGACCGCGCCGCGCACGCCCAGGCGGGCGTAGCTGCCCACGCCGCCCTCGACATAGCCGCTCTGGTCCTTCAGCACCGGCTTGGCGGTCTTCAGGTTGATCGCGCCGACAGTGGAGTTGCGCCCCCACAGGGTGCCCTGCGGGCCGCGCAGCACTTCCAGGCCGTCCAGGTCGAACAGCAGGGTCGAGGCGCCCTCGGGCCGCGGCGAGAACACGCCGTCGACGAACAGCGCCACCTCGGGGTCGGCGTACTCGGTCTTGGCGCTGTCGTTGCCGATGCCGCGCAGCGTGATGGAGACGATGCCGTGGTCGCCCTGGCCCGTGCCCTGCAGGCTGGGCACCAGGTTGAAGACATCCGGCAGGTTTTGCACATGGGCATCGTCCAGGGCCGTGGCGTTGATGGCCGTCACGGCCACCGGCGTCTTCTGCAGCGAGGTGCTGCTCTTGGTGGCGGTCACCACCACCACCGGCAGCTTGTTGGCCTCGGCCGGCGCGGCGGCCTCGGCGCCCTGCGCCTGGGCCCAGGCCATGGGGCCGGCACCGGCCAGCAGGCTGAGCACCGCCAGCTGCACCGGGGTGCCCAGGAATTGTCGGAACTTGGGTACGCGGCTCGTCATGTTGTCTCCTGTTGTGCCCGGCATCCTGGCCCGGCGGTCGACCTGTTCTCGGTCCTGTGCGCCTTGGAGGGCCTCGCGGCCGGCGCTTTTTCGCATGATCCGGGGCGGATGGTACGCATTCGATGACAACGCTGTCAATCAAAAATCCAAACAAAATGACAGCGTTGTCGTTTTCCCTAGGGGACGCTCACGGCCGGCGGCGGGCGGACTACATTGGCGCGGCATTTCCACCCAGAACAGGGCCCCGAGCCCAGGAGACAAGGCAGATGGACCCGCACAGCAACGGAACCCCGATCAAGCGGCTGCTGATCGTCGGCGGCGGCACCGCCGGCTGGCTCAGCGCGGCCTTTCTGGCCAGGACCCTGGGCAGCGCCGCGCCCGAGGGCGTGCAGATCACCCTGGTGGAGTCGCCCGATATCGGCATCATCGGCGTCGGCGAGGCCACCTTCCCCTCGATCCGCGGCACCCTCGCCGCCATCGGCATCACCGAGACCGAGTTCCTGCGCGAGGCCAACGCCACCTACAAGGCCGGCATCCGCTTCAACCACTGGGTGCGACCGCCCGGCCAGCCCGGCGCCGACCATTACTTCCACCCCTTCAGCCAGCCCAGCCAGCGCCCCAACGGCCCCGAGCTGCTGCCCTACTGGCTGATGGGCGCGGCCGCGCCGGGCGCGGCCTTCGCCGAGGCGGTGACGATGCAAAAGCGCGTCAGCGATGCCTCGCGCGCCCCCAAGCGCCTGAGCGACGGCGACTACCTCGGGCCGATGAACCACGCCTTCCATTTCGATGCCGCGCGCTTCGCCGCCCTGCTCTCGCGCCACGCGCGCGAGCGCCTGGGCGTGCGCCACGAGCTGGCCACCGTGGAGCGCGTCGAGCTCGATGCGCAGGGCGCGATCGCCGGCGTCGTGACGCGCGAGCGCGGCACGCTCTCGGCCGACCTCTACATCGACTGCACGGGCTTCCGCGGCGCGCTGATGCAGGCCCTCGACGTGCCCTGGCGCGACATGAACCATGTGCTGTTCGCCGACCGCGCGATGGCCATGCAGGTGCCCTACCCGCGCCGCGACAGCCCGATCGCGCCCTACACCATCGCCACCGCGCAGGAGGCCGGTTGGATCTGGGACATCGGCCTGCAGGAGCGCCGCGGCGTCGGCTATGTGTTCTCCAGCCGCTACACCGACGATGCGCAGGCCGAGGCGGCGCTGCGCCGCTACCTCGGCGCAGAGGCCGAGGGGCTGGAGGCGCGCACGCTGAAGGTCCGCGTCGGCTACCGCGAGACGCCCTGGGTGAAGAACTGCGTCGCGGTCGGCCTGGCGGGCGGCTTCGTCGAGCCGCTGGAGTCCTCCGGCATCGGCCTGATCGAGACCGCCGCCTACCTGATCGGCTACCTGTTCCCGCACGACGGCCACAGCGCCGGCACGGCCAGGCTCTTCAACGAGATGATGGTGAAGCGCTACGAGCGCATCATCGACTTCGTCAAGATGCATTTCGCACTGACCCAGCGCCGCGACACGCCCTTCTGGCGCGCCAACGCCGACCCGGCCAGCTGGACCGACAGCCTGCGCGAGCGCCTGGCGCTGTGGCGCGGCCGGCCGCCGCACCGGCTGGACTTCTTCACCGATTTCGAGATGTACCCGCCCTCAAGCTGGCAGTACGTGCTCTACGGCATGGAGTTCGTCACCGAGATGAGCCCCGCCGCACGTGCGGGGCATCAGCGCTTCGCCGAGGCGCAGCGCGAGTTCCAGGCCATCGCCCAGCTGGCCGAGCATGCGCTGGACGACCTGCCGCGGCATCGGGAGCTGGTGGAGCAGTTGTGCGCGCGGACCGGCGCCCGATGACGCCGCAGCGCGCGTGCGGCTGCGCGGCGAGGCAGGCCGGCACAGGAGCGGCAGCCCCGCGGCTTCCCTCACCGCAACCCACCGCTCAGTCGAGGAAGGTCCAGGTGTCCGCACCGTCGAAGCGCCGGACCACCACGGACTCCAGCAGCCTGGGATCGAAATTGCGCAGGTTCACGCCATGCCGCGCCCCCGGCTGCGCGTCGATGGGCTCCCAGTGGGTGAGGATGCCGCAGGTCTTGCAGCGCACATTCCTGAGCGTTCGGTCGCCCCAGACATACTCTTCGGTGTTGTCCGGATGGCCCTGCACGGCCACCGTGCCGAACTCGTAGTAGCCGAAGATCGCGCCCGTGCGACGGCACAGCGAGCAGTTGCAGCTGGTGGCCTTCTCCGGCACGGCCGGCAGCGTGAGGCGAACCGCTCCGCAATGGCAGGAGCCCTGAAGCGACAGGGGTGGCTGTTGTGGATTCATGGTGCGAGCGGTCGAGGGTTGCGTTGCTGTTGCGTCCCGCCTTGGGCAGGCGCGGCGGGCGCCCGATGAGCCTCAGGCGTCGGGCCCCAGGCGCTTGAGCATGTTGATGCCCGTGGCCTGGTAGCCGAGCTGTTCGTACAGCGCCTGCGCTCCCGGGTTGTGCACGAACACATGAAGACCGATGCTCGAGGCACCGAGCGACCTGACGAGGGGCTCGAGCAGCTGGAACGCGCGTTTCGCGTGGCCCTGGCGGCGAAACGGCGCATGGATGACGACGTCGTAGATGTAGGCGCCGCGAACCCCGCGACGCTCTTCGATGGCCAGCCAGAGATAGCCGACGGTGGCCCCGGGCGCGTCGGCCCGGACCTCAAAGAAATGGTGATCGGCCGTGGCGAGCCCTTGCGGCACCCGCGAGGCGAACTCCTGCCGCGCCCGCTCGAGCGCGCCCTGCTCCGGCCAGCGTCCGGCCACGATGTTCTCGTGCGCGTAGCCCTTGATGGATTGCTCCGCATAGGACGCGAAAACGTCCTGCGTCATCGGGATGAGTGCGGTCACGGCTGACTTTCGATGCCTGGCCTGGCGGCGGCGGATGCTTGAGGAGACCTTGGCCGGCATTTGAGCATGCGCGCCGGCCGGCCCGCAACCGGGCCGGCACACCCTGCCCCCCGCTAACGCTTGGCGCGCCCGCTCGCCAGTCCGGCCGGCGCGCTGGTCGAGTCGCGCACCAGCAGCTCGTGCGGCAGCACGCGGTGCTGCGCCCGGTCGGGCTCGCCGCGGTTGATGGCGATCAGCATCTCCACCGCGGCGCGCGCCATCTCGTCCATCGGCTGGCGCACCGTCGTCAGCGAGGGCCAGACGCGGCTGGAGGTCGGCGTGTCGTCGAAGCCGGCGATCGACAGATCGCCGGGCACATTGAGCTTGAGCCGCTGGGCCGCGGCCAGCACGCCCAGCGCCATGTCGTCGTTGCTGGCGAACACCGCGGTGGGCCGCTGGCTGCGGCTCAGCAGGTGGTGGGCCGCTTCCAGGCCGGTGGCGAAGGTGAAGTCGCCCTGGTAGACCAGCTCCTTGTCGATCGCCAGCTTGTGCGACTTCATCGCGGCGGCGAAGCCCTGGTAGCGCAGCTTGGAGGCGGCCTGCTCCTTAGCGCCCTTGATGATGGCGATGCGCGTATGGCCCAGGCCGATCAGCAGGTTGGTGATCTCCTCGGCCGCATGGGCATCGTCCATGCGCACGCTGGGCAGGTCCTCGGGATCGGCGGCCGGCGAGATCAGCACGCAGGGCGTGCCGCTGTCGCGCAGCGCCTTCAGCACCTGGCGGTTGTCGCACAGCGGCGGGGTCAGGATCATGCCGTCGGGCCGCAGCGCCGAGACCATGCGGTCCACCTGCAGGGCCAGGTCGGGCGCGTCGTTGTGCAGCGACTCGACCACCAGGTGGTAGCCCGCCTCGCGGCAGCGCAGAGTCGCGCCCTGCTGCACGCCGCCGACGAAGGCCGCGCTGGGATCGTAGTAGAGCAGGCCGATCAGGAAGGAGCGCCCGCCGGCCAGGCTGCGCGCCGACTGCTTGGGCCGGTACTTGAGCGCCGCGACGACCTTCAGCACCTGCTCGCGCGTGTCCTCGTGCACGCCGGGCTCCTGGTTCAGCACCCGCGAGACGGTCTTGATGGACACGCCGGCCTGCTCGGCGACATCGACGATGGTGGGGGCGCGGGGGCTGCTGGACGTCATGGGAGCGGACTGTGCCACAGCGCGGCGCGCCGGGCCGCGGCGTCCTCGCTCAGTACAGCGTTGCCTTCTGGCGTTCCTCCAGCGCCGCGTCGTAGGCCGCGCCGTCGACCCGCGGGCTCAGGGCCTGCAGGATGGTGCCGGTCGAGGGCAGGGTCGAGCGCGCGATCTGCTGGCGCGGGTCCCACAGCCCCGAGCGCTTGATCGCGCGGGCGCATTGGAAGAACACCAGCCTCACGTCGACGACCAGCACCGAGCGCGGCAACTTACCCTCCAGCTCGAAGCGCTGCAGCAGGGCCGGCGCCGCGCTGATGCGCGCGCTGCCGTTGACGCGCAGCGCCTCGCCGATGCCGGGGATCAGGAACAGCAGCGCGACCTCGGGGTCATGCAGCACATTGCGCAGGCTGTCGATGCGGTTGTTGCCGCGCCGGTCCGGCAGCAGCAGGGTTTTCTCGTCGGCCACCTCGACCAGCTTGCCGGCCGGATCGCCGCGCGGCGAGGTGTCCAGCCCGCGCGGGCCGCGCGTGGCCAGCACGCAGAAGGGCGCGGCCTCGATGAAGGGCCGGTACAGCGCATGGACATGGTCGCATTCTTTGTCCAGGGTGGCCGGCGCCTCGGGCGCCGGATAGACGGCGCGCAGCTTGTCCAGGCTGCCGAGGTCGTGGCTGCGGTCCTGCCAGGGCTGCATCGTCACAGCGCCCCGAAGACTTTTTTCAGGATCGCGCTGCCGGTGCCGACCGGGTCCTGGCGGATCTTCTTCTCCTCTTCACCGATCATCAGGTACAGGCCGTCCAGCGCCCTGGCCGTCACGTACTGCTGGATGTTGGCGTCCTCGCCCTTCAGCAGGCCCAGGCCGGCGGCCTTGCCGGCCACGGCGTTGTACTTGTCGGCCAGCGCCACCTTCTGCGTGGCCTGGGTGACGATGGGCAGGAACTTCACGGTCAGCGGCTCGCGGGTCTTGCCGGCAAAGAACTGGGTCACCGAATCGTCGCCGCCGCGCAGGATCTTCAGCCCGTCCTCGACGCTCATCGACTTGACCGCATTGAGCAGCAGGGGCTTGGCCGCCGGCACGGCGGCCTCGGCGGCCCGGTTCATCGCGGTCAGCAGCTCGTCCACGCGCTTGCCCTGGCCGGTGGCCTTCAGGAGCCTGGCGCCGTCCTTCAGATAGCCGGGCAGCTCGATGCGCACCAGCGGGTTGCCCAGAAAGCCGTCGGGCTTGCCCAGCAGGCCCACGGCCGACTCGGCGCCACGCTGCAGCGCTGCGCGGATGCCGCTGGCGGCATCGGTCTCCGACAGCCCGGCCGCGGCGGCCCGGCGCCAGGCCAGCGGCAGCAGCAGTGCCGAAGCGAGAACGAAGGGACGGCGTGACAGCGGCATGGCGGAACTCCCGGTGGCAATGGATGAACAGCCCTATCTTGCCATCAGCCGGGACGCCTCAGCCGGCGCCGCGGCGCGTCATCAGGCCGGGGCCGCCGCAGGCTCGTGCAGCGCCACCACGTCCTGGTCGATCGCGCCGAACAGGCTCTGCCCGTCCAGGCCCTTCATCTCGATGCGTATCGTGTCGCCAAATTTCATGAACTCGGTCTTCGGCGCGCCCGACTCGATCGTCTCGATCGCGCGCTTCTCGGCGATGCAGCTGTAGCCGCGGCTCCAGTCCTTGTTGCTGACCGTGCCCGAGCCGACGATGGAGCCGGCGCGCAGATTGCGCGTCTTCGCGATGTGGGCGATCAGCTGGCCGAAGTGGAAGGTCATCTCGGGGCCTGCCTCGCACTGGCCGACCTTGCGGCCGTTCCACTGCGACTGCAGGGCCAGGTGCACGCGGCCGCCCTGCCAGGCCTCGCCCAGCTCGTCGGGCGTCACGGCCACCGGGCCGAAGGCGGTCGCGGGCTTGCTCTGGAAGAAGCCGAAGCCCTTGGCCAGCTCGGCGGGGATCAGGTTGCGCAGGCTCCAGTCGTTCACCAGCATCAGCAGGCGCACGCCCTCCAGCGCCTGCTCGGGGCCGGCGCCCATCGCCACGTCGCCGGTCACGACCGCGAGTTCGGCCTCGAAGTCGATGCCCATGGCCTCGGACACGAAGCGCGCCGGCTCGCAAGCGCCGAGGAAGTCGTCGCTGCCGCCCTGGTACATCAGCGGGTCGACATAGAAGCTCTCGGGCACTTCGGCGCCGCGCGCGCGCCGCACCAGTTCCACATGGTTGATGTAGGCCGAGCCGTCGGCCCATTGGTAGGCGCGCGGCAGCGGTGCCATGCACAGCTTGGGGTCGAAAGCGAAGGCGTGGCGCGCCTTGCCCTGGTTCAGCGTGAGGTACAGATCCTCCAGCTGCGGCGACAGGAAGTTCCAGTCGTCCAGCACCTGCTGCAGCCTGGTCGCGATGCCGTTGGCGTAATGGGCCTGGCTCAGATCGCGCGAGACCACGAGCAGCTGGCCGTCGCGGGAACCGTCTTTGTAGGTGGCGAGTTTCATGGATAGCAGGGAGGGCGGGAGGCCGAAGCGATGGCAGCATTGTCCAATGTCTCGTTCCCCCCGTTCCCGGCCCCGCGGGCCTGCCCCGCGCGCGCTGGTATGGGCGCTGGCGGTTGCGCTGGCCCTGCACGGCGCCCTGCTGGCCCTGTTTGGCCAGGACGCGCCGCTGCAGCAGCCCCGGCCCGGCGCCGCCCCGGCTCGTCCGGGTCTGCAGACCCGCGCCCTGCCGGCGCCGCCAGCAGCGCGGGCCGACATGGCAGCGCCCGCAACATCGCCCCTGCCTTCGCCCAGGTCATTACCGGGGCCATCACCCAGGTCGCCGCGGCAGGTCCCGCCGCCCATGCCGGCACCGCTCCTCGCACAGGCCGAGCCGGCGAGCACGGCGCCGGATCCACGCCCGGCCGCCGCGCCGCCACCGCCGCTGCAATGGCAGTACCAGCTCAGCCAGGGCGAGGCGCGCGGCCAGGCCCGGCTGCGCTGGCAGCCCGAAGACCAGCGCTACCAGGCCAGCCTGGAGCGCCAACTGGAGGGCCGCAGCCTGCCGGGCTGGCGCAGCGAGGGCGGCTTCGATGCCGGCGGCCTGGCGCCCGAGCGCTATGCCCTGCAGCGCCGCGGCCGCGACAGCCAGGCCACCAATTTCCGTCGCGAGCTGGGCCTGATCAGCTTCTCGGCCAGCGCCGAGCGCGTGCCGCTGCCGCCGGGCGTGCAGGACCGGCTCAGCTGGATGCTGCAGCTGGCCGCGCTGCTGGCGGCCAACCCCGATCTGCGCCAGCCCGGCAGGCAGCTGGAGCTGCCGGTTGCGGGCCTGCGCGGCGCGGCCGGCGCCTGGCGCTTCGAGGTGCGCGGCCTCGAGGCCCTGCAGCTGCCGGTCGGCGCGGTGCCGGAAGCGCTCCATCTGGTGCGCGAGGCCCAGGGGCCCTACGACGCGCGCATCGAGGTCTGGCTGGACCCGGACCGCCATTACCTGCCGGTGCGGCTGCGCCATAGCCAGGGCGAGCAGCGCGAATGGGAGCTGCTGCTGCAGGCGGAAGAACACCCGTCGCCGTGATCTTGTGACGCTTCCACCACAGCGGGACTCGGGGAGATCCCCCAAGACAAGGGGCTTTCTGCCAGTATTTGCTCGTGGTCGGGGCGAAATCGCTGCCGGCACCGCTTGAAAGCGCTTAGCCTGACCACAGCTAACGGGTACAGGAGTCTTTCATGCACATGCTCTACAACTCCCCCAGCTTCATCGTCGTGCAGTTCGACGTGCCGGTCGCGGCCGGGTTGCCGGCCAGGCATGAGGTCGAGCCCGAGCATCAGCTCAGCCGCGGCGGCTTCGAGATCGTCGACAAGTTCGCGCGTCGCGAGATCTTCATCGAGGGCGCGCTGGCCCAGCAGTTCCAGGAAGGCGTCGAGACCCTGATGGAGCAGGACCCCTCGGAAGAGGACCTGGACGACTTCATCGAGCGCTATGCCAATCTCGGCCAGCAGCCGGTGATCATGCACTGATCGTCACTTCCTCGGAGCTCCCACTCCGGGCGGGCCCGGCCCGTCCGCCACGCCGCGGCATCGATCGCCGGCAAGCAGAAAATAATCCTCATTCGGCCCCCGGCATCGACCGCACGGGCCTTGACAGCGCGCTTTGCTGAGCCAAGATGGGGCTCACCCCGTCCCCGGGACGGGTCCGCGAGGAGTTCCCCATCATGGTCAAGCGTCTGGCAGACACGCGCGTGCTGGCATCCCCCGGCCTCTCCAAGGCCCCGGTGCTGGACCGCATGTGCTCGCACTTCGTGCTGACGCTGACCGTCAAGCACGCCGGCCGCTTCAATCTGCGCCGCGACTTCAACGGCCTGCTCTCCTTCACCGGCCGCCACCTGGTCTGGCCGCTGCGCGTGCTGGCCCGGCTGCGCGCCTATCTGGCGCGGCGCTGCCAGGGCAACGAGCTGTGGGCCGGCCACGAGGCCCTGACGGACGAGGACTTTCTCGACCGCCATGGCGTCTGGCACGGCCCCTTCGCCGAGGCCACGCTGTTCTTCTACCTGGACGAGTACATCAAGGACTCGCCCAAGGACATGCTGGCCCTCCTGGCCACCACCTGCGAGTTCCTGGACCGCCAGCTCAAGCGCGAATCGACCCTGGTCGAGAAGAACATCGCGGCCCTGGGCAATCTGCTGCAGCTGAATCCGGCCGAGCGCGCGATCCTGCTCTACGGGACGCTGGCGCGCTACCAGCGCGAGCTGCGCGGCGCCCTGGTCGAGTTCAAGGTCAACACGGCGCAGGAGGCCTTCGCGGCGATCGCCGCGGTGGCCGACGTCAACCCGCAGGAGGTGGCCGAGGCGTTGCGCGCCGGCTCGCGGCTGGAGCGCATCGGCATGGTGGAGAACCTGATCTCCGAACACAACATCACCGACCTTGCCGACCTGATGAAGGTCAGCGAGCAGCTGCCGCCGGTGCTGATGCGCGAGTACCAGGGGCCGGGCGACCTGATGGCCGTGTTCACCCGCCCGGCCTCCAAGAGCGAGCTGGCGCCGGCCGATTTCCATTTCGTCGCCGAAGAGCTGGAGATGCTGGCCACCCTGATGCGCAACGCGGTGGCGCGCCACCAGGCCGGCGTCAACGTGCTGCTCTACGGCCCGCCCGGCACCGGCAAGACCGAGCTGGCCAAGGTCGCGGCCCAGGCCGCCGGACTCGATCTCTACGAGGTCGAATATGCCGACCGCGACGGCAACTCCCTGTCCGGCCGCGACCGCTACCGCTCGCTGCAGATCAGCCAGCAATTCCTCAAGGCCAGCGCCAACGTGGCCCTCTTGTTCGACGAGGTCGAGGACGTGTTCCCGCCGCTCTCGACCGACACCGTGCAGCTGATGGCGCGCCTGGACGCGGCCCTGGACGCGCCGGCCTCGGGCTCGGTCAGCGGCAAGGCCTGGGTCAACCAGATCCTCGAGACCAACCCGGTGCCGGTGATCTGGGTCACCAACCGCATCGAGCAGATCGACCCGGCCTTCCGGCGCCGCTTCCAGTACCACCTGGAGCTGAAGTCGCCGCCACCCGGCGCCCGCCTGGGCCTGGTGCAGCGGGCGCTGGCCGAGGTACCGGTCAGCGCCGAGTTCGCCGAGCGCCTGGCCGAGCGCCGCGGGCTGACGCCGGCGCAGATCCGCACCGCGGTGCGCTTCGCCCAGCTGGCCGGCACGCCGGCCGCGGCCGAGGGCCTGATCGAGCGCCAGCTGCTGAACGCCGACAAGGCTCTGGGTCACCTGGGCCATGAGCGCGGCCAGCGCGTGGTGGTGACGCAGTACGCGCTGGAGCTGCTGAACGTCGAGTCGCGCTTCGAGCTGCCGCGCATCGTCGAGGCGCTGCGCCGGCGCGGCAGCGGCAATCTCTGCTTCTACGGCCCGCCGGGCAGCGGCAAGACCGCGCTGGCCGAGCACATCGCCCAGGCCCTGCACCGCCCGCTGATGATCCGCCAGGCCAGCGACCTGGCCAGCAAGTTCGTCGGCGAGACCGAGCAGAACATGGCCCGCATGTTCGAGGCCGCGCAGACCGAGGGCGCGGTGCTGCTGCTGGACGAGGCCGACAGCTTTCTGCGCAGCCGCCGCATGGCCGAGCGCAACTACGAGGTCTCGGAGGTCAACGAGATGCTGGCCGGCATGGAGCGCTTCGCCGGCATCTTCATCTGCACGACCAACCTGTTCGAGGAGCTGGACGAGGCGGCGCTGCGGCGCTTCGCCTTCAAGATCCGCTTCAAGCCGCTGACGGGCGAGCAGCGCGCAGCGATGTTCGAGCGCGAAGCCGGCGTCCCGCCGGACGGCGAGCAGCGCGCGCGCCTGGCCGCGCTGGACCTGCTGACGCCGGGCGACTTCGCCGCCGTGCGCCAGCAGGTCGAGATCCTGGCCGAGCCGCTGACGCCCGACGAGTTCCTCTGCCAGCTGGAGGCCGAGCACCGGCTCAAGCCCGAGGTCAGGCAGCGGCGCGGGATCGGCTTCCGGTAGCCGCCTGCCTGCATGGCGGCCCTGCCATGTCGCTGTGGCTCAGCGAATGGCCTTGCCGGATGGACCTCAGCCCGGCTTGTTCTTCAGCTTGCCCTTGGGCATCACGGCCGTCGTCGGTGCGACGGGACGGGTGGAGACGGAAGAAGAAGAATCTTTGGAAGGACCGCTGTCCTTCTTGGGCTTCTTGTTCGCCTTGTCGTTGCGTTGTTGGCCTTTTGGCATGTCCTGATTTCCTTCTTAAAAAAGCTCAATGTCGTTGGGCTGCCGCAAGCCCGCGGCGCTGGAGGCGCGCCACCAGCGCCTTGAGTCTCTCAATGCGCGTAGATCGCTTGCTCCGATGCAAAGCCCTTGACCTCGATCGGATTGCCGAAGGGGTCCTCGAAGAACATCGTCCACTGCTCGCCCGGCTGGCCCTCGAAGCGCACCTGGGGCTTCAGCACGAACTCCAGGCCCGCGGCCTCCAGGCGCGCGGCCAGCGCCCGCCAGTCCGGCAGCAGCAGGATCAGGCCGAAATGCGGCATCGGCACCAGGTGTTCGCCGACCCGGCCGGTGCGGCTGGTCTTGAAGGGCTCGCCCAGATGCAGCGAGATCTGGTGGCCGAAGAAATCGAAGTCCACCCAGGTCTCGGTGCTGCGGCCCTCGGCACAGCCCAAGAGGCCGCCGTAGAAGGCGCGCGCCCGGTCGAGGTCGCGGACATGGAAGGCGAGGTGGAAGACGCTCTTGTGCATCGGCGCATCGTAGCGCCATGCCGGCCGCTGTCGTACCATGGTCCGCACATTCCCGAGGAGACAGATCCATGGCGGACAGCAGCAGCAACAGCTTCACCAAGTTCGTGCCCGGCTTCGATTTCCTGCAAGGCCTGGTGAAGAACGCCGGCGCCGCCCTGCCGGGCATCGGCCAGTGGGTGGCGCCCACCCTGAACCCCGAGGAGCTGGAGAAGCGCATCGAGGAGCTGCGCACCGTGCAGTTCTGGCTGGAGCAGAACGCCCGCATGCTGGGCGCGACGATCCAGGCCCTGGAGGTGCAGCGCATGACGCTCTCGACCCTGCAGTCGATGAATGTGCCGCTGGCCGAACTGCGCGACACGCTCAAGGCCGTGGCCCCGGCCGCCGAGGCGCCGGCGCCGGCGCCGGCCCCCGCCCCTGCTCCCAGGCCCGCGCCCGCAGCCGCCGCCAAGAAGGCCGCGCCGGCCGCCCCGGCCGTCGATCCCATGCAGTGGTGGTCGGCGCTGAGCCAGCAGTTCACCCAGCTGGCCACCAGCGCGATGAAGGACACGGCCACCGACGCCGCCAAGAACCTGGCCGGCGCCATCGTCAAGCAGAGCTTCGACGCCGCCGGCGAAACCCTGAAGAAGGCCGCCGGCATGCCCGGCGCCGTCGCCAAGAAGGCCGTCACCAAGACCGCAGCCCGGAAGGCCGCCGCATCGCCGGCGGCCAAGCGCCCGACCCGCAAGACCTGACCCTCCACCTTCCAGCAAGCCGCCCGCCGTCCCATGAAGCCCTTCGTCCACGCCCACGCCACCCATCCCGATGCGCATCTGGCGCTGGCGCTGGCGGCCGCGCAGATCGAGGCGCAGATCGCTGCCAGCGGCGCGGGCCTGCGGCCGACCCTGGGCTGGCTTTATTGCTGCGACGCCTTCGCACCGCAGGCCCAGGGCCTGCTGGACGAGGCGCGCCAGCGCTGGCCCGGCGTGGCCTGGGTCGGCGCGGTGGGGCCGGGTATCTGCGCCAGCGGGGTCGAGTATTTCGACGAGCCGGCCCTGGCCCTGATGCTGGCCGAGCTGCCGGCCGAGCAGTTCCGTGTCTTTTCCGGCCGGCGCCCGCTGGCCGGCTGGCCGGCCGAGCTGGCCCAGGTCCATGCCGACCCGGCGACGCCGGACCTGCAGGAGCTGATCGAGGAGCTGGCCGGGCAGACCAGCAGCGGCTATCTGTTCGGCGGCCTGGCGATGGCCGACACGGGCAGCCTGCACCTGGCCGACGGCGTCTGGCGGGGCGGGCTCTCGGGCGTGGCCTTCGGGCCCGGGCTGCAGATCCGCTCGCGCGTCAGCCAGGGCTGCCAGGCCCTGGGCGCCGAGCGTCGCATCAGCGCCTGCGACGGCCCGCTGCTGCTGGAGCTGGACGGCCAGCCGGCGCTGGACTGCCTGTTGCAAGACCTGGCCCTGCCGGTGGCCACCGCGCCGGCGGAGCTGCGCGAGGCGCTGCCGCGCCTGCGCCGCACCCTGGCCGGCCTGCGCCGCGGGCCGGGCAGCGGCCGCAGCAGCCGGCGCGACTATGGCGACGACGTGCTGGTGCGCCATCTGGTGGGCGTCGACCCGGCGCGGCGCGGCGTCGCGATCGGCGAGCGCCTGGAAGTCGGCCAGCACCTGAGCTTCTGCGAACGCAGCCCCGAGGCCGCGCGGCGCGACCTGCTGCGCATCTGCACCGAGCTGCGCGCCGAGGGCGAGGAGAACCCGCCGGCCGATGGCGGCCCGGCCATTGCCGGGGCGATCTACATCAGCTGCGCCGGCCGCGGCGGCCCGCATTTCGGCGCGCCCTCGGCAGAGGCGCAATGGGTGCAGCATGCGCTGGGCGACGTGCCGCTGGTCGGCTTCTTCGCCGGCGGCGAGATCGCCCATGCCAGTCTCTATGGCTATACCGGCGTGCTGACCGTCTTCCTGCGCGGCGGCGACAGCAGGCCCTGATTGATCACGAGGCCCAGCAGCACGGCCGCCGTGCCGGCCCATTGCAGCGGCGCGGGGCGCTCGTCGAAGGCCATGGCCGCGGCCCACAGCCCCACCACCGGCACCAGCAGCGACCAGGGCACGACGCGACCGGCCGGATGGCGCTGCAGCAGCCGGGTCCAGCAGCTGTAGGCCAGCACGGTGGCCAGCAGGGCCAGGTAGAGGACGGCCAGCAAGCCGCGTGAATCCAGGCCGCGCAGCTGCGCCCCCAGCGCCGGCCCGCCCTCCTGCCACCAGGCCAGGGCCGCGAAGGGCAGGACGGGCACCAGGCTGCTCCAGACGATGAAGTTCAGCGGCTCGTAATGGCCGGCACGCACGGCCAGCCGGCCGACCAGGTTGGAGACGGCCCACATCAACGCCGCGCCCAGGGTCAGCACGAAGCCGATCAGCGTCATCTGCCCCGGTCCCTGGCCATGCGCGCTGGCGATCGCCCCCAGGCCCACCAGCGCGACGGCGAGTCCCGCCCATTGGCGCGGCCGCGCGCGCTCGCCCAGCAGCGGGGCGGCCAGCAGCAGGGTGAAGAAGGCCTGGGTCTGCATCACGACCGAGGCCATGCCGGCGGTCATCCCCAGGCGCAAGGCCATGAAGAGCAGGCCGAACTGGCCCAGGCCCTGGGCCAGGCCGTAGGCCAGCAGCCAGCGCGCCGGCAGCCGCGGCGGCCGCACGAAGAACAGCAGCGGCAGCGAGGCCAGTGCGAAGCGCAGCGCGCCCAGCAGCATCGGCGACAGGCCCTGCAGGCCCAGCTTCATCACGACAAAGTTCAGGCCCCAAATCAGCACCACGGCGGCGACGCGCAGGCGGTCGCCGGTCGAGAAACGCGCATCCGTCACAGCGGCCGCCCCTGGGCGCGGCGCGCGGCGACGAAGGACAGAAAGGCCTCGCGGCTGCTCCTGGCCGGCACGAAGCCCAGCTCGCTCTTGAGCCGCGCGTTGTCCAGCACCGGGCGGTAGCGCAGGAAGTCCAGCTGCTCGGGGCCGTAGCGCGAGACGCCCAGGCGCGAGCCGAGCCACAGCAGGGCCTTCAGCAGCCCGGCCGGGAAGTCGGTCGTACGCTTGTGGAGCAGCGCGGCGATCTCGTGGATCGACAGCGCCCCGTCCCCGGCCAGGTTGTAGACGCCCTCGCGGCCGGTCGCCAGCGCGTGCAGGAAGGCACCGATCACGTCCTCGTCCCAGATGAAGACGAAGGGACTGGCGCTGCCGCGGATCGCGATCAGCCTCTTCTTCTCGAACAGCGCCGTGATCTGGTTGTCGACCCGCTCGCCCAGGATGGTGCCGATGCGCAGCACCGTCTGCTTGAGCTGCGGCTGCTGGTGGCGGTACAGGGCCAGCATCTCCTCGACCAGGCGCTTGTGGTGCGAGTAGGCGAACACCTCGTTGCCGCGCAGCGAATGATGTTCGGCCAGCCAGGCCGGGTTGTCGGCGTGGTAACCATAGGCCGCGCCGCTGCTGCTGACGAGCAGATGTCGGACGCCCGCCCCCACGCAGGCCTGCAGCAGGTTCTGCGTACCCCCCACGTCGACCGAATACTCGAACTCGCGGCTGGAGCCGCGCCCCGGCGTGACGATGGAGGCCAGGTGCACGACGGTGTCGATGCGATGGCGCTTCAGCGCCTCGACCAGGCCCGGATCGCGCACGTCCTGCTGCTCGTAGACCACGCCGGCCAGGCGGCGCTCGGCCGGCACCTCGCGCACGTCCTGGGCCAGCAGCAGCTCGCAAGGGATGGCCTTGGCCGCCAGCGCGGCGACCAGGCCGCGGCCCAGGAAGCCATCGGCCCCGGTGATGAGAATCCTCATGCCGCCTCCCTCAACGGCCGTCCCGGCGCCGGACGCCGGCGCCACCAGCTCGCCAGCAGCAGGCCGGCGATGATGTCCCAGAAGCCCCAGACCCCGGCCACCACGGCCATGCCGCCCAGGCCGCCGAAGAAGCCGAAGATCAGCACCAGGCCCAGGCCCGCGTTGCGTATGCCGACCTCCACCGAGACCGCGCGGCGGTCGTATTCCTGCAGCCCGCAGGCCGCGGCGCTGGCATAGCCCAGGCCGTAGGCCAGCGCATCGTGCAGCACGACGGCCAGCAGCACCAGGCCCACATAGTCGAGGAAGTAGCGCCAGTTGCCGGCGATCGCCGCCAGGATGAAGAGCACCAGGAAGGCGAAGCTCAGCACCCGCGCCGGCTTCTTGATGCGCTCGGTCAGGCGCGGCAGCTGGCGCGCGCAGGCCATACCCAGGACGAAGGGAGCGCCGATGATGATGACGATGTGCAGGCCCATCTCCAGCGGGTCCAGCGCGATGCTGCGCAGCAGCGACGCGGCCGTCGGGTGCAGGCCGCCCCAGAAGGCCAGGTTCAGCGGCATCAGCAGGATGGACAGCGCGTTGGAGATTGCCGTCATCGAGACCGACAGCGCCACATTGCCGCCGGCCCGGTGCGTGATGATGTTGGAGATATTGCCCGGCGGGCAGCAGGCAACCAGAATCATGCCCAGCGCGATGCTGGGGCCAGGCTTGAGCAACAGGGTCAGCACGAAGGTGACGGCCGGCAGCAAGAGGAACTGCGCGGCGATGCCGCAGACAATAGCCAGGGGCATGCGCGCGACGCGCTTGAAATCCTCGATGCGCGTGTCCAGCGCGATACCGAACATCAGGAAGGCCAGCACGCCGTTCAGCAGGGCCAGCGAGGCGGGGTTGAAGTTGAGGCGCACCTCGTCGACCGGCAGCGGCATCATGCGGCGCCTCCCGTCCCGGCCAGCGCGCCGCTGGCGGCGCGTACCGCGGCGCGATAAGTGTCCTTGTGCACGTAATAGGCCATGCGCTCCAGCTTGAGGTACTTGAAGCCGCCGCTCAGGTCCGGCGGCGGGCCGGCCTTGGCCGCGGCGAAGGCCGCGCCCTGCGGCGTGCCCTGGGCCTTGAAGACGCGCGCCACCAGCTCGGCCTGCTCGTAGCGGCCCTGCCAGCCGATGCCGCTGGCCTCGATCATGCCCATCACCGCCAGGTTGTCGAACAGCGGCGCGAAGATGTTCAGGTACAGGCGCGGGGCCATGTCCTGCCAGCTCAGCAGGGCCGGGTCGATGAAGGGGTAGTGCAGCTTGTAGCCGGTGGCGGCCAGCACCAGGTCGTAGTCGCGCCGCGAGCCGTCCTTGAAATGCACGGTGTGGCCCTCGAAGCGCGCGATGTCGGGCCGCACCGCGATGTCGCCATGGCCGATGTGGTGCAGGATCAGCGAGTTCACCACCGGGTGCGACTCGTACATCTTGTAATCCGGTTTCGGGAAGCCGAAGCGCACCGGATCGCCGGTAAACC